>Ga0209839_10001088_pt1 | contig 13991 bp, 12 predicted proteins | sample OrgsoiDNA2013050_FD_185800 | JGI IMG/M metagenome (GOLD analysis project Ga0209839, IMG submission 185800) | Permafrost soil microbial communities from the Arctic, to analyse light accelerated degradation of dissolved organic matter (DOM) -... | ecosystem: Environmental > Terrestrial > Soil >... | reverse complement strand
TTGCGCGAGCACGCGTTTGGGCGGCGTCAAGCCGGCGCAGATGGCCATCGTCGGTGACGACATCAGCCTGGAGAACGCGATGGCCCTGCGTGGGGGTGCGTTCTCGGTCGGCGTGCACACTGGATTGAGCAGCGCCGCCGACTTCGACGAACTGCCGCCCCAGCGCCGTCCCCATCTGTCGTTGACCGGTGTGGATCGACTGCTGGAGATGCTGACATGAGCCCGCTGGGCCGCCCCAAGGGCGAATTCCGGAGTGCACAGCACGAAGTTACTCCAGTGAACCCGTCGAATTCCGCGAGCGCGCCAGGTGCGGTGCTGTGGACGCCGCGGCCCGATCAGATCCAGCCGACCCGTCTTGCGGCTTACATGCGCTGGCTGGCGGCCGAGCGAGGGCTGAACTTCGACAGCTATCAGGACCTGTGGAGTTGGTCGGTCGATGAACTCGAGTCGTTCTGGCAATCGATCTGGGACTTCTTCGACGTGCAAGCCGATGGCTCGCGCGATTCCGTCCTCGGCGCATCAACCATGCCTGGTGCGCAGTGGTACCCGAATGCGCGGCTGAACTACGCAGAACACGTCTTCCGCTGTGCCACCGACGAGCGGCCCGCGCTGATCGCGCGCAGCGAGGACACCGGGACGCACGAGGTTTCGTGGGCCCAACTGAAGCACGACACGGGGGCCCTCGCAGCCCATTTGAGGAAGCTTGGCGTGGGCCCGAGCGACCGCGTGGCTTCGTACATGCCGAACCGCCCCGAGACCGTGGTCGCGTTCCTGGCTTGCGCCAGCATCGGCGCGATCTGGTCCAGTTGCGCACCCGACATGGGTGCCATCGTGGTCCTGGACCGTTTCCGCCAGATCGAGCCCAAGGTGCTCCTGGCCGTGGACAGCTACAGCTACAACGGCAAGACGCACGACCGGCGTGAGCTGGTCGATGAACTGCTGCTTGAACTGCCGACCGTCCGACACGTCATTCATGTGGCCGGCCCGGTTTGTCGTGCGGCCTCGCACAAGCCGCCCGCATGGAGAGATCGGCTGAGCTGGCCCGACGCGATCTCGGCGGATGCCGAAGTTCGGTTCGAACGTCTGCCGTTCGAGCACCCGCTCTGGATCGTCTACTCCTCGGGCACCACCGGTCTGCCCAAGGCGATCGTGCACAGCCAGGGTGGCATCGTGTTGACGCACCTGAAGACCATGGCGCTTCAGCACGATCTGCGGCCCGGCGACCGCCTGTTGTTCCTGGGCGGCACCGGGTGGATTGTCTGGAACCTGCAACTCGGTGCTTTGCTCACGGGTGCCAGCATCGTGCTGTACGACGGCAACCCTGCCTGGCCCGACAACGCCGCGCTGTGGCGCTTCATCGACGAACAGCGAGTCACGCTGTTCGGTTGCGGTGCGGCCTATCTGATCAACTGCATGAAGGACGGCCTGCGTCCCCGCGATCTGGTTCCGTTGCAGAGCCTGCGTGCCATCAACGCCACCGGCTCACCGCTGCCGATCGATGCCTACCAATGGGTGTACGACGCCGTGAAGTCGGACCTGTGGCTCGCCTCGATCAGCGGCGGCACGGACATCGCCTCGGGCTTTGTTGCCTGCGCGCCGATCCTGCCCGTCAACGCCGGCGAAATCCAGTGCCGTGAACTGGGCGTCGCCGCGTATGCGTTCAACGACACCGGCGCGCCGGTGATCGACGAGGTGGGCGAACTGGTCGTGACCAAGCCGATGCCGTCGATGCCCGTCTACTTTTGGGGCGACCCCGAGAGCCGCCGATATCGCGAGAGCTACTTCGAGATGTACCCGGGACTCTGGCGCCATGGCGACTGGATCCGCTTTACGTCGCGAGGCACTTCGGTGATCTACGGCCGATCTGATTCAACGATCAATCGCCACGGCATCCGCATGGGCACCGCCGAGATCTACCAAGTGGTGGAAGAACTGCCGGAGGTGCGCGACAGCCTGGTGGTGGACCTGGAGTACCTCGGGCGACCGTCCTTCATGCCCTTGTTCGTGGTTCTGGCCCCCGGCCTTGTACTCGACGAGGCGTTGAAAACGCGCATCGCGCAGCAAATCCGAAGCAAGGCCTCTGCGCGGCATGTACCCAATGAGATCTATCAGGTGGTGGAGATCCCTCGCACCTTGACGGGCAAGAAGATGGAAGTGCCCGTGCGCAGGCTGTTGCTGGGCACGGCCCCCGAGAAGGCGGCCAGCGCGGATGCGATGGCCAATCCGAAAAGCATCGGCTTTTTTCTGCGTCTGGCTGAGGAGATGAAGACCTCATTGACGCTTTGACCCGCGAGGTGCCGCAAGCCGACGGCACCCGCACATCGACCGTGTGTGAACACGAGAAGGAGACAGGACATGAGCAGCAAACCCAAGGTACTGATGATCATCACGCTGGACACCAAGGCGGTGGAAGCGCGCTACATCCGTGAAGTGTTGGAGTCCCAGGGCGTCGATGTGGTCCACCTTGACCCCAGCATCCGCAAGTCGACTGATTCGAGCGTCGAGATCCCGCCAGAGGCGGTTGCGGCGGCGGCCGGCAAGACCTTACAAGAGGTCCGCGACCTGAAGCACGAAGGCAAATGTCAGGGGGTAATGATCGAAGGCTCGGTCAAATGCGCCCTCGAGTATCACGCCAAGCACGGATTGAGCGGCATCATCGGCGTGGGTGGTTCGATGGGCACGGCCCTGGGCACCGTCGTCATGGGGATGTTCCCGTACGGCTTGCCCAAGGTGATGGTGTCGACGATGGCATCGGGCTTCACCAAGCCGTTCATCGGGGCCAAGGACATCAACATGTTCAATCCGGTGTGCGACATCGCTGGCCTGAACAGCATCACGCGCGACGTGTTCCGGAATGCGGCGCTTGCCACCGCAGCGATGGCCAAGAACTATTCGCCGACCCGCGTCGAGCCGAAGCCGCTGGTGGCGATGACGACGCTCAGCACGATCGATGCCTGCACCGTCAACGTCCGCAAGCAACTGGAAGCCAAGGGTTTTGAAGTGATGGTGTTTCACACCCTGGGCACAGGCGGCATGGCGATGGACCAGATCGTTGGCGAACGCGACGTGGCGGCGGTTGTCGACACCTCGCTTGTGGAGATTAACGACTTCCTCAACAACGGCCTGTGCAGTGCCGGCCCGGATCGTGCCAAGTCGGCATTGGCCAAGGGCGTGCCGGTGATCTTCGCGCCAGGCAATGCCGACTTCATGGTGGCCGGCCCGATCGACATGGCCAAGTCGATGTTCCCCAACCACCGGTATCACATGCACAACCACGCGCTGACGGCGGTTCGCACCGAACCCAGCGAACTCCAGGCGCTGGCAAAGCACATGGGTGGCCTGATCGCGGATGCCAAGGGCCCGGTGTCGTTCTTCGTGCCACTCAAGGGCTTCTCGCACCATGACAGTCCGGAAGGTCACCTGCACGACCCGTCGCTGTGTCCGGTGTTCCTCGATGCCTTGAAGACCGCCTTGCCGAAGTCGGTCGTCCCGCGCGAATTCAACTGCCACATCAACGACGCGCAGTTCGCGGATGCGATCGTCGAGCAGGTGTTGGCTTACACCAAAGACCGAAAGTCGGCCACGGTGTAAAGGTACTCGGTGCACGCCGGACCGTTTGCGTGCACCGCTTCTTGAGTGTCTCGGGGCGCTCGCCGCGTCCACGCCCCATTGGCTCTACTCCGAGCTTCTACCCACATGAATCCCCAACGCACCCAGGTCGCCATCATCGGCGGCGGACCGTCTGGCCTGTTGCTAGGCCAGCTGCTGCACAGGGCTGGCGTGGACAACGTGATCCTGGAGCGGCAAAGCGCCGACTACGTGCTCGGTCGCATCCGCGCCGGCGTGCTGGAACAGACCACGGTGGACCTCCTCGATTCGGCTGGTGTCGGCGCGCGCATGCGCAGCGAAGGTCTTGTTCACGGGGGCTTCGAACTTGGATTCGGCGGAGAGCGTCACCGCATCGATCTGCACGGGCTGACAGGCGGCAAGCAGGTGACGGTATACGGCCAGACCGAGGTGACACGCGATCTGATGCAGGTGCGAACGGCACTCGAGCTGCCGATCGTCTACGAGGCGAGGGACGTGGTCTTGAACGGCTTCGATGGCGAATCGCCGGAGGTCACATACGTGGACGGCGTCACGCACACGCTGCGGTGTGACTACATTGCAGGTTGCGACGGTTACCACGGTGTGAGTCGCGCGAGTGTTCCTGAGCAGGCTGTGACCTGCCATGAGCGCGTCTATCCATTCGGATGGCTGGGCATTCTGGCCGACACGCCGCCGGTGTCGCACGAACTCATCTACGCCAACCACGCACGTGGCTTTGCCCTGTGCTCGATGCGATCGCCGACGCGCACGCGCTACTACGTGCAATGCTCGCTGGAGGACAAAGTCGAGAGCTGGAGCGACGACGCGTTCTGGGACGAACTGCGTGCTCGCCTCGATCCGGAGACAGCCGAGCGCTTGGTGACAGGGCCGTCGATTGAGAAAAGCATCGCGCCACTGCGAAGCTTTGTCGCCGAGCCGATGCGCTTCGGCCGCCTGTTCCTGGCGGGCGACGCGGCCCACATCGTCCCACCCACCGGAGCCAAGGGCCTGAACCTGGCCGCCTCCGATGTTTACTACCTGTCGCGAGCACTGATCGAGCGCTATGCCGAACGCAGCCAACACGGCCTCGACGCCTACTCGGCGACTTGCCTGCGGCGAGTTTGGAAGGCCTCGCGCTTCTCGTGGTGGTTCACTTCGCTGATGCATCGGTTCCCGGATGCGGGGACGATCGGCCAGAAGTTGCAGTTCGCCGAACTCGACTACCTGGTCGGCTCGATGGCTGCCTCCACCACGATGGCGGAGAACTACGTCGGCCTTCCGTTCGACTCGGGCAGGAAATGACATGGACATCGACAATCTGATTGCCATCGACACGCACACCCACCTGGAGGTGTCGTGCCGCAACCCGTTCGACAACTACGGGGAGGAGTACGACCGCGCGGCTGACAAGTATTTCCGGTCGAGCAGGCGACCAACGATGGACGAAACGCTGGCCTACTACCGAGAGCGAAAGGTCGGGTTCGTCAACTTCACGGTCGACGCCGAAGCGCAACTGGGACGGCGACGCATCAGCAATGAAGAGATCGCGGAAGCGGCGATGGCCAACAGCGACATCATGATCGCGTTTGCCAGCATCGATCCGCACAAGGGCAAGATGGGTGCGCGCGAAGCGCGAAGGTTGATCGAGGAATTCGGCGTCAAGGGCTTCAAGTTCCACCCGACAGTGCAAGGCTTCGAGCCGCAGGATCGCATGGCCTGGCCGATCTACGAAGTCATCAACGAGTTCCAGCTCCCCGCCATCTTCCACAGCGGGCACTCAGGTATCGGCTCGGGCATGCGTTGCGGCGGCGGCTTGAGGCTGCAGAACTCGAACCCGATGCTGTTGGAGGACGTGGCCATCGCATTTCCCGACATCCAGATCGTCATCGCGCATCCGAGCTGGCCGTGGCAAGACGAAGCGATTTCTCTGGCGATGCACAAGCCCAACATCTGGATCGATTTGTCAGGCTGGAGTCCCAAGTATTTCCCGCCGCAGCTGGTCCAGTACGCGAACACGCTGCTCAAGGACCGCATCTTGTTCGGCAGCGACTACCCGCTGATCACGCCCGATCGCTGGATGAAGGACTTCGCTGAAGCGGGCTTCAAACCCGAGGTCCAGCCGTTGATCCTGAAGGAGAACGCCATGCGACTCTTGAAGCTCGTACCGAAAGAAGGCCGGGCCCAATAACAGTCGTCGCGAATCGCCGGTTCAGGGATCGGTCGCCCACGCGAGGTCCGGCGCCCGCCGATGCCAGTCCGTTGCATGCTGGAAGGCGGAGCCAAGTGCCAACAGGCGCGCCTCAGCGCCTGCCTGCCCGACGAGCTGTATTGCGACCGGCAATCCGAGCGCGTCGAAGCCCGCCGGCAAAGTCAGCGCGCAACCGCCGACATGGTTGACCCAGCGCGTGAACTGTCCCAGCGGCGATCCGCGTTCGTCGACCGAATCGAGAGCCGGCGCGCTGCAATGCACGGTCGGCAGGAGCAGCACCTCATCGGCCGGCAGCCACCGCCGAAAGCGCTCGCTGGCTTCGACGCGCGCGGCGCGAGCGACGGCGATCGCGCCCGAGTCCGCCACGCGCGCTTGTTCGAAACGACGCTGCAAGTCCGCTCCGAATGCGCTCGGGTCCGTCTCGAACCGCGCGCGGTGTAAGGTCCAAGCTTCAGCACCGATCAATGTTCCGGCATCGCGCGTCAGGTCCACCAGCGCGAAAGGTGGCGCGCTCTTGGACAGATGTGCCCCCAGGCGAACGAAGAGATTCGCCGCCTCGTCGAGCGCGCGTTGGACGGCGGGTTCCACCGGGACCGGATAGGCTGCGCTGTCGAACACGGAGATGCGCCAGCCACTGGGCGCTTGCATCGGCGCCAGGCTGGTTCCCGTCAGTACCTCGAACAGTAGCGCACAGTCATCTGCGGTTTGCGCCATCGGGCCGACGCTGTCGTACGACGGGGCCAAGGGAAACACGCCGTCTTCCGGGATCAGGCCGAAGGTGGTCTTGAGTCCTGTGATGCCGCACAACGCTGCCGGCATCCGTATGGAGCCCGCGGTGTCACTGCCCAACGCCGCCGGCACCATGCGAGCTGCCACCGCGACCGCCGAGCCACTGCTCGATCCACCGGCCACGCGCACGATCCGGCCGTCCCAGGGGTTGCGTGGCGTGCCCAGCGCGGCGTTGATGCCCCAGCCGCCAAAGGCCAGTTCGACCATCTGGGTGTGGCCGACGATGCAGGCCCCGGCATCCAGCAATCGCTGGACCGCGGTGGCGGTTTGCGTCGCCCTGCGCGCCGAGAACATCGGTGTTCCGACGCTGGCGATCTCGCCGGCAAGGTCGAAGCAGTCCTTGATCGCGATGTTCCATCCGTGCAGTGGGCCATCTGCTACCGAAGGCTGCCCGGTGGGTCCGACCCGGACAAACGCGTGAAGTGCATTGTTCAGACGATCGAAGGGCTCCGGACATGTTTGCGATGAACTCATCGCTTCGGTGGTGGGTCACCCGTGCCGCCACTCAGCCGATACCCCACCGGCAGGAGTTGCAACCCGAGGCGCTGTTCGATCTCGCCCCAGATGCCGCGCGGCATCAACAGGGCAAACAGAAGAGCGGTCGCGCCGAGGCCTATCAGGTATGCCACACCGGTGGCACCGAACAGGGTCTCCATGGTGAAGAACAGAACCGCGCCGAGGATCGGGCCTTCGTAGGTGCCGATGCCGCCGACCAGCACCATGAAGATCATGTAGGCCGTCCATTGCACGCTGAAGTACGTCTTGGGCTGAAACGTGATCGAGCTCGCCACCCAAAGCGCTCCGGCCGCAGCACACCCGAATGCCGACAGTACGAAGATGAGTCGCTTCGATGCGAGCACCCGAACGCCCACCGAGGCGGCGCCCTCTTCGTTGTCGCGAATGGCCTGCGCTGCCGTTCCCATCTTGCCGCGCAGCATGACGAACACCAGCCAAGCCAGAGCCGCCATGGTCGCCAACGCAGCCCAGTACGTGTATGCACGCCGATCTTCTGCGGAATAGCGCTGCAAGGCGATCAGCGAGGTGCCGGTCTCACCCTGGACGAGGTTGTCCAGGTTGACCAGGAGGTGCAGCAGTTCGGCAAGGACCCACATTCCGATTGCAAACTCTCCACCCCGCAGCCTTAGCATGAAGGCGGAAATCGGCAATGACAGTACACCCACCAACGCGGCTGCCAGCAGCAGGGCCAGATACGGGCTGACGCCGAAATCAGCCAAGCGTACAGTGGCATAGGCACCCAGGCCGAAGAACGCCTGTTGACCGACTGACAGCAAACCGGCATAGCCGGCCAAGGCGTTCCACATCAGCGCCAGGATGCCGTAAACGAACAACGTCGTCAGCCGCTCGACGACATTGGCTGACAGGAACAGCGGGGCTAAGGCGAGCAGCAGTTGGGCAGCGACGACCAGGGAAACGGTCGCGATCGAAGGTGCCGTCCAACGTGTGACGCGGGATGTTGTCGAGGTTGTAGTCATGGTCATGGCATGGTGATCCGCGGACGCAGCGTTCGGAACCAGCGGCGGACGCTGTCGGCGACGTAAACCCGCGCGAGCAAGACGACCAAGAAGGTCACATGGCCGGTAATCAGGAAGCCCTGTGAGTGGATCTGCGCACCAATGCTTTGGGCGATACCTAGAACAATGCCACCGATCAGCGTTCCCCAAAGAGAACCCGCGCCACCGATGACCACGGCTTCGAACGCAAAGATCAGCTGTTGTGGCCCGGTGTATGGATCGAAGGTGGCTCGCATCGCCAGGAAGGCACCGGCGATGGCCACCGTCGAAATGGCGATCGCAGTAGAAGCCGCATAGACCGACCGGGCATCGACTCCGACCAGCTGTGCCGTGTCGGCATCGTGCGCAGCGGCACGGATTCGCCGGCCCAACGCAGTACGAACCAGCATCAGATGCAGGCCCCCCAGAAGGCCGACGGCAATCACCAACGTCAATACGGAGAGCTGGCCGACGATGACGCCACCCGGCAGCGTCCAGCTGTCGTAGCTCAGCGTGTCAATGTAGGGGGCCAACGAGCGAGTATCGGCGCCAAAGCTCTGGAACATCGAGTTGTCGAGCACGCTGGCAACGCCAAACGTGCTGAGCAAAGGCAACAGTGCCCCGGAGCGTGCACTGCGCTCCAGCACCAAGCGATGCAGCACCCACCCCACCAACGCCATCACGGGCACCACGGCGACGAGGCCCAGCAGTGGGTGGATGTCGAACCGCTCGGCCAGCAGGAACAACAGGTAGGCGGAAAGCACAGCCAGGCTGCCGTGTGCCAGGTTGATGATCCGCATCACACCGTACATAAAGGACAAGCCGCAGGCGAGCAGGGCGTAGTAGCCCCCGAGCATCAAGCCCTGCACCAGTTGATTGAGCCAAATCATGTAGTTAGGGCCTCGTGTGCGGCGGGGGTGCGATGTCCGAAGTAGTACGCCATGACCTGATCGCGGGTCATCTCGTCGGCGCGCCCGCTGGCGACGACCTTGCCTTCAAGCATGCACACGATGCGATCGGCCACTGCGAAGGTGCGCTGCAGGTCCTGCTCAACGAGCACAACCGTCGTGCCTTGGGCCGCGCCCTTGCCCGTGCTCTTTCCCATCAGCGTGCGTAGAGAGTCATAGACGCCTTGCACGGCCAACGGTGACAGACCGAGAGACACTTCGTCCAGCAGCAGCACCCGAGGATTCGTCATCAACGCGCGGCCAATGGCCACGGCCTGCTGCTGACCGCCCGACAAGGTGCCGGCAGCCGCTTTCAATTTGGGTTTGAGCTGCGGAAACGCTTCGAGCACGGTGCTCAGGTTCCAGCGGCCATCGCGCTTCGCAGAAAGGGCGACGAGCAGGTTCTCTTGCACAGTCATCGCGGGGAACAGCTTGCGCCCCTCAGGCACCAGCGCCAGTCCGGCTGCGGCCCGACGGTGCGCCGGCAGCGCGCTCACGTCTAGGCCGTCGAAGACGATGCGGCCAGCAGCCAGCGGATGCACGCCCGCCAGCGTTCGAAGCAGCGTCGTCTTGCCAGCACCGTTGGCGCCGACGAGCGCCAGCGTCTCGCCCTGCTCGATCTCCAGGCTGATGCCTTGCACGGCCGTCAGCAGGCCATGCCTGGCCTCCAGGCCATCGATCTTCAGCAGGCTCATCGTCCGCCCCCGAGGTAGGCATCGACGACGCTGGCATTCGCTAGCACTTCCTTCGGGACGCCCTCGGCGATCACACGACCGGCGTCCATGCAGACCAGCCGTTGGGCCACTTGCAGGAGGACATGCACGATGTGCTCGATCCAGACGATCGCAATGTCGCGAGTGTGCAGAACGCGGATGGTCTGCACCAGTTCGGTGGCCTCGCCGTCGGTGAGACCGCCGCCGATCTCGTCGAGCAGAAGTACACGCGGATTGGTGGCCAGTGCGCGCGTGAGTTCGAGTCGTTTGCGATCCAGCAGCCCGAGCGTCTCGGCACGCCGGTTCGCAACCTTCGTCATACCGCACAGAGCAAGTGCATCGATGCACCGGTCGTAAGCATCGGCCCGCTTGAAGCCACCGCCGTGCGTGGCCGCGGTGAACACGTTCTCGAATACCGTCATGCCGCCGAACGGCTGCGGCACTTGATGGGTCCTTGCGATGCCCATCCGGCAGCGCCGGGCAGCGTCGAGCGCCGATACATCTGCCCCTCGAATGCAGATCGTGCCGGCGGATGCGCCTTGAGAGCCAGACAGCACGCTCAAGAGTGTCGTCTTGCCGGCCCCGTTCGGCCCGACGATGCCAATGGCATCGCCGCGCCGCACCTCGAAGTCCACGCCGTCGAGAACGACCAGGGCGCCGTACTGCTTTCGGAGGCCTCGCGCCGAAAGGAGCGTATCTTGAGAGGGCATGGCGCCGGGACGCTGCGAGGCTTCAGGCGAACGGAAGGAGCTTGGCGCCAACCGGCACATTGAGATCGGTGGCGTTCTCGGTGACGACGTAGTCGAACTTGTACTTCGATCCCGCCGCCGCCTTGACCCACTGGGTGCCGATGATCGACGTGTTTGACACGTTGGGCACCGGGCCCTTGGTGAAGTCGACCTTGCCGATCATGGTCGTGACCTGCAGCGTGCTTAGCGCCTTGGCAACGTTCGCCTTGTTCTTCGGGTCGGCGCTTGTCTTCAAGGCCTCGAAGCCGGCATCCAGCAGCGCCATCGTGGCACCGAGTTGCTGCGTCCATTGCTTGCCAGCGGCCTTCTCGTAGCTGTTGGCCAGATCGACGCCGCTGATGCCCGTCAGCGCCGACTTGTAGGGGAAGGTCTTGTGCCAATAGCACGCGCTGGCGAGACTGACCCCGAGCGAACCGAGCGCCTCAACGTTGGACGGGAACAGCCCGAACTTGGCAACCTGGGCGATCTTGACTGTCTTCGTGAATCCCTGCTGGGCGGCCTGGCGCCAGAAGGCGGCGAAGTCGGGCGGAATCGGAAAGGTGTTGAAGATCTCGCACTTCCCGGCCTTGAACTTGGCGATCTGCGCCGAGTAGTCAGTCGTCCCATCTTCGTAGGGCCCGGCGTCGATGATGGTGAACCCCGCCTTCTCCAGCGCGGGCGCCAGATTGGCCCGGATGGCATTGCCATCAGCGTCGTTCGGGTACAGGACACCGACCCTCTTGTTGGTCGGCAACAGCGACCATTGCGACGTGTAGCACTTCGCGAATTCGCCGACGCCGAACGAGAAGTGGTACGTCCACTTGAAGGGCGATGGGGCACCGGGCTTGGCACCGCGGCCGAAGTACCAGGCCTCCCACGGCATCACGGTGGACAGGCAGGGCACGCCGGCGGCTTCGCAGGCGTCGGACACCGGATTGATGGTTTCCGGCGTCGAGATCGCGAGCATCAGGTCGACCTTGTCACTGTTGATCAGCGCCTTTGCCAACTGACTGGCCCGCGCCGGATCGGACTGCGTGTCGCGGTCCAAGATCACGACGGCGTACTTCTTGCCGCCGACCGTCAGGCCGCTGGCGAGCGTCTTGCGCGCCAGGTCGAGTATGTAGCCATCGGTCTCGCCGAATCCGGCCAAGGCACCCGTTCGCGGGCTGATGAAGCCCACCCGAATCGTGTTCGCGCCATCGGCCCCCTGGGCGAAGATGGACCCGGGGTTCAGCAGAGCCAATCCGACGGCACCGCCTGCGCCAAGAACTGTCCGACGCGAGGGCATGGCGTCGGTTGTGGTCTCTGCAATTGGGTTGTCATTTGCATTCATGTCTGTCTCCTGATGGTTGTAAGGGAGGGTTAAGTGCCGGCTCACCGCACGGCCTGCTCGGGAAAACAAGATTCATCACAGGATCGTGCCATTCGGTGGCCGCAAGCGGAAGTGGGACTTGACTGGTATGGCGAAGCGAAACGCGCACTGCTCGAACAACCGGCCGGGAACGGACGGGTCAACGATCTACTTGGCCATGCAGCCACCGTCGGTGACCAGCATCAACCCGGTCGTGAAACTCGAAGCGTTCGAAGCGAGGTACAGCGCAGTGCCCTTGATTTCGCTGGCGTCGGCGACGCGACCCATCGGCGTGAACGCGGTGATCGCGGCGACGAATTCCGGTTCGTCGTAGGCGCCTGCTGCTAATCGGGTGCGAAAGAAGCCGGGGCAGATCGCGTTGACCTGAATGTTTTGCGTCGCGTACTCAAGTGCGAGTTCGCGCGTCAGATTCACCACCGCTCCTTTGGCCGCGTTGTAGGCCGGGATGGGCGCCACACTCGACGCACCGGCCAAGCCCCACATCGAGGCGACGTTGATCAGCTTGCCGCTCTGCTGGCGCACCATGATCTTCAGCGCCTCACGGTCGGTATAGAAGACCCCCTGCAAGTTGACCGCGATGACTGCATTCCAGTTGTCAGTCGGGTAGTCGTGCAGAGGCTGCGGAGCGAGGTCCGCGATGCCGGCATTGGCGAACGCAATGTCGACATGACCGAACGCCTTCTCGGCGGACTGGAAGAGACTCGCTACATCCGCTTCGCGAGTCACATCGCATTTGATGCTGAGTGCCTTGCGCCCCAGTGCCTCGACGCGCGCGGCGCTCGCTTCATTCTTGGCCATGTCGATGTCAGCACAGACGACATCGGCGCCAGCCTCTGCCATCGCTTCGGCGAACTGGTAGCCGAGGCCGTTGCCGGCGCCCGTGATCACGGCGACCTTGCCATTCAGGTCGAACATCTTCATCACATTCATGGCGTTGATCTCCTCGTTCGCTGGCAGCGTTCGTTACTCGGATTCAGCTGACCGTCATCGCGCCGTCGGCGACGAGTTCGGCGCCAGACATCCAGCGCGACAGGTCGGAGGCGAGGAACAGCGCCAGGTTGGCGATGTCGCTCGGCAGGCCGGTGATACCCAGTGGATGCGCCGCCTTCATCTGCGTGTAGGCGTCGTCGCGATCCTTGAACATGCCGAGGCTCACGAAGTCGTTGAGCAGCTTCTCGCCCATCTCGGTCTCCACGAGGCCCGGGTGGATGGAGTTCACCCGAATGCCATAGCCGAGTCGACCGAATTCGACCGCGGCTGCCTTGGTCAGCAAGCGGACCGCACCTTTGGACGCGGAGTACACGCCCAGACCGGGCGTGCCGATCAGGCCGGCCACCGACGACAAGTTGATGATGCTGCCGCCCTTGCCGGCGCGACCGTTCGGCTTCATCGCCCGCACTGCGTGCTTGTGGCCGATGAGCACGCCGGTCACGTTCACGGCGAGCAGCCTCTGAATGTCGACGACGGTGATGTTTTCGAGAAAGCAGGTCTGCTCGATCCCGGCGTTGTTGACCAGGATGTCCAGGCCACCGAAGCTGTCCAGCGCGGTGTCGATGAACGCGATCCATTGCTCCTCAACGGACGTGTCGTGCGCAATGAATATGGCCTGGCCGCCGGCTTCGCGAATCTGCGTCGCGACTTGCTCGCCACGCTCGGCCTGCACGTCGCCCAAGACAACATGGGCACCCGCTTTTGCCAACGTGCGGGCCACCTCGGCGCCAATGCCGCCAGCAGCGCCGGTGACGGCCGCTACTTTGCCACTCAAGTCGATCATGTTGTCTCCATCGCGCCGGTCGGTGGGAATCACTGTTCCCACTTCGATGCCCAAGCGTCGTTTGTTTTTCCTCGATCCGATGTTCGGTCGGGGATTGAGGCGAATGATGTGTTCCCGACGGCACGAAGCAGTAGCCATCTCGAACGAGATTTCACCGAGTGAAAAGTTATGAACGCGCGGGCAACTCCTGATGGAACACGCTGAAGTTTGCGCATTTGATGCGTTAACGAGTCCTTCGATGCGCACTGCTGCGGCGACCGCTAGAGTGCCTCTTCGAGTCAGAAATCACAGCGAATGGAACATGAGATGAAAGCGGCCTACTACGAACAGACCGGGCCTGCCGATTGACCTCGCTGGAAC
>Ga0209839_10001086_pt1 | contig 14010 bp, 10 predicted proteins | sample OrgsoiDNA2013050_FD_185800 | JGI IMG/M metagenome (GOLD analysis project Ga0209839, IMG submission 185800) | Permafrost soil microbial communities from the Arctic, to analyse light accelerated degradation of dissolved organic matter (DOM) -... | ecosystem: Environmental > Terrestrial > Soil >... | reverse complement strand
GTCATCGACGAGGACCTGCCGCGGCTGCTGCAATTCGAGCAGGGCGGCCTCGACTACATCATTCTGCGCGGCGAGGTCGTCAACCGCCTCCTCGCCGACGGCAAGCTCAAGCCCGAATACGCCGCGCGCGGGATCGCGCGCTACGTATTCCCCGAGCCGTTCATGTTCGCGGTGTACTTCAATGTGGCCGACGCGACGCTCGGCGGCATGAGCAAGGACCGGATCGCGTTACGCCGTGCCATCGCGCTCGCGCTCGACGTCGAGGCGCTGCTCAAGGTCGTCTATGCCGGCAACGCGATTCCCGCCAACCAGATCGTGCCCCCGGGTGTGGGAGGCTACGATCCCGCGCTGCCGACGAAGCAGCTCTATGATCCGGCGGCGGCCCGGGCGCTGCTCGACCGCTTCGACTATCGCGCGGGTCCCGACGGCTACCGGATCGCGCCGGACGGCAAACCGCTGGTGCTGACCTTGTCGCAGCGCTCCGCCGCGTTCTCGCGCGAAGTCGAGACGCTGTGGAAGAAGAACCTCGAAGCCGTCGGCTTGCACGTCGATTTCCGGGTTGCGCCCTTCCAGGAAATCATCAAGGCGCTGGAGAAGGGCCAATACCAGATGTACTACGGAGGCTTCGGCGGTTCGCCGTCCGGGTACGACGTGCTCTCGCAGCTTCACAGCAATCAACCGCAGCGGGTCAACGTGTCGCAGTTCAAGCTTGCCGAATACGACAGCGCGATGGAGCAGTTTCTGCACAGCGACAATGACGCGGGCCAGATCGCCGCGGCGCGCCGGATGTCAGATCTGGCGCGGACGTACATGCCCGAGCTGCCGGCGGCGTTCCGGCTCGAGAACAACTTCGTGCAGCCGTGGGTGCGTGGATTCAGCCCGATGGTGTTCTCGAGCTACTGGAAGTACCTCGACATCGATCTGAATCAGCGGCGGACGATGACTGGAAAGTGAGCGAAACGCGATTCAATCGGGCCGTCGCCGGCAGCCACTAATACGGCGCGTCATTTTGTCCGCGTTGCGCCGCGTTGCAGGGACGCCACGCGGATCAGCTGCTTCGATTTGATGTCCACGCCAGCGATCCACTGCGTGATCGAGAGTCTCATGCGCCGGACGCCACGTCGGAGAACAGATACCCACGGCTGTCTTCCATGAAGTGCGGCCCGACGTCGGAGCGCACCGCAGTGCCGACACCTTGCGCGGTCAGCACTTCGAGCAGCAGCGCGCTGGGCACGCTGCCGTCGATGATGTGCACCGAGCGCACGCCCTCGCGCACCGCCTGCAGCGCTGCCGTGACTCGCGGTCGCATGCCGGCGGCGATCGTTCCGTCTTTCAACAATGACTCCGCCTCGCTCGCGGTAAGGATATAGGCAAGCCTGCCGGCGCGGTCCAGAACGCCCGCAACGTTGGTCATCAGTATCAGCTTCTCGGCCTCGAGCGCGCGGGCAAGCCGTCCCGCAAGCAGGTCGGAATTGATGTGATACGCGGTGCCGTCGGCGCCAACGCCGATGGGCATGATGACCGGGACAAATCCGCGCCCCAGCAAGAGTTGAATGAGATCGACGTCCACGCTCTCGACATCGCCGACGTAACCCAGATCGACGGGCTCCTCGCCATCGATAACGGGAAGCGTCATGCGATGCGCGTGGATGAATCGTCCGTCCTGGCCGTCGAGTCCCACTGCTTTGGCGCCATGCTTGTTGATCAGGCCGGCGAGCTCCTGATTGAGCTCGGCAAGCGCCATCTCGACCACCGTCAGCGCTTTCTCATCAGTCACGCGCATGCCGCGATGCCTTCGGCTTTCGATGCCCATCTGCCGCATCAGCTCGTCGATGCGCCAGCCGCCGCCGTGAACAATGATCGGCCTCATGCCCACGAGCCACAGCAGCGCGACGTCGCGAGCAAAGCCGGACATGAGCGCCGCATCGGCCATCGCGTGTCCGCCGAAGCGGATGACCAGCGTCTTGCCGTGGTACGCGTGAATGTACGGGAGTGCTTCGGCCAGAACACGGCCTTTGGGATTGGCAGCCACCGAACGAGGACCTCATGAAGGCAGGCATTATTGTATAGGAGAGGAGCCGGCTTTCGTCCGACGCTCGCGGACGATTGGAGGACAGACGACGGTTTTCCGGCGTATCTTGATATGCGCCGGTTAACGGGCCTGTCCGCCAATAGCTTACGGAGACGCGAATGATTGCACGCGAAAAATTGTTACTTCCCCTGTTGCTGCTGCTCGCAGCCTTGGCCGGCTGCAAGGTCGACTCGATCAACCCCATCTCACCCGACGACAGCGCGCGACCCGACGCAGCGCTCTACGGCGTGTGGCTATACAAGGCGGAAGGCGAGCGGACGTACGTGCACATCGGTCCGGAGTTCTCGCTCGGCGCCAGCGGCGGAGCGGAGGCCGCGAACCAACAGACCAGGATCATCCTCATCGATCACAAGCCGAACGGGATCACCGAAGAGGCCTACGTCGCTCACGTGTCGCGAATAGGCAAGCAGCGCTACCTCAATATCGCTCAGACCGATGACGGCAAGCGCGTCGGATTCATCTTCGTACGCTACACGCTGATCGATCGCGACAGCTTGCGCTTTTCGATGCTGGACGCAGACGCGCTGAAAGCCGCCATCGGCGCCGGACGGATCAAAGGCACCACTCGCGGCGAGGGACTGTCGTCGGAAACCGCGATTACCGCCGACTCCGCTGAGATCGAGGCATTTCTGAAAGAGGACGGCGGGAAATTGTTCGCCAAGCCCGTGCTGCTGAAGCGGATGCGGGATCGATAGGGCAATGGCGTCTGGTCGCTCCCCTTGCGGGCACGCTACCTTGGGCCTAGCTTAGGGCGCTCTGTGCCTTGAGAGCGCGCTCCAGCAGGCGCGGCGCTTGCATGCGCTCGCTCCACGACGCGAATGCGACGGTCGGCCCGCGCCAGCGCAATTCTTCCACAGTCTCGAACAGAGGCTCGTCAGTCCTGAGCGTGGCAAGATCCTTGAACAATAGCGCGAGCTCGAGCTGGTCACCCAGCACCGCTGGCGGAAACTTTTCGATCGGGCCGTGCAGGTTCAAAAGCCGCGCCGCGCCGACCGATCCGATCCCTGCAATGCCCGGATACCCGTCTGCCGCGTCGCCGACCAGCGCAAGGTAATCGGGAATCAGCTCCGGCGGCACGCCGAACTTCTCGCGAACGCCATCTGCGTTGCGGATCTTGTTGGTCTTGCGGTCCATCTGCACGATCCGATCGCCGCGCACGCATTGCGCCAGATCCTTGTCGGGCGTCCAGATGCAGACCTTCTCGACGCGCTTGTCGGTCGAGGCAATGCGTGCTGCCGATGCCAGCGCGTCGTCGGCCTCGAGCTCGATCGTGGGCCATACGACGACGCCCATCGCAGTGAGCGCCTTTTCCAACGGGTGAAACTGCTTGAAAAGCGCAGGCTCGATGCCCTCCCCGGCCTTGTAATCGGACCAAAGGCGGTTCCGAAACGATTCGATGACGTGATCGGTCGCGACGCCGACGTGCGTTGCGCCCTGCTCGATCATTTGCAGCAGCGTCTGCAGCACGCCGATCACTGCGCCAAAGGGCCTGTCCTTCCCCTTGTTGAAGCGACGCGCGCCGTAGAAGTGCCGGAACAGTTCGTAGGTCCCGTCTACGACATGAACGATCATCCGCCATTATGCAATGGCGCCTCCGCGGACGCTGCACGCCCGCGGGGCGGGTTCCGTCAATACTTCGGCGTCACGCCCATGTTCGTCCAGACGAACGAATAGATGTCGGCCGCCTCCTCCAGGCCCTTGGTCAGATTGCTCGAGCCGTGCCCCGAGTTGGTGTCGATGCGGATGAGGTGTGGCGCACCGCCGCCGCTCTTTTCCTGCAGCGTCGCGATGTATTTGAACGAATGCGCCGGCACGACCCGGTCGTCGTGATCCGACGTAAGCACCATCGTCGCCGGATAGCTCACGTTCGCCTTGATGTTATGTATCGGCGAGTAGGCCAGCAGGTAGCGAAACTGCGTTTCGTCGTCGCTCGAGCCGTAGTCCGAGACCCAGCCGTTGCCGGAGGAAAATTTCTGGAAGCGGAGCATGTCCATGACGCCGAACTCGGGAAGCGCAACCTTGAACAAATCCGGCCGCTGATTGACGACAGCGCCGACCAGCAGGCCGCCGTTACTGCCGCCCTGCAGCGCGAGATACTCCGCTGAGGTGTAATGCTGATCGATCAGGTATTGCGCCGCGGCGATGCAGTCGTCGAAGACATTCTGCTTCTTCAGGCGCATTCCGGCCTCGTGCCATTTCTCGCCGTATTCGCCGCCTCCTCGAAGGTTGGCAATGGCAAACACCCCTCCCTGCTCCAGCCACGCGAGCCTCGACGCGCTGAAGGTGGGATTGAGCGTGATGTCGAATCCGCCGTAGCCGTAGAGGATGGTCGGATTCTTGCCATCGAGCTTGAGACCGGTCTTGTAGACCAGGAACATCGGCACGCGCGTGCCGTCCTTGCTGGAAAAGAAGACCTGTTTGCTTTCGAACGCGCCTTCCTTGAACCCCGGAATCTCGGGCGTGCGGAAGACCGACGTCTTCTGCGAGGCGATGTTGTAGCGAAAGATCGTCGGCGGATAATTCATCGAGGTAAAGACGTAAAAAACCTCGCGATCGTCCTTGCGTCCTTCGAAGCCGGTGGCCGTGCCCGGGCCCGGCAGGGCGATCTCGTTGGCGAGCTTGCCCGTGCGGTCGTAGACGTAGGTGTGCGCCGCGACATCCTTCAGATAGGTGACGAAGATCTTGCCGCCCGCGGGCGAGATGTGCTCGAGCCGGTCGCTCTTCTCGGGCAGGAAAGTCGTCCAGTCTTTTTCGTCGGGCTTTCGGGGATCGTACAGCATGATCTTGCGATTCGGCGCGGCGCGATTGGTCGAGATCAATATCTTGTCGCCGATGTTGTCGACCGGGTCGAAGCTGTCATCCGAAAACTCGGCGACGATGGGGCGAAACACTTTCTCGCCCTTACCATCGTCGCGCACCGCCAGCGTGTTGCCGCGCTTGCTCGGATCCTGCACTTCGAGGAATGCGAAGCGCTCGTCTTCGGTCGTGTCGACGTTGACGTAGTTGGCCGGATGCGCCGTGTCTTCATAGACGAGCGTGTCCTCGCTCTGCGGCGTGCCGAGGGTGTGGTAATACACTTTTTGATTCGCGTCCTTGGTCGTCAGCAGCTTCGATGCCTCTGGCTGCGGAAACCGGCTGTAGTAGAAGCCCTTGCCCCGCCACGACACGCCGGAATATTTCACCCAATGGATTACGTCCGGCATGGTCTTGCGCGTGCTCATGTCCATGACGTACAAGTCGCGCCAGTCCGAGCCCGGTATCGCCGTCTTGCCGTAGGCGGCGTACCTTCCGTCCTTGCTCAGCGTAAATGAGGTCAGACGCACCGTGCCGTCCGCCGAAAACGTATTCGGATCGAGCAGCACCTCGGGGACTCCGTCGAAGCCCTTCTGAACGTAGAGCACCGACTGGTTCTGCAGGCCGTCGTTCTTGAGGAAATAGATGTAGCCGTTCTTCTGCGACGGCGCGCTGTAGCGCGCGTAGTTGACGAGCTGCTTGATCCGGCCGAGAACCTTCGACCGGTAGGGAATCCTGTCGAGATAGGCAAAGGTCACCTTGTTCTGTTCCGTGACCCACGCCTTGGTGTCGGCCGAGTTGTCGTCCTCCAGCCATCGATAGGGATCGGCCACCGAGGTGCCGAAATAGACGTCGGTCTGATCGACTTTTTTGGTGGTCGGATGGGTCATGGCTTGAGAAAAGGCGGTTGTGTTGCCGAACATGAGAATACCGAGCGCGATTGCGCCGCAGAACGCTCGCGCGGGATGCAGGGTCAGGGATTGCAGAATCAAAATGGCCTCCGGTTCTTTTCGGCTTCCGTACGGCGGTCGCGGTCGCCACCCCCGACAATGATAAAAGGCATGGGAGCGCCGTGCGACGGCCGTTCGCGGAGAAGGGATCAAGGGGACAGACAGCGTTTTTCGTGCGCAGTTCTGCGACAGCCGCATCGCTAGCGGCCGCTCCCCCGAGTCTCTCGCAGCAGAAACGCGTACGTGTCTGCTGCCTCTTCGTCCTGCTGCGCGCGGGTCGAGCCCATTCCGTGGCCGGCGTCGAAGTCGACGCGAAGAAGAATGGGCTTGCCGGACTTTGTCGCCGCTTGCAGGCGCGCCGCCATTTTTGCGACGTGAAACGGCGCGACGCGTGGGTCGGTCACCCCGGTCGTGAGCAAAGCCGCCGGATAGCGGCCGCCATCCTTCACGGCCTGATAGCTGTCGATGCTCTTGAGCGCGCGATATCCTGTCAGTTCCGAAATGGCGCCCCATTCGGGTTCTTCGCCGAAGCCGTTCTGCTCCACGACGTACCGCAACGGATTGAACCAGCCGACTCCGCCGACGACGGCCGAGAACAGATCGGGCCGCTCGGTCATCGCCCGGCCAACCGCGATTCCTCCCGCGGAGCGACCACCGATTGCCAGATGCTGCGGTGAACTGAATTTTTTCGTGCACAGGTCCTCGCAGACCGCTATCAGGTCGCGCCAGGTGTTCGGTTTGTTGGCAAGTTGTCCCGCCTTGTGCCATTCGCGGCCGTATTCGCCGCCGCCGCGGACGTTGGCGTAACCGACGATGGCGCCCGCATCGACAAGCGCCAGCGTTCGCCCGGCGAATCCGGGCGTATAGGCGGCTGCGCCGTAGGAGCCATACGCGGAGATCCACGCCGGCGAGCGACCGTCGCGCTTCAAGCCTTTGCGATAGATGAGGCTGTAAGGGATCTTCGTGCCATCCTTGGCGGTCGCGAAAAAACGCTTCGCCTCGTAGGCGCTGACGTCGATGGGCGGCTTGGGTGTGATGCCGGTTTCGGCCACGCGCCCATCCGCGTCGACCGACCAGATGCCGGTCGGCACCAGCCAACCGGAAAGCGAGATCAAGGCGCCGCTTTCGCTCGGCGTCGAGAAAATATCGCGAATCGTTCCATCGAACGGCAGCGCGATATCGGTCACGCGGCCGTCGCGGCCAAGACGCCGCAAGCCGCTGATGCCGCCGTCCATGGTTCTGAGGTAAAGGCCGTCCTGCGCCCGCACGATGCGCTGAATGACCAGAGGCCCCTGGGGGACCATCTCCGTCGCGGTCGCCAGATCGGGCGTGGATACGGAAGTCTTGAGCAGGCGGCCGCGCGGCGCGCCCTTGTTGGCAAGCAGGTAGACATCATCTCCGTCGATGTCGACACCTGTGATCTCGTCGTCGAATCCGGCCAGAGGCGTCCAATGCGCACGACCGGCGACGGCGTCGGTCACCGGCGCGATGAACAGCCGGCTTTCGGACCGGACGTCCGAGAGCGCGAGCAGCGCATGGCGCGCACCTGCAAAGGTGTGGATATAGGGCGCCTGGATGCGGTCGTAGTCGATTCCGGCGACCAGGCCGCGCTTCATCAGCAACGGGTCCGACGCCGGATCCGAACCCAAGCGGTGGAACCGCGCCTCGCTGTCGAGAAAGCGTTCGGGCGTATCGACCTTGCCGGTGAGCTGGTTGTAGAAGAAGCCGCTGCCGTCGTCGAGCCACCGCGGGTCGGCGTTCTCGGTGTTGGCGATCTTCTCCGGAAGATCTTTGCCGTCGGCCACAGTCAGGATACTGAGCGTCGAATCCTCGCTGCCGTCTTTCGACAAGCCGTAAACGACGTGCTGTCCCGAAGGAGACGCTTGCCACCAGTCGAGCGAGATGTGGCCGGTCGCGCCGCCCATCGTCGTCGGATCGACGAGAATCCGATCGCGACCGTCCTGGCGAACGAACAGCTTGAAGTTGTTGGCGCCGAGCGGCCGCTGCTCAAAGAACGTGACGCCGCCGGCACGCTGGACCCTGGCCGTTACAACGGTATCGGCCGAAAGCTGGCGGATCCTCTTCAGCAGACCGTCGCGGTTTGGCAGAGCATCCAGCACCGCGCGAGTGTAAGTGTTCTGTCCCTCGAGAAAGGGAAGCCACTCCGCATCCTTGTCGTTTTCCATCCAGCGATAGGGATCGCTGAGCGTCTCACCGAAGTAAGTGTCGCGCGCGATCTCGATGCGCGCCACCGGAGGCGCAGGCACGGCAGATTTTCCCATCGCGACGGGCAAACCTTTTGGAGTCAGCAGAGTCGCAAACGTGGCCGAGCTTCGGGCTAGAAACTTACGACGGTCCGGCCGCATCTGTTGTCACCTGAGTTTTGTGTTTAGCCGAAGCTCGGACTTCTTGATGCGCCTATTCGCTTACGCCTTCTTCAAGCTGTGATTCTTCAGCGGCTCCGATTAAAGATGTGCGCCGCAGCCATCGATCGAATTTGGCTCGGGCAAAGCGCTACGATACATCGTTGCGGCCCCGCTGTGACGCGGGTCCACGATGGCCCGGCGATGCAAGGCGCCGGAGTGCAATTATTCGCCCGCGCACCGTCGGCGTCAAAGATGGCAGGTTTAGGGTGCTACAAGAAGCTTCCCTACAACCCAAGGAGCTGACCATGAAAATCCATCCGATCACCATCGTTGCGCTGCTTGCCGTCGGTATCGCCGCGCCGGGCCACCCGGCTGCGCAAAACTCACCAGGCTCAGGAGACAAAATGACGCAAACGGAAAATGCGGTGCCGGGACTTCATGATTTCGATTTCCTGGTCGGGCGCTGGCAGGTTCATCATCGGCGGCTGAAGGAGCGGCTCGCGAACAGTCAGGAGTAGATTGAATTCGAAGGAACGTCGGAGATGCGGCAGCTCATGGGCGGCTACGGAAACGTCGACGACAACGTGGTGGAGCTGCCAGGAGGCGCCTATCGCGCCGTGGGCCTGCGATCGTTCGAGCCCAAGTCCGGAAAGTGGTCGATCTGGTGGCTCGACGGGAGGACGCCGCTGGGAGCGCTCGACCCACCGGTCAGAGGGAGCTTCCGCGACGGCATCGGAACGTTTCTCGCCGACGATACTTTCAACGGAATGCCGATCCGCGTACGCTTTACCTGGTCCAAGATCACGCCCACGTCGTGCCATTGGGAACAGGCATTCTCGACCGATGGCGGCAACAGCTGGGAAACCAACTGGGCCATGGATTTCAAACGCGTGCGATGATCGCGAATTAGCGAATAAGACAAATGCCCATGACCAAGACTCGCCCCAGCGTCGCCGAAAAGCGGCGCACGATGCACCAGCTTCACGAGACGGGTTGCTTCGTGATTCCGAATCCGTGGGACGTGGGGAGCGCGCTGTACCTGCAGAGTCTCGGCTTCAAGGCGCTCGCCAGCACCAGCTCCGGATTCGCCTGGTCGCAGGGTCGTGCCGATGGCGGCATGTCGCGTGACCAGGTCCTGGCGCACTTGGAGAGCATCGTCGCCGCCACCGACGTGCCGGTCAACGCGGACTTCGAAAGCGGCTTCGCGCGCGACGCCGGCGGGGTCGCCGAGAGCGTCAGCTTGGCAGTACAGACGGGCGTCGCCGGGCTCTCGATCGAGGATTCGACCGGCGTTGCCGAGAGCCCGCTCTTCGATGTCGACACGGCGGTCGAACGGATCCGCGCGGCACGGCGTGCCATCGACAAGGGCGGCGGCGACACGCTGCTGGTCGGACGTGCCGAATGTTTTCTCGTCGGCCGTCCCGACCTGGAAGAGACGATCGCCCGGTTGAAGGCGTATTCGAACGCAGGCGCCGATTGCCTCTATGCGCCCGGGCTTCGTACACGCGAGGAAATTGCCGCGGTAGTCGCGGCAGTAGCGCCCAAACCACTCAACGTGCTGATCGGATCGGCGAGCGAGTTGACGCTGGCGGATATTGCGGCGCTTGGCGTGCGGCGGGTCAGCGTCGGTGGAGCGCTGGCGCGGTCGGCGTGGGGCGGGTTCATGCGCGCCGCCAAGCTCATTGCAGAAGAGGGCCGCTTCGACGGCTTCAGCGACGCCGCCTCCGGCCGGGACCTGAACGCGATCTTCCGCGAGCGCTGAATCGAATTGCGGGCGCTGCCGGGCGCTACGGCTTCAACTCGAGCACGGCGAAAACGAGCGCCGAATCGCCGGTGGCCACGGGACTTGCGTCAGCGGGCCTCGCCGCGACGAGCGCACGCGCTTCCTGCGAGTCCGGCAATGGCGAACGCTCGAACAGGACCAGCTTCGGCGTCGCGCCTGCGTCGAACGAAATTTCCAGCGGCACGTCGCGCGAGCCCAGGCCCCAGAATCGCACGAAGCGCGGCTCCTCGCCTTTCAACTGATCGGCGCCGATTAACGCCTGAGTGTCGAGTCGGATCGACTGAATGCCTGAATGGGGCGCGATGCCGACGCCGAGGAGAAAGCCGCCGCGGCCGCTGCGCAGCGCTCCGCGCGCCACGGTCGTCGCGCCTTGCGTTACGACTTCTTTCACGGTGAAGCTCGGCGCAGGCAGGCTCTGCCCGGTTGCAGGCCCGAATCGCCCTTGCGTTTTGAGAAGGCCGAGCTGGCGGTATTCCTCGTCGTGCTGCGAAAACCCCTGCGCCTTCAAAAAATCCTCGTCCGGCGCGCCGACGAAATTGACAATCCAGCGCGGCTTCGCCGCATGGTCATCGTAGTAAGTGATGGTCAGGCCGCGCGGATGGTTTGGCGCATAAGCGGGAGTCTGGCTCGCGACCGCTGCCGTGCCGGCAACCACCAGCACGCACAACGCGGACAACGCCCATCCGGCATGCAATCGTTTTCCAGCGCTGGCGGCGAAGACGGGAACCAGCGCCAGCGAGAACGGTAACAGCACGAGCAGCTTGAACTGACTCAGGTCGAATCCGAGCACGACTTCGAAGCCGAGCACGAAACCGAGCCAGAAGAACGCCGCGAGCGTGAATCCGATCAACGCGGCCACGCGCAGCGAACGCGCCTGTCCTTTGCGGAAAAGGATCTCGATCCAGCCGGCAATGGCGACGCCGAATGCCGGCCAGAGGAGCGGATACGCCGCGCCACCGAGGGTGAGCGCCACGCCAACGCACAGCGTCGCGAGCACGACCCAATTGACCAGCAGCAGCGCCCGCGAGTCGACGCGGCGGCCGGCAAACATGGCTACGAGCAGCGGAACGAGGATCGCGCCGGTCACGAGCGCGACACGCGCGGGCCATGGCTGCGGATGGTCGAGCGGATGCACCGCAGGCCAGATGCCCAGGGGATAGGACAGGAGCCACCCGGCAGCAAACAGCAGCGCGGGCACAACAATGAAGGCAAGCACGGCCGCAAGCGTCGCGCGCAACGTGAAGGCATCCCGATGGACGACGGCGAGGCCCGCGATGCCGAATAGCGAAAACAGTGCGATGGGCACATTGATCGCCGCCGGCCATCGCACGATGAAGCGGCCGAAAACGTCGAAGAAACTGGCCTCGGACGAGCCACTCAGCGTTGCGAGATCGGTATCGGCAAGCGCACCGGTCACCTCGAATGCGTGTTCGCCCGTGTGCTGCAGCGTCCTGCGATCGATGTACTGGAGATTGTCTCGCGCCGTGTGATAGAGCGAAGCCGAGTTCGTGAACGCAAAATTGAATCCGGACAGCCCCAGCTTTCGATAAACGGAGAAATCGGTATCGTTGGGCAGCAATTTGTAGACTTCGTAAGCCAGCGAATTTGCCGATGGCCGCGCAACGGCGCGGGCGAAGAGCTCCATGAGCCTCGCATTGCCGGGACCCGTTTCGAACATCATGCTCGGCCCCGACGCGCCGCGCGCATCGAAATTCACGACCACGCCGACGCGGCGCATGAGTGGATGGTGCTCTGCAAAAGCGCGAGCACCACGCAAGCCCGACTCCTCGCCGTCGGTGAGCAGAAAGATGACATCGTTCCTGGTCGTCTTGGCGGAGAACGCGCGGGCGAGCTCGAGCACCGAGGCGACGCCGGCGCCGTCATCGCTGACGCCGGGACCCGCAGCGATGCTGTCGTAGTGCGCGCTGGCGAGCACGGCTTTGCCGTCGCCCGTTCCCTTGTGCACGGCGACAATGTTTTCGATCGCGGTGCAGCCGGGATTGCGCTCGGCCGGGCCGCATTGGAGCGCCGCCTGCACTTCTGGCGCGTAGCCGTACAGCTTGAGCTCGGCGATGATGCGGTCGCGCACGACGGCGTTTTCAGGCGAACCGGCCGTGTGCGGCCTTTGCTCTTTCAGCAATCCCGACAGCGTCGCAAACGCATGCTCTTCCGGGAAGCCGCTGCCGGCCGCACCCGAAGGCGCGATCAGGAGCGATTGCCATAGATAGAGCAGCAGCGCCGTGATCGCCACGACGAACACGAACACGCCAACGAACCGGCTGTTTCCCATCGCCTCCCCCGTTGGCGCGATGCTAATCGGTTTCGCGCGGAGCCGCGCGATCAGTCAGCGAGCCAGGCGGCGAGATCGGACTTGAGTTGTGTCAGGTCTTCCTCGCGCGTGTACATCATGTGGCCGGCGTCGTAGTAATGGTGCTGGACGCGCGCCAGTACGTCGGCCGGCGCGTCGAGCTGCGCCAGCGACCAGTCGCTCGCGCTGTACGGCGTTCCGAGGTCGTAACGGCCGCTGCCGACGAAGACCCTGAGATGGGGATTGCGGCGCAGCGCGCGCGCCAGGTCGGGGCTCGTGGTGGCGTAACTGTTGCCCTTGTCCTCGCCGCGGTTCCAGTTCCAGCTTTTGTGCACGTCCATCGACAGCACCTCGTAGCGCGTCTCCGTGCTCATGCCGAGCTGCTCGCCGAAGTACGCCATCGCCGCCATGGTGTACGGCGAGACGATGGCTTCGATGCCGGGGTCGAACTCCCAGGTGCGCGTGCGGCTCGCGGCCATCGGGCCCGACGCGCGCGCATCGAGGCGGCCGACGATCCGGCCTTGCGGACGAAGCGCCTCGTAGAAATAGGTCTGGTCGCTGATCCGCAGGTTCTTCTCTTCGACCAGCGCCTGCGGCAGTCCCGTCAGCTCGGCGATGCGGCGGGAAACGCGCCCGCGGCGCTTGCCGTCCAGGCGCGCGCCCGCCTGCAGCGCGGCGACATATTCCTCGTCGACAAAGCTTTCCGCCGCCTTGCGCGCCGCGCCGGACGACTTGGCAAGCGAACCCTTCAGCAGCCCGTGATATTGCGAGACATTGGCGAACGCGGGCAGGAAAAGCGAATATGGCAGATCGTTCGCAGGCGCGAAGATGATGCTTTGCAGATCCATCGCGCACGAGATCAGGATCAGGCCGGAGAGAGCGACTCCCGCGCTTTGCAGCTTGTCGGCGAGTGCGGCGCCGCGTGTCGTGCCGTAGCTTTCGCCGGCCAGGTAGACGCGCGAGCCCCATCGCTTGTTCCTCGTCAGCCAGATCCGCATGACCTCGGTCAGCGCGGCGACGTCGCCGTCGACCGAATGCATTTTCTTGCGCGCGTCGGCGCTGACGGTGGCGGACCAGCCGGTATTCGGCGGGTCGATGAAGACCAGGTCGAAATGCTCGAACCAGCTGTGAGGGTTATCGGCGACGGCGTACGGCGCGGTCGGCATGCTGGCGTCGCTGGGCGTCACGACCCGCTTCGGGCCCAATGCGCCGAGGTGCAGCCAGATCGACGCCGAACCCGGGCCGCCATTGAAGGCGAAGCACACCGGGCGCGCGCTCGGGTCTGCGCCCTTCAGGACATAGCTGGTCGCCATCACCGCGGCCTCGGGCTCGCCCAGCGCTCCGTCGAAGCCTTCGGCAACGACTGGAAGGAACGCTGCATTGACGGTGTACTCGAGCGACCTCCTGCCCAGCTTGATCGACCCGCTGCTCTCGCTCGCGGCCTGCGCAATGAGCTTGTCGACGCGCTCGCGCATCTTCTTGTCGGCTTCTTTGGGGTCGCTGCTGGGCTGTGGCGCGTCGGCCATGAATTCTCCTGATGGGCAATTGAAGCTTTGGCTAGTGAAAATAATCCGAACGCTATTCTAGAGGCTCGCCAGCAATCGTCTTGTCTTGGCAAGCATCTGCCTGGTGCGCTCGACCGCCGGGACGGTCCTGGCCAGCGTCTCCATCGGAATCTCGAGACCGATGGGAAGATCGGCCGGCACGCCGCGCAGCAT
>Ga0209839_10001085_pt1 | contig 14013 bp, 16 predicted proteins | sample OrgsoiDNA2013050_FD_185800 | JGI IMG/M metagenome (GOLD analysis project Ga0209839, IMG submission 185800) | Permafrost soil microbial communities from the Arctic, to analyse light accelerated degradation of dissolved organic matter (DOM) -... | ecosystem: Environmental > Terrestrial > Soil >... | reverse complement strand
TGCGCGTAGTGATCGACGACCTCGTCGCCGAACGCAGCCCGCGTGATCGCGCTCGATGCGAACAGCTCACGGGCATCCCGCAGCGTCGACGGCAGGCGGGGTTTGTCGTGGGCGAGATAGGCATTGCCCTGATACGGCGCCTCGAGCTCAAGGCCCTGCTCGACGCCGTGGAGCCCGGCCGCGATGATCGCGCTGAGGGCGAGATAGGGATTGAGATCCGATCCGCCGGCCCGGTTCTCGAACCGGAGCGCCGGCCCGTGGCCCACGACGCGCAGCGAGCAGGTCCTGTTGTCGTCGGCCCAGGCCACCGCGGTGGGCGCGAATGATCCCTCGGCGTAGCGCTTGTAGGAGTTGACGTTGGGCGCGAGGAACAGCGTCAGCTCGCGCAGACACGCCAGCTGGCCCGCGAGGAAGGGCTCGAACGTCGCCCGTTCCCGGGGGAACAGCGGACCTTGGTCGTCGGCAAGCGAGAAGTGGATGTGGCACGAGCTGCCCTCGCGCTCGTTGAACTTGGCCATGAAACTGATCGCCATGCCCTCCTGGGCGGCGATCTCCTTGGCGGCGTTCTTGTAGATCGAGTGCTCGTCGGCCGTGCGCAGGGCATCCGCGTAGCGGAAGTTGATCTCGTGCTGTCCGAGATTGCACTCGCCCTTGGAGTTCTCGACAACCAGGCCCGTGTCCCGCATCGCGTTGCGGATCCGGCGGATCAGCGGCTCTACGCGCGCCGTCCCGAGCAGCGAATAGTCGACGTTGTACAGATTGGCCGGCTCCAGGTCGCGGTAGCACTTGCGCCAGGCGTCCTCGTAGGTGTCGCGGAACACCAGGAACTCGAGCTCGGTGCTGGCGTTGGTGCTCCAGCCCCGCTCGGCCAGTCGCGCGAGCTGAGCGCACAGCACCTGGCGCGGGGAGGCGAGCACGTCCGAGCCGTCGGCCCAGGCGAGGTCGGCCAGGCACACCGCCGTGCCCTCCTGCCACGGCACCGGGCGCAGCGTGGCGAGATCCGGCCGCAGCGCGAAGTCGCCGTAACCGAGTTCCCAGGACGCCATCTCGTAGCCGTCGACGGGGGTCATGTCGACGTCGACGGCGAGCAGGTAGTTGCAGCCCTCGGCGCCGCCCTCGGCCACCTCCTCCAGGAAATGCGATGCGGTCAGCCGCTTGCCCTGCAGACGACCCTGCATGTCCGTGAGGGCGAGCAGAACGGTGTCGATCGTCCCAGCGGCAACCTGTTCGGAGAGCTCCTCCAGCGTCATCTGCGCTGAAGGTATAGGAACAGAGCCTTAGGCGAAAGGGCAACGGGAAAAAGCCTGTCTGCCGTAACGCCGATAATGGTATCGTCCTCGTACCTATCACGCCGACGCTCGCGCGTCGCCAGCACTGGGGGTAGCGGTCACATGTTCAAGAAGATCGTCTGGGCGAGCGACGGTTCGGAGTCTGCCGATCGTGCACTCGAACTCGCCAAGGCGCTCGCGGTCCAGGACGGCGCGACACTGCTCGCAGTTCACAGCGTTGAGTACCTGGTCGGCCCTCGCTCGACGGGCGCCTTCCCGGCGAATGCCGACGAGGATGAGCGCGTGGCGAAGATCTCCAAGCAGGTCGAGGAGCTCGCCGGCCAGGGCATCGGCGCCAGCGCGAAGATCGTGCAGGGCGGCGTTGCCGGAGCGGCGCACACGGTGGCCAGGGTCGCCGAGGAGGAGCGCGCCGATCTGATCGTCGCCGGCACCAGGGGCCACACGGCGCTCACGGGTCTGCTGCTCGGCAGCGTCACGCAGCGGCTGCTCCACATCGCGCCCTGCCCGGTGCTGGTGGTCCCGGGGCGGTAGCCGCGGTCGGGGTCGCCGTCGGCCGCTGAGCTCAGCCCAGGAAGCCGCGGATCAGGTTGGCCGTGGCGTCGACGTGGGCTTCCATGAGCTGGCGGGCGCGGGTGGCGTGACCGCGCTGGATCGCGCGTACGAGCGCCAGGTGCTGCTTGTCGGAGTGCTTCACTGATGCCTCCACGATCGGGAAGGCGCCCAGCAGGTCGCTCAGCTGCGTCTGCAGCCTGGCCACCGCGTCGACCAGGGATGGCGAGCCGCTCAGCTCCGCGATCGCCAGATGAAGGCGCAGGTCCTGCGCGCGGTAGTCGGTCAGGGATGCCGTGGCGGCGTTCTGGGCCAGCGTGGTCAGGTGCGACACGTCCACCTCGGCGGCCCGTTCGGATGCGAGCTGCGCCGCGGACGGCTCGAGCGCCCGCCGGAACTGGAGCGTGTCGGCGAGCTCGTCGCCCATCGCCCGCACGGCCCGCTTGGCCGAGCGTGCCGAAGCCGGTGAGCCGTTGCGCCGGGTCACATAGGCGCCGCCATTCCGGCCCCGCCGGGACTCGATGTATCCCGCCTGCTCGAGCGCGCGCAGCGCCTCACGAAGGGTGACGCGGCTGATGCCGAGCTGCGGCGCGAGCGCCCGTTCGGGTGGGAAGCGATCCCCGGGCGGCACCACACCCAGCTTGATCGCGTGAGCCAGGCGCTCGACCGTCTCCTCGAACGTGTTCCTCGCCGCGACCGGACGGAAGATCAGCTTGTCGAGTTCGGGTCCCGCGACCGCAGCCATTGCACGGCCAGCGTACCACCATGGTAATTGGTCACGTCATAGGCCTTTTCGCGTTCTGACCTGCCGCGACGCAGGTCGCGCGGCGCTCATTCGGAGGTCATCATCGAGAGCACGCGGCGCAGCGCCTTGTACGCGGTCTCTCCTCTTCGCTGCTCCACGACCTCGCGCCGCACCCGACCCAGATATGCCTCAGTCGATCCGTCGCCGCGCACGTCGACGCCGGCCCGGACGCTGGGGACCATCCGCTCGGGACCGGCGAGCTCGAGCCGCGCTGACACCTGGGCCGAGGGCTCGAAGCGCTGGATCTTCGCGTCGATCGGCTTGTTCGGAACCTCGCGCGCCAGCTCCTGGGCGCGGCGCTCGAGCGCGTCGAGGGCCGCGTCGAGCTGAGCGAGCCTGGTCCGTTCCACGCGCGGCCCGGTGCGGACGGTCAACTTCCACGGCACGGCGCGATCATTGCAGGCGGGAACGGCTTGGGTGCTCGGCCTCGCGGGCCCTAGGCCGCCAGCTCGACGTCGATCTCGTCGAGCGCGCCGAGGTGGCGCTCGACGGCGACCTTCGCCCCGTCGCCGTGAGGAACCATTCCTCCCGCTGCCAGCCGGTGGACCAGGCGGTGCGCGGCCACGTTGTCGGCGAGCATCGTCGCGGTGAAGCGCTTGATGCCGTGCTCGCGGGCGGCCTGCGCCAGTCGCTCGAGCAGCTCGGCGGCAAGGCCCTCGCGCTGGTGCGGATCTCCGACGACGATCGCGAACTCGGCCGCCTCGGGATGCTCGAGCAGCCGGATGTAGCGCCCGACGGCGAGGATCGACTGTGGGCCCCGGGCGGGGGTGGCCACCAGCGCGTGATGATCGGATCCGTCGAGCTGCGTCAGGTAGCGCGCCTCAGCGGTGCTGAGACGCGGCTTGCCCGACATGAAGCGGCGGTACTTGCTCTCGGGCGACAGGCGCTCGTATGCCGCCTGAAGTTCAGGGGCATCGTCAGGCCGAATCGGCCGGATCGCGACCTCCCTGCCACTGCGCAGCCGTACGGGTTCCATGGCGCCAGCTTACTGTGCGTAAGCTCGCGGCCGAGTGCGGCCCGTCACACATCGGGTTAGGAACGCTTGTCGATCGGAACGTAGTCGAGGCCGCGGCCGCCGGTGTAGATCTGCCGGGGGCGGGCGATCTTCTGCTCGGAGTCGTCGATCATCTCGAGCCACTGGGCGATCCAGCCGCTCGTCCGCCCAATCGCGAACAGCACCGGGAACATCTCCACCGGCATGCCCAGCGCTTCGTAGATCAGCCCGGAGTAGAAGTCGACGTTGGGGTAGAGCTTGCGTGAGACGAAGTAGTCGTCCTCGAGGGCGATCTTCTCCAGCTCGACGGCGATGTCGAGCAGGGGGTTGCGGCCGGTGACGTCGAACACCTCGTCGCATGCCTTCTTGATGATCTTCGCCCGGGGGTCGAAGTTCTTGTAGACCCGATGGCCGAAGCCCATCAGCCGCTCGTTGCCGGCCTTCACGCCCTCGATGAAGCCGGGCACGTTCTCCTTGGTCTCTATCCGGCGCAGCATTCGCAGCACCGCCTCGTTGGCGCCGCCGTGGAGCGGGCCATACAACGCCGCCACCCCGGCCGCCACCGACGAATAGGGATCGACCTGCGAGGAGCCGACGCTGCGCACGGCGCTCGTGGAGCAGTTCTGCTCGTGGTCGGCGTGAAGGATGAAGAGCACATCGAGGGCGTGCTCGAGCCGGGGATCGGGCCCGTACTTGAGCTCGGTCATCCGGTAGATCATGCCCAGGAAGTTGCCGGCATACGAGAGGTCGTTGTCCGGGTACACATAGGGCATGCCGCGGTTGTGGCGGTAGGAGAAGGCCGCCAGCGTGGGCATCTTGGCGATCAGGCGGATGACCTGCATGTAGCGGGACTCCTCGTCCTTGATCGCGTTCGCCTCCGGGTAGAAGGTGGACAGCGCGCCGACCGAGGCGAGCAGCATGCCCATCGGATGAGCGTCGTACCGGAAGCCCTGCATGAACTCCTTGACGTTCTCGTGCACGAAGGTGTGGATCGTGATCTCGTGCGTCCACTCGTCGAGCCGCGCCTGGGTCGGGAGTGAGCCGTGGATCAGGAGATAGGCGACCTCGAGGTAGCTGGAGCGCTCGGCCAGCTGCTCGATCGAGTAGCCGCGGTACTCGAGGATCCCCCTGTCCCCGTCGATGTAGGTGACCGCCGAGCGACACGACGCCGTGTTCATGAACGCCGGGTCGTAGGTCATCAGACCGAAGTCGTCCTCGCCGGTCTTGATCTTCCGCAGCTCGAGAGCCCGGATCGTGCCGTCCTCGATCGGGATCTCGTACGTCTGGCCGGTTCGGTTGTCCGTGACCGTGAGGGTCTCGTTCGAAGCGGTTGCTCCGGCGCCATCGGCACCGGGTTGTGTTTCGGTGCTCATCGCACTCCTTTCGCGCAGTTCACTGCACCGAGACTCTAATACCCGGCTCGCGCCGGCGGGACCGGCCGCGGGTCAGTTGCTGGTGGCGACGGCCGTAGCCATCGCTGCGGCCATCAGCACGAAGCTGATCCCGATCACCGCTCGCTCGCCGCCCGCACCGGTGGGGAAGCTGGGCCGGGTCAGGCCAATGCCGGCCAGGATCACTGCCCACAAGGCCAGCGCCCCCCCCACGAGGTAGAACGGGGCCTTCGAAGGCTCGGCGACGGCTAGCAGGCTCAGCACGGGCGCGAGCCTATCCGATTCGGCGGGCATCTGGCGCGCCCTGGTAGCGGCTCTCGGTGGCGGCGCGCTGACCCTGATAGTGACTGCCGAGCTCAGGACTCCCGTACGGTCGCAGCGCGGGCCGATCGAGGGCCATGAACGAGAGCTGGGCGATCAGCAACCCTGGGTACAGCTTGATCGGCACCCGGGTGAGGTTGTTCAGCTCGAGTGTCAGCGTGCCCTTCCATCCCGGGTCGCAGAACCCGGCGGTGGCGTGCACGATCAGCCCCAGTCGCCCGAGCGAGCTCTTGCCCTCGATCCGGGCCACGATGTCGTCCGGCAGCTCCACCCACTCCAGGGTCCGGCCGAGGCAGAACTCGCCCGGATGGATCACGAAGGACTCATCGGCGGGGACCATGACCTCCTCGGTCAGATTCTCGGGAGGCCGGCGGAGGTCGATCGCCGACGCGCGATGGTTGTGAAAGACGCGAAACGAGCCGCCGAGACGGAGATCGATGCTGGCCGGCTGCACCAGGCTCGGATCCCACGGATCGATGCGGATCCGCCCCTCCTGCGCCAGCCGCAGGATCGTTCCGTCGGAGAGCACCGATGCCAGAGAGCCGTCCATGGGCCGCAAGTCTGTCACCCGGCGCGGATCCGAGTCCGCGCGAGATCAGTGCCCGAGCGTCCGAGCCCGGGCCTTGATGGTCCGAACGCGGGCCGGGGAGGGCGGCGCCGGATCACCATGCGGGCCGCGGCGCGGATGGCGTGGGAAGGGCTTGCGAGGATGGTCACGGTGGCGTTTGATGCCGCCGTCGTCGTCGGAGTTCGGGAGCTGCTCGGGCTCCTGCTTCACCGCCCACCAGACGAGATAGATCAGCGCAGCAAGCGGAATCTTGAGCGCCAGCATCAGCCACAGAAATCCCCAGGTCACGTCGGGCCGATCCTACCCGGAGAGGCGCGGAATGTCACGGGTACCCCCGCAGATGTCAGGAGGGAGGGTCACGCCGCGTCCGGACGGGCGTCAACCGCGCAGCAGGAGGGGCTTCTCGCTGAAGCTGGTGATCCGGCGCAGCTCGCCGACGCGCTCGCCGATCTCCCCGGCCGTCAGGCGAGCCACGCGCTCGACGCCGAATTCCTCGACGTTGAACGAGGCCAGCGCCGTGCCGTAAGCCATGGCTCGGCACAGGAGCTCGTGATCGAGCTCCGCGTCGGGGTGGGCCGCGACGTAGCCGACGAATCCGCCCGCGAAGCTGTCGCCGGCGCCGGTCGGGTCCACGATCGTCTCGAGCGGGAAGGCGGGGAGCCCGAAGAAGCCCTCGTCGGTGATCATCGCGGAGCCGTACTCGCCCTGTTTGGCCACCACCACGCGCGGGCCCCATTCGCGGATCTTGCGGGCGGCACGGACGAGATTCGGCTCGCGCGTCAGCTGCCGCAGCTCGGCGTCGTTGAGCAGCAGGCAGTCGACGCCGGCGATCGTCTCGATCAGAGAATCCCGGGCGGTCTCGATCCACAGGTTCATCGAGTCCAGCGCGACGAACCGCGCGCCCTCGCACTGCGCCCTGACCTCGCGCTGCAGGTCGGGCTGGATGTTGGCCAGGAACAGCACGTCGGTCGAGCGCGACTCGAGTGACAGCTTGGGCTCGAAGTCCGCGAATACGTTAAGCTGGGTGTCGAGCGTGTCGCGGTCATTGAGGTCCCAGCCGTAGGCCCCGCGCCAGAAAAACGTCCGACCGCCCTCGATGTGCTCGATGTCCTCGGTGCGCACTCCTCGTCCCTCCAGCACGGCGTACTCGTCGGGGCCGAAGTCGTCGCCGACCGGACCGACGACGTGCACATCGTCGAAGAACGAGGCCGCCAGGGAGAAGTGCACCGCTGAGCCGCCGAGCATCCGCTCGCGGCTGCCGAACGGGGTGGTCACGGCATCAAAGGCGATGGAACCGACAACGGTCACGGACATGAGGCGGGCAAGCCTAGCGTGGGAGGCCCAGGGCCGGTGCCGGGAGCCGATCCGGGCCCGGCAGGACTCCTGGAGCCCGCTCGGGTTCGATGACTGAAATCGGTCCTGCCGGGGCATGCTCGTGTGGAACGGCGGATACGGCGCCACCGGCGCGGACCGCGCCATCAGCGAGTCGGGAGGCATCATGAAGGCAGGACGGCTCATCACCCGGGTGGCCATCGGCGGCCTGTTCATCGGCCACGGCACCCAGAAGTTGTTCGGCTGGTTCGACGGGCCCGGCCTCGAGGGAGCGTCGAAGATGATGGAGTCGCTGGGCCTGCGGCCCGGACGGCGAAACGCCACCGCAGCCAGCGTGGCCGAGGCGGGCGGCGGGGCGATGATCGTGGCCGGAGCGCTCACCCCACTGGCGGCCGCGGCCTTGATCGGGACGATGGTCACCGCCATCCGCACCGTCCATCTCAAGAACGGCTTCTGGGCGGCGAAGGGCGGTTACGAGTTCAACCTGGCCCTGATCGCCGCCCTGCTGGCGCTGGTCGACGGCGGACCAGGAGAGCTGTCCGTCGACGGAGCCCTGGGCATCCACGACACGGGCGGCGGCTGGGCGCTGTTCGCGCTCGCCGCCGGCGCGGCGGGATCGACCGCCGTGATCGAGCTCGGGCGACGGGCCGAAGCCAAGACCGAGGCCGAGGTCGCCGCGCCTGCGCAGGCTGAGGTCTGAGTGACGGCTTAGGAAGCCGGCTCGAGGACGAGCCCGGACGCCTCCGCGGCATAGGACGCGAGGGTGCCCTCGTCAGCCGGGCGGAGGCAGACCCATTCCCGCATCGGCCTGCCCTTGCCCGCGTCGAAGGGGGTTCCCTCGCCTGACGCGACGAGCTGGCTGACGCGTGCGGCCGGGAGCTTCACCACGAGCTCGCCGCGCCGAACGAAGGCGAAGAACCGTCCGGCGGGCGTCCGTAACCCCTCGGACTGCATCATCCGACCCCGCTGGATGCCGCCCTTCTGGCCCACCATACGGTTGCTCACGCGCTCGAACATCTCCTCCGTGGTCATGGTCACGATTACGGCATCCTGCCCGCCAGCCATGGGTCGGGGCCGGGATCGATGCTCGCCGCCGCCACCAGCCGGGGCAGATAGTGATCCCAGCCGTGCGCGTGCCGCTGGACCTCGCCGGCGTTCGGAAGGCCGCGGTGCATGAACCGGAGCATCGTGCCCGCAGCGGTGGGCACGAGCTCGATCTCGAGCGTGCTCGAGCCGGACGGCGCGGCGCCCTCGCCTGCCTCCCACGCCCAGGTCCAGACCAGGCGCCGAGGAGGATCGAGCTCGACGAACTGTCCCCTGGCGGCGCGACCTGGGAGCACCTCGACCCGGTAGAGCCCTCCGGGCCGCGGATCGAGGGATGCCCCGACTCCCATCCAGCGAGTCGCCTTGGTGGGGTCGACCAGGGACTGCCAGCCGGTCTCCGCTCTGGCGGCGATCGGCAGTTCCCGCTCGGGGCGTCTATCTTCCATAGGAGATGACTACATTCACAGAACTGGGGCTCGCTCCCGACATCCTCGATGCGCTGCAGGATGTCGGCTACGAGGCGCCGAGCCCGATTCAGGAGCAGGCGATCCCGCCGCTCCTGGAAGGATCCGATGTGATCGGTCAGGCGCAGACCGGAAGTGGCAAGACAGCGGCCTTCGGATTGCCGATGCTGCAGTACGTCGATCCGACCGAGCGGGAGGTCCAGGGCCTGGTGCTGACGCCGACCCGGGAGCTGTGCATCCAGGTGACCCAGGCGCTGCGCGCCTATGGGCAGCGGAAGGGCGTGGACGTCGTCGCGGTCTTCGGCGGCGCCCCGATCCGGACCCAGCAGGCGCAGTTGCGCGCCGGAGGCCATGTCGTGGTGGGCACTGTCGGCCGGGTCAAGGACCTGATCTCACGGCACTCGCTGATGCTCCACTCCACGCGCTTCGTGGTGCTCGACGAAGCCGATGAAATGCTCGATCTGGGCTTCCTCGAGGATGTGGAGAAGATCCTCGCGCTCACGCCCTCGAGTCGCCAGACCGCACTGTTCTCGGCCACCATGCCGCCGGAGATCAGGCGCCTCGCCGACCAGTATCTCTACCACCCCGTCACCGTCAAGGTGCAGACCGCGACGCTCACCGTGGATACGGTCGAGCAGTTCGCCCTGGAGGTGCCCGCGCGTGAGAAGCCAGACGCGCTGGCGCGCGTGCTCGAGGCCGAGCGCCCCGACCAGGCGATCGTGTTCGTGCGCACGAAGATCCGCTGCGATCAGCTGTATCGCACGCTCCGCGACCGCGGGATGAACGTCAAGGCTCTTCACGGCGACATGAGCCAGGGGTCGCGGGACGGCGTGATGATCTCCTTCAAGGACGGACGCCTGCCTCTGCTGGTAGCCACTGACGTCGCCGCCCGCGGACTCGATATCGCGGGCGTCTCCCACATCGTCAACTTCGACGTCCCCACCTCGCCCGATGTGTACGTCCACCGGATCGGGCGCACCGGCCGGGTCGGGCGCAGCGGTCGCGCCATCACCTTCTACGAGCCCCGCCGGCAGCGCGAGATCGCCGCGATCGAGAAGCACGCGGGCGTCAAGCTCTCGCCCTGGGTCAAGGACGCGCGGGTTGCCCCGATGCCGGTCACCGCGCCCCCGCGGCGGCACTCCAAGCCGCACGTCTCGGCCAACGGCGACGGGCCGGGCCGCAAGTTGATCGTCTCGGGGGGCCGGGCGGCCGGCTTCGAGCCCTCCGACCTCATCCACGCGATCACCGCGGCCGCCGGGCTCGACGGGGAGGCGGTGCGGAACGTTCGCATCCTCGAGCAGTTCTCGTTCGTCGAGGTGCCGGAGCAGGACGCCGAGCGAGTCGTGGAGTGCGTGAGCGGCACCGAGGTCCGCGGCCACGAGATCCGACTCGAGCCCGCCAATGCGTAGCGCTGCCCGGACCGCGTAGGCTGCGTCGCATGTCAACAGCGCACATGAACACCACCCACGGGACGATCGCGATCGAGTTCTTCGACGACGACGCGCCCAAAACCGTCGCCAACTTCCGCAAGCTCGCCGCCGACGGTTACTACGACGGCCTCATCTTCCACCGTGTGATCCCTGATTTCATGATCCAAGGCGGCTGCCCGGAAGGCACAGGCACCGGTGGCCCGGGCTATCAATTCGAGGACGAGTTCAACGACCGCAAGGTCGCTCGCGGCGCCCTGGCCATGGCCAACGCGGGCCCCAACACCAATGGCTCCCAGTTCTTCATCGTCACCATCGACGCCGCTCCGTGGCTCGACGGCAAGCACACCGTCTTCGGTCAAGTGACGGCCGGGATGGACGCCGTCGATGCCATCGAAGCGGTCCCAACCGGTGCCCGCGACCGGCCGCTCGATCCACCTCAGATCGAGTCGATCGTGCTCGACCCGCAGTAGCTTCAGCGCACGCGGCTGCGTCGGCGCGTGGTCAAGCTGATCTACGGGTGGGGCCGGCGAGACTGACCCAGGAACCCTCGAGCGTGCGAGCATGGCCCGATGCTCGCGATCGCGCTGGCCCTCGGCTCCTCGCTGTGCTGGGGGGTCGCCGACTTCGTCGGGGGCGTGCAGAGCCGCAAGCTGCCGCTGGTCGGAGTGCTGCTGGTCAGCCAGGCGATTGGCCTCGTCGGTCTCCTCGTGCTGGTCGCGGTCCGCGGCACAGCGCCGCCTGAGCTGTCCCGGCTGCTGCCGGCGATAGGGGCCGGGCTCGGCGGGATCGCGGCGCTGGCCCTCTTCTATCGCGCCCTGGCGATCGGCACGATGTCGATCGTCGCTCCGATCTCGGCCACCGGCGTGGTGGTGCCCGTGGTCGTCGGCATCGCGATCGGCGATCGACCGGCTGCGATCCAGGTGGTCGGGATCGTCGCCGCCACCATCGGGGTCGTGCTGGCCAGCCGTGAGCACTCCGGGGGGGACGTCACCCCCGCCGACTCGAGCAGGAGCGTGATCCTGGCCCTCTGCGCGGCAGTCGGATTCGGGACCTTCTTCGTCGGGCTGCGGGCCAGCGCCCGCGCTGACGTGGCCTGGGCGCTCGTGGCCGCACGGGCCACGGGAGTCCTCGCCCTGGCCGCGGTGGCATGGATCTCGCACGTGCACCTCTCACGTGTCCGCCAGGCGTTCGGTCCGCTCGCCGTGATGGGAATCCTCGACCTCGGCGCCAATGGCCTCTACGCGATCGCCTCCCGGCACGGGCCGCTGAGCGTGGTGGCCGTTGCCGCGTCGCTGTATCCACTCGCGACGGTCCTGCTGGCCCGGGTCGTGCTCGGCGAACGCGTGCGCCGTGTCCAGGAGGTCGGGATTGCGGCGGCGCTGACCGGAGTGGTCCTGATCGCGGCCGGCTAGTACGGGATCTCGAGCGGGCCGCAGGCCCGAGCCGGCGCCGCCGGCGCTGCCGGCGCTGCTTGAGATGGCGGCGAATCGGCGAATCGGGGCGGCTTCGGTGGATGATCCCTCCTGGCGCGGCGCGCGGCGCGCGGCGGTTGGCGCCACCTCCGCGTTGCCCCGGTCCCGCAGTATCTGCTCTACAACCCAAACCGTCGCCGCGATCGGCGGGTTGGGATCCTCGCTCGCCATGCCATGCCCAAGAACCCATTCCACGCCGATCATGCGCGTATTGGGGTCCTGACCATGCTCTCGGGGACGGTTCCGACCACTAGCCTGCGTTGAACGTCGACTGGTCGAACACCGGCAGCCCCAGGTCACTCGCGTAGCCCAGTCGCTTCAGGTTGAGCAGGTTCTCGATGCTGGCCAGCAGCGAGAAGTGGTTGTAGTAGTCGACGAGGTCGACCGTGTTCGGCTTCACGTACTGCGAAATCAGCAGCAGCCCCACCTGGCCGCCGCCTCCGGTGGGATTGGTCTGGCCGCCGGTTGTGACCGGGGTCGTCGTGGTCCCCGTGGGCGTGGTGCTCGTGCCAGTCGGGGCGGGAGTCGTGGCGGGCCCGGTCGATGTCGATGTGGGCGACGTGCCGGCCGGGGTCGTGGTCGCGCCGGCGGGGGCGGTGGCCTGGAGATTCGGATAGGTCTGAGCGTCGCAGCACGAACTCGGGTCCGCATGGGGCCCGGTCTGCGGAGCCTGGTCGAAGGTGACCGCGATCGCCCCGTCGGCCTTGTAGGCCGGCGACTTCTCGATCTCCTGCAGCACCCTGTTCAAGAACGTGTCGGCCAGCCCGAGACCCGACGGCGCGCCGGGCCGGCAGGGTTGATCGCTGCCGTCGTCGCAGGCGCTCGGCGCGATGTAGGACAGCGCCGGGGTCGTCTTGACGGTCTTCAGGTCCGTGGCCAGCTGGGGGAGCGCGACGTCATCCTGTTGGCACGACTTGGCGCCGATCACGGCATGCAGGTAGACGAACGGGTTGCGCCAGGTCACGTAGGGGTCCTTGGGCCCAGGTGCCTGGTTGGCGTCCTGAGCTCCGACCGCTGGGTGCCGACAGGCCTTCACGGTTCCCTTCGGCCCCTGGTCCATGCCTTCGATGTAGGCCTTCCAGCCCCCCTGCCGCGGGGCGCTCAACTGGCTGGCCAGGGTCGGAGTCGTCGTTGGGTAGATGCAGCCGGTGCCGAGATCCTGGCCGAGCGCGCCCTTGCCGGTGGCGGTGAAGGAAGCGAACAGCGGGCAGTTGCCGGCGGTGTGAACGGTCGGGCCCTGGCCGCTGATCAGCCCGATCCCGTTGGCCAGCTCGCCGCCGGCGACCGCGTAGTAGTACTGGAGCAGGTTGCCCTGCTTGGGCAGCGCCTTGGAGAAATACGGGTCCTTGGAGCCGAAGCTCTGCTTGTACCCACGATCCGAGAGCACGATCAGGAAGAAGTGCTTGACCGGCGGCAGGCCGAGCAGGTTGCCGCTCCCGGTCGAGGTGTTGGTGCCGGGGGTCGTGGTGGCCGGGCCTGACCCCAGTCCCGACTGAGCCTGCTGCGGTGCCGCCGCCGGAGCGGGCGTCGATTCGGTGATCGTTTCGGTGATGACGCCGCCTCCTCCCCCACCGCCTCCGCTCCCGCTCACGTTGGCGCCGGCGGCGGAGGACTGTCCGAAGGCGCCACCCTCGACCAGGATCAGCGGGCTGCTGAGCACATTGGCCACGCCGGCGCCGACCGTCGAGCCGACGATCACGCCGAAGCCGAGCATGCTGAGCACGGCGACCGCCGTCGCGCGCGGCGTCGGCGTCCAGCCCGTCCTCGCGGCCGGTGTGGGCCCCGGGTCGGGTCCCGCCGCCGGTCCGCGCGGTGCCGGTGCCGGCCGTCCCCGCTCGAGGATGCCGGCGATCGTCCCCGCCACCCCGATTGGCAGCGCGCCGCGGCGCGCGCCGCAGTTCACGCAATAGCGCTGATCGTGGGCGAGCGCGGCGCGGCATTCGGTGCAGCTGTGCACGCTGCTCTCGTGGCTCGCCTCAGACATTGCAACTCAGGTTATCCGCAGTTCCCTGTCTGACCCGCACCCAAATGTGTCTGACCCGCACCCAAATGTGACCAACTTGTAACCAGGCGGTGATGAGTGTTGGAAGGTGTGAAACGACATGTGAAAAAGGACGGACCGGGAGTAACGATTGGTTCACCGTTGTGCGCGGTGAATCGTCATACTTCTGGCATGGAGGCCCCTGACGTCACGCGCGCCGCACCCGACGACGCCCAGACACAGGAGCTGGTCAGCTCCGCCGTCGGCGATCGCTGCACCAACTGTCAGGCTCCGTTTGCCAGCGACCAGCGCTATTGCGTGACCTGCGGGGAGCGGCGGGGGAAGGCGCGGTTCAACTTCGCGGCACCCGCGG
>Ga0209839_10001084_pt1 | contig 14021 bp, 11 predicted proteins | sample OrgsoiDNA2013050_FD_185800 | JGI IMG/M metagenome (GOLD analysis project Ga0209839, IMG submission 185800) | Permafrost soil microbial communities from the Arctic, to analyse light accelerated degradation of dissolved organic matter (DOM) -... | ecosystem: Environmental > Terrestrial > Soil >... | reverse complement strand
GTGGTGGCGGCGGCGCCACGGGTGGTGGTGGCGGCGCCACGGGCGGTGGTGGCGGCGGCGCCACGGGTGGTGGTGGCGGCGCCACGGGCGGTGGTGGCGGCGGTGCGACTGGCGGTAGCAGCGGCAGCGGCAGCGGCGGCGCCGGTCTCGGCGGCGGCTAGCGAATCCCCCGCCACGATCCGCACCCAGCCGCCCGCGGGCAGCCCAACCGCCCGCGCTCAGGCCACGCTCACGCGCCCCGGCGGCTGGGACAGAAAGCGGCTCCCGACGGCGCAGAACCGCCGCCCGCGCTCAGGCCACGCTCACGCGCCCGGCGGCTGGGACAGAAAGCGGCTCCCGACGGCGCAGAACCGCCACGGCAGCTCGATCGCCTTGCTGATCCCGACTCGCGTCCCCGCGGACACCTCGACCGAGCGCCATTGCGGCGGGCGCTCGGAGATCCTCACCGGTCCCCGGATCAGGTCGGTCCCGTTCAGCTCGAGTCCGATCCCGAGTGCCTGGGTGAGCTTTCCCGGCCCCGAGCACAGCGCCTCGATCCGCTCGAGGCCGCGCCGCTCGTGCATCAACGCGAGCCCGGTCAGTGGCTCCAGGGCGCGGATCAGCACCGCCGAGCCGGATCCCTCGGGCTCGGTGACCGCGTTCAGCAGGGCGTGGATGCCATACGAGCGGTACACGTACGCGACACCCGGCGGCCCGAACAGGACGCGGGTGCGAGCGGTCAGACCGACGAAGGCGTGGCACGCCGGCTCGGAGTCGTGGTAGGCCTCGGTTTCGACGATCACGCCGGAGGTGGGGCTGTGCGTCACCACGCACCCGACCAGGTCACGGGCGACCTCGAGCACCGGGCGGTCGTAGAAGGCCGTGTTCACCGGGCGGAGAGGGCCTCGCGAGCCCGCTCGAGCTGCTGGCGCACCCGCTGGAGGCTGGTCCCGCCCTCGGAGATCTTCGACTCCAGCCAGGCGCCGTCGCTGAGCACTGCGTAGTACTCGTCGTCGAGCAGCTCGGAGTGGCCGGCCAGCTCCTCCCGAGTCAGCTCCGATAGCGTCATGCCCTGCTCGATCGCAGTCCGCACGAGCCCCGCGACCACCCCGTGCGACTCCCGGAACGGCATCCCGCGGCGCACCAGCAGGTCCGCGATGTCGGTGGCGGCGAGGAACTCGTCACTGGAGGCGGCAGCCAAGCGTTCGCGGCGGAAGCTGATCGTGGCGAGCATCCCCTGCGCGGCGGCCAGACAAAGGTCGAGCGTGTCAGTGGCGTCGAACAGGTGCTCCTTGTCCTCCTGCATGTCCTTGTTGTAGCTGAGCGGCAGCCCGTGCATCACCCCGTGGAGTGCCACCAGGTGAGCGGCGATTCGGGGCGCCTTGGCCCGCAGCAGCTCCGCCGCGTCGGGGTTCTTCTTCTGCGGCATGATCGATGAGCCCGAGGCCCAGGCGTCGGAAACCTCGCAGAAGCCGAACTCCTCGCTGGACCACAGCACGACCTCGGCTCCGAGGCGCGAGAGATGGGTGGCGCAGGTCGCCGCCGACGCTAGGTAATCGAGCACGAAATCACGGTTGGAGACCGCATCGACCGAGTTCTCGGCCACCCCGGAGAAGCCGAGCGCGTCGGCCACCTGGCGACGGTCGGTGTCGAAGTTCACGCCCGCCAGCGCCCCGGCCCCGAGCGGCAGCTTGGCAGTCGCAGCGGATACGGCGGCGAACCGCTGCCGGTCGCGGATCAGCATCCACACGTAGGCCAGCAGATGGTGGCTCAGGTACACCGGCTGCGCGCGCTGCAGGTGCGTGTAGCCCGGCATCGGCCAGTCGAGGTGCGCCTCGGCGACCTCGACCAGCGTTCTCGCCAGGGCGGCGATGGCCTGCGAGGTCTGGTCGGCGTGGGCCCGCACGAACATCGCCATGTCGGTCGCCACCTGGTCGTTGCGCGAGCGCGCCGTGTGCAGCTTGCCGCCCACGGGCCCGGCGATCTCGGTGACCCGGCGCTCGATCGCCATGTGGATGTCCTCGTCACCCGGTGCGAACGGGAACGAGCCCTCGCCGAGCTCCTGCTCGACCTGGGCCAGGGCGTCGTGCAGCGCCTGGCGGTCCTCCCCGGAGATGATCCCCCGCGAGGCCAGCATCGCCGCATGGGCCCGCGACTGCTCAACGTCATAGGGCCCCAGCCGCCAGTCGAACCCGATCGAGTCGTTCAGACCCCGGAAGGCGGTGTGCTGTGGCTCGGCGAAGCGCGACATGGCTGGGGCGATCTTAGGGCTGCTCGCCGCGGAGAAGCCGGCCGAGCGTGTGCGCCACCCGCTCCACCTGGCCTTCGGACATCTCGGGGAAGAACGGCAGGGCGATCGAGCGCGCCGCGATGTCCTCGCACACCGGGAACTCGCCCTCGCGGTGCCCGAACAGGCCGCGGTAGAAGCTCATCAGATGGATCGCGGGCAGGTACGGCTTGCTCTGAATGCCGTGTTGCGCCAGCGCCGGCACGGTGGCGTCCCGGTCGATCCCGCGCGGAAGCTGGACCACGAACACGAACCAGCCGCGCCGGCGGCCGCCCTCGTCCGGGCACGGCAGCTCGAGCCCCTCGATCCCAGCCAGGGCTTCGCGGTAGAGCTCGGCCACCCGCCGCCGTCCCGCCAGCATCTCCTCCAGCCGCGCGAGCTGGGCCAGGCCGATCGCGCAGGCGATATCCGACAGGCGGTAGTTGAACCCCAGCCGATCGTGGTCGAGCCAGCCCATGTCGGAGGCGCGGCCCTGATTGCGCTCGGAGTCGATCCGCTGCTTGATCGACTCGTCCGCCACCGTGACCATCCCCCCCTCTCCCGTCGTCAGCTGCTTGTTGGCGTAGAAGCCGAACACGGCCGGGTGGCCCCGGCCGCCCACCGCGACGCCGTCGGGGTGCACCGCGCCGAGCGCCTCGCAGGCATCCTCGACGATCGGCCTGCCGAGCCGCTCGAGCGCGGGCACGTCGGCCGGGTAGCCGAAGATGTGCACCGGGAGCAGGGCCGCGGTCCGTTCGCCGGCCGCGGCGGCCGCGGCGTCCGGGTCGATGTTCAGCGTCACCGGGTCGATATCGGCGAACACGGGACGCGCCCGCTCGTACAGCACGGCGTTGGCGCTGGCCACGAACGAGAACGGGCTGGTGACCACCTCGGCGCCGTCGCTGACCCCCACCGCCCGCAGCGCGAGGTGCAGCCCGGCCGTTCCGCTCGACACCGCGCTGGCGTGGGGAACGTTCAGCCGGGCGGCGAAGGCGCGCTCGAACGCGGGCAGTTGCGGGCCCAGCGACAGCTGTCCAGAGCGCAGGACGTCGAGCACGCGCTCCTCCTCCGCACGCCCGATGACCGGACGGGCCAGGGGGATGGCGTCGGTCACGAGCCGGGCACGGAGCGGACAGCCTCCTGCCCCGGCCGCCGCCGCCCAGGCTGCATCCCGTACTCGAGCGAGTCGACCAGCGCCTCCCACGACGCCTCGATCACGTTCTCCGAAACGCCGATCGAACCCCACACGTCCTCTCCGTCGGAGGCGTCGAGGAGCACCCGCGTCACGGCGCCGGTGCCCTTGGCCTCATCCAGGATCCGGACCTTGAAGTTGACCAGCTCGATGTCCCGCAGGTGCGGGTGGATCTCGCCGATCGCGTCTCGCAGCGCGCGGTCGAACGCGTTCACGGGCCCGTTGCCCTCGGCCGTGCGGACATACCGCTCACCGTCGACCCAGATCTTGATCGTGGCCTCGGTCTCCACGCGGCCGTCGGCCCGCTTCTCCACGATTGCCCGCCACGACTCGAGCCGGAACAGCGGCTCGTAGTCACCGGTCTGCTTGCGCAACAGCAGCTCGAAGGACCCGTCCGCCGCCTCGAAGTGATAGCCGCGGTGCTCCAGGTGCTTGACCTCCTCGATCACGCGGCCGGCCGTCTCGCCGTCAAGGGCGATGCCGGCGTCCCGGGCCCGGGCGTGCACGGTGCCCTTGCCCGAGAGCTCCGAGATCAGCAGCTCGCGGCGGTTGCCGACGACCGTCGGATCGATGTGCTCGAACGTCGCCGGGTCGGCGTTGACCCCGGCCACGTGCATGCCGCCCTTGTGGGCGAACGCGTTCCGGCCCACGTAGGGCTGGTCCGGGTTGGGGGTGAAGTTGAGCAGCTCATCGAGGAAGTGGGCGCTCGGGGTCAGCGAGGCGAGCTGGGCCTCGGTCAGGCACTCGTAGCCGAGCTTGAGCTGCAGGTTGGGGATGATCGAGACGAGGTTCGCGTTCCCGCAGCGCTCGCCGTAGCCGTTCATCGTCCCCTGGACGTGCCGGGCCCCGGCCTGCACGGCGGCGAGCGTGTTGGCCACTCCGCACGCGGCGTCATCGTGGCAGTGGATCCCGACCGCGACGGCGCTGTCGGCCAGCGCCGAGGCGACGACCGCCATCGCGACGGCGATCTGATCGGGCAGCGTGCCGCCGTTGGTGTCGCAGCAGGTCACGGTCTCGGCCCCCGCACCGGTGGCGGCGCGCAGACACCGGATCGCGTACTCGCGATCGTCCGCGAAGCCGTCGAAGAAGTGCTCGGCGTCGTAGACCACGCGCTTGCCCTGAGCAACCAGGAAACCGACTGAGTCGGCGATCATCCGGAGGTTCTCGTCGCGGTCGACCTTGACCACCTTGTCGAGGTGCAGCGCCCAGGTCTTGCCGACCAGCGTGCACACCGGAGCGAAACAGTCCGCCAGCACGCGCAGCGACGGATCCGCCTCGGCGCTCAGCTCGCGTCGGCGCGTCATCCCGAAGGCGGCGACCTCGGCGTGGCCGAAGCGCTCGCCGGCTAGCAGCTCGAACAGCTCCGTCTCCTTCGGGTTCGAGCCCAGGAAACCAGCCTCGATCAGGTCGATGCCGAGCTCGTCGAGCCGGTGCGCGACGCGCAGCTTCTCCGCCACGGACAGCGACATCCCCTCACCTTGCATGCCGTCACGCAGGGTCGTGTCGTAGAGCTGGATCGTGGTCATCGCGAGTAGATCTCCTTCTGGTCGGCGAACGGGCGAAGCGCGAAGCGGTCAGCGCTCGGCGCCGACCGCCTCCGTAATTCGCTCGCTCCGCCGACGCAGCCGCATCAGATCTCGTGTCCTACGCGGCCTTGCTCGGGACCTTGACGACGTCCAGCCACTCGAGGTAGCGCGGGTCGCGCCCGTGCAGCGCGTCGTCGAACACGCGCTGCACCTCACGCGTGATCGGCCCGGGCTCACCGGAGCCGATCACGTGGTCGTCGATCTCGTGCACCGGAACCAGCTCGGCGGCCGTCCCGGACATGAACACCTCCTCGGCCAGGTACAACTCCGCCCGAGCGAGGTCGCGCTCCACCATTTCGTGGCCGAGGTCACCGGCGATCCGCATCAGCGATTTGCGGGTGATGCCGTCGAGGATACCCGCCGTGTGCGGTGGGGTCACGATCTGGCCGTCGCGCACCACGTAGATGTTCTCGCCCGAGCCCTCGCACACGAACCCCCGCACGTCGAGCAGGATCGCCTCCTGGTAGCCGGCCTTGGAGGCCTCGATCTTGGCCAGGACGCTGTTCAGGTACTGCCCCGAGGCCTTCGCGTGCGGGATCAGCGAGTCGTGGGAGATCCGGCGCCAGCTCGAGACCTTGGCCCGGATGCCGTGGTTCTTGCCGTCCTCGCCGAGGTAGGCGCCCCACGGCCACGCGGCGATCGAGACGTCGACCGGGGCGTCGAGCGGGTAGAGCCCCATCTGGCCGTAGCCGCGGAAGGCGATCGGCCGGATGTAGCACTCGGTCAGGCCGTTGGCGGCGATCAGCTCGTGGGTCGCGGTGCGGAGCTCCTCCGGCGTGTACGGGATCGGCATGTAGTACAGCTCAGCCGACTTGAACAGCCGCTGGAGATGTTCGCGGTGACGGAAGATGGCGGTCCCCTGCGGGGTCTCGTAGGCCCGCTCGCCCTCGAACACCCCGGTGCCGTAATGCAGGCCGTGCGTCAGTACGTGGACCTTTGCGTCCTCCCAGGCGACCAGCTCTCCATTGTGCCAAATGAGGTCGGCTTGTTCCACGAGATGCTCCTTAGAGATGTTGGAGAACGGCGCGGGTGGCTTCGCCTGTGGACGCTCCGCCCCCGAGGTCTCTCGTACGCAGGCCCTCAGCCAGCGCCCGGTCCACGGCCGATTCTATCGCCACGGCCTCGGCTTCCAAAGCCAGTCCGTGGCGCAGCATCAGCGCCGCCGAAAGGAACATGGCCAGCGGATTGGCGGCGCCAGTGCCGGCGATGTCGGGCGCCGAGCCGTGAACGGGCTCGAACAGCCCCGGTCCCTCGCCGCCCAGCGAGGCGCTGGGCAGCATCCCGATCGAGCCGGTGATCATCGCCGCCTCGTCGCTGAGGATGTCGCCGAACATGTTCTCTGTCACGATCACGTCGAAGTGCCGTGGCGAGGAGACGAGCTGCATCGCCGCGTTGTCGACCAAAGTGTGCTCGAGCTCGATGTTGGGGAACTCGCGCGAGTGCAGCTCGCGCACCACCTCGCGCCACAGCCGCGAGGTCTCGAGCACGTTCGCCTTGTCGACGCTGGTCACCCGCGAGCGCGCGGCGCCGAACGCCACCCTGGCGATGCGCTCGATCTCCTCCCGCGTGTAGGTGCACAGGTCCGAGGCGGAGTCCGCCGTGCGGGTCTTCTCACCGAAGTAGATCCCGCCCGTCAGCTCTCTCACCACGAGCAGGTCGGTGCCCTCGATCCGCTCGCGCTTGAGCGGGCTGGAGTCGTACAGCGCCGGCAGCGGCTTGACCGGCCGCAGGTTGGCATACAGCCCCAGCCCCTTGCGGAGGCCGAGCAGCCCCTGCTCGGGGCGCGGCTGGGCGGGGTCGGTTGTGTCCCACTTGGGGCCCCCCACGGCCGCCAGCAGCACCGCGTCGGCCGTCCGGCAGGCCTCCAGCGTCTCGTCGGTCATGGCCGTCCCATGCGCGTCGATCGAGGCGCCGCCGAAGCGGTGCTCCTCGAACTCCAGCGTCGTCAGGGCGTTCAGGACCTCGACCGCCGGGGCGATGATCTCGGGTCCGATCCCGTCGCCCGGCAGCAGGACGATCTTGGGGGTCATGGCTTGCGGGCGGTCGTAGGTGGCCGCATCCCAGTCGCGATCGCCGCGGGCGCTCACAGCGAGGTGGTCACGGGGCCGGTGCGCTCGCGGTCGAGCTCGTAGGCGCTGATCGCCGCGTCCTGCGCCAGCGTGAGCGCGATGTCGTCGAGCCCGTTCAGCAGCCGGTGCTTGATCTCCGGATCGATCTCGAACTGCGCGCAACCGCCCGGCCAGCGCACCTCCTGCGCCGCCAGGTCCACCTGAGCCTGGCCCACCTCGCGGATCGCGGCGCAGTCCTCGGCGCTCAGCTGCACCGGCAGCAAGCCGATCTTGGTGCAGTTGGAGCGGAAGATGTCGGCGAAGCTGGGAGCGATGATGGCCTGGAAGCCGTAGTCCTCCAGCGCCCAGGCGGCGTGCTCGCGACTCGATCCGCAGCCGAAGTTGCGCCCGGCGACGAGGATCGGGTTGCGCGGCAGCTCCCATCCCGGCTGCTTGGCCCAGTCGTAGAACAGGAACTCGCCGAACCCGGTCCGCTCCACGCGCTTGAGGAACTGCTTGGGGATGATCTGGTCGGTGTCGACGTCGTCGCGGCCCAGCACCGACACGGGACCGGTGATCGTCTCGATGGCCTTCATTTGATGATCACCTCCGCGGGGCATCCAGCCCCGCCCTCTGAGTCGGTTGCTCGACATCACGTCTCGCTTGACCGGGGGCGCTTCGCGCCCCCTCCCAATTGCGGATGTCGACGAAGCGGCCTTCGATCGCCGCTGCGGCGGCCATCTGCGGCGAGACGAGATGGGTGCGCCCGCCGCGGCCCTGCCGGCCCTCGAAGTTCCGGTTCGAGGTCGAGGCGCAGCGCTCGCCGGGCTGGAGGATGTCCGGGTTCATGCCCAGGCACATCGAGCATCCCGCCCCGCGCCAGTCGAAGCCGGCGCGCCGGAACACCTCGTCGAGTCCCTCTCGCTCCGCCTGCAGCTTGACCTGCTGGGATCCGGGGACGACCATCGCGTTGACGCCGTCGGCGACCTTGCAGCCACCCACCACCTCGGCGGCGGCGCGCAGGTCGCCGATCCGCGAGTTCGTGCACGAGCCGATGAACACGCGGTCCAGCGCGATCTCCTCGATCGGCGTGCCCGGCTCGAGCGCCATATACTCAAGCGCTCGCTCGTCCTGCTCGGCTCTTGGCTCGGGCACCGACGCGGTCACCGGGACGACCATCCCGGGCGTCGTCCCCCAGGTGACCATCGGGCTGAGCGCGGAGGCGTCGACCACCACCTCGCGGTCGAACGTGGCGCCCTCCTCGGTGTTCAGCGAGAGCCAGCTCTCGGGCACCTCGGCGGGAGCGCCGGGCCGCCCGAGCACAAACTCGAAGGTGGTCTCATCAGGGGCGATCATGCCCGCCCGGCCCCCGCCCTCGATGGTCATGTTGCAGACCGTCATCCGGCCCTCCATCGACAGCGCCTTGATCGCCGGGCCGGCGTACTCGACGACGTGGCCGACCGCGCCGTCGACGCCCATCTGCCCGATCGTGCCGAGGATCAGATCCTTGGCGGTGACGCCGAACCCGGCGTCACCCTCGTAGCGGACCCGGAGCGAACGAGGCTTCGACTGCACCAGACACTGCGTCGCCAGCACGTGCTCGACCTCAGTGGTCCCGATGCCGAATGCGAGCGCGCCGAAGGCGCCGTGGGTGGCGGTGTGCGAATCGCCGCACACGATCGTCATCCCAGGCTGCGTGACGCCGAGCTCGGGACCGATCACGTGCACGATCCCCTGATGCTCGGACCCGAGCGAATAGACGGGGATCTCGAACTCGGCGCAGTTGCGCTCCAGCGTCTGGACCTGGACGCGGGAGAGCTCGTCCTTGATCCGGGCGGCCACCGGCGTCCCGTCGGTGGGCACGTTGTGGTCGGCCGTGGCCAGCGTGCGGTCGGGACGGCGCAGCTTGCGCCCGGCGAGCCGGAGGCCATCGAATGCCTGCGGGCTGGTCACCTCATGCACCAGGTGAAGGTCGATGTACAGCAGTCCAGGGCCAACCTCATGGGCCTCCCAGATCTTGTCGAACAGCGTCTTTGGCATTGGCTTTAGCTCCTCCGGAGGCCCGCGCTCACGACCGCAAGCAGGACCGCCTCTGTGGGTCCGGGGTTCTCGAAATGGTGGGGAAGGTCGGCATCGAAGGTCACGCAGTCGCCGGCCGAGAGCTGGTGACGCTCGCCGTCGCAGAGCAGCACGACCGTGCCCTCCTCGACCAGCGCAGTCTCGCGGCTCCCCGGCTCGTGCATCGGCGGGTCCCCCGCCCCACCGGTCTGCGCCCCGCCGGCCAGCACGTGCCGCGAGAGCTCGGCCCGCTGACCGGGCAGCGGCGGCGTCAGGATCTCGTAGCGGTGGCCGCTCCTCGGGGCCGCGGGCCCCTTGCGCCGGTCAGACCTGCGCACGACGCTCACGGCCCCATCCTCATCGAGCCGCAGCAGCTGCGACAGCCGCAGGTCCAGCCCCGCCGCGATCCGCGAGGCGACCTGGAGCGTCGGGCTCGTCTCGCCCCGCTCGACCTGCGACAGCATCGGCGCCGACACGCCCGAGCGCTCGGCCAGGTCGCGCAGCGACAGGTCCATGGCTTCGCGGAGCGCCTTCACCCGAGAACCAAGCGGTTCTGTCCCGATGGCTGACATACAGCCGTACGCTATCACGTACACCCGTATCACGGAAGAAGGCGCGGACGGTCCTGCCGCGCCTGGCCACTCGCGCAAGCGGCCAGGCGCGGCAGACCGATCCGCGGCAGACCCGGACCCTCGAAGAAACGGCGATAGGTAGCCTCAAAACGTGATCTCTCGTCCGGATGTTCTGGTTCTTGGCGCCGGCGGTGTCCTTGGTGAGGCTTGGATGATGGGTGTCCTGGCCGGCATCGAGGACGCGACGGGGTTCGACCTGCGGCGGTGCGAGCACTTCGTGGGGACGTCGGCCGGGGCGATCGTGGCTGCGCACCTCGTCGCCGGGCGCTCGGCGCGGCGGCCGAGCACTGTCGGGACCGAGATCGAGCTGGCGACGCCAAACCCGCCCGCTGGGGTGTTGGCCGCTGCGGCTCGTCGTGCCGCTCAGCGTGCCGGGCGCGTTGCGGTCGCCGCAAGTGCCACGGTGGCGCCGCTCGCGCTGGCGGCGAGTGGGCCCGGCACGGCGCTGGTCCGGGCCGCGGTGCTGAACCGGATTCCGCGCCCGCGGGGGTCGCTCGAGGGGCTGCGCCAGTCGGTGGCGGAGTCCGGGGCGCGCTTCGACGGCCGGCTGCGCATTGCCGCCGTCGACCGGCGCGCGGGCCGGCGGGTGATGTTCGGCAGCCCGGGCGCCCCCGACGCGACCGTCGCGCAGGCGGTGGAGGCGTCGTGCACCGTGCCGTGGCTGTTCGCGCCCGTCTCGATCGGCGGCCGGGAATATGTCGACGGCGGGGTGTGGAGCCCGACCAACCTCGATGCGGCGCCGGCCGGCCGGGACACGCACGTGCTGTGCCTGAACCCGACCGCCGGCATCAACGGGTCCCACTCGCTGGTCGCCGTCGCGCGCAACATGGCGCGCTCGGCGGTGTCGTTCGAGACGCTGGCGCTGCGACGCCGCGGCGCCCTCGTGCAGACCTTCTGGCCGGACGCCGAGTCGGCGGCCGCGATGGGCGCGGACTTCATGAACCACGAGCCGCGCAGCCGCGTGCTCGCCGCCGGCTACCGGCAGGGCCTGACGATCGCGGCCGCGCAGGCGCGCGGAGCCGCGACGTCGGACCAGTAGCGCCGGCGGTGGCCCTTACGGCGCGGGGATCGGCTCGGCGGCCGTCGCGGTGGCCGCCACGGCCTCGGTGGTGATGCTCTGCCGGCGCACGGCGCTCGAGAGGGCCCGCACGTAGGCGCGCCCGGCAGCCTCGAGGATGTCGGTCGACACCCCCTGGCCCGAGCCGCTCACGCCTCCGAGCTCGAGCACCACCGACGTCTCGCCGAGGGCGTCCTGGCCGCCGGTGACCGCGTCGACACGGAACTCGCGCAACTTGGCGTCGCGGCCGGTGGCGGCGTTGATCGCGCGGAAGATCGCGTCGACCGGACCGTCACCGGTGAACGACCCGGTCGCCTCACCCCCTTCGGGGGTGCGGATCCCCACGGTGGCGTGCGGCGGCCGGCGCGAGGAGGCCTCGACGTCGAACCACTCGAGCTGGAACCCGACGATCTCCTCACGCAGCTCGTCGGTCAGCAGCGCCTCGAGGTCCATCGCCGTCACCTGCTTCTTCTTGTCCGCGATCTCCTTGAAGCGCTTGAAGGCCGTGTTCAGCGTCTGGCCCTTGGCCTCGACGCCCAGCTCGGCCAGCGCCTGCTGCAGTGCGTGGCGGCCCGAGTGCTTGCCGAGCACGATCGAGTTCGCCTCCAGCCCGACGGTGGTCGCGTCCATGATCTCGTACGTCGTGCGCTCTTTGAGCACGCCGTCCTGGTGGATCCCGGACTCGTGCGCGAACGCGTTGCGACCGATGATCGCCTTGTTCGGCTGCACCGAGTAGCCGGTCAGCCGCGAGACCAGTCGCGAGGTGCGGGCGATCTCCCGCGTGTTGACTCGGGTGTTCAGCCCCACGTCGGCCTGCCGCGTGTGCAGCAGCATCACGATCTCCTCCAGCGAGGCGTTGCCCGCGCGCTCGCCGATCCCGTTGATCGCGCACTCCACCTGCCGCGCCCCCGCCCTCAGCCCCGCGAACGAGTTCGCCACGGCCAGCCCCAGGTCGTCGTGGCAGTGCACCGAAAGCACCACGTCGCGCAGCCCCGGGACCAGCTCGTAGAGCCGCTCCAGGTAGGCGGTGTACTCGTGCGGCATCGTGTAACCGACCGTGTCGGGGATGTTGATCGTGGTCGCGCCCTCGTCGATCGCGATCTGGCACACCTCCGCGGTGAACTCGACGTCGGCGCGAGTCGCGTCCATGGGCGAGAACTCGACGTCGTCCAGGTATTGCTTGGCGTGCGCGACCGCCGCCCGGGCCTGCCCCTTGACGTCCTCGCGCGTGGTCTGCAGCTGGTGCCTGATGTGGATGTCCGAGGTCGAGATGAACGTGTGGATGCGGGGCCGGGCCGCGTCCTTGACCGCATTCCAGGCCGCGTCGATGTCCGCCGCATGAGTCCTGGCCAGCCCGGCGATCACCGGCGGGACGGGATCGACGACGCGACGGGCGATCTCCTGTACCGCCTCGAAATCTCCGGGGGAGGTGATCGGGAAACCGGCCTCGATCACGTCTACGCCCAGCCGCGCGAGCTGGCCGGCGATCTCCAGCTTCTCCTGCGTGTTCAGGGAGATGCCGGGAGACTGCTCGCCGTCGCGCAGCGTGGTGTCGAAGATCAATACTCGATTCGGATCCTCGGGCTTGGTCATGTCACTCGTACTCCTTCGCTGGTCTCAAGCTGGGCTTCTTCTCGGTGCTGGTTCGCGGCTACGTGCGGCCGCCGGCGCGCTATTCCCCCTTGCGGGGGAGGAGAAGAAGTCGCAGGTCGAGGCGGAGTGCCATGGGCCGCGAAGCGTAGCAGCGGCGCTGCGGGCCGCAAGCCCCGGCCAGTGCCGTCGCTACGACGCCGCGTACAGCGACTCTATCTCGAGCACCTCGAGCACCTCGGGCGGTCCGTGACGGGTGATCACGATCGCGCGCATGCGGATTACAGGCTGACCGTGCGTCCCGCGACGAATCCGTCGCTGGCCACGATCTCGTCGATCACCGTACGTGGCACCGGGCTGTCGGTGGTGATCGCCATGGTGGCGATGCCGCCGTTCTCCTCGCCGCCCTCGTCGGGCTGACGGCCGACGGCCGCCGAGATGATGTTGACGCCCTCGCGGCCGCAGACGGTGCCGACCCGCCCGATCATGCCCGGAACGTCGCGATAGCGGAACAGGGTGATGTGGTCCTCGAGCTGCAGGTCGAACCGGTGGCCCCACGCCTCGAGCAGATGCGGCCGAGTGCGGCGCCCGATCACCGTGCCAACCACGCGCACCGCGGTGTCGCTGCTGCTGACGGTGACCCGGATCAGGTCGGTGTAGTCGCGCGCGCTCGAGCGCTTGGTCTCCGAGAGGACGATCCCTCGCTCCTCGGCGATCGTGGGGGCGTTGACCTCGTTGACGTCCTCCTCGGTGTGCCCCTGGAGCACGCCGAGCAGGGCCTCGATCGAGAGCAGGCGCGTGTCACGATCGGCCACCCGCCCCAGGAACTCGGTCTGCACGCGGTCGATCGAGGAGCCCTCCGAGAGGGCGACTGCGATCCGGCCGAGCGCGCGGCAGAGGGGCACGAAGGGCCCGAGCACCTCCATGTCCTCGGCCGGGATCGCCGGCACGTTGACGGCGCTGGTCACCACCCCGCCGGTGAGCGCCGCGACCACCTGCTCGGCGGCCTGGTAGCCGGCTCGGTCGGTCGCCTCCGCCGTGGAGGCGCCCAGGTGCGGGGTGACGATCACGTTCGGGTATCCGAACAGGGGATGCTCGGTCACCGGCTCGATGCGGAACACGTCGAGGGCCGCGCCGCCGACCTTGCCCGAGTCGAGCGCCGCCTTGAGGTCCTCGTCGACCACCAGCGGGCCGCGGGCCACGTTCAGGATCCGCACGCCGTTCTTGCACTTGGCCAGCGCCTCGGCGTCCAGCCAGCCCTCGGTCTCGGGGGTCTTGGGCAGATGCAGGGTGAGGAAGTCCGCGACGGCGTAGATGTCGTCCGAGGACTCGGCCTTCTCCACCCCCAGCTCGCGGTAGCGCTCGGCGCCGACGTAGGGGTCGTAGGCGATCACGTGCATTCCGAACCCGCGAGCGCGCTGCGCCACCAGCTGCCCGATGCGCCCGAAGCCGAGGATCCCCAGCGTCTTCTCGTACAGCTCGACCCCGGAGAACTTCGACCGCTCCCAGGCGCCGGCGGTCAGCGACGCGTGCGCCTGGGGCACGTTGCGGGCCAGCGAGAGCAGCAGCGCCATCGTGTGCTCCGCGGCGGTGATCACATTCGACTGCGGCGC
>Ga0209839_10001083_pt1 | contig 14024 bp, 13 predicted proteins | sample OrgsoiDNA2013050_FD_185800 | JGI IMG/M metagenome (GOLD analysis project Ga0209839, IMG submission 185800) | Permafrost soil microbial communities from the Arctic, to analyse light accelerated degradation of dissolved organic matter (DOM) -... | ecosystem: Environmental > Terrestrial > Soil >... | reverse complement strand
GGATGTTTGTGGTGCTGGTGGGCGCGGGGATGACGGTGTATTTCTTCTGGAAGTCGTATTGAAAAAAATTGGCCACGGATCGGCGCGGATTTTCACGGATCAAGAACAGGAACTTATGTTTTATCCGTGATCATCCGCGTTGGTCCGTGGCCCATGTTCTTACTGGATCGGCGCCGAGGTGTGGTCGTGGACGATTCGCCACTGGCCGTCTTGGTTTTCGAAGATCGCGGTCCAGCGGAAATTTCCCATCTCGACCTTGCCGGCCTTAGTCGTCATTTCTTCTTTGATCGTAGAGGTGACCCAAACCAGGTCGCCGTGCGTATGGATGGCGGCATCGTCGTTGACGGTGAACTTCGCGCTTTTGTAGGTGGTGGCGAGTCCCTGCACGCCTTTCGCGTATTCGTCCCATGAGTTGTATTTCAGCGGGGCGATGTCAAAGAATGTGTTTGGGCCGGGAGCGTAGTACTTGGCTACGTTGGCCGGGTCGAGGGTGGACCAACCGTCCCATATTTTCTGCAGGGAGGCTTTGTCCGGAGCGGGGCCGGCAGCTTTTTTCATTGGGGACTTCTTGGCTTGCGCGAAGCCGGTCAGGGTGAGGGCGAGCAGGAAAAGGAAAACGGTGAGAAAGCGCTTCATGCTTGGGTCCTCCGAAAGATTCGGCGGAATTCTCGCATAGAATGCGGGAAACCACAAAGCGGATGCCGTGGCCAGGAAAAATGAACCACAGGGGACACGGGGTAATATAGGGAGAATCCTTGGAATCGACTTTTGTTTGACCGATTTCCACAGCACACGCTAGAATAGTGGAGTTTGACTGTACTCGCCGACCCGTTCTGGGGACGCCTGCCGTGGCTGCTGGAAGCGCCGGGGCGGAAAACACAGCAAGCATAGGAAATCAGCAAGCCCCTTGGTTGCGCCCGTGTGCGCCCTGGGTCTGACTTGAAAGTCCCGTTTGAGACTTCATTTACGGGCTGAATTTCAACGACATTTTTTGGAGGCAGACGTATGTACGCGGTTATCCGCGCCGGTGGAAAGCAGTACCGGGTGGCGCCCGGAGATATCGTTCGAGTCGAGAAACTGGTCACCGGCACTGACGGCCTGGTGGAGTTTCCGGTGCTGGCAGTTTCCAGCGAAGAGGGCAACGTGGCCACGCAGTCGGACGCGCGCGTGGTCGGCCAGGCCATGGAAGAGGGCCGGGGCGCGAAGATCCTCGTGTTCCACTACAAGCGCAAGAAGCAGTACAAGAAGCTGCGCGGGCACCGGCAGGCCTATACCGCCGTCCGTATAACCGAGATTGCAGTGGGCGGGCAGAGCTTCAAGGCTCCGGAGCTGCCGAAGAAGGAAGCGAAGCCGAAGAAGGTGAAGGCGGAGGCGGAAGAGCACGAGCCGGAAGCGAAGGCGAACAAGGGGTCCGCCAAGAAGAAGGCTGCGCCGAAAAAGGCCGCTGCGAAAAAGTCTTCGAAGAAGAAATAAAACCTGGACGGACGAAAGCGTCCGTCCCTACACGAGCATAGCGACGCGAGCAGAGCGAGAATTGACTTATGGCACATAAAAAAGGGCAAGGAACATCACGAAACGGGCGCGATTCGAACGCGCAGCGGCTGGGATTCAAGGCATTCGGCGGGCAGATTGTGCCCGGCGGTACCATTATTGTGCGGCAGCGCGGCACACGTGTGAAGCCGGGGCTCAACGTGGGCCGCGGTAAGGACGACACGCTCTTCGCCAAGATCACGGGGCGCATCAAGTTCCTGAACAAGGGACAGATGGGTAAATTCGTGATGGTCGAGCCTGTCGAGGTCAACTAGGAATTTTTTCGTCGGAAGGTTCGCGGGCGGGCACGTCCGCACCAGCAGCCTCGCCTTCGGGACGAGGCTTTTTTGATTTTCCAATAGTCCGAAGAGCTATACCCACGAAGGACGCGAAGTAACGAAAAAGGTTGCCAACGGCCAACGGCTAGCGAGCAACAACTGCGATGTTCATCGATGAGGCGAAAATTCGGGTCAAGGCCGGCGACGGCGGCAATGGCTGCATGGCGTTCCGGCGGGAGAAGTTTGTTGCGCGCGGCGGGCCCTCCGGCGGCGACGGCGGTAAGGGTGGCGACATTGTCATGGAGTCGAGCCAGCGTCACAACACGCTGGTACATTTCCGTTTCAATCCTGAGCACACGGCGCAGCGTGGACGGCACGGCGAAGGTTCGAACAAGACGGGGCGAGACGGAGAGGGAATCGTTCTGAAAGTTCCGGTTGGGACGATTGTTTACGACGATGAAACCGGCGAGAAGATTTTCGAATTTACAGAGGCCGATCAGAGTTTTGTAATCGCACGAGGTGGACGCGGCGGGCGCGGGAATGCGCGGTTCGCCACGTCGGTGCATCAGGCGCCGCGTGAGCACGAGGCCGGTCACGAGGGCGAGGCGCATACTTACCGGCTGGAGCTGAAGCTACTGGCGGATGTGGGGCTGGTGGGGTATCCGAACGTCGGCAAGTCCACGTTGATCTCACGAATATCAGCCGCGCGGCCGAAGATTGCGGATTATCCGTTTACCACGCTGGAGCCGAATCTTGGAGTCGTTGCCGTGGGCGATATTAAAGACGGGGTCAGCTTCGTTGTCGCCGATATTCCGGGGCTGATCGAAGGCGCGCACACGGGGGCTGGGCTGGGGACGCAGTTTCTGCGGCACATTGAGCGCACGCGGCTGCTGGTGCATCTGGTGGACGTCTCCGATGCAAGCGGGCGGCCGGATGTGACGAAAGACGTCGAAGTCATTCTCAGTGAGCTTTGGAGCTTTGGAGCGGGCCTTGAAGAGAAGCCGATGATTATGGTCGCGTCGAAGATGGATGCAGTCAATAAAGACAAACTGGCAGCGTTGAAGAAATACTGCAAGAAAAAGAAATTGAAGTTGTATGAAATCTCAGCGGTCACGGGCAAAGGGATCAACGAACTCATCCACGCGATGGCTGATGCGCTGACCCTCCTGCGTGCGCAGGCTGAATCCAGCCACGCGGTTTCTGCGGAATAGCTTCAGTGGTCGAAACGAACCTTTAATAAGGATTTGTCTTATTAAAGGATATGGCGTTATCCTTTAATAAGAGATTCTCTTATTAAAGGTTCGCCTTATGCCCGTAAAGCGAGTTTCGAGCAAACCGGCGCGGTCCAGGTTGGGATCGTACGTCACCACGAGCGTGACCGGCGAAACCGTGAAAGCCTACATTCCTGTCCCGCTCCCTCCAGATCCGCCCGTGGACCTCGGCCGACTGCATGGACGCATCGAGCGCGCCGATCGCGCACTGGGCCGGCTCGACGGCCTGTCGAGCCTGATCCCGGACACGAATCTATTGCTGTATTCCTACGTGCGCAAAGAGGCTGTACTTTCCTCGCAGATCGAGGGCACAGAGTCGTCGCTTTCGGAGTTGCTGCTTTTTGAAAACAGCGCCGCGTCCGGCGTGCCAGTGGACGATGTAGAGGAAGTTTTAAATTACGTGGCCGCCATGCAGCACGGGCTGCGTCGCTTGCGCAACGGGTTCCCGCTTTCGCTGCGATTGATTCGCGAGATGCATGCAGTTCTGCTCCGAGGCGGGCGCGGATCAAACAAGACTCCCGGCGAATTTCGCCGGTCGCAAAACTGGATCGGCGGCACACGGCCGGGTAATGCCACGTTTGTTCCGCCTCCGCCGAATCGACTCATGGAGTGTCTTGATCCGTTTGAGAAGTTCCTGCATGACGAGAGTGAATCACTTCCGCTGTTGGTCAGGCTGGGACTGATTCACGTTCAGTTTGAATCGATCCATCCCTTTCTTGACGGCAATGGCAGACTGGGGCGCCTTCTGATTACTCTGCTGCTGTGCGAAAAAAAAGCTCTGCGTGAGCCGTTGTTGTATCTGAGCCTTTATTTCAAGACCCATCGCGAGCACTATTACGACCTGCTGCAGCGGGTACGCACGGAAGGTGCGTGGGAGGACTGGTTAGCATTTTTCCTGGAGGGGATCGAAAGCACGGCCGGCGAAGTTTCCAAGGCGGCGAGGCGGTCTCTCGCCTTGTTTGCCGTGGACAGGAAAAGGATCGGTGCTCTTGGCCGGGCGTCCTCGTCGGCGTTGCGGGTGCAGGAGTATATGCAAAAACGGCCGATTGCAAACATCGGAGCGATGTCGAAGGCTCTGTCCTTATCGGTGCCTACGGTGACGGCGGCGCTGGGACACCTCAGCCGATTGGGCATTGCGAAAGAGCTTACCGGAGGTAAAAGGAGCCGGGTATTTTCGTATACCAAGTATCTGGCCATGGTGGCGGCGGGAACGGAGCCCATTCGTTGAAACGATCCAGCGGCCTGACCGCTTGATCGTCCATCACCACTCGAGATTCGAGGAACACCTACGCCCGTGGCAAGGGGCCGTGCTGAAAGTGGTATTGCAGAATCCGCGCGGCCAGCGCGGGGCTTAGCTTTGTTCCCTGGTTCTCGACCGTACGCACGACCTCGCCACGGCAGACTACTTCCGTCGCCGAAAGTCCTGCAATTTCCGCGGGCAATACAAGATTGATTTCTAACTGCGAACTAGGCTGCAGCACTTCATCGGCCTGAAAGAGCATTCCCGACCGGCTGATGTTTTCAGTTGTGCCTTCGTGCCAGATGGTCTCGCCAAGACGGCGATAGCGCAGAGGCAGATGAAGTTGGAAACGTTGTGCTCGCGTGGGCGGAACTTCCTTTGCCCGCACGGCAGGGCTTGGTGTGACAAACTGCATGGGCATGGTGACCACCGGGGGAGTTGTAGTTGCGTCGAGCACTTCGCGGACCTTGCTTCGCAGGTCGCGAAGGGTGAAGGGCTTCTGGAGCAAGCGAACGCCGGCGTCCAGCATGCCGTTGTGTCCGATCACGTTTTCGGTGTAGCCGGACATGTAGAGAATTTTTACGTTGGGGCGAATTTCAGCAATGCGTTGAGCCAGTTCGCGGCCGTTCATGCCGGGCATGATCACGTCGGTCAGCAGCAAGTGGATTACTTTGTCGTGGGCCACGGCGATCTGCATAGCGACGGCGCCGTCGGCGGCCTCAATCACTTTGTAGCCTTGCTTTTCCAGGTATTGGCGCGCGAGGTAGCGCAGATTGGCCTCGTCCTCGACCAGAAGAATGGTTTCGGTGCCGGGTTCCGGCTTCTGAGTTTCAACCGGTGTGGCGATTTGCGCCGCGGCTTCGCCTGTGCCAGCGACTCGAGGCAGGTAAATCTTGAATGTGGTTCCCTTCCCCATTTCACTCTGCACCCAGATGTATCCACCGCTTTGTTTTATGATCCCATACACGGTCGACAGGCCGAGGCCTGTGCCTTTGGTGCCTTTCGTGGTGAAGAAAGGCTCGAAGATGTGCGATTGAGTTTCACTATCCATTCCGGCGCCTGTGTCGCTGATCGCGACCATGACGTAATCGCCGGGGCGGAGCGGGGCGTGGAAGCGGGCATACTCTTCGTCGAGAGTCATGTTGGAGGTCTCGATGGTGAGTTTGCCTCCTGAGGGCATCGCGTCGCGGGCGTTGACCGCAAGATTCATGATGACCTGCTCGATCTGTCCGGCGTCGGCGCGAACGGGCCAAAGGCCAGGATCTGGGAGCAGGACCAGATCGATGTCCTCGCCGATCATGCGGGTCAGCATTTTGAGGTTTTCGGTGGCGACGGTGTTCAGATCTACTATGCGGGGGGCTAGCATCTGCTTGCGGCTGAAGGCCAGAAGCTGGCGGGTCAGGGATGAGGCGCGTTCGGCGGCGCTGGCAATTTCCTGGGCGGGGCCGCGCAGCCTCGGCTCGTCGCCCAGGCGCTCGAGAAGAAATTCCGAGTAGCCGGAGATCACCATGAGCAGGTTGTTAAAATCGTGCGCGATGCCTCCGGCCAATCGGCCGACCGCTTCCATCTTTTGCGACTGGCGCAGTTGCTGTTCGAGGGCGCGACGCTCGGTGACGTCCTCGGCAAAGAGTTCGAATACGACTCCACCTTCGCGGCCGTTGGTGACGGAGCGACCGGAAACGCGAACTACGGTCGTTGTGCCGTCCTTGCGCTTCCATTCCGCGGCCAGTCCCTTGAATGGGGCGGAGGAGCGCAGAAAATCGGCGAGGTCGAACCACTTGTCGTTGTCGGCGTAGAGGCCGAAGATGTGCTGGCCGATGAGTTCGTTAGCGGCCGCGTGCCCAAGCAGTTCGACGAAGGCGGGATTTACGTCGAGAATCTTGCCAGCGGAGTCGCAGCGGCAGATGCCGTAGGGCGCGTTTGTGACCAGAGACCGGAAGTTCAATTCCGAGTGGCGCAGGTTTTCCTGGGCCGCGCGCAAGGCTGCGTTGAGCCAGCAGATGAGCATCGCAACGAAAAAGAACAGCGACAGGCGGACGATGGCGGTGCGCAACTGGGCAGGGGTGTGCTCTCCGGCGAGTGAAAAGTAGGCGCTGACGGTGAGGGCGAACGCGGTGGCGGCCACTCCGGGCTTCCAGCCGCCGTACCAGGCGCTGACCATGACGGCCACGCCAAATAGCGCCAGGCGGCTTTCCGAGACATCGGCAAGCAGAATCGTGGGGATCAGCGCTAGAGCGGTGCTGAGCACAGCAACCCCATAGCGCAGAATTGGGGCGCGACCGGGCGCAATGCCGAGTAGGGGGAGGGTTACTCGCATGTCAACCATGCTAGTGCCAAAATGGGAAACATGATAGTTACAGGAGTTCATTTCGGGTTGGCAAACCGTCGGCAGCGAGAAGGACATCGTCCGGTTGGACGAGGGCCGGATGGACATATCAAGACAGGAATGTTTTGATGAGAGCGTTTCGGGCTTGCATCACGGACGGCAAATCGTGAGACTAGCCGGACTGATCAAAAGGCAGGGGACAGTGAATAGAGATCAGGGGACAGTGATCTTGAGCTTATGAATATTGGGCTATTTGGCGGGACCTTCGATCCGGTGCACAAGGGGCATCTGGCGCTGGCACGGGCGGCGATGGAGCGATACAAGCTGCATCGCATCCTGTTTGTGCCGGCGAACATTCCCCCGCACAAGCAGAAGCAGCCGCTCCTGCCCTTTGAGCACCGGTTCGCTATGCTGGCACTGGCTACGGCAGGGGAGAAGGCCTTCGTCCCTTCACTGCTAGAGGCGCCGGAGGAATCTGGAGATCCAAAAGCGCAGGCAAAGCCGAACTATACGATCGATACGGTGCGGCGGCTGAAGGCAACGTTCAAGACCAGCGACAAGCTCTTTGTGCTCATCGGGATGGACGCATTTGCCGACATCGCGAAATGGCATCAGGGGGAGGCGTTGTTTCGGGAGTGTGAGTTTGTAGTGGCGAGCCGACCGGGGTATTCGCTGGCCGATGTGGCGAATGCGCTGCCGGAGAAGCTGCGTCCGCGGGCGGAAGTGACCAAGCCGTTTCATAAGCAGAAGGCGGCGGGGGATCTGGTGCTGTCGGGGGCGACCATTCATCTGATGGAGGATTTGCATCAGCCGGCTTCGGCTACTGCGATTCGTGAGGCTGCCGCGGCTGGCAAGCCGTTGGGACGGTTTGTGGATGCGCCGGTAGCGGAATACATCCGGAAGATGGGGTTGTATAGATGAAGATGGGGCTGTACAGATGACGTCGTCCGTGGTCCCCACTTCTCGCAAAGGACGCGAGAAATGGGGCACCCGGCGGAAATTTAGCGATCAGCTATGATGGAAGGGCAAACATAAAGGCTGGCGCCCTAGAAACGCCGAAGTAGCGGAGGAAATGGTATGGCTCAGAATCACTATGTTACGAAGACCAAGCGGCGGCAAAAGAGCGGCAAACGGAAGGATATCGCCGCGGCGACAATGGCAAAGTTACGCCAGCTTGAGGCTGCTGAGGCGAAGAAAGCTGGCAAGTAAATCTTTTTTTACGAGTGAGGCATTTATTGCGAATGACGCTACCCACGATTCTACGAACGAATAACTGAATGAAGAAAAGCGAACTCAAAAAGCAAGTTGCCGCCGTCATCCAAGCCTGTCTGGAAAAAAAGGCCGAAGAAATCAGCATTTTGGAAATGGAAAAAGGGTCGGGAGCCTTTACCGACTACTTCGTACTATGCAGCGGGACCAATCCGCGGCAGGTGCAAGCGATCGCCGACGAAGTGGAGCTGCGACTGAAGGCAGCCGGGATTCGCCCTAACAACGTCGAAGGGTACAAACAGGCCGAGTGGGTCCTGGTGGACTACGTCGACTTCGTGGTGCATGTGTTCTCGGAGAAGGCGCGGAAGTTCTACGATCTGGAACGATTGTGGAAGACGGCGAAGCGCCTGGAGCCTGCCGATCTGAAGGCTGCTGAGCCGAAAGCCGCACCCCGCAAGCCGACGGCGGCAGCAAAAAAGCCGGCTGCGCCGAAAAAGAAGAAGAAAAAGAAAGCCTAGTTTCGAAATCACTGAGACCCCGGTTCTGCCCGTGAAGATCAAGATTGCATGGATCGGGAAGACGAAGGAACCAGCGATCGCTGCGCTCACCGCGGAATATCTCAAGCGAATCTCACGCTACGGTCCAGTCGAGGGCCTCCCGTTGCGTGATGGGGCGGCGCTGCTCGCCATGTGCGGTGGAAACAAAGGCGGCTCCAAGTCCACGCTGGTGCTGATGGATTCGCGAGGCAAGGAGTTCTCGTCCGAGCAGTTCGCCAAGTTCTTGGGAGATTATCAGGATCGCAATCCTCTGCCGCTCGTCATCGCGATCGGCGGTGCGGATGGATTTAGCGCCGTAGTTCGAGCCGCGGCACAGCAGACAATTTCGCTGGGGAAGATGACGCTGGCGCACGAGTTGGCGCGGATCGTGCTGCTCGAGCAGGTCTACCGCGCGTTCACAATTCTCAAGGGGCACCCGTATCATTCGGGGCACTAGGGCGAAGCTGACATACATCAAGCTCTCACATTGCAGAAGCGCCTCCACAATTATTAGTCGAGTCGTAACGTTGCCATAGGATCGGCGTTGGAAGCACAGCGCGCGGGAACGTAGCTTGCCGCCAGCGCCACAGTGACAAACAAAATCGCAATGCCAACGAACGTGACAGGGTCGGTGGCACTGACCTGGAACAATAAATCCTGCATCAGTCGGGTCAGCAGGAATGCGCCGAATGCTCCAAGCACAACGCCGCCAAGTGCTAGACGCAATCCCAGTCCGACAACTAGCGAAAGAATATCGCTTCGTTGTGCGCCCAAGGCTCGACGGATTCCCATCTCCTTGACTCGCTGGGCAACGGAATAGGCGATGACGCCATAGAGTCCGACTACGGCGATCAGAGTTGCAACGCCGGCGAAGATTCCCAGCAACGTCATCATCAAGCGAAGTTGTCCCTCCGATGTGTCGACCAGTTCGTCCATCGAAGCGACTGCCGAAACCGGTTGCGCGCCGTCAATCGCCAATACTGCACCGCGAACTGCACTGGCTAACGCCAGGGGATCTCCATTCGTTCGCACGGCCAGCATCGCGGCCTGCGGAGGCTTCTGGGCGAGGGGAAGATACACTGCTGGTTTCGGACTATCGTCCCGTGAGTATTGCATCACGGTTGTTGAAATGCCGACAATCTCCAGCGGGTGAAGATTGTCGCCAAGGAGGATGTGCTGTCCGATCGGGTTCGGGCCGCTCGGGTACTCTGGCCAGAACAGGTGCACGAGATTTTCATTTACGATCACGACGGGAACTGATTTGGCGTCATCGTGCTCCGTGAATTCTCTTCCCCGCTTCAGTGGAATCTGCATGGTGCGAAAATATGCGGGTGTGATGTCCTGAAAAATGGCGATGGGGCGCTCGTTGAGTTTCAACGGCGGCGCTCCGGCCAACTGCACGGGTTGGCCCATCCATGTATCCATCATCGGTAGCGTAAGAGTTAACGCCGCACTGTGCACCCCGGGCAGGGATTGCGTGCGCTGCACGAGTTGTTCATAGAACATTGTCTTTTTCTGGTCGGTGTCGTAGTGCGCGGGCGGTAGCGCGATGCGCATCGTAAGAAGATGGGATGTTTGAAATCCTGGGTTAACCTTGTATACGCGAGCCAGGCTCTCGATAAGCAGCGTTGCACCGATCAGCAGCACTGTGGAAAGTGCCACCTGTCCGACGACCAGTAGACCGCGTGTGTGAAAACGCAGCTTGGGTACGGCAAATTTAGAACTCGCGGACTCGCCGCTTCCCCGTAGAACCCCAGCCAGATCGGGTTTAGACGTGGCCAGCGCTGGCGCCATCCCGAAGAGCACACCCGTGACAATTGAGAGGAGCGCTGCGAATCCCAGCACCCCGCTATCTACGCTGATTTCATCGGAACGAGGCAGATCGACAAAAGTTATTCCTCGGATGACGCTCAAACTGAACCATGCCAACGCCACACCCAGCGTGCCGCCGATGCACGCCAGCAGAACACTCTCGGTGATCAGTTGGCCGGCAATGCGTCCGCGTCCTGCACCAATTGCGGCGCGCACTGCAAACTCCCGGGAACGCGAAGTGGCGCGCGCCAGCAGCAGGCTCGCGACGTTCGCACACACGATTAGCAGCACTAATCCCAGCGCACCGAATAACATCCACAGTTTCGGACGCACATCGGAGACCAGTTCCTCCTTGATGAGCTGCACACCTTCTGTAGAGTCGGGTTTGATATCCAGCATTCCGGGATGAGCTGTTGCATACTGCTGGTTCAAGACCGCCAGCTCGGCGTCGGCTTGATTAAGACTTACAGTCGGTTTCATTCGTCCCACGACGCTCAGAAACGGACTGCCCGCGCGACCTTGAACGGAAATCGCCGACCACTCCGAGGGCCGGGTTACCCAAACATCCGTACCGGAAAGTGGAAATTGAAAACCCGGCGGCAGAACTCCAACGATGACGTACGACATGCCTGCCAGAGTTACGGACTTGCCAACGATCGCCGGATCGCGATCAAATCGCCTTCGCCACAAATCAGCGCTGAGCATCGCCACGGCAGGCGCGCCGGGCTTGTCTTCGTCGGAAAAGAAGCTGCGTCCGAGCTGCGGATTTACACCGAGAAGCTGAAGATAATTGCTCGATACGCGCGCTCCCTTCAGGACTTCCGGCTGGCCAATCCCCGAGAGCGCAATGTCCTCGACGCCTCCGGCGTAGGCCGCAATTTCGACGTAAGAGTGGCTTGAAGCTTTCAACTCGTCGAAGTGCACTGGTGTCACGCCATCGGCGATCAGTACGAGTCGGTCAGGGTCCTCATACCCGAGCGGTTTTAGCAAGACTGCGCGGATGACCGAGAACATCGCGGCATTGGCTCCGATGCCAACGGCCACCGTTAGGATAATCGCTACGGAGAAGGCGGGATTTCGGCTCATCATTCGCAGTGAGTACTTCACGTCCTGCCAAACTGTTTCGAGTAATCCGATTCTGCTCATGGCATTGTCTCCACTTCTTCGCCCAAGCCCGATAGATGAAATCTCGCGCAGTATACATCCACGCGATTGCGGTTCCCCGGCTTCTCCTAATGCAAGCTCCAAATCCACGCTCACAATTCAGGCTGGCCCTCGTCTGGGATACGTGGGATGACATTTTTTCAGGTTGTCCAGTGCTGTCCGGTAGTGGACAGGTAGTTCCGGCAGTGGACACTTCAGCCTTTCGACGTCGGCTTTCCGGTGATCTATCTTATTATTTTTCAGCCACTTAGATGCATCTTCGATGTGGCGGACGGGTTGCCATAGTGGAGGGAGATGGACATAACGCAATGGATATAGCCCGCCCAGAATTTAAACGTCAGAAGATGCGCCGCCAGATTATTTTCGCGGTGATCGCCGTACTGGCGATCGCGGCGGCGACCTTTGGAATTTCACGACTGCGTCCGGCAGCGCCGTCGGTCGAGCGTGGAACGGTGTGGACCGATACGGTGAAACACGGTTCGATGCTGCGGCAGGTCCGCGGGCCGGGCTCGCTCGTGCCCACACAGGAAGCAGTTCGCCAGATTCCAGCCGAGACTGAAGCGACCGTGGTGCGCATTCGCATGCTGCCTGGCTCGCAGGTGAAGGCCGACGCGATTCTTCTCGAGATGAGCAATCCGCAGGTGGAGCAGGCTGCGATCGATGCGCGTCTGCAATTGAAGGCGGCGGAGGCCGAGTACCAGAGCCTGAGCGTGAAGCTCGACAGCGATCTGATGACTCAAAAGGCCGGCGCTGCCACAGTCACCGCCGACTATGGGCAGGCGCAACGGCAGGCCGATACGGACAAGGCTCTTTATGATCTCGGCGTGATTTCCGGGCTGGCCTACAAGGCGTCCAAAGGCAAGGCTGACGAACTTACAACCAGACACGACTTAGAAGGGCAGAGGCTGGACATCAATAAAAAAGCCATTGAGACGCAGCTCGCGCAGGAACAAGCGAAGGTCGATCAGGCGCGAACGTTGGCTGAATTGAAGCAGAAGCAACTTGATGCATTAAAGGTCCGCGCGGGAATTGACGGAGTGCTGGTCGATTTGCCGCTGCAAGTTGGGCAGCATGTCGCGCCGGGAGCGATGCTGGCGAAAGTAGTCGAGCCGAATCATTTGATGGCGACATTGAAGATCGCCGAGACGCAGGCGCGCGACGTCCGCGACGGCGAGCCGGCGGCAATCGACACGCACAACGGCATCATCGCCGGAACCGTAACCCGAGTCGACCCCGCTGTACAGAACGGAACTGTAACCGTGGACGTGCGTCTGACTGGGACGCTGCCTGACGGGGCGCGTCCTGACTTGAGCGTTGACGGCACCATCGACCTGGAGCGGTTGGACAACATTCTTTATGTGGGACGTCCCGCGTTCGGGCAGGAGAACAGCACTATCAGCTTGTTCAAGCTTGATGCCGACGGCAAAGAAGCGGCGCGCGTCCCGGTGAAAGTTGGGCGCGAGTCGGTGAATTCGATCCAGGTTTTCGAAGGGCTGCACGAGGGCGACACCGTCATTCTTTCCGACATGTCGCGTTGGGATAAGACAGACCGCATCCGCCTGGAGTAGCGAACAGGAGTTAAGAACCGCGAGCCTGAGAATTACGTACCTCAGAATCACCAGCAAAGAATCACGAAATTCCTACATCGAGGATAGAAGCTTATGACTGAAGCCGGACAGCCGTTGATCCAGATCCAGGAAATGACGAAGGTTTTCTACACGGATGAGATTGAAACGCACGCGCTGTCGGGCGTGCATCTCTCGATTGCCAAGGGCGAATACGTGGCCATGTCGGGGCCGTCGGGCTGCGGCAAGTCGACGCTGCTCTCAATCATTGGCTTGCTCGACACGCCGACCGGCGGCAGCTATTCGCTGAACGGAAAGTCGGTGGAGAATCTCGATTTCGCCGAGCGATCCCGCATCCGCAACCAGGAGATCGGTTTCATCTTCCAGAGTTTCAACCTGATCGGCGATCTGACGGTGTATGAAAACGTCGAACTGCCGCTTACTTACCGTCAGCGGATGGCCGCGCCAGAGCGCAAGAAGCGTGTCATGGAGGCGCTGGAGCGCGTGGGCATGGCGCACCGTGTGCGGCACTATCCTTCACAACTTTCCGGCGGTCAGCAGCAACGCGTTGCCGTGGCCCGCGCACTTGGCGGAAAACCGTCCATCCTGCTGGCCGACGAACCGACTGGAAATCTTGACTCGCGCAACGGCGAAGCGGTGATGGAACTGCTGCAGAACCTGCACCGCGAGGGCGCAACCATCTGTATGGTGACGCATGATCCGCGGTTCGCCAAGCATGCTCAGCGTGAAGTGCATCTGTTCGACGGCAAAGTCGTGGCCGAAGAAGAACTGCAGAAGCTGATGGCGGATACGCACGCATGAGCGGCCTGCTCCAGGACGTTCGGTACTCGCTGCGTCAGTTGCGCAAGAGCCCGGGCTTCACGGCTGTCGCCGTGATCACCCTGGCGTTGGGGATTGGCGCGAACACGGCGATCTTCAGCGTCGTCAACGGAGTGCTGCTGCGTCCGCTACCATTCGCAAGCCCCGAGCGACTGGTTCGGGTCTGGCACGTTCCCCCAGCCAAGAGTTTCCCGGGCATGCCCACGTTCGCCGTGTCGGCGGCGAACTACCTCGATTGGCAACGTCAGAATCA
>Ga0209839_10001081_pt1 | contig 14028 bp, 15 predicted proteins | sample OrgsoiDNA2013050_FD_185800 | JGI IMG/M metagenome (GOLD analysis project Ga0209839, IMG submission 185800) | Permafrost soil microbial communities from the Arctic, to analyse light accelerated degradation of dissolved organic matter (DOM) -... | ecosystem: Environmental > Terrestrial > Soil >... | reverse complement strand
GACCTCGCCGCTCGCTACGGCGTGGGCTACATCCGGCGCCCGGAGCACACCGGCGCCAAGGCGGGCAACATCAACCATGCCCTGACGAAGACCGACGCCCCGTTCATCGCCGTCTTCGATTCCGACCACGTCGCGGATCCGGCCTTCCTCGAGGCCACCCTCGGGTGGATGGACGATCCCAAGATCGCGTTCGTTCAGACGCCCCAGTACTACGCCAACACCGAGCACAACCGCATCGCGGCGGCGTCCTGGGCCCAGCAGGCACTGTTCTTCGGGGCCATCGCTCGCGGCAAGGATGGGCTCGACGCGGTCTTCTGCTGCGGCACCAACGTGTTGTTCCGGCGGGAGGCGTTCGAGAGCGTGGGCGGCTTCCCGACGAACTCGCTCACCGAGGACTTCGAGCTCTCGATCCACCTGCACGAGCGCGGCTGGAGCTCAGCGTACGTGCCGGATGTGCTGGCGCGCGGCCTCGGCCCCGAGGACACCGCCGCCTACGTCTCCCAGCAGCAGCGCTGGGCCAGGGGCTGTCTCTCGGGCATCCCGCGCGCGCTCCGCGCACGGCTGCCCCTGCGCCTGAAGGCGCAGTACCTGCTCTCGGGCCTGTACTTCCTCTCCGGGTGGACCGTTCTCATCTACATGAGCTTCCCGGTTGTGCGCCTGCTCGGCGGCGGCCAGCCCATCGGCGGCATCGACGCACCCGTGTTCCTGCTGCACTTCGTGCCGTATTACGCCGTGGCGCTGACGATGGCGGCGATTGCCGGTGCGGGCTCGTACACGTTCGCGGCGTTTGCGCTGTCGGCGGCCAACTTCTGGATCCACGTGCTGTCCACGATCTACACCGTGCTGCGCAAGAAGGGCTCATTCGTTGTCACCCCGAAGAAGGGCGCCGAGGCCCGCCAGCCAGCGGCGGTGATGCCCGCGCTGGTGGCCGTGGGGATCTTGGTCGCGGCTAGCATCTACGGCCTCGTCACCAATCCGGACGCCGCCACGATCAACAACGTCTCCTTCGCCGCCGTCCACGTCTCGATCCTGATGACCGGATGCTGGGCGGCGCTCGAGAAACCCCCGGCTGCGGCGCCCGGGTCACTCGAGCCTGCCGAGGTGGCAGCGTGAGACGGCCCGTGCGAGAGGTGGCCCTGGTCGTCGCAGCGATCGCGCTGGGAGGGGTCGCGCTGGGCTTCCTCGCCGGCTGCGGCGGGTCAGGGTCCACGCCGCACAGCTCCACAGCCCAGCCCCAGGCTGTGCTCCAGGACCGGGCGGTCGCCGCCGCCCAGCACTTCCTCAACCGCTACGCCACCTCCGACGGACGCGTCTCGCGGCTCGACCAGGGGGGCGATACCGTCGGCGAGGGACAGGCCTACGGGATGCTTCTGGCAGCCGCCATCGGCGACGCGAAGCGCTTCGATGCCATCTGGGGGTGGACGAAGAACAATCTCCGCCGCCCCGACGGGCTGATCTCGTTCCTCTGGGCTCACGGTCACGTGCAAGATCCCCAGGCGGCGTCCGACGCGGACCTGGACGCGAGCCGCGCGCTGCTCGTCGCCGGTTGCCGCTTTCACCGCCCCGCGCTGCGGCAGGAGGCGCTCGCCCTGGGGACGTCGATCCTGCAGGTGGAGGTGGGCTCTGCCTCGTTCCAGGGCGCCCCGGTGCTCACGGCCGGTCCCTGGGCGATCAGCCCGCCGCCGGTCACGGTGAACCCCAGCTACTTCTCGCCCGCTTCGTACGCGGCGCTGCACGCCGCCTCTGGTGACAGCCAATGGGCCGGCCTGGCGGCGAGTTCGCGCTCGATCACGAGCAAGTTGATGCCGGCGACGGGGAGACTGCCGCCGGACTGGGCGAGGCTCGAAGGTGACAAGCCCGTGCCCATCGGCTCGCCGAGCGCCGCGCAGTCGCCGGCGCGGTTCGGCTTCGATGCGGTGCGCACGCTGGTCCGGATGGCCGAGGATCCGAACCCGGCCGGCCGGCTGATCGCCGCCCGGGCATGGCCGGTCTTCGAGGGTCAAGACCCCACCAGGTTGCCGGTCGAGCACGACCTGTTCGGACGGCCGATCGGTCACACCCTGCATCCGGTCGTGCTCGTGGCCGCGGCCGGGGCCGCCGATGCCGCCGGGCAAACGGCGGCCCGAGACGGCCTGCTCGACGAGGCCGAGGCCCTCGATCAGCATACGCCGACCTACTACGGCGCCGCCTGGGTGGCGCTGGGCCGAATCCTGCTCACCACCAAGCTGCTCGACCCCACCTGTACCTGAGGACCAAGCGTTCGCTGCCTCAGGGTGCCTCGCCGACCGCCGCGAGCACCAGCTTCCGGAAAGCTCCCGCCGTCGGACGGGCCTCGGGCGCCTTGGCCATCGCGCGCCGGATCACGTCCTCGAGCGCCGGGGATACGTCGGGCCGCCGCTCGCGCACCGACGGCGGGTCGGCGTTGACCTGGGCCCACATCTTGGCCATCCCGCCCTTCTGACCGGCGAAGGGGGCATCGCCCATCAGGGTCTCGAAGAGCACGCAACCGAGGGCATAGACGTCGCCCCGCGCGTCGGGCTCGCTGCCCTCGATCTGCTCCGGCGCCACATAGTCGACGGTGCCCAGCATCTGATCCACCGCCGTCAGCCCGGCAGCCGTGTCAGCCCGCTTGGCCAGCCCGAAGTCCGTGAGGTAGACGTGATCTTCGGAGGTCAGGATCACGTTGGAGGGCTTGACATCCCGGTGAACGAGGCCCTTCGCGTGGGCCACCTCCAGCGCGGCGGCGATCTGAGCGGCGGTCCGCGCCGCCCGCCCCGGCTCCAAGGGACCGTCGTCGTGGATCAGGCGGCCGAGCTCGGTGCCCTCCACCCACCGCGTGACGATGTAGACGGTTCCGTCCTCCTCGCCGGCCGCGTACAGCGGGACTACGTTGGGGTGATCGAGCGCGGCCACCATTCTCGCCTCGCGGCGCAGGCGCTCCCGAATCAGGGGGTCACGGGCCACCTCGGGCTCGACCAGTTTGAGCGCGACGGGCCGGTCCAGACGCACCTGCCGGGCGCGGTAGAGGATCCCGATCCCGCCGGCGCCGACGACGCTCTCGACCTCGTATCCGGCAAATGTGGCGCCACGCGAGAGCACCGGGCTAAAAGTCGCGCTCGGAGATCAGGCCGGCGGAGAAAGCTCGTTCGGCCAGGCGGACTCGCTTCACGCTGCGGGGCAGCTCCTCGATGCCGAGCTTTGCGTACAGCACCCTCAGATGCGTCCTCACCTCACCCACGGACAGGACGAGCTCGTCCGCGATCTGCTCGTCGGTGGCCGGGCCGGCTGAGCCGCCCCGATGTGTGTACGGACGGCACAGCTCCACCAGGACCCGGCGCTGGGTGGTGGACAGGGGCACTGCCACCGGGGGCTCGGCCGCGTCCGCCGGGCCCGGCGGCCCGGGCTGGGGGGACCGGAAGGTGAGCGTCGTGGTCCCGAGTCGCAGGGTGTCGCCATCGCTGAGCCGGCACCGGCCGCTCAGGCGCTGCTCGTTGACGAACGTGCCGTTGCGCGAGAGGCCATCGTCGACGAGCTCCCAGTGGTCCTCGACCGGCTCCAACCGGGCGTGGAGGCGGGAGACCTGATCGTCCCAGTCGAGCACGAGATCGGCCGGCGCCCGGCGCCCGATCGACATCGATGCCGAGCCGGGCTCCAGGAAGACGAGCCGCTGCCGGTCATCGCTGTCCCTGAGAACGAGGAACGGCCGGCCCGAGCGCTCGGCCTCGAAGCGAGCTTTCAGCTCGGAGATGAACCGGGCGCCGGCGGGGGAGTTGGCGGACACGCCGCTCATTATGCGAGGGGGAGCTCGGCGGCGTCGAGCCGACCCAGCTCGGACTCCCCGCGTTCTGGCGAATGCGGCAAGAGAGGCGTAAGGTTCGAACCCGATGGCCGGCGAGCAGCTGCGGGTGACCGAAGGCAAGGAAAGCGGCAAGCGCCTCAGCGTCGATGCCGACCTGCTGATCGGCCGCACAGCCCCCGCCGAGGACGGAAGGCTCGGCGACGATCCGGAGATCTCGCGCCGTCACGCGCGGGTGTCGCGCGGGGCCGACGGAGAGCTCACGATCGAGGATCTGGGGTCGGCGAACGGGACATTCGTGAACGAGGAGCGCATCGACGGCCCGCGGACGCTCGAACCCGGTGACGTCGTGAGGATGGGCAGGACGGTCCTGCAGGTGACCAGCTCCGATGCCGTGGCCGAGGACGCGGCGCCCCCGACGAGAGGGCCGGCCGTCGAGCCGCCCAGCGTGGTCGCCGCTGCGGATGAGGAGCTGGTGGTGACCGCCGGGACGGCCGCGGGCCGCCGGCTCACCCTGGGCGACGATGAGCTCGTGATCGGGCGCGGGGTGAGCGGAGCGGGGAGGCTGAGCGACGATCTCGACGTCTCCAGGCGCCACGCGCGGGTTTCGCACACGGCCGACGGGCAGCTCACGATTGAGGATCTGGGGTCGGCGAACGGGACATTCGTGAACGGCGAGCGCGTGCGCGACCGCCGGGTGCTGAGCGTGGGCGACTCGATCCGGATCGGCTCGACGACCTTGCAGCTGACCGATGCGGGACAAGCACCCGCCTCGGCCGCCCCGGCTCCTGCTCCGGCCGCCTCGGCTCGCGTCCCGGACGCCCCAGCTCCCGCTCCGGCGGCGCCGGCTCCCGCTCCGGACGCCCCGGCTCTCGCTCCCGCGGCTCGCGTCCCGGCGGCCCCGGTTCGCGTCCCCGCGGCCGCCGGCGCAGACCGGGTGCACCGGAGCTTCGAGCTCCCTCTGGGCTCCGTCTTCGCGGGCTGCCGGGTCGAGGAGGTCATCGGGCACGGAGACATGGGGGTCGTCTACCGGGCCGACGAGCTCGCGCTCCAGCGCGACGTGGCCCTCAAGCTCATCCTCCCCGAGTACTCCGGGGACGAGCGCTTCCGCGAGCGCTTTCGGCGCGAGTCGATGATCGCGGCGGCGATCGATCACCCAAACGTCATTCCCATCTTCGATGCCGGAGACGAGGCCGGCGTGCTGTACATCACGATGCGCCTCGTGCAGGGCACCGACCTGCGCGCGCTGATCGCCGCGCAGGGGCGCGTCGAGCCGCTCCGAGCCGCGCGCATCGTCCGCCAGGTCGGCGCCGCGCTCGACGCGGCCCACGCACGCGGGATGCTGCACCGCGACGTCAAGCCCTCCAACGTCCTGCTCGCCCGCGAGGACCATGCGTACCTCACCGACTTCGGGCTCGCCAAGCGCGCCGACCAGGCCGCCGGACTGACCCGGCACGGCACGATCATCGCGCGAGCCGAGTACGTCGCGCCCGAGCAGATCCTGAACGAGCGTGTCGACGCACGCGCGGACGTCTACGCGTTGGGGTGTCTGCTGTTCGAGGCCCTCACCGGGCAGGCGCCGTTCGCCGGGGGGCGGGAGGACCTCGGACCGCTGGCCCACCTCAACGCGCCGCGGCCCTCGCCCTCCGACCTGCGCCCCGAGCTGCCGCGCGAGTTCGACGATGTGGTGCGCCGAGCGATGGCGACGGATCCCAGCGAGCGCTATCCCTCGGCGGGCGATCTCGGGCAGGCCGCCCTCGTCGCCGCCGGCGGGCTGCGGCGGGCGAGACCCTGGTCCGTGGTCGCCACCGGCGAGGCGGCTCCCCTCGTCGGCCGGCAGCCTTCGGAAGCGCTCGCTGCCGCGCCTCCGGCCTCGGCGCCCGAGGCGCCAGAAGGGGCCGCGACCGGCCGCGCCGACACCCTTCGCTGGGCAATCGCGCTCGCGGCGCTGGCGATCGTGGCCGTCGGCATGGTCGCCGCTCTGAGTGGCATCTCGACCCTCTGACGGCCAGTGGATGCGGTACCTGGCGGGAAGCGTGAAGGCGAGCGGTCAGGCGGCTTGGCGTTCCAGCTCCAGCTCCAGCGCGGGCTCGTCCGCCAGGTAGGCGACGGGCTCCGTGTCGGCCGCGGCCGTGGCCGCCGGTACGTCGCGGGTTCGCAGGACCGCCAGTGCGATCACGATCCCGACCGCGATGCTCCCCACACCGATCGCGAAGGCGAGGTGGTAGCCGCCGACCAGCGAGCTCGCGATCGTGTGGCCGCCGGCCTCGAGTGTCCTGGTGTGGTTGGTGGCGATGGTGCCCAGAACGGCCAGGCCGAGCGCGCCGGCGACCTGCTGGGAGACGTTGGTGATTCCCGAGCCCAATCCGGCGTCGGCCGCGGGGACGTCGGCCATCGCGATCGTCAGCAGCGGCATGAACGCACTGCCGATGCCGAGGCCGATGGCGAAATAGGCGAGGAAGATCGTGGGGAAGAAGCTGGTGTGGATCCCGGCCGTGCCGAGCAGAGCGAGGCCGGCGATCACCGTGAGCATGCCGGGGATGAGGACGCGCATCGGGCCGAAGCGAGCCACCAGCCGCGCCGTGACGCCCAGGGACAGGATCCCGACCGTCACCGTCCAGGGCAGGAACGCCAGGCCGGTCTGGAGCGCGCTGAAGTGGAGCACGTGTTCGAGGTACAGGGTGCCGAGGAAGAACGTCGAGTACATCCCGGTGACGAGAAAGCCGCGCACCGCGCTGGAGCCGATCAGTCCGCGCAGGCGGAGGATCCCCAGAGGCATGATCGGGTTCTCGATCCGCGACTCGAGAGTGAGGAACGCGCCCATGAGCGTGACCGCGACCGCACCGAAGCCGAGCACCTGGGACGAGCCCCAGCCGTGGTTGGTGGCCTGCACGATCGCGTACACGGCGGTCATCAGGGAGACGGTGACGAGCACGGAGCCGAGCCAGTCGACGCCGTGTTCGAGGCCAAGGCCGTGGTCCTGGGGGATCAGGGCCTTGCCCAGCGCGATCGTGACAATGCTAATCGGAAGGTTGACGAAGAAGATCCAGTGCCAGCTGAGGGCCTCGGTCAGAGCGCCGCCGGCGAGCAGCCCCAGCGACCCACCGGCGACGGCGACGAACACGTACGCGCTCATCGCCCGGGCGCGCTCACCCGGCTCCGGGAACTCGGTGACGATGATGGCCAGGATCACAGACGCCTGCATCGCGGCCCCGATCCCCTGGAGGAAGCGAGCGGCGATCAGAAAGCCCTGACTGGGCGCCAGGCCGCAGAGCGCCGACGCGGCGGTGAACACGAGGACTCCGGCCAGGAAGACCCGCTTGCGGCCGAGTAGGTCCCCGAGGCGTCCGGCGAGCAGCAGGAAGCTGCCGAAGGTGACGAGGAAGGCATTGATGACCCAGGTAAGGTTGCCCTGGGTGAAGTGGAGTTCGCGCTGGATTGCAGGCAGCGCCACGTTCACGATCGTCGTGTCGAGGACGATCATCAGCTGCGCGAGGCAGACGATCCCGAGGGCCAGCCAGCGGCGACGGTCGCTGGTGACGGCGGGGAGGGAAACGGTGTTCATCTTGTCCCAATGTTGAGGCTGAAGAGGGGCCGGTGGTAAACTGGAGGCCGCCTCCAGAACTCACCGGAGGCTCCCTCCGGAACTATATGGAGGCACCCTCCGGTTTGTCAAGCGAACGCGCCGAAACATCCCGTGAACACCACCGACACCAACGACCAACTCCCCCGCGAGCGCCCCAGGCGGGCCGACGCTCGACGCAACTACGACAAGCTCATCGCCGCCGCTCGTGACGCCTTCGCCGAGGGCGGAGCGGCCACGTCGCTGGAGGAGATCGCGCGGCGCGCCGGGGTCGGGATCGGCACGCTCTACCGCCACTTCCCCAACCGGCAAGCGCTGCTCGAGGCCGTCTACGTCGACGAGGTCGAGGCGCTGTGTCGCTCGGCCAGTGAATTTGATCACCTCGAGCCATGGGACGCCCTGGTCGGCTGGCTGCACCGATTCGTGGGCTACATGGCCACCAAGCAGGCGCTGGCCGGAGAGCTGCTGGACTATGTCGACCGCAACGCGGCGGTCTTTCACAGCAGTCGCGCGGCCCTCTACGCCGCCGGCGAGCCGCTGCTCGAGCGCGCACAGCAGGCGTATGTCGTGCGGGCCGACACCAATCTCGCCGAGGTCATCCAGATGGTCGGCGGGATCGCGAAGATCCCGTCCAGCGAGCCCGGGCAGATCGACCACATCCTCGACATCGCGCTTGACGGACTGCGCTACAGAGCACCGGGCGCCTGATCTCGGATCGAGGCCGACGCCGAGATCTGCCAAGGCTGCTCGGCAACACCGGCTCGGCCCTTGATCAACCGCAGACTCACCGAACCAGGCAAACGGATCATGCGCGAACATGGAGCTCGACCACGTACGCGAGCCGAGGAGGCGATGTGCCCGAGACGGACGAGATCCGGGATGAACGCGCGCGAGTGCTGGCGGACGGCTCTGTGATGCCCACGCTCGGTCTGGGGGTGTGGCAGGTGCCGAACGGCCCGGAATGCGAGAACGCCGCCCGCTGGGCGCTGGAGCTGGGCTATCGCCACATCGACACGGCGCAGGCCTATGGCAACGAGGAGAGCGTGGGCCGGGCGCTGCGCCACAGCGGCGTCCCGCGGGAGGACGTCTTCATCACGACCAAGTTCTACCCGGCCCGGAACGACCCGGCGGCGGAAGCGGAGCGCAGCCTGCAACGCCTCGGGGTCGATCAGCTGGACCTGTACATCGTGCACTGGCCCCAGGGAGGGCCGACGTGGGCGTGGCCGGGGATGGAGGAGGCTCAGCAGCGCGGTCACGCCCGCTCGATCGGCGTCTCGAACTTCAGCGTCAGCGAGCTCGAGCAGGTGATGGCCATCGCCAGCAGCGCGCCGCTGGTGAACCAGGTGCAGTTCAGCCCCTTCGAATACCGGCGCGCGCTGCTCGAGGCCTGCACTGAGCTGGGCGTCGCGCTCGAGGCCTACAGCCCTCTGGGCACGGGCCGGCACCTGTCACACCCGACGGTCTCCGAGATCGCGGAACGAGTCGGCCGGACTCCGGCGCAGGTGCTCCTCCGCTGGTGCGTGCAACGGGGAACGATCGTGATCCCGAAATCGACCCACCGCGAGCGGATCGAAGAGAACGGTCAGCTGTTCGACTTCGCCCTGTCGGACGATGACATGGTCGCGCTCGCCGCGCTCGACGGAACCGGCGGCACGGACCAGGCACGAGAGCAGAAATGGTGGTGAGGATCCAACGGCCGCCTGCGATACTCGCCGCTCGCGTGAGCACCATGGACGGATCTCGACCCCGACGGACGAGCCAGATCGGACAGGCCGGCGCTCCGGTCACTCACATCAGCCAGGCCTGTACCGACCGGGTGGAGGTGCGGGGTAGGGATCTGTGCGGTGATCTGATGGGGCGGCTGAGCTTCACCGACTACTTCCACCTGCTCCTCACCGGCAGCGAGCCGACCAACGATCAGCGTTTCTTTCTCGACCTGCTGCTGGTGGCGATCGCCGAGCACGGGATGATGCCGACCAACGTCGCGGCGCGGATGACGCTCGCGGCCGACCCGGGATCGCTGCAGGGCGCCGTGGCGGCGGAGATCCTCGGCTGCGGGCCGGTCATCCTCGGCACGGCCGAGGAGTGTGCGCGCCTGCTCGCGACGGCGCAGCAGGAGGTGGCGTCGGGCCGGCAACCCGCGGTGGTCGCCGAGGACACCGCACAGGCGATCCGCAGCACGGGCGGGAAGGCGCCCGGGTTCGGTCATCCGGTTCACAAGCCGCTTGACCCGCGCGCCGAGCGGATTCTCGAGCTCGCGGACGCACGGGTAGTGAGCGGGCCCCATGTGCTGCTCGCCCGGTGCCTGCGCGACGGGGTGGCCAAGGCCTGGGGCAGGCCGCTGACGATGAACGTTTCGCTCCCGATCGCGGCGGTGATGCTCGACCTGGGGTTCTCGTCCTCAGCCGTGAAGGCGGTTCCGATTCTGGGCCGCACAGCCGGCCTGCTCGCGCATCTGGCCGAGGAGCAGCAGGAGCCGATCGGCTTCACGATGGCCGCCGGCGCTGAGGAGGCGATCACCTACGTGCGCGCCGACGAGTCGCCGCCGTGATCCTGGCGCCCGAGGTCGAGACGCGCTCCCGGCCGGAGCAGCTTGCCCTCGACGACGCCGCCTACCGTACCCAGATGGACTATCTGTTCGAGCGCTCGGCGCACGGCGGAGAACCCAATCGGCGCGCACCTCTGTGCCGAGCCGTCGGAGATCGTGCGGATCTACTCGACCAGCGGCACTACCGGCGTGCCCAGCTTCATCCCGCTGACGGCGGGCGATCTCGAGAACTGGGTGACGGGGTCAGCGCGCAGCTACGCCGCCTCGGGGATCGGGGCCGGGGAGCGCATCGTCTCCACCTACAACGCTGGACCGTTCGTGGCCGGCGCCGCGCTGGCCTCGTTCGATCGCATCGGCGCCTGTCACATTCCGGTCGGCACCGGCAACACCGAACGCCGGATGCTCGCCGTCGAGCGCCTGCGCCCGCAGGCCGCGGTGCTCACGCCCTCCTACGCCGCGTATCTGGTCGAGTGGGCCGGCGAGCGCAACGTCAACCTGCGGGACTCGAGCGTGCGGCGGGTGCTGGTCGCGGGGGAGCCCGGCGGTGGCGAGCCCGGCTTCCGCGCCCGGCTCGAACAGGGCTGGGGCGCGCGTCACCGAGGCGATGGGATCGGCGACATCGGCGTCTCGCTGTGGGGCGAGTGCGAGCACCAGGACGGGATGCACCTCGGCGCCCGCGGTTTCCTCCACGCCGAGCTGATCGACCCCGAGACGGGCGCTGCCCTGGCGCTCGGCGACGGGGTCATGGGCGAGCTGGTGCTGACGCATCTCCAGCACCGCGCGGCGCCGCTGCTGCGGTTTCGCACGCGCGACCACGCCCGGGTCTGGACGAGCCCGTGCCGGTGCGGCCGCGCGACGCTCCGCGTGCGCTGCATCGGCCGCACCGACGACATGCTGATCGTGCGGGGCGTCAATGTCTTCCCCCTCGGCCGTCCGCGAGGTGGTGGGCACGTTCACGCCCGAGGTGAGCGGTCACATCCTCGTCAAGCCGCAGGGGCCGGGGGTCAAACAGGAGCCGCCGCTCCCCGTCAGCGTCGAGCTGGCGCGCGGCTGGGCGGCCGATCCTGCGCTGGCCGAGTCGATCCGCGAGCGACTGCGCAGCGCCCTCGTCGTCCAGACCCGCGTCGATCTCGTGGCGTGGGGGACCTTGCAGCGGAGCGAGTACAAGTCCAAACTTGTCGAACGCCAGTAGAGGAGAGGGCCAGTGCGCAAGCTTCAGAGCCAGGGTGTCCACCACATCACGATCGTGGGGGCCGACCGGCAGACCTCGATCGACTTCTGGGAAGGCGTCCTCGGGATGCCGTTCGTGTTCGAGCAGCCGAACCTCGACCGGCCGTCCGAGAGCCATCTCTACTTCGACCCCGGCGACGGTCGCCTGATCACCATCTTCACCAACGAGGAGCGGCGGCCCGATCCGCAGCGCACCCCGACCGACGCCGGCTGCGTGCATCATCTCGCGTTCTCACTCTCGCAGGCCACCTTCCACCAGGCGGTGGAGCGACTCGACGAGCGGGAGATCCGCCACAGCGGCGTCAAGGACCGCGGCTTCATGGACTCGATCTACTTCGAGGACCCGCTCGGCCTGCTGATCGAACTGGCCTCGTATCGGTTCGAGCCTCCGGTCGGGTACACGCACGCCGAGGTGCTGCTGGAGGCGCACACGATCCGGGTTGAGCGCGGCGACTACAACATCGACCAGATTCATCTCGCGGACGCGATCGAGGCGCTCGTCAGGCGATCGCGGGGCTCGCTCTCCGAGGACCGATCGCCCAAGCAGCCCTACCAGCGGCAGGACGTCCTGCAGAGCAGCGACTAGAGCAGTTCTACCCCGGGGACCCGGCCCAGCGCGCGATGGTCGAGAGCGCGATGTTCCCGGCCTGGGCCACGGACTACATGAGCGCGATCGAGGCGACTCTCGGCGAGGCGTACTCGGGGCCGGCTGACGACGTCCGTGGCTACCTGGCCTCGATCAAGTCTCCGCTGGGATAGTGGCGGCGAAGTACTGAGTCCGAGCCGCGCCTAGCCCGGTTGCAAGCGCGTCGTCCCCGCGTACCGTTGAGAGAGGGCCCGTAGCGGGCCAGTCACGACGAGAGCGAGGATTCAGAGCACGCCTACACGGCCGATCAGCACCTGCTCGACGGCCCGCATGCGGATCTGCGCCGAGCGCGTGCCGCGGCGATCAATCTGATCCCGACCTCGACCGGCGCGGCGAAGGCGCTCGGCCTCGTGATCCCCGCCCTCGCCGGCCGGCTGCACGGGTTCGCGATCCGCGTGCCGACGCCCACGGGATCGCTCGTGGACCTCACCGTCGAGGCCGAGCGGGAGACCACCAAGGAGGAGATCAACGCCGCCTTCAAGCGCCTCTCGGACTCCGGTCCGCTGGCCGGCATCCTCTCCTACACCGAGGACCCGATCGTCTCCTCGGACATCGTCAAGTTCTCGTACTCGTCGATCTTCGACGCCGAGCTCACCAGCGTCATCGACGGCACGCTGGTCACGGTGGTGGCGTGGTACGACAACGAGTGGGGCTACTCGAGTCGCCTCGTGGACCTCGCTCAGCGCGTCCTCGTGCCCGTTGCCCTCGCCGCCTAGGCGGCAGCTCAGGCGTCGTTCAGGATCTCGCCGAGCGTCCGGCCGCTGAGGACCGAGTCCGGACGCTCGGCGACGATGTCCGACCCGGGACGCGCATCTGCGTCGCGGCGCTTGATCAGCAGCCACTGCGCCTTGGCGCCCGGGCGGGTGCGCTGAAGCGCGAAGCCGCCGCGCAGCTTCTCCCCTCGGAGCACGAACACCGCGTGGCCACGATCAAGCGCCTCGGGCCAGGCGACGCGGCCGCCCTGCTCGTAGGTCCCGCGATCCCAGACGATCACCCCGCCTCCCCCAAGCGTCCCCTCGAACGTGTTGTGCTCGACGTCGTGATCGGGAACCTCGACGGCGAACCGCTTGACCGCCGGGTCGAGCGACAGTCCCTTCGGAACCGCCCACGAGCGCATCACGCCGCCGACCTCCAGGCGCAGGTCGAAATGGTGCGCGGTGGCGGCGTGCTCCTGGACGACGAACACCCCGGCGCTCGCACCGCGGATCGCGAACTGCTCGTGGCCCTCGACGGCCACCTGCTCGGTCTCGACCCCGGCCACCCGTGCACCCGGCGGGCCCTGGCCCAGGTAGCCCATGAGCTGGCCGACGGCCGTCGGGTCGCCCTCGGCATGCACCTGGACAGTCCCGTCCTCGCCGTGGCGCACCCAGCCCATCACCGCCAGCTCCCGAGCCAGCCGCACCGTCGCGTCTCGGAACCCGACGCCCCGCACCTCGCCGCGCATCACAGCGCGGATCGCCTCGGCGCCGGCCACGCTACCCCGAGAAGCTCTGCAGTCCGGTGGCACTCAGGAGGGACAGCGATTCGGCGTCCGCCGACCCGGCCGGAGCGGTGTACACGATCACCCTGAGGTCGCTGCCCTGTACGGTGAGCGTGTCGCAGTCGAGCGTGATCTCCCCGACCTCGGGATGGTCGAAGGTCTTGCGGCGCGCCGGAGCGCGCGCCACGGGGCGCTGGCTCCAGAGCTCGGCGAACACGGGGCCGGTCTCGAGCAGGTCCCTGATCAGATCGTTCAGATGCTCGTCGCTGAGGAAGCGGCCGAGCGCATCACGCAGCTCAGCCACGGTGGCCGCCTCTGCCTCGGCCTGCTGCTCCGCGGTGCGCACGATCCGCGACCGGGATCCGGTGAACTGACGCCAGGCCACGGTGCGCTTGCGACGCGAGGCACCGGACCGGTCCCCCGATCCACGCCGCAGCGAGCGGGTTCGCGGCCACGATCTCGCTCGCCGCGTCGACCACCAGCACCGGAACATCGGCGAGGCGATCGAGCAGGCGGTGCAGGCTCGGCGTGATGTGACGGTCGATCGTGCCCGGACCGGGCTCGGCCTGGCCGGCGAGCCGGAACAGGTGTGAGCGCTCGTCGTCGGTCAGGCGCAGCGCCCGGGCCGGCGGCGCCAGCACGGACGGTGACGGGCGGTGGGCGCGATTCTGCTCCAGGCGCGCCAGGTAGTCGACGGAGACGCCGCCGAGGTGGGCCACCTCCTCGCGGCGCAGACCCGGCACGC
>Ga0209839_10001080_pt1 | contig 14033 bp, 15 predicted proteins | sample OrgsoiDNA2013050_FD_185800 | JGI IMG/M metagenome (GOLD analysis project Ga0209839, IMG submission 185800) | Permafrost soil microbial communities from the Arctic, to analyse light accelerated degradation of dissolved organic matter (DOM) -... | ecosystem: Environmental > Terrestrial > Soil >... | reverse complement strand
CGCATACCCGGGAAGGCGACGCGCTCGCCGCGGCCCGGCGGCGCCTGCCCATGGTCGAGATGGATCCCAGCATTCCGCTAACCGGTCCGAACGGGCCACTCACCCTGCTCGACGCATTCGAAGGGCGCCGGCAACTCATCGCCTACTACTTCATGTGGTGGGACGGCCACCCCGCGGCCGAGCAGTGCGAAGGCTGCACGTTTTACACCAGCCAGGTCAGTGAGCTGTCCTACCTGCATTCCCGCGACATCACCTACGCGACATTCTGCCAGGGGCCCTACGACGAAAGCATCCGCTACCACGACTTCATGGGCTGGGACATGCCGTGGTACTCCGCACACGCCTCCCTCGACGCGCTCCTGGCGGGGCGCCAGATCGGCTTGTTCCACCTCGTGTGCTACCTGCGGGACGGCGACCGCGTCTTCGAAACCTACTGGACGAAACGCCGCGGCGTAGAGGCCATGGACTACAGCTACGCGCTCATGGACCTCACCGTGTACGGCCGCCAGGAACCGTGGGAGGACTCGCCCCCCGGCTGGCCACAACAGTGCTCCAACACGCGGACTGACGGCGGCTCGCCCGCTTGGCCGCCAGTGGCAGCGTGGCCGGGCGGACGCCCCATCGCCCAGTGGCCGCGGCTGGCCGCAGGACGCACTAACGACCTCGCCGCCCCGCCCTGATCGTCAGGGCGCCGGCGTCATGGCGGCCGGCGCGCTGCTCACGGCATCCAGAAACCGGAGCGTGGCCGACACGGTTTCCCAGCGCCACGCGGCGATCGTGCGATCGAATCCGGTCGCACTGGCCAGACGTTCCCGCAGCGCGGTGACCACGGGAAGGAGCTGCTCGCGCTGCGCGTCCAGCAGCGGGCGCGGGTCCGCGCCGGCCCGGTCCAGCAGGGCCAGCTTGGCCAGCAGTTCGGAGCGCACATCGCGGTTGTGGCTAGCCGGCCGGGCCAGCCAGGCCGACGCCGCCTCCCGGCCGGCCGGGGTCACGTCGATCAGCGACCGGACCGGGCCCTCGGTCGAGGGCTCCACGCCGGTCGTCTGCACGTACCCGAGCTGTTCCAGCCGCTGCAGCGCCCGGTAGACCACCGGCTTGGGCACCCGCCACACCTGCCCCAGGCTGCCGCCCGCCCCCAGCAGCCGGGCGATGGCGAAGCCGTGCCGGGGCTCCTCCCCCACCAGGCACAGCACCAGCCACTCCGACAGCGACAGCGAGGGCACAGCGGATGGCGGCATAGCCCTAAGGCTACGACGGGCCAGCGGGGCCGGCTGGACAGTAGTGACGAGCCGCCCTCGCGCTAGTAGTCTCATTGATACTAGCGACCACTGGAGGACGGCGATGACGGCTGAGACGGCGTCGCCGACCTTGGCGGCTCCGTCCGCCCCGGCCCGTGCCACCGCCGCGTCCGGGGCGGGCGGCGCCGCCCGCACGCGGACGCCTATGCGGGCCGTAGCCGGTGTGCTGGCTATCGCCGCGGAATCGGGCCAGCCGCAGACCTGGCTGCGCCGCCAGGCCTGATCCGCCCACCGCAGAGCGAATTTATCGCGAAGGTCCGGTCGGGAGTGCCGCCGGCAAGATAACCTTCTTCCACGATATGCGGGTTGATAGGCGTTGCCCGTTTTGCCTGCTGGTCACGGCCGCATCCTGGGGGGGCAAGACCGTGCGCACCAGGGCCGTACGCAGATCCCGGGCGCTGATGGCAGGGATCGGCGTCGCCATCTCTGTGACGGTTCTGGGCTGCTCAGCCGGCGCGCCCGCCACGGCCCCCTCGGTCCAGACCATGCCCACCGCCCCGGCCAAGCCGTGGGTCAAGGTCTGGTCGGACAGCTTCAACGGGCCCGCGGGCCAGAGCCTCAGCAGCAGCACGTGGAAGTTCGACACCGGTCAGGGCACGTTCGGCACCGGTGAGATCGAGCGGAACACCGCCTCAACCTCGAACGTGCGCCTCGACGGCCACGGCGATCTGGATCTCGTCCCGCTGCGGAACGGTTCCTCCTGGACCTCGACCCGGATCCAGACCAGGAACACCAACTTCGGCGCCCCGGCCGGCGGCGAGATGATGGTCACCGCATCCATCAAGCAGCCCGACGCCGCGGACCTGACCGGTTACTGGCCGGCTTTCTGGCTGCTGGGAGCAGGAAAATGGCCGGAGACCGGGGAGATCGACATCCTGGAGGACGTGGACTCCGCCACCCACGACTCGGGCACGCTGCACTGCGGCAACCTCACCCAGAAGAATCCGGACGGGACGACCGGCCCGTGTCACGAGGGCTCCGGTTTGGGGAGCGGGCTGCGGCCCTGTCCCGGCTGTGGCACCAGCTATCAGAGCTACGCGGTGGTCGTCGACCGCCGTAACGCCGCCGACCAGCAGATCCGCTGGTACCACAACGGCCAGGAGTACTTCAGCGTCAACGAGAGCCGGGCCGGGAGCACTGCATGGACCCAGGGTGTGGACCACGGGTACCACATCATCTTTGACCTCGCGATCGGCGGCGTCTTCCCCAACACCGACTGCCACTGCCAGAGCCCGACCGGCCAGACCACGCCCGGCGCGGCGATGAGCGTCGCCAACGTGGCGGTCTACTACCTCGAACCCAGCTAGGCGGCCCCGGCGCGCAGCCTGGCCGCGGCGGCGGTCATCGCGGACAGCTTGCCGAACGCCGACGCGCGCGGCAGGTATTTCATCCCGCAGTCCGGGGCCAGCACGAGACGCTCGGCCGGCACGTACTCCAGAGCCCGGCGGACCCGGGCGATGACCTCATCGGGGGTCTCCACGGTCTCGTCACCCAGGTTGAGCACGCCGAGAATGATCGTCTTGCCGTCCAGCCGGGACAGGACCGCGCAGTCCAGGCCGGACTGGGCGGTCTCGACCGAGATCTGGTCGCACTCGGACGCGGCCAGCTCCGGCAGGAACGAATACCCCTCCGGCCGGTCGTGGATGATCGCGGCGTAACCGAAGCACAGGTGAACGGCCGTGGTGCCGGTGATGCCGTCCAGCGCCCGGTTGATGGCCTTGACGCCGTACTTGCGGGCCTCCTCCGGCCGGGCCTGCAAGTAGGGTTCGTCCAGCTGCACGATGTCGGCGCCCGCCGCGAACAGGTCCGCCACCTCGTCGTGCACCGCTTCGGCGTAGCCGAGAGCCAGGTCCTCGGGGCTGGTGTAGTAGTCATTCTGCGCCTGCTGGGCCATGGTGAACGGGCCGGGCACCGTCATCTTGACCGTCCGGCCGGTATTGGCACGCAGGAACTCAGCATCCGCCGCCTCGACCGGATGCCGGCGCCGGATCGGGCCGGTCACCCGGGGCACCAGGTTCGGCGAGCCGCTGCGGTCCAGCGCCGTGCCCGGATTATCGATATCCACGCCGTCCAGCGCGGTCGCGAACCGATTGGAGTAGCTCTCCCGGCACTGCTCGCCGTCGGTCAGGATGTCCAGGCCGGCCTGCTCCTGGTCCCGGATGGCGAGGAGGGTGGCGTCCCGCTGGGCCTGCTCCAGGTAGGCCGGCTCCACGCGCCACAGTTCGGTGGCCCGCACCCGGGGCGGGAACCGGTGCCGGAGACGGCCCCGGTCGATCAGCCAGTCCGGCTGAGGGTAACTGCCGACCAGCGAGGTGGGGAAAAGCATGACCGCCACACTGCCACACTCTGGACGGCTAGCGGGACCCGGGAAGCCGGTTCAGACGGCGGGCAGCGGGGTGCCGCTCAGGTCCGCGCAGTAAGCGAGCAGGGCCTCCTGCCGGCCCGTGTCGCGGGCGGCTGGGTTCGGTTCGCGCGGTCGCTGGTGGTAGAAGTAGCCGCCGGTGACCATGGCGGCCGGGTCGTCGCTGACCGCCAGCCAGGCCTGGGTGACCGGCGCCAGGGCCAGGTCGTCCCGGGGCGCCAGGACCGCCCATCCTGGTGGGCACCCAGCCGGGCTCCACCGCGTTGGACAGCACCTCTGACCAGTGCCGGGCCACCGCGAAGGCCAGCATGGTGTCGTACAGCCCTCGTCCAGCAGCAGCCGGGCCGCCATCAGGCCCAGCCCGTCCGTGGATCCAGTGATCATTACGCTGGCCATGTGACCTCATTCAGGCGTGACCGGCCGTGGACTCCTCGGGAACAACTCTGGCCGGCCGTGGCTTTACTCCGCATGGCTTCACTCCCCCGGCGGTACTTCAGATCACTGCGGTACTTCAGATCACTAGGGTGAACAGGTGAAACCGTTTCTGCTGCTCGGGGTGCGCGGCGAGGACGCCGCGTCGGACAACGAGTACGCGTCGTTTCTGGCCCACGCTGGGCTGAACGAGGGCGAGCTGCGCCGGATACGGCTGGAGCAGCACCCGCTCGGTCCCATTGACCTGCAGGACTGGTCCGGCATCCTGCTCGGCGGCGGGCCGTTCAACTACACCGATCCGGAGGACCAGAAGTCCGTGGTCCAGCGGCGGATCGAGGCCGACCTGAGCGCCCTGCTGAACCGGGTGGTCAGCGCGGACTTCCCATTCCTCGGGGCCTGCTACGGGATCGGGGCGCTCGGCCAGCACACGGGCGCGACCGTGGACCGGCGGTACGCCGAGCCGGTCAGCGCCGTCACGATCAGCCTCACCCCCGAAGGCCGCGCCGATCCCCTGCTGCACGACCTGCCGGACACGTTCGACGCCTTCACCGGCCACAAGGAAGCGATCAGCCGGCTGCCGGGCCACGCCACGCTGCTGGCCAGCTCGGCCACCTGCCCCATCCAGGCGTTCCGGGTCGGCTCCAACGTGTATGCCACCCAGTTCCACCCCGAATTGGACGTCACCGGCCTGTGCACCCGGATCGACGCCTACAAGTACGCGGGGTACTTCCGGCCCGAAGAGGCCGAGGACCTTAAAGCCATGGCCGCCCGCAGCAACGTCACGCACCCGTCCGCCATCCTGCGCCGGTTCGCCGCGCGCTACGGGCGCAGCGGCAGCAGCGTCGCGATGTGCTCACCGCAGGGCGCCGGGTCGTAACCGGGCAAGGTGGCCAGCTGCTCCAGCAGCCAGCGCGACGACAGCACCTTGAGCAGGCCCGGCACTTCCCGGGAGCCGGCCTGGCCGGCCGGGATCACCAGATCGAACTGCTCCGCGGCCAGCGGGACGAAGTCCAGGCCGTAAGCCAGCGCGGCCGGCTCGCTGGCCACCCCCACATCGGCCAGCCCGGCGGCGATGGCCGACCCGACGTCCAGATGGCCGGTGGCCTGGCTCTGGTACCCGGCCAGATCGCCCGGGCTAGCTCCGATCGCAGCCAGTTCCTGGTCGAGCAGCAGCCGCGCCTCCGAGCCAGGCTCCCGGTTGACCAGCCGCAGCCCGGCCTTCACTACGTCGACCAGACCGGACACGCGGGCGGCCAGCCCGGCCTGGAGCACGAGTCCCTCGCGCCACCCGCAGAACCCATACACCTCGGCGCCCTGCGGCAGAGCCGTTCGCGCGGAAGTGACGTTGTCGTCGGCGGACCGGCCGTGCACGCCCGCGGCGTGCACCAGCCCCGCCGCAGCCAGCTCCAGCGCCGCACCGCTCGCGCACGGCCACCAGGCGAACGACACCGGCGGGTCGAGCAGGGCCAGCGGCGCCTCCAGCAGCGGGAACGCCGGGTCGCAGCCGGCTACGACCAGCGTCGGGCGGGGCGGGCTGAGCGGGCGGACGGGACGGGCGGCACCGGCCGGCCCGGAACCGCTGGCCAGCCCGTCGGCGGGCACGAAACCACCCTGGCTCACCGCAGCACTGGCCAGCGGCAGCGCCACGAGCGTGTCGCCGATCTCGGCCAGCCTGACCCGGGTGGCCCCGCCGGCCAGCGGCGCCAGCGGCCGGGCCGCCATCTCCGGCACAGGCGTGCCGGGCCCGAACACCTCTTCCACCGTCATCCCGAGCACGCGGGCCAGGGCCAGCGCCACCCGCAGCGACGGGTCGGACAGCCCGGACTCCACCGCGGAGACCGCCTGCCGGGACACCCCGGCCATCCCGGCCAGCTGCTGCTGGGAGAACCCGCGGGCCTGGCGGGCGAGCCGGAGTCGGGAACCGCTCGTGCCGGGGCCCATCAGCCGCGCACCTGCCCGCGTACCTGCCCGCGTACCTGCCCGCGTACCTGCCCGCGTCCTTGCCCGCGTCCTTGCCCGCGTCCTTGCCCGCGTCCTTGTTCCGGGCGGCAATCCGGGGCGGGCACCACCGTGCCGTCCGGGCCGAAGTAGGGCGGGTCGAGCGCGGTCAGCACGAACTCCCCGTCCGGGGGCCGATCCGGCAGACGGCAGGTGATCACCGTGCCGGCCACGCGCACGTCGGCCTCCCAGCCCGCGCCGGCCGGGCGCCGGGTGCTGACGGTCCCGGTGAGGACCACGCCGTGGTCGGGGTGGGCTCCCGGCCGGGTCCGTTCAGGATGAATTCCGGCCAGACCGGCGCCCTCCGGCAGCCCTGGCACAGGCACAAAGCCAAGGTAGCCGACCAGTTCCGCCGTCCGGCGCGACGCCGGACGCAGCACCACCTCATCCGGCGGGCCGTCCTGCAGCAGCTCACCGCGGTCCAGTACGGCGAGCCGGTCGGCGAAGGCCTGCGCGTCCGCGAGCTCGTGCGCCACCAGTACGGCGGGCACCCCACGCGCGGTCACCAGCCCGGCGACCAGGTCCGTCAGCCCGCGGCGCAGGCTGGCGTCCAGGCCGGTGAACGGCTCGTCGAGCAGCAGGGCGTCGCAGGGCGCGAGCAGCAGGCGGCCGAGCGCCACCCGGTGCCCCTGCCCGCCCGACAGCCGGGCCGGCATAGCGCTCAGCAGCCCGCCCAGGCCCAGCACGCCGGCCATCTCGGCCAGCTCCGGCTCGCCGGCCGTGCCTCCATAGGCCAGGTTGGCCCGCACGGACAAGTGCGGGAACAGGGCGGGGTCCTGGCGCAGCAGGCCGACCCGCCGTTTCCACGGGGGCACCGCGCGCACCGGCGGCGACGTGGAGGTGAGGACCCGCTCGCCGAGCACGACCCGGCCGCGGCGCGGCGCGACCAGGCCGGCGATGACCTCCAGGATCGTCGTCTTGCCCGCGCCGGACGGCCCGAACAGGGCGAGCCGGCCGCCGGGCGGGACGGCAATGGACGCGCGCACGGTGAAGTCGCGGCGGTCAACCTCGACGTCGGCGTTCAGCACGCGCGCTCCAGATGTAGGCGGCCAGCGGCAGCGGCAGCGCGACCACGAGCAGGACCAGGGCGAAGGGCAGCGCCGAGGCGAGCCCCGTCTCCTGCAGCGTCGTATAGATCTGCAACGGTATCCCGAACGGGTGGTAGGCGATGATGATCACGGCGCCGAACGCGCCCATCGCCCGCGCCCACGCTACGGACAGGCCCATGGCCAGCCCCGGCGTAGCCAGCGGCAGGGTGACCCGGCGGAAGACGCGGGCCGGCCGGTCCCCCAGCAGCTGGGCCTGCTGCTCTAGCCGCGGATCCACGCCGCTGAACGCGGCCTGCGCGCTCAGCACGTAGTAGGGCGCGGATTCGTACACCTCGGCGATACAGAGGGCGAGGAAGGTGTTGGTCGCCGACAGGTTCAGGTGGCCCAGCAGCTCGCCGATCGGCGTGTACGGGCCGACCATGAAGATCAGCAACAGACCGATGACCAGCGGCGGCAGCAGCAGGCTGCACAGCACGCCCGCCTCCCAGATCCGCGGGAACGGCAGCCGTCCGTGGGCCATCAGCCAGGCGAGCGGGGTGCCGATCACGAACAGCACGCCGAGGGTGACGGCGCCGGACTCGAGCGAGACCACGAGCGGGTCGAGCGCCCCCGGGGCGCTCAGCGAGCTGCGGATCGCACTCCAGGACAGGTGGGCCAGCAGCGCGATCACCGGGCCGAGCAGCGCGATCCAGATGACCGCCGCCACGATGACCGAGACGAAACCCGAAACCGAACGGACCTGTTTCGGGGCTGGCCCGGTGCGCCACACCGGGCCAGGCGGTTGGGGCGGCCCGGGAGACTCCTCTCCCGGGACCGCCCCGCTCACGGCGGTGGCCGCTCTAGCCGCCCAGCTCACTCTTGATCGCCGCGGGCACGGCGCCGCTGTCGCCGAACACCGTGGGCGTGAGCACCGTGAAGCCGCCCGCCTTGTACTGGGCCAGGCCCGTGGGCGACAGCGTGTACTTCACGAAGGCGATTCCGGCCGGGGTGGGCGTGCCGATGGTGGTGATGTCGATGACCTGCGGGCTGCCCGATTTGACCGTGCCGTTTTCGAGCTTAACGGTGGCCTTCTTGTAGGCCGCGGCGTCGGCGAAGCTGGCGAGGCTGATGGCGTCCGGCAGCTTGATGTAGGCCAGGTGCAGCTCGATGGCCTGGGTGATGAACGCGCTGGCCGCGTCGAGCTGGCCGGACTGCAGCGTCGCATCCAGGGAGGACTCGGCGTAGATCTGCGAGGACGACGCCGTGCCGAAGTCCGAGGTGCCCAGGATCTTGGCCACCGTGTCGGACGGCAGGTGGCAGTAGGACTGGGCCAGTTGCAGCATGTAGATGAAGTCGCGGCCCTGCGGGTCGACGTTCGGGTCGGTGCGGCCGAGCTTCAGGCCGGGGGTCTGCAGCGCGCTGCTGAACAGGGTGCAGATCGGCTTGCTGCCGTCGGCGATCGCCTTGAACTCGGCGGCGTGCGGCCCGTTGGGGTTGTAGGCGACCACGATCGAGGTGCCCGCGTACTGCACGTACCACTTGGTGAACTTCGGCTGGAGCGGGGTGATGTTGTCCCCGCCGACGCTCTGGAAGACGTTCGGGCTGATCTCACCGGACGCGATGTCCGTCTCCAGGTCACCGGAGGACGCGCCGCGGCCGGAGAACTTGTAGCCCTCGGCGCTGGTGAAGGCGGGCGAGACGACCTTCTCGTTGAGGTACTCCAAGGACGACGCATAGGCGACGCTGACGGTACCGGTCGGCTTGGCGGAGGCGCTCGCGCTGGCGGAGCTCTTCCCCGAGGCGGACGAGGAAGGAGAGCTGCTGCAGCCGGCGGCGACGAACCCGCAACACACTATTCCCGCGAGCGCCGCGACACGAGCGCTCCGTTTCGACTGATGATCGGCCATTTACTTGACAATAGCCATCGGTGGTTGCGGCGGGCAAGAAGAGCATGCTTGTAGTCACATTGCGACCACCATGGCCGCTGGTGTTCCTAACGGTCACAGTCCTGGCGGGCGGCGGCCCGCGACGTGGGTGGCCTGCTCGAAGGCATGGCCGGCCTGCAGCACGGCGAAGTCGGCGCGATGCGGGCCGACGATCTGCACCCCGATCGGCAGGCCGCTGGCGCTGAAGGACGTCGGCACGGACAGCGCGGGGCAGCCGGTAGCGGAGACCAGATAGGCCGACTGCATCCAGTCCAGGTAGTCCGTCATCGGCACCCCGGCGACCTCGGCCGGGTACTCCAGCTCGACGTTGAAGGGCAGCACCTGGCTGACCGGGAGCAGCAGCAGGTCGTAGGCGGTGCAGAAGGCCCGGACGCGGTGGAACAGGGCGGTGTGCAGCACCTCGGCCCGCCCGACGTCGGCTCCGCTCAGCTTGCGGCCACGGGCCACGTTGTCCCGCAGGCTGGGCTTGAGCTGGTCGGGCCGGGTGTCCAGCAGCGCGCCGAACATGACCTCGAACTGCCAGGCCCGCAGGGTGCGGAACGCCTCATCCGCTCCGGCGAACGACGGGCAGTCCTCGGCCACCTCGCAGCCCAGCGCGGCGAATACCTGCGCGGCGTCGCGGACCGTCGCGGCGACCTCGGGCTCGACCGGGACGGCGCCACCCAGATCGGGCGACCAGGCCACCCGCAGCCCGCGCACATCCCGCTCCAGCGGCGCGGCGAACCGGCTGCCCGGCTCCGCCAATGCGATGGGGCTGCGGGGATCCGGCCCGGCCAGCACGGACAGCAGGAGGGCGGCGTCGGCGACGGTACGCGCCATCGGGCCGCTGACGTTCAGCGTGGACCAGCCGAGCAGCGCCGGCCAGCCCGGCACCCGGCCCGGTGACGGCCGGAACCCCACCACATTGTTGAACGACGCCGGATTGCGCAGCGATCCGCCCATGTCGCCGCCGTCCGCGATGGGGTGCATCCCGCAGGCCAGCGCCACGGCCGCGCCGCCGCTGCTGCCGCCCGCGGACCGGCTGCGGTCGTACGGGTTGCGGGTCGCGCCGAACACCGGGTTGAACGTGTGCGAGCCCGCCCCGAACTCCGGCACGTTCGTCTTGCCGAGCGTGATGACCCCGGCGGCGTGCATCCGCTCAATGACCAGCTCATCCTCGGCCGGCACGTACTGCGCCCGTACCGGCGAGCCGTACGTGGTGCGGATACCCGCCGTCTCGTGGACGTCCTTGTGCGCCACGGGCAGGCCGTGCAGCGCGGGCAGGTCCGCACCGGAGGCCGCCCGCCGGTCAGCCGCGGCGGCGCTGTCCAGGGCGCGCTCCGCGACCAGGGTGACCACCGCGTTGACGTCCGGGTTGAACCGCTCGATCTGGTCCAGGTGCGCCTGGACGACCTCGCGCGCGGACACCTCGCGGCGGCCCAGCGCGGCCCGCAGCTCCAGTGCGGTCATGAAACACAGCTCGGTTATCGTGCCTCCCACCCGATCACGATGGTCTACGGCACGGGCAACAGGGGTCGCTCTTACCGCGGTGATGGCGCCATCATCCCTGTGCTGGCCGGGGTAATGGCGCCATCACCAGGCCAGTGCCGGAGTGACGGGCGGGGCGCGGGGCGCCTTGGGCGAGGCGCCCGCGCCGGGGGTCCCGGGAATGTCGGTGCGCGCCGTTACGATCCGGGCATGGATTGGAAACTCGAGCTCGTCTTCGTGCCCGTGAGCGACGTTGATCGCGCCAAGGCATTCTACGTCGACCAGGCCGGATTCAACGCCGACTATGACCAGCAGGTCAACGACACGCTGCGGTTCGTGCAGCTGACCCCGCCTGGTTCGGCCTGCTCCATCGCGATCGGTACCGGCCTCATCGACATGGTGCCCGGCACCCTGCGAAACCTCCAGATCGTGGTGGCCGACGTCGAGGCGGCCCGTGCCCAGCTCGTGGAGCGCGGCGTGGACGCCAGCGACGTGGACGTCCAGCCGTGGGGATCATTCGTCACCTTCGCCGACCCGGACGGCAATACCTGGGCCCTGCAGCAGCTTCCGGCGCGTTAGGGCGCACGCCTTCCTTGAGTTTGCCCGGCCGGGGCACAGGTAATTGGGCATGCTGGGATGGTCGGCCGTGTGGCCGGTGGCCCGGGCCGGAGGTGGATGGCGTGGAAATCAAGATGGTGCTGTCCCTGCCGCGGGACGCGGCGAGCGTGCCCATCACCCGCCAGGTGCTGGACGGCTGCCTGCAGACGCTGGGGGTCACCGCGGACACGCGCAACGATATCGCGCTGGCCCTGAGCGAGGCCTGCGCCAACGTGATCCAGCACGCCGGGCCCGGCGACGAGTACGAGGTGCTGGCCCGCGCCCAGAACGGGCGGTGCGTGATCGAAGTGGTCAACACCGGCAGCGGGGATGGCGGGCTGGTGGTCATCCCTTCGGCCGGCCCGGTGCCGCCGACCGAGGAGCACGGCCGGGGCCTGAAGATCATCGACGCGGTGGTCGACAACGTGCGGCTGACCGGGAACGACGGCCACGGCACCACCGTGCACTTCGAGAAGACTCTGGACTGGGTGCCGGGAGCACCCGGCCAGCTGCTGTTCAGCGGGGACAGCGATGGCTGATGGCGGATCGGCGGGTACGGGCCCGGCGTAGGGGCCGAACCAGGAGCTGCTCCCGCCCCGCAGCCGGGCCGGCCCGAGGCCGATATTGTCGGGCGGGGGGCACCCAGCGTGCGGTCGAGGTCACCGGAATCCGGCTGGCGTACCAGGTCAGCGGGGATCCGGGCGAGTCAAGCTCGGCGACGAGGGCGCCGCGGCGCCGGGATGAACTGGCGGCCGCGCGTGACGACCAGCTCGATGCGGTGCAGCGCGGAGACGTCGCGCAGCGGGTCGCCGCGGATCGCTATGAGGTCGGCGTCCTTGCCCGGCGCGATGGACCCCGTGCGGTCCTCGACGCCGAGCGCGCGGGCCGCCCGCAAGGTGGCCGCCTCCAGCACCTCCCGGGCCGGCAGGCCGGCCTCCGCCAGCGCCTCCAGCCCGCAGACGTAGGCCCCGTGCGGGCAGTTGTCAGTGCCGGCGTCGGTGCCCGCGATGAGCGGCACGCCGAGCTGGTGCAGGCCCATGATCACCTCTTCCAGGACGGGGCCATGGTGCTCGCGCATGATGGGCGCGGTCACGTTGATCGTGGGGCAGACGAAGATCCCGGCGACGGCGATCTCCTCGGCCAGCGCCGGATCGAAGTCGGAGCCGAACTCCCCGTCCGGCCCGGCGAACGAGCAGTGCTCGATGGTGTCGACACCCGCGGCCACGGCCCGGGCGATGCCCTCCTTGCCGTGCGCGTGCGCCGCCACCCGCTTGCCGAGCCGGTGCGCCTCCCCCGTTACCGCGCTGAGCTCGGCCGGCGTGAACTGGGCGAACCAGGGCGCGGAGCCGGTGGTCATGAAGCCGCCGGTCGACATGACCTTGATCAGGTCGGCACCCATCTTGTGGTGCAGCCGGACCATACGCCGCAGTTCGTCGGCGGAGCCGCACTCGCCGCCCATGAACCAGCAGTGGCCGCCGGCCGGGGTGAGCGGCCGGCCCGCGGTGACCAGCCGCGGGCCATCCGCGGTCCCGCCGGCGATGGCGTCGCGGACCGCGATATCCAGGAAAGCCCGCGCGCCCAGGTCACGGGCGGTGGTCACACCGGCCTGCAGCAGCTGCCGGGCGCTATTCAGCATGAGGATGAGCTGCTCAGCGTCGGTCTCGGCCCGCATCCGGGCCACCGGGGCGGGGCTGCCGTCGAAGCCCAGGTGGACGTGGGCGTCAATCAGGCCGGGCAGCAGCGTCACCGCGCCGAGGTCGACGACCTCCGCGCCGGGTCCCATGGACCGGAGCGCTTCGGACCGGCCGGCCGCGACGATCTGGCCGCCGTCGATGAGCACGCCGCCCCGGTGGACGACCTCGGCGCCCGCGCCGGTCAGCAACGCGTCCGCGGTGTAAAGGCGCATCCAGGATCGGGCCGGGACAGCGGCGGGTCAGCGCGTAGCGGCGGCCAGCGCGGCCCGGATCGTACCCTCGCCGGCCGGCCGGCCGCGCGGGTCCTCGTACGGTCCGTAGGGAGTACCGTAGACCGGCTCGCCCGGCTGCTGGCGCCAGCTCTCAGCGAGCGGGCCGGCGTCGACGGCGCCGTAGCCGATCGTGTCGAGGAATGTGGTCACCGTCGCCTTGGGCTGCGTGTTGTCGCCCGCGATGGGCAGGTAGCTGCGGTCACCCGCGCCGGCCGGACGGGCGAGCGAGGCCAGATGCCGGTAGTAAATGTTGTTGAACGCCTTGATCACCGACGACTCCCGCAGGTGGTACTGCAGCAGCCCGCTGCTGGTCAGCTGGCCGGAGTCCAGGTCGGCGATGTGCGCATCCCGCGGTGGGTAGTAGTTATTGGCGTCGACCACCGCCTTGCCGACCAGCGGCTGCACGGGCACGCTGTGATAGGCCAGGAGCGGGATGGCCACCACGACCAGGTCGCCTGCACCGGCCGCTTCCTCCGCCGTCGCCGCGCGCGCCATGGGGCCGAGCTCGCTGGTCAGCTCCTTGAGGGTGTCCGGGCCGCGCGAGTTACTGAGCACCACCGCGTGCCCGGCCGCCACGGCGAGCCGCGCGACGGTGCTGCCGATCATTCCACTGCCGATGAACCCCACAGTTGCCATAACGGGGCGAACCCAACCGCCGTCGGGATCATTCCGCCGAGGGTGGCGCGGCGTCACCGGCGGGAGCGGGCGGGACCTCGCCCAGGGCCGCTGGCGGCACATCCCCGGCCGGAGGGGCCGGGACGTCACCGGCCGGGGCCGGGATGTCGGCGTCGACCAGCGAACTCGATCCCGCGGGCCGGGTGGTCGCGTTCTCGCTGCGCTCGCGCAGGCGCCCCAGCGTCTCGGTGTCGCCGAGCGGGAGCGCAGCTTCCAGCCGCGAGCTCTCCTTAACTTCCGGCAGGTCCATCACGGCATCAACGA
>Ga0209839_10001077_pt1 | contig 14056 bp, 13 predicted proteins | sample OrgsoiDNA2013050_FD_185800 | JGI IMG/M metagenome (GOLD analysis project Ga0209839, IMG submission 185800) | Permafrost soil microbial communities from the Arctic, to analyse light accelerated degradation of dissolved organic matter (DOM) -... | ecosystem: Environmental > Terrestrial > Soil >... | reverse complement strand
GGGTGGCCGAACAGCTCCTTCACCGAGGCGGGGTCCAGTTGATCGATGCCCTCAAAATCCTCGGCATGGATGCCGCGGGTCACGAACAGGCAATCGATCCCGAAGCCGTGGGCGCCGGCCAGATCCGTCCGCACCGAATCCCCGATCGCAAGCACCCGGTTGAGCGGAATCCGGTGGCCCTGGCGCTTGGCGGCCAGCGTCATGGCGCGCTCATAGATCGGCCGGTGCGGCTTGCCGTAGAAGATCACTTCGCCGCCGAGTTCGCGATACAGTTCGGCGATCGCGCCTGCGCAATAGATCAGGCGGTCGCCGCGTTCGACGACGATGTCGGGATTGGCGCAGACCAGCGTCAGCTTGCGCTCGCGCGCCTGCATCATCATGGCGCGATAGTCTTCGGCCGATTCGGTTTCGTCGTCGAACAGGCCGGTACAGACGATGTAGTCGGCCTGCTCCAGCGGCGCCAGCACCGGGTCAAGCCCGCGATGGATCGAACTGTCGCGCTCCGGTCCGATCCAGAACATCTTTCGCCCCGGGTGATCGGCGACGAAATGCCGGGTCAGATCGCCCGAGCTGACGATCGCGTCATAGGTCGCGTCGGCGACGCCTAGCTTGCGCAATTGTCGCTGCACCGAATCGGCCGGCCGCGGCGCGTTGGTAATGAGGATCACGGTGCCGCCCTGGGCGCGAAAGCTGTGCAGCGCCTCGCAGGCTTCCGGAAATGCAACGAGCCCGTTGTGAACCACGCCCCAGATATCGCTGAGCACGACATCGACGCCGCCGACGAGGTCGCGCAGTTTCTCGACGAACCGGAGAGTCGTCATCGTGTGGATTGCCGGTCAGGCCGGGCCGGCGGCGCGCCGCGCCAGCGCGGCGTTGCCGGTCGCGCGCGGCGGATCGATGGCCGGACCGTTGACGGAAGCGATGTTGTCGGAGCCATTGGATACCTGGGAAACCTGCGCCTTGTTCGCAGCAGTCCCGCCGGTAGCAGATGCCCCCTCGGGTCGCAACGGCCGGGGCGGCGCAAACAAGAATCCCTGCCCGAAGCGTACATCGAAGTCTAGCAGATCGACCACGGCGCGTTCGCCTTCGATCCGTTCGGCGATCAGGTCGATGCCGAAGCGCCCGAGCAGGTCGGACAGGTCGGATGGATGAATGTCGGACGCCGAGTTCAGCTTTTGGTCGAGCAGCAGGGCAGCCGGCACCTTGATGAAGCGGACGCCGCGATCGGCCAGTTCGCGCGGCTCGATCCGCAAGTCGCTGACGTGATCGATGGAGAAACGATAGCCGCGCTGGGCCAGCGCCGCCAGATGTTCGGTCTCGGTCGGGCCCAGATTGCGGAACGTGGTCTGCTTGAATTCGAGCACGAATGACGACGCCAGCGCACGATTGGCTTCGAGGAAATCGAGGCACTGCGCGAAGGTCGTCGGATTGCCGAGCGTCGCCGCGGCGACGTTGCAGAATATCCCGACGTCCTTGTTGCGTACCAACAGCCGGCGCAGCACCTGCACGCAGCGCAGCATCACCATGTGATCGATCCGTCCGATCAGGCCGGCAGCCTCCGCGACCGAGATGAAATCGTCGGCGGTGAGAATCTGATCCTTGTCGTCGCGCAGCCGCGTCACCGCCTCGTAGAAGCGAACTTTTCGCTGCGGCAAGGTCACCATCGGCTGCAGGTAAATGTCGATCCGGTTTTCCTCCACCGCGCTTTTCACCGCGGCGAGGATTTGCGCCTGGCTGCGCGAGGGAGCGGGCTCCTGGACGATTTTCACCGGCGCTGCCGCGGCCATCGCCACGCTTTTCTCGTTGGCGACGGACGGCGGCGGCTCGTTCGGTGGGGCATCTGCTGGCCTGGCGGCTGGCACGCCCGAAGCCAACATGTCGTCATGGGCCGCGACGGAGACCGCAAGCTGTTTGACCAGCACGCCCAGTTCGCTGATCTCGCCGACCACCGCCTGAATGCGGTCGGCGCCGGCCGAATTGGCCGACACCACCCGGCCCTCGACGGCGGCGAGCCGGCGTCCGAATTCGGCGACCTGACGCGCGAGGTCGGCGGTGCCGCGCGACAAATCGGCGATCTGGCCGCCGACGTCGGTGCGGTCCCGCAGCCGCATCGACACGGCGTTGTAGAGAATCAGGAAGGTCAGCGCGGTGAGCGCCACGATCGCGGATTCCGTTCCACTGATGCCCGCCACGGAATACAGGACCAAACCGAGCGACGCGGCGACCAGCACCATGCATATGGCAATGAAAATCGTGGAAATGCGGATCATGTTGCGCGCGCGGCCCTCAAGTCCCTTGGTCATCCGGGCTTGCGAGAAACGCGGAAGTTGTTCGCACGAGTTGTTGCGCTTCCCCAAGCGCCGCAACCTTAGCATTAATGTTGATTCGGAATGCTAATGTTCTTTCGAGACGGCCGGAACCGTGGCTCCCAACGTGTCGGCCATGGCAGCGCCACGCCCGCCGAGCGGCTTTGGCCGCCCAATGGTCGTATCCAGCGCGGTCTGGTGTTCGATTTCGGAATTCAGTTCGGCGCCGCACAGCACGATGATGGCCGACATCCACATCCACATCATCAGCCCGATGGCGGCACCCAGCGAACCGTAGGTTGCGTCGTAATTTCCGAAATTCGACAGATACCACGACAGGAGGCAGGAACCGGCGATCCAGAGCAGGGCGGCCGCCAGCGTGCCGACGCCGAGCCATTCCCACCGCGCCGCCCGCCGGCTGGGCCCGAACCGGTAGAGGACGCCGAGCGCTATCAGCAACATCAGAAACAACAGCGGCCATCGCAGCAGGCTGACGATGGACTGGCTTGCCGGCGCGAGGCCGACATGATCGAGCGCCAAAGGAAACGCCACCACCGCACTGACCATCAGCAGCAATGCGGCAATCCCGCCTGACGTGAACGCCAGCGACAGCAGGTTCAATCGGACAAAGCTGCGCTTTTCCTGTTCTTCATAGACGACGTTGAGGGCGTCGATCACCGCCTTGACGCCGGCATTGGCGCTCCAGATCGCGAGCGCAAGGCCGAACAGGAACGTCGCGCCCAGCGCGGTACCGCCCTTGTCGAGCACCCGCGCGATCTGGTCCTGCACGATCTGGAACGAGCCTTCCGGCAACATCAGCGCCAGTGTTTGCAGATTGCCGCCGATGGTCGAGGGATTGGCGAACAGACCGTAGCAGGACACCAGCGCCGTGATCGCGGGAAACACCGCGAGCAGGCCGAAGAACACCACGCCTGCGGCGATGGCGAGCAGACGGTCTTCGCCCGACCGTACGTAGGTGCGCCACAAAATGTCTTTCCAGCCGGCCCACGGAATCTGCAAGGGATTACTGGAGGGCCGTCCGTGTCCGGGCTGCGATACTTCGCGCGCGAAATTGCCGCGATCCGCGACCGCTGGATTCGCCGGCTGCGGGGCCGGTTTTCGCGCCTTGGCCTGAAAATAGCGCTGCGCGGTCAAGATCAGGATCGCTGTCGCCGCGAGCAGGAGCCAATTGTCCGATGGCAGCGATCGCCGGCCGGGCATCAGACGTCCGCTCGGCGCGCCAGCTGCCGTCGTCGCGTGGCCGCCCAGCCCAGCAATGTCGCCGTCAAAATCAGGCCCGCGCCGATGTTACGGTTGTTCCGCCCTGGACCATAGCTCGTCTTCCGCCGCCTGCGGTTGGCGCGTGCCGCCGCCGCCGAGGGGCTCGTCAAATTCGCCGCGGCGGCATCCCGCAGCGGCTCGATCTGACCCGACTTGAGCGGGCCGGCCTTGATGGCGACGCGCAGACGGCTGGTGAGGCTCGGAAAATGCGGCGGCGGACGTTTGAGTTGGCTGGCCGCCACGGCGGCGCAGATCGCTGCGATCACCAGCAGCAAGGCAGCCACGGCGCCGAACGCCCAAAACGGCCCGTAATTGATTTCGATCCAGCGAAACAGCGCGCTGATGCCGACAAGGCAGGCCGCGATCAGAAAAATCCCCCCGGCCGCGAACAGCCCGGCGGCGACGGCATAGGATGCAACGGTTCCGGTCGCCTGGTTGGTCCGGTCGCGCAGATAGGACCGCGTTGCCAACTTGATTTGGCTGAGTTTGAGTGCCAGTCCGGTGCGCAGCAAGCTGCTCGATGGCGCGAGCATGTTCGTCAATCCTCCGCGACAGAGACGCCAATCGTCTCCGCCGTGGTTGAACGTGGATTGGTTTCGAAGGTTCCGTGCCTGTCTTAAGGCCGTTCCCCGGACGCTGCGCAGCGCCATAAGCGCGTTTACGCGCGTCTTTGACGCGCTATGGCGGTGCGCAGCTGATCCGGGGTCCATACTTTCAGGTCGTTGATGGGTCCCGGCTCTGCGGAGCAGCGCGAAGGGCGCTGCACCGCGTCCGGGACACGAAGAAAGCGGGTGGTCGCTACGCCACCGCGCGGATCACCTTGGTGACCTTCTCGATGATCTCGCCGATCTGGTCCTCGGTAACGATTAGCGGCGGCGTCAGCGCCAGGGTATCGCCGGCGACGCGCAGCATCAGGTCGTTGTCGTGGAACGCGCTGTTCAGCCCGTCGAAACCACGCTTGCCCGGGGCGTCCGGGCGCGGCGCGAGGTCGATGCCCGCCGTCAGCCCGACGGTGCGGATGTCCACCACGTTGGGCTGGCCTTTCAGCGACATCACGGCGTCGGCGAATTTGGACTCGAGCTTGCCCGCGCGCTCGAACAGCTTTTCGTCGCGGTAAATATCGAGCGTCGCAAGCGCTGCGGCGCAGGCCAGGGGATGCGCCGAATAGGTATAGCCGTGGGTGAGCTCGACGATGTGCTCCGGGCCACTCATGAAGGCGTCGTGGATGGTGTCGCGCACCAGCACGCCGCCCATCGGGGCCGCCCCATTGGTGATGCCTTTGGCAAAGGTCAGCATGTCCGGCAGCACGCCGTAACGCTCCGCGGCAAAGGCAAAACCGAGCCGGCCATAACCGGTGATGACCTCGTCGAAAATCAGCAGGATGCCGTGCTTCTGGGTGATCTCGCGCAGACGCTTGAGATAGCCCTTCGGCGCCGGCAGCACGCCGGTGGATCCCGCCATCGGCTCGACGATGACGGCGGCAATGGTGGAGGCGCCGTGCAGGTTGACCAGCCGCTCCAGTTCGTCGGCGAAATGCGCGCCATATTCGGGCTCGCCCTTGGTGAAGGCCTGTTTTTCGCGGTCATAGGTATGGGGAAGATGATCGACGCCGGCCAGCAGCGTTCCAAACATCTTGCGGTTGTTGACGATGCCGCCGACCGCGGTCCCACCGAAGCCGACGCCGTGATAGCCTCGCTCGCGGCCGATCAGGCGGCTGCGGGTGCCCTGGCCGTTGAGCTGATGATAGGCCAGCGCGATCTTCAGCGCGGTATCGGCGGCTTCCGATCCCGAATTGCAAAAGAAAACGTGGTCGAGCCCGGCGGGCGCGAGCTCGGCGATGCGGCTGGCGAGTTCAAAGGCCTGCGGAATGCCGAATTGAAACGGCGGCGCGTAGTCCAGCGCCTCGGCCTGCTTGGCGATCGCCGCCGAAATCTGGGTGCGGCCGTGGCCGGCATTACAGCACCACATTCCCGCGGCGGCATCGATGATCTGGCGCCCGTCGACTGTGATGTAATGCATGTCCTTGGCGCCGGCGAGCAGCCGCGGCGCCTTTTTGAAGGCCCGGTTGGCCGTGAACGGCATCCAGTGCGCGGCGAGGTCGTTGGGTACGTTGACGGCGGCGGGTCGTGGGCTTTTGTCCAGCATAGGGGCCTCTTTTAAAGTTTTGGGATATCGCGGCTTTTCGCGCAAGCTATCAGCTTCGTTGCAATACGGGAACGCCGCGACGTGCACTATTTCCAGCGGCTTGCACTATTTCCGCTCACTCGGGCGCCTTAAGGGAGCTCAGCGGGATATCGAGGGCATAGATGAACCCGTTCGGATCATAGGTCATTTCGACCGTGCCGCTGAGCTGGTTGCCAAGCGTCTCGATCAGCCGGGTTCCGAAACTTCGCCGGGTCGGCGCCTTCACCGCCGGACCGCCCTTTTCGGTCCAGGTGAAATGCAACCGCTCGTTATTCGGATCGATGGTCCAGGTGATCTCGATACGCCCCGCCGGCACCGACAGTGCGCCGAATTTCGTGGTGTTGGTGCAGAGCTCGTTGAGTGTCATCGCCAGCGCGATCACCGCGCCGGACACAATTCTGAGGTCGGCGCCCTGGATCGAAATCCTGCCCTCACCCTGGCTGTCATAGGGCTCGGTCGCCCCCTGGACGATGTGCGCGAGGCTGGCGCTCGACCATTGCGCCTGCAGCAGCAGGTCATGGGCGCGACCCAGCGCCGACAGCCGGCCTTCGATCGCCTGCTGGCCGTGCTCGAGGTCGGTCGCGGTGCGCAGGCTCTGCGAGGCGATGGCGCTGACCGTTGCCAGCGTGTTTTTGATGCGATGGTGCAGTTCTTCCACAATGAGCTTTTGCAGCTTGTCGGCGGTTTCGCGCTGCTCGGCCTCGACACCGGCCCGCGCCAGCAACGCCTGGGCATCGATCCCCGCCTGCTGGAGCAGCATGCGCAGGCCGAGATTTTCGGCCTTTAGAAACTCCTGTGGAGCGGACGGGCCGGCCATCGATCACGTAGCCCCGGAGGACTTTCCATTCGGGCGGTGCAAGCCATTGCTATCACGATTTTGCCAAGACAATGCGGCTATTTCCGCTACTGTACATATCCGTAAAGCCCTTGCGGGCAGGGAACTCACAAGTCGGCGGCGCCGATCCAGAACACCTCGTCCTCGGATTCCTCGGAATCGAGCCACAACAGCGGCAATTGCGGAAATGCGGCTTCAAGTCTTTCGCGGCCTCGACCGATCTCGCACAGCAGCCCGCCCTCGGGCGTCAGGTGCTGTTCGGCCTGCTGCAGAATGCGGCGGATCATGTCGAGCCCGTCAGCGCCGCCGTCGAAGGCCAGTTTCGGCTCGGCGCGGCATTCGCGCGGCAGTTCCGCCATGCCTTCCGCATCGACATAGGGCGGATTGGAAATGATCAGGTCGTAACGCCTGTCGCCGATCGGTCCGAACAGGTCGCCCCGGTGCAACGTCACCCGGTGCTCAAGACCGTACTCGGCAACGTTGCGGGCGGCGACTTCGAGCGCGTCCCTGGAAATATCCACCGCGTCGATGACTGCGTTCCGGAAGATGCCCGCGGCGAGGACGGCAAGGCAGCCAGAACCTGTGCAGAGATCCAGCACGCTCTCGACGGCCAAGGGATCGTCGATCAGCGAGGTGTCATCGTCGTCGCCCTCGCCGCGGAAATGGGAGTCCAATAACTCGCCGATGAAGGAGCGTGGGACGATCGTGCGCTCGTCGACATAGAACGGCAGCCCGCGCATGTAGATCTTGTTGACCAGATAGGCGGCCGGTTTGCGCGTTGTGACGCGGCGGCCGATCACATCGAAGATCTTTTTGGCTTCCTGCGCCGTGACGCGGGCGGCCGCGAACATCTCGAACTGGTCGGGATGAAGATGCAGGGTTTCGCAGACCAAAAACGCGGCCTCGGCCACGGGATCGGCGGTGCCGTGCGCGAACACCAGTTTGGCTTCGACGAAACGGCTTACCGCATAGCGGACGAAATCGAGCAGCGTCAGCAACTCGCCGGAGGCGATTTTTTTGGGGGATTTCGATGCCGCGCTGCGTGTTGCGGCCGGTTTGGCGCGCCTCGCCATCAGGATTTGGTCCAGCGCGCCGCGGCTGCATCATCGCGATCGTGCGCGTCGACCCAACTGGTTCCCGCAGGCTTTTCCTCGCGCTTCCAGAACGGCGCGCTGGCCTTCAGATAATCCATCAAAAACTCCGCCGCCTGGAACGCCGCCTGCCGGTGTTTTGATGCCGTCAGCACCAGCACGATATTTTCACCGGGGACGATGCGGCCGACGCGATGAATGACGGATAATCCCGTCAATGGCCAGCGCGACATCGCGGTCTCGGCATGCCGGGCAATCTCGGCCTCCGCCATTTCGGGATAATGTTCGAGTGTCAGCGCCGCGATGGTTTCGCCGCCCTCGCTGTCGCGGCAGATGCCGGAGAAGCTCACGACCGCGCCGATATCGGTACGCCCTTTGGTGAGCGCGGCGATTTCGCGCGCGACGTCGAAATCGGCTTCCTGAATGCGGATGGTCACGTTGGCGGTCATGGGATCATCTCTTGATGGCCACGCTTCTGGAGATCGCTTCGACGGTGGGCGTCAATCCATCGAAACTGGACTCCGGGGCTTCGAAGACCATGGTGATCAACCTGTTGTCGTGGGTCACGGCCATGTATTGCGAGAACCGCCGGTGACCTTCACAGCGACCATTCAACAAGATCCCGCTGATACCGGCAAAATTGACGTGCTTGCGGGATTCGATCTGCGGATTCCCCAGCGATCGAGCGGGTTTGGGGTTCTTTTCAAGCTCGGCCGGATCGTCAACGAGGGCAGGTTCATACGCTATGACCAGCATCGGCTGCGAGCGCGCAGGATCCACATCCTTGTCACCCACGGTCATACCCAGGACGGCGCCGGCGAGACTATCGACAATCCGGAAAGGCGGAGCTGCGGTCGCGGTGAACGGCAGCGCCGCGAGCTTGTCGGCCAAGCTCGCCTGCGGGCCCACCGATACCGATTCCATCATGGTTCGGACGGCCGCGCTGTCCAATTTGTTCGACTGGGGAGACGTCACCGTGATCAGCACAGTTCGCGGTCCTTTGAAGACTGCCATCCACTTGTCATAGGTCGTGTCCCCGCTGGTCTGCGATCCCGTCAGCAGCGGCGCCTTGCCGCCTTCGGCCGTCGCGATCTCTTCCAGCCTCTCGACGATGATGCCCCTTTTCGCGAAGTTGGTTTTCGCCGCGTCAATGTTGGCGAGTAGCTGTGAAAGCGAAGCGTATGCCTCTTCCGGCATTTCGGCGACCAGAATGCTCCCCTTTTTCAGGTTCGCAAATCCGGCGAAGTTGGAGACGGGCTTAAACCCCTCCATCGGCTCGAGCGAAACGCCTGTTCCCGAGATGTGTTGGAGTTGTCGGGCCAAGACCGGTCTTGCCCATGTCAGGATCGCCAATATTCCGATCAACAACAGGATGGATGATCGGAAATACGGTGAATATGGCAAGCGGAAACCGCGAAGATCCGTCATTTGGACATTCCTGGGACAGAGTGGGACAGAGGGAGAGGAGCAGTCGGCTCTATCCTTTGTCGGACTGTCGGGGCGATCGGTTCTGCCTGGCTAACCGCCGGTCATCGGCGGGAAGAAGGCAATCTCGCGGGCGCCGGCGATCGTCGCATCCGGCTTGACATGGGTGTGGTCGATCGCCGCACGGATCACCCGCGGCGTTTCGAAGGCATGGGCGTAAGTCTCGCCGCGCCGCGCCAGCCAGCCGATCAGGTCGTCGACGGTGCGGACGCTGGCCGGCGGCTCGATGGTTTCCTCCGACTTGCCGACCCGTTCGCGCACCCAGGCGAAATACTTGACCTTCATGCCTCATCCTCCTTGATGAGGTGATGAATGCCGGCGCGGAAATAATCCCAGCCGGTGTAGATGGTGAAGATCGCGGAGATCCACAGCAGCAAGAGGCCCGTCTGGGTGGTGAACGGGATCACCTGATCGCCGGCCTCGCCGGCCAGCAAAAATCCGATCGCGACCAGCTGCACCGTGGTCTTCCATTTGGCGAGTTTTGTGACGGGCACGCTGACCCGCAGGGCCGCAAGGTATTCACGCAAGCCGGACACCAGGATTTCGCGGCACAGGATCACGATGGCGGCCCACAGCGTCCAGCCGTGAATGATACCGTCCGCAGCCAGCATCAGCAGGCATGACGCGACCAGAAGCTTGTCGGCGATCGGATCCAGCATCCGGCCGAATGCCGAATGCTGGTCCCAGATTCGCGCATAGTAGCCATCGAGAAAATCGGTAACTCCGGCGGCGATGAATACCGCCAGCGCCACCCACCGCAGCCACAGCGGGCCGTCCATGATGGCCTGTACATAGATGCAGCCGACCACCACCGGGATGGCGGCGATGCGCGCGTAGGTCAGAATATTGGGCAGGGACAGCGAGCTCTTGGCCGACCCTCTCGTGGTTGCAATGTTCATCCGTCTTACCAATACCGCTGAAGCATGAAGGTCAACCGTGCGGAGCACGTGATCCCGTGGACACGACACCAATATGAATCGAAACCTACCTTTAACCCGGCTGGGCGTGGAAGAACTCGAAAATCTTCCGCGCGCTTTCCGCGCTCACACCTGGAACCTTGCCGAGATCGGCGATCGACGCCCGCTCGATCTCCTTCAATGTTCCGAAATGATGCAGCAAAGCACGTTTACGTGACGGGCCGATGCCCGGAATCTCCTGCAATCCCGCTTCGCGGATGTCTTTTTTGCGCAGCTTGCGGTGCGAGCCGATCACGAAGCGATGCGCCTCGTCGCGCAGCCGCTGAATGAAATACAGCACGGGATCGCGCGGCTCGAGTTTCATGGGCTCCTTGTCCGGCATGAACAGGGTCTCGCGGCCGGCGTCGCGGTCCGGTCCCTTTGCTACAGCCAGCAGCGCGACCTGGGTCAGGCCGAAGCCGTCAAAGATCTCCCTGACGGCGTTGAGCTGGCCGCGGCCGCCGTCGATGATGACGAGGTCGGGCCATTGCGGAAACGAATCGTCGTCCGCTTTGGGCTTGGCGCCATCGCCCTCCACAGGCGGCGTCAAGAGCCGCTTGAAGCGCCGCTGCAGCACCTCGCGCATCATCGCGTAATCGTCGCCCGGCGTCAGGCCTTCGGACTTGATGTTGAACTTGCGGTACTGGTTCTTGATGAAGCCATCCGGTCCCGCCACGATCATGGCGCCCACCGCGTTGGTGCCCTGGATGTGGCTGTTGTCGTAGACCTCGATCCGCTTCGGCGGATGCGGCAGCCCGAGCGTGGTGACCAGCCCGGCCAGCAACCTGCCCTGGGTCGCGGTATCGGCCAGCCTCCGGCCGAGCGCCTCGCGCGCATTGGTCAGCGCGTGCGCGATCAGTTCCTTCTTTTCGCCGCGCCGGGGCGTGGAGACTTCCACCTTGAAGCCCGCCTTGATGGAAAGCGCATCGGCGAGCAACTCGCATTCCTCGATTCCGTGCGACAGCAGGATCAGTTTCGGCGGCGGCTTGTCGTCGTAGAATTGCGCGAGGAACGAGGCCAGCACCTCTTCCGGGGTGAATGATTTCTCCGCGCGGGGAAAATAGGCGCGGTTGCCCCAGTTCTGTCCGGTGCGAAAGAAGAACACCTCGACGCAGGAATATCCGCCCTCCTGGTGGATGGCGAACACGTCGGCTTCCTCCACGGTGCGCGGATTGATGCCCTGCTGCGACTGGATCGCCGACAGCGCCGCGAGGCGGTCGCGGTAAAGTGCCGCGGTCTCGAACGCGAGCTCGGCCGAGGCCTTTTCCATTTCGCCGGCCAGTTCCTGCTTTACCAGGCGGCTCCGGCCGGAGAGGAAATCCTTGGCCTCGCGCACCAGTTCGGTATAGCCGGGAAAATCGATCTCGCCGGTGCAGGGCCCCGAACAGCGCCGGATTTGATAGAGCAGGCACGGCCGCGTGCGGCTTTCAAAAAAACCATCGGTGCAGGAGCGCACCAGAAAGGCGCGCTGCAGCGCGGTGATGGTGCGATTGACCGCGCCGGCCGAGGCGAACGGTCCGAAATATTGTCCGGGCCGCGATTGCGCGCCGCGATGTTTGAGGATCTGCGGCGCCCAGTGATCGCCCGTGATCAGGATATAGGGAAACGACTTGTCGTCGCGCAGCTGCACGTTGAAGCGCGGCCGCAACTGCTTGATCAGATTGGCCTCGAGCAGCAGCGCTTCGGTTTCGGTCGAGGTGGAGATGATCTCGACCGTCACGGTGGCTGCGATCATGCGCAGGATGCGCGCCGGTTGGGGCGCCGCGACGCGAGCGTAAGACGCGAGCCGCTTGCGGACGTTTTTCGCCTTGCCGACATAGAGCACGTCGCTGGCGGCATTGAGCATGCGATAGACGCCGGGCGAGGTCGGGGCATGGCGCACCGCGTATTCGATCGCGGCGTGGCCGACCGCCAGCGGACCTTCCGGCACCGCCTCGTTGGCCTCCTCGGGGACATCCGGCAACAGCACCTCGTCCTCCTCCTCGGCGTTGGCCATGGCGGGGTCGATATCCCCGGAGGAGGGGTTCGGCGGCAAATCCGGGCGCGAGCCGGGCTGCGAAATCGGCGGGCGCCGCGCCCTTGGGGTGTCGGGGGAATCGCTGGTCATGGGGCCTAAACTAAGCGCTGAAACCGGGCATCGCCAGCATCGAGCCCGGCCCGGAATCGGCCGCCCACACCTGACGGGCCGGGATGCAGCTGAGCGCGAGCGGTCGCCGGTAACGCATTGTTAACAATGCGAAGTGGCCGGCGGCGGGTCTTAGTAACCCCTTAACTTAAAACTCTCGATAAACCTTTATCAGAAAACAGTGGAGTTCCGTAACCATGCTGGTTCGCCTTGCGCAAATCCTCCGCGCGCAAGCCGTCCGGGCGGTCGCGGCAGCTGCGTGGGAGAGTAGCATGAGCAGGTTGGTTTTTGCCGCGATCGCATTGACGGGAGCGGGTTTCGCAGTCTCGGCGCAGGCGGCCGATATTCCTTATTACGGATCGCCGCGCCCTCCTCCCTATGCTGGTCCCCTTACCGTCCCTCAGGCGCTCGATTGCTATAGCTGGGCCGGTCCCTATCTCGGCGGCAATCTCGGCTATGCCTGGGGCTCCGTCGATAACAATCTGACCAAGCCGTCGGGTTTCGTCGGCGGGGTCCAGGCCGGCTACAACTGGCAACCGAATCCATCATTTGTGTTCGGCGTCGAAGGCGACATCCAGGCTACCGGAGCTGACGAGACATTTGCGCCGTGGAAGTTCTCGAATCCGTGGTTCGGCACCGTGCGCGGCCGGGCCGGCTATGCCTTCAGCAACATTTTGGTCTATGGCACCGCCGGCCTCGCGTTCGGCGAATTGCGCGGCGAGACATTCGGCCTGTCGGAAAGCCATGGCAATGCGGGCTGGACCGCGGGCGTCGGCGCCGAATTCGGTTTCGGCCAGGCCGGCTCCTCCCGCGGCGGCTGGAGCGCGAAGGTCGAATATCTCTACGTCGATCTGGCAAACACCAACTTCACCATCACCGGCGTACCGAACGGCTACCGGTTCGGAACGCTGCGCGCCGGCATCAACTATCACTTCTAGCTTCCAATAACTGCAACAAGAAAATATCTGCCACAACCTCCCGGCCGCCGCGCGGCCGGGATTTTTTTGGTGTGACGAAGCGTCGGGCAAAAGCGCGAAGCGCGTCTTCGCGCTGGACGATCCCGCGTATCCATCAATCTTCTGGAGAAGCAGTTTCGACAGCGGATGGATTGCCGGGTCAAGCCCGGCAACGACGCAGTCATCGGAGCAGCGCTACGCTCTTGTCGCCGCAACAATGCAGGATTCCATACCTGGCGCGACACGCGCTCTAGGCTGAAATCACCAGATTGACCGCCTTGGGGCCTTTGCCCTTCTTGTCGGGTTCGACCTCGAATGTGATGCGCTGTCCTTCGGTCAGATCCTTCAACCCCGCCCGTTCCACCGCGGTGATATGAACGAACACATCGCGGCCGCCGTCATCGGGTTTGATGAAGCCATAGCCGCGTTCTCCGTTGAAGAACTTGACCGTCCCAGTCATGGCCATCGGGAAAACTCCTATCCCGTATTGCTTCGCCGCTACGCGCGCCGCGTACCGGCCCGACCGGACATTCGCTGTCGGAAAGCTTGGCCATCCGGGCGGATCAGGCGACCTCGCCGATCCGCCTTTGAAATATGTGAGGCCTCGTCACTCCGCCGCTACCATTCGCGGAAGCGGAACGTAAAGCCAGTCCTAATGGCCTTGATCATAATACGGTTTTCCGCAAATTGCCTACGCACTTTTCGCGGCCTCCACCGACCCGCGCGTTTGGGCCTCCGGGTCAGCCAAGGCTTGGTCAATTAAGGCTTGGGCGTCTCGAGCCTGAACCGGCCGGCGCCGCCCTGGCCGAGCGGCTTTTCGAGTTCGGGCAGGATGGC
>Ga0209839_10001076_pt1 | contig 14061 bp, 16 predicted proteins | sample OrgsoiDNA2013050_FD_185800 | JGI IMG/M metagenome (GOLD analysis project Ga0209839, IMG submission 185800) | Permafrost soil microbial communities from the Arctic, to analyse light accelerated degradation of dissolved organic matter (DOM) -... | ecosystem: Environmental > Terrestrial > Soil >... | reverse complement strand
CTTCGGCGAAGATCTCATCACCCGGGCTGACGGTGAAGTTGCTGAGCACCTGCTCGGTCTGCTGCTGCGGCAGGAACTCGGTCCACGCGTAGTAATTGGTCAGCGTGAACTGGATGAAACCCAGGTTGACGTTGGTCGCATCCTGCTCGGTGCCGGCCTGCACCAGGTCGGTGGTGCCATCGCCGTCGAGCCCGACCCACAATGCCGAATAGGTCTTGATGCCGGGCTCGCTGGTCACGAAAGGAACGTGCCAGGTGGCGGCGATCCAATCGTACGGCTCGGTCAAGCCAACGCCGCCGCCGGCGGTGCCGCTCAACTTCAGCGAGCGCAGCCGCTCGTAGCCGCACCAATTGGTGAAGCTCGCCGCCGAATGCTGCTTGCGCTTGCCGTGCGTCACGTCGGGATTCGACACCAGATGCGGCCTGATCCAATAGCCGGGCATCGACACGCAGCGCAGCCACGCGTTGAACGCCTTCGGCACCTCATCCGGATTCGGACGCATCGGAAGCCCACGGGTGAGCGCTTGCTCATCGGTGAGGCGCATCGCCTCGTCGAGCGACAAGGGCGGCCGCATGAGCGCATCGTGACGCTGCGCCAGCGGTTTCTCGAGCGACGGCGCCGGCATGTCCACGTTCGGCTCGAGGCTGACGCGCAGGTGCAACGGATAGCGGATGACATTGCCGTTGGCCGCGCAGTCGACTTCGAGGCGGGCGATGTCGTGCGTGGCCGACGAAGGCTGGACGTGAAAGCGAACGACGCCCTCGCCGTCGGCGTAGATCTTGAGATTGTGCTTCGGATTGGCATCGCCTTCCGCGTGCACGCTGCACACTGCATGCGGCACCGTCCTGATGAAGATGGCCGTATGGACCTGCGGCGCCACGGTGTAACGGCGCGGCGCGGCGAGCTCGTTCGGCGGCTTGTGAAGCTGGACATTGCGATCGTCTGGCATGGCGAATCCTCTATCTCTGTCGCAAATTCAAAAGTCTGGTCGGGGCCTTGGGAGCCGGCATCGGTCGAATCGCGCTGAGCATCTCGACTGCTGCCGGCGGTCCGGCGTCTCGATCGGCTTATGGTCACTGCGGGCTACTGTGGGCCACTGCGCGAGCTCGCCGCCTCGACAGGGATCACTCTACGGGACGCTGTAGAACACAGCGATGGAATAGTCCGACCGGCGATTGTGAATATTCGCGCGTCGAAAGCGCTTGAAATACGTACAGTCGTTTCCGCTGCGGTGCGATCGCGCACCATGCGGTGAAATTGCGGAGAGGGTCATGGCCAAAAAGAAAATCTGCGTGGCGCTTCAGGGCGGCGGCGCGCATGGCGCGTTTACCTGGGGCGTTCTCGACCGGCTGCTCGAGGACGGATCGCTCGACTTCGAGGCGGTGAGCGGCACCAGCGCCGGCGCGATGAACGGCGCGGTGATGGTCGACGCGCTCAAGCGCGGAGGCCCGCAGCACGCGCGCGACCGGCTCGAGCGGTTCTGGCGCAGCATTTCCGACGCGGGCGACAGCGTGTTCAAGCCGGGACGCATGCTTCCTCCCGCGTTCGGCCCCAACTCCGACTGGTCGCCGATGGCGCTATGGTCCGACGCGCTATCGCTGGTCTGGTCCCCGTACAACAACCTGTTCTACCGCAACGTGCTGGCCGACGTCCTCGGCAAGGAGCTTCCCGATTTCCGTGCGCTCAACGACCACAGGACGCCGCACTTGTTCGTCTGCGCGACCAACGTCAAGACCAACCGGCGCAAGACATTCGGACCGGGGAAGCTCGGCATCGGCGCGCTGACGGCGTCGGCATGCCTGCCGACGCTGTTCCAATCGGTCGAGGTGGATGGCGAGTTCTACTGGGACGGCGGCTATATGGGCAACCCGGCGCTTTCGCCGTTGCGCAGCCCTTCTCTGACCGCGGACCTGCTGATCGTGTGGGTCAATCCGATGCACCGCGCCGACGTGCCGACCGATGCGCGCGCGATCCTCGACCGGGCAAACGAAATCACCTTCAACGCGACGCTGGTGCAGGAGATCGCGGAGATCGACGCGGTCAACGAGCTCAAGGGGCCGCGCGATTCGGTGCGCTCACCGTACAAGCGCATCCGCCTGCACGAAATCAAGGACGATCCGGCGCTCGCGCAGTATGGCCATGCGAGCAAGGGCAATACCGATTGGGATTTTCTGCTCGAGCTGAAGGAGTACGGCCGCGAGGCGGCACAGCAATGGCTCAAAACCAAACTCAAGCATGTCGGCGTGCAAAAGTCGGCCGACATGCATCGCCTGCTGAGCCGCCTGGAGTCGTGCTGACGCGGGGCAGTCGAAAGATCAGAGCGGTGTAATAGAGCGTACGAGTTGCACAAGGCCGTCGTCCCAACGACAGCGGGAATGGTTCGAAAGACGCTGGATTCTCGCCCCCCGATTCAAGCATTCGGGAACAGGCTTTTCGTAGAAACGACTAGAATCAAGTGACAAATCGCTTCGCCAAGGAACCCGGCCATGAGCAAACCATTGCAACAGTGGAAAGTCCTGCCGCACGGCAAGCTCACGAAAATCGACGACAACATCATGACGGTGACGGGCGACATCCACATGCCGCTCATGGACCTACCGCGGCGCATGACGGTGGTGCGGCTGAGCGACGGCCGATTGGTGGTGTTCAGCGCAATCGCGCTCGACGAAGACGAGATGGCCCGGCTCGAAGCGTTCGGCCGGCCCGCGTATCTGATCGTGCCGAGCGACAAGCATCGGCTCGACGCGAAGATCTGGAAGATCCGCTATCCGGAAATGCGCGTCGTCGCGCCTGAAGGCTCGCGAAAAGCGATTGCGAAGGTGGTGCCGGTCGACACGTCAGCTCCTCGCTTCGACGATCCCAATGTGCAGTTCGTCACGGTCCCGGGCACTCGCGAACACGAGTCGGCGCTGGTCGTTCACACAAGAAACGGCACCACACTCGTGCTGAACGATATCGTCGGCAACATCCGCAACGCTTCCGGCGTTGGCGGTTGGCTGCTGGGCGTCGTGGGCTTTGCCGGGAAGAAAGCACGGATACCGGGCGTGGTGAAGATGGCGATGATCAAGGACAAGGAAGCATTGCGCGCTCAGCTTATGGATTGGTCCAGGATCGAGTCGCTCAAGCGCATCATCGTGTCGCACGGATCGGCGATCGAAGACAATCCGCGGCAGGTGCTGCGGGACTTGGCGGATTCGTTGAAATAAGGCTGAGCGCATCACGCCCCTCTCCACGGTCGTCATCCCCGTCCCATGGTTGTCGACCTCGTCCCATGGTTGTCGACCTCGTCCCATGGTCGTCATCCCCGCGAAAGCGGGGACCCAGTGGCGTTCGTTGCACAACGCGACCGTCGCAACGACGCTGGATTCCCGCTTTCGCGGGAATGACAGCGCTCAATATCGTCGTCACCGCGGAAGCGGGGACGACGAACTTTTGTTGGGGTGAGTGTCGGTGAATTGCCGCTTGCGAGGCACGGCCCAACTGGGCCTCTCTTGCTACATAGCCACCGATGTCAGCACTTCGCCTACAACAGAATCAGATTTCCGCGAAGGATTTAGCCGGAACCCCTCCGGCGAGGAACTGCCGAACATACGTGGTCATAACAGGAGATATCTCATGACACGCATACCCATGAAGGCGGCTCTGGCGACCGCGGCGTTTGGCGCGCTGCTAGGCGGCTGCGCGACAACCATCGAGGCAGGCCCGGGCTATTATCATTACGACACCGGAATTGCGCATCCCAGCGCTCCGCCGGTGGTGTACCAGGAGCCCGGCGTAACGTATCGCGAAGCGCCCGGCGCTTATAACAATCCGCCGATCGTCATTTACGACCAGCCGCGGTTGCCGTATCGATCCGAGCGCAGCGCGTTTACATATCAGGAACACGGTCAGTAGCATCGCAGTAGCGGCGGCGGCGGCTCCGGCCGTCGCCGCTGTCGTGTCATTCTCTTGCGCGACGACTAGGCGTTAGACCCGAACTACCCCCGTCATCCCCGCGAAAGCGGGGATCCATTTTGCAACGGTCAAAAGCCAATGGATTCCCGCTTTCGCGGGCATGACGAGCGTGGGGTCGCGGAATGACGAGCGTCACCCCGGCACCAGGGCCAGGGTCACTCCAAGTTCGCCTAGTTGTCCTTCGCGCCTTGATCGATCCATTTCTCAATGAGCTCGATCTGCTTTGGCTGCAGGAACTCCGCGGGCAGTCCCGGGTGGTGGCTTTTGGGCATGGCGATCGAGGGGTCGGCCTCGTGCTTGATCAGCCTGGACAAGGTGCTGTTTATGCTGCTTCCCGGATCGATCACCGGCCCGTAGCGGGTGCCCTTCATGAGGCTTTGGTAGCTCTCGACACTGAAGCCGCTGGCCGCGTAGCCTTCTCCCGCGGGAGAATGACACGACAGGCAGCTCGCCTTCAGTACGGGATCTACATCGCTCTTAAAACTGACCGGGCGGGCGCAACCCGCACAGACCAGCACGAGCAGGATCGAACCCAGTGTCGCAAGTTTAGGTGTGATCATCGCCTCAGCTCCTTGTCGGGGACTTGGATGCGGACGCGCGCCGGCCCCTTCGAAAGCAGTCGGCGAAACGATGCCCGTGCAAGACAACCCCTTGCTTTCATGTCGGCCTCCTTATAGATAGACGCCAGCGAATCAAAGCAAACCCAAAATACCATTTGTCCAGCGGCGCCGGTTGCGCTAGATCAAGGGAAGCTAACGTTCACTGCCGCCATCTCCGGCCCCAATTGCTTTCGACGTTCCATGCACTTGTCCATCGCGGGACATCAATGCTGCAGAACATGTGGTCTCCTACTTGTACAACTGACGATGAGTGGTCGGCGATCGCCATGACGCCTCGCCGCCGGTGGGGACCACGGCATCAAGTGCCCGCGTAAGATGGGGCCGCCCGGCTCGCCGATTTTCGCGCGGCGTGGAAGCCGACGGTCCCGGCGAGCACAGGCTGGCCGACCACGTCGGAAAAGCCCAGCTCGGAGAGCGCGCTGGAGAGCTCCGCCACCGAGTAGAACATGCGAATGGCGTCGACAAAGTAGTCGCGGCATCCCAGCGCGGCCGAGCCGCTTCCGAAGGCGCGCGACACCAGCGTCAGGCAGATCTTGAGGTAGAAGCAGTAGAGCTTCTCCACCAGCTTCACGCGCGGCCGCAGCATGTCACAGTGATAGAAACGGCCGCCGGGCTTGAGCACGCGGTGGATCTCCGAGAACACATTGAGCGCACGCAGGTGTCGCGTCGCCCACTGCAGCGTCACGACGTCGAAATGATTGTCCGGGAAGGGCAACTGGTGGACGTCGCAGATTACCGAATGGATGCGCAGACCGTTGCCTTCGGCGAGGCGCCTGCCGACCCGCTGCATGGCCTTGCTTCGGTCAACCGCGCAGACTTCCAGATCGGGCTGCTTCTTGAGCAGGTCGATGCCTATGACGTTGGTGCCCGCACACACGTCGAGGACTTTCGCGTCGGGCTTAATGTCCATGGTGGACAAGAACCGCCGGCGCAGCGTGTCTATGAGGCCGAGGGTCGCGTAGACGTTGGCGCGGTCGTAGTACTCAGCCACGTCGGAAAAGACCGCGTCGATCTCGTTGCTCCAGATCGACTGGAAGGCCTTTTCCCGCGCGTGCTCCATCTCGGTGTAGATGCGGTTCATCGCGCGCATCACGCCAGGACGTAGAGCTCGCGCCACGCCTCAAGCTGCTTCGGCGGATTTTCGATCATTGATAGGTTCCGTTCGCTGCGAAAGCGTTAGTCTAACTCGCGAACACTGCGCTTCACCTCAGGCATGACGGCCCAAATACCGTCGTCCCCGCGAAAGCGGGGACCCAGTGGCGTTGGTCCCAAAGACGCTGGATTCCCGCTTTCGCGGGAATGACGAATAATGTCGAGCATTGCGCCCGCCTCATCAGAATCTCCCTTGGTGGTGTTGACGGGTCATGGCGTCTTAACCCCTCGCTTCAAGACTCTTCGAGCATCCAGGTAAGACGCGGCAGCAGAATTACACCGCGTCCCAGGCGTGTCAATCGTGTCGGACCGCAGCGTGAATATTCATCGGCGCAGCGGATTGACCCTGCGCCGGGACGAGCATACGATTTTCTCTCCTCAACTCTCAGCTCAGGAGCCAGCATGACAAGCGCAACCGGAGTTATGACCGTCGGAACGGCAGCTCGACCGCGAGGATTCACGCTGATCGAGTTGCTGGTGGTGATCGCCATCATCGGGGTGCTGATCGCGCTGCTGCTTCCTGCCGTGCAAAGCGTGCGCGAGGCGGCCCTCAAAGCGGAGCAATTCGACAGCATGCGGGCCGTGGCGGCCAGGGTCATCCTCGATACGAACGGCGATTGCGACGCCGACAACTGCGTCCTGAACTGCGACGGCAACGGCAACGTAGGTTGCGCTCCACTTGTCGCCGCGCTGCGAAACGCCCAGCTCATCGTCTCGTCGGTGGTCGACAAGCACGTTGTGCCCAGCAGAGAGATGGTCGCGGACACGCTGCAGGACTTGCAGGTGGGCGAAGCGGCGCTGCGGGAGGACCTGCGTGCGCTGAAGAACCCCGCGTCGTCGCACGTGCCGGGAGAGCTCGAAGCGTATCTCGAGCTGAAGCACAGTCTCACGACGCTGCTCGCTAATACCGAGCGTCTGGAAACGCACGTCGGGCGCTTGAATAAGCTGCTGGAGCATCCCGGCGGCGTTAATTAGCCGCGCGGCGTCGGCCGTCGCTCCCGCGAAAGCGGGGACCCAGCCGCGTTCGAACGACGCCACAATGCCCGTCGTCCCCGCGAAAGCGGGGACCCATTTTGCGAGCGCCAAGCTCCAATGGATTCCCGCTTTCGCGGGAATGACGAAGTGACGCCTTCGCGGGAATGACGAGTAATGGGGTTCTCAGCGCAAATCAGGTCGGATTCTTAGCCGAAACGATCCAGGTCGAGCCGTTCAGGCTCACGTGGCCATCCGGTGCGGCAAGCGGGGCGAGAGCGCGTTCGACAGCATCGAGAATGATGGGCAAGTGCTCGGCGCCGACCTCGCGCACCAGGCGGGAAATCGGCCCGATCTGCAGCGCGCGCTCGGCTGCGGAGCGCGGCGTCGCGCCCAGAGAGATCGCCACGTCGAAGCGCTGCACGTCGATCGCGCCGAAGCCGGCGCCGGACAGGATCGCGCGCAGCCTTTCCTCGTCGGCGAATGCAAATGGTCCGGGCGCATTCGGATCAGCGGGCGCCGGCGTGATGCCCATCGCCGCGCGCGCGGCGGAGAGGGGCGTCATCGCCCACGGGTTGTCGCGCGGCGTTCGCCAGCAGACAAACACGCAGCGGCCACCCGCGCGCAGCGATTTGCGCATATGGCTGAAGGCCGGAGAGGGTTGGCTAAAGAACATCACGCCAAAACGCGAGAACAGCAAATCGATGTTTGCCGGCAGCGCGGCCTCAGACGCATCGCCGTCGTGGAAAGCGAGGTGTGCACCATTGGCCAGCGCGCCACGTGAGCGCGCAACCGCCAGCATCGGCTGCGACACGTCGATACCGAGAACCGCGCCCGTCGCGCCCACCATCCGCGCAAGCTCGATCGAGGTGTCGCCACACCCGCAACCGACGTCGATCACCCGCTCTCCCAGTTGCGGCGCCGCAACCTTAAGCGCAGCGTCGCCGAAGGGCACGACGAAGGCGTCAATCTCCTGCCGCATGGCGACCCATCGCTGGCCCAGCGCACCGTTCCATTCTGCAATCTGTTCGGAGTTGTCAGCCGGCATGGATCACTTTCGACGATTCACAGCAGGACGATTGTACGGCTGCGCGGACAGCAGATGACCGCTATACTTTTGGACTAGGAGATGGCAATGAGCATCAAGCGTGAGTCACTCAGGCGTACGGACGTCGCGACTGGCCGGAGGCTTGCCCCCGTGCACCCCGGCGCGGTGCTGTTCAAGGACTTGGTCGAGCCCCTTGGGCTCACCCGCTATCGCGTAGCAAAGGCCATGCGGGTACCACAGAGACGGGTCGACGAGATCTGCGCCGGCCAGCGCGCGATATCCGCAGATACGGCGCTGCGGCTGGAGCGGCTGTTCGGCATCGACGCCCAAACGTGGATGAATCTGCAGGCGCAATACGACCTCGAAATTGCCGAGCGTGCGTCGGGCAAACGAATCGACAAGGAAGTAGAGCCGCTACCTGTCGCCGCGTAGCGAGCGTTTTAGACCGTCGTCCCCGCGAAAGCGGGGACCCAGTGGCGTTCGTACAAAAGACACTGGATTCCCGCTTTCGCGGGAATGACGAATGTGGGAACCGCGTGGCTGACGAATGTGGGAACCGCGTGGCTGACGAATGTGCGATCGCCTAACTGACGAATGTGCGACCGCGTGTGGGACGAATATGGATCGCAGGAATAGGGCGTATGCTGTGAAAGCCTGAAAATGGCGTCCGATTCGCATCGCTGCAGGGTTTCCATCGGTCACTCGATGGCAGCGACGCGCACACGATGTTTGCTGTTCCTCCGAATCCGAAAAGCGGGAAGAAAATGATGAAGGCCCAAGGTCTGCGCTGGCTGCCAGCGATGCTGTTCGTCCTAATTCTCTATCCGGCATTGGTGCGCCATGCCGATGCGCTGGGCGTTGCCGGTGACATTGTCGAAATCCAGTGGGGCGGCCACCCGACCAAGGCCAGGATCGACACGTGCCGGGCCGAGGGGTGCGACCTCTATCTCTGGGATGCTGCCACCGGAAAGTGGTCCGACGGCACGCTCTGGAAGGCGACGAATGAAATTCGCGGATTGAGAGACCAGGGCAATGCGGCCGCGGTGACGCCGCCTGTCGCTCGCTCCGCCGCGCCGCCGCGGGCCCCGGGTGCCGCGGGCGTTCAAGTCGTCAACTCGTACAAGATCGGCGACAGGATCGAATGCAACGTCACCGGCCGGTGGCAGCCGGGCACGATCGTCAACACGCAACTTGGCGGCGGCGGCGAATGGTTTTACCTGGTCAATAACGACGGCGAGGCGGCCACCTGGAATCGGTGGGCTTCGCTGTCGCAGATTCGCGTCAGCACCGGCTTGATCTCGGAAACCGCGAAGGCGCGCAATGAGCTGATCGCGCTCGGCGCGCTCAAGGCGCCGAAGGCGGGCTCGCTCGATGAAACTTTCCAAGGCCTGATCCGCGAGCGCTACGAGCTGCAGGGAAGCAGGGAGTTTCCGGTCACCGTCGCCTTCCAGGGATTCCTCGTCGGCCAAACGCACGCGTACGCCCGCCCGGACGTTAGCGGAGAGAGCGCCGACGGCCCCGGAGGAATCGCAAGCACGATCGTTTACCCGGTGAGCGCGCAATACACGCACCGGCACGCCTACCGCGATGCCTTCCTCACCTTCCAGCAGGATGAGGTCTACCAGTGCTTCAAGAACTCGTTCGGCAAATGGCAATGCAATCCGGCCTCCGGCGGCAAAGGCATGGTCAACAAGTTCCGCGAAGAACGGACCGGTTGAGTTATTGATACGGTGTCTGTCGCTTCCGCGGGGACTAAAGGCCGCGGGAATGACAAGTGTGGTGTTGTGGCAATGACAACCCTTTGTTTCGGCACAACGCGCACAAGTACCGTCATCCCCGCGAAAGTGGGGATCCATTTTGCGGCCGTCCGAATATGGTCCGCCCACCTATTGGTTGGTGCTTCAGACCTTGACACATTAGTATATTACAGTAATATACATCAATGATTGATCTCGTTCGGATCGTCGGATTTGAATGGGACGCCGGCAACGCACGAAAGAATGAAAAACACGGCGTCTCGCAAAGCGAGGCCGAGCAGGTGTTTTTTGACCTCCGATTACTAATGGTGGCGGATCCAGCGCACTCAAACGAAGAACCTCGTTATCACGCGCTGGGCGCTACACTCGACCGGCGCCATCTGCACATTACATTCACGTTACGAGCAGAAGGCACGCTGATCAGAGTTATTTCCGCACGCGATAGCCACCGCAAGGAAAGGCAAATTTATGACCGCAAAGACTAAGCCTCCACGATTCAAGTCGGAAGAACAGGAGCGCAAATTCTGGGAAGCGCGCGACAGTGCGGAGCTGGTCGACTGGTCGAGCGCAAAGCGCGTGCGGCTGCCCAATCTCAAGCCATCGACCAAAAGCATCTCGCTGCGCCTGCCGCTGCACACACTTGAGCGAATCAAAGCCGCGGCGAATGCACGAGATGTACCTTATCAATCGCTGATCAAGGTGTGGCTGGAAGAGAAGCTATCGACATAAAGACAAGCGTCATGTCATACATTAGGCCGTCGTTCCCGCGAAAGCGGGAACCCAGTGGCGTTCGTACAAAAGACGCTGGATTCCCGCTTTCGCGGGAATGACGGATGTGGTGTCGCGGGAATGACGAGAAGCGGCGACGGCTCCGGCTGCGCTCGCATTACGCCGCGATGCGACTCGGCGGGAGCGGTTCCACACCCTTCAACAATGACGGATCCTGCGCCAGCCGCCAGAGGTCGAGCGCCTCCTGCATCCGGATCCAGCTCTCCGGCGAGTGGCCGAGCAACCTGGCGATGCGCGCGGCGAGCTCGACCGACAAGTCGCGCTTTTCCTGCAGGAACGTATTGACCGTCACTCGCGATACCCCCAAGCGGCTGGCAAGCTCGCCTTGCGACATCCTAAGCGCGGGCAGCACGTCCTCGCGCAAGATCGCGCCTGGGTGCGTGGGCTTGCGGCGGCGATCGCGGAGTGTCTTCATCAGTGATAATCCTCGAGGTCGACATCGACGGCATCTTCGCCATCGAAGGCGAACGTAAAGCGCAGGTTGCCGGAGACGGCGACCGCCCAATTCCCTTTCCGATTGCCGTGGAGAGGATGCAATCGCCAGCCCGGAACGTTCATGTCCTCCGGACGTATGGCAGCGTCCAACCGGTCCAGCATCCGAGCGAGCCGGGCGCGATGCTCGCTCGGGATTCCCATCGACGCGCTTTCCATGAAGAACCGCGCGAGGCCTTTGTGGCGAAAGTTGCGGATCACATTGGGCCCAAGGCAAATAGTAAAGTAATGCATTACATAATGTCAAGTGTTGCTTTACATGCATCGCGAGGGACGTACCAACCAATAACCAGACATGCATCATGGTTGCAATTTGCGTAGGCGGCTTCAGACTTCGTGCCTAGTCCGGACCACCGGGCGTCCAAACGCCCGTCGTCCCCGCGAAAGCGGGGACCCAGTGTCGTTCGTTCAACAAACGCAGGCGCAGCAAAGTAAAGCTCTGAGAACACCATGCCAGACGACAAACTAACCTCCAGCACCACCCAGTGGACCCGAGCCACCGACCTAGCCCGGCTACAGCCGTCGCACCCCATCGCCATAAAACTCCACAACAAACATATAGCCCTATTCCTCCACAACAACCAAGTGCACGCCTGCAACAACCGCTGCCCGCACGAGGGCTATCCCCTGGTCGAAGGCACCCTCGACGCCGATTGCGTCCTGACCTGCCACTGGCACAACTGGAAATTCGACCTGAAGACCGGCGCCACCCTTTACGGCGGCGACAAGCTGCGCGTCTATCCGGTGAAAGTGGAGGATGGCGCCGTGTGGCTGGATACCCGCGATCCGCCGGCCGCGGAACGCATCGAGCGGGCGCTCCAGCATCTCGACCAGGCGATGGCCGAGTACGACATCGCCCGCATCGCGCGCGAGCTTGCGCGCCTTGGCGCGGCGGGCGCCGGACCTGAGCTGGCGCTCTCGCGCGCCATACAGAACACGCACGCGCGGCTGCGCGACGGGATGACGCACGCCTACGCAGCGGCCGACGCATGGCTCGCTCTGCGCGATACGCTCGATGAAGAAACCGAGGAAGCGCAGCGCCTCGCCTGCGCCACCGAAGCGCTCGGCTACATCGCCTACGACACGCTGCGCGAGCCGGCCTATCCGTTCACCCTGAATCGCGCACCCTGGAATGCCGAGGCTTTTGCCTTACGCGTCGAGTCACAGGACGAGGACGGCGCGGCCGCATTGCTCAACGGAGCGTTGGCGCAGGGACTGCATTTTGTCGATCTCGAACCTGCGCTGGCCGCAGCGGCGCTGGCGCACTACAACGATTTCGGCCACACGCTGATTTACCTGATGCATGTGCGGCGGCTGATCGAGCGCTTGGGAACCGAAGTCGAAAAGCCGCTGCTGCTGGCATGGCTGCGATCGCTGATTCTCGCCACGCGCGAGGACCTGCTGCCCGACTTTCGGCGGTATGCGGATGCGCTTGCGGCGTGGCCTGTTAGTACGCAACTGAGTACGCAACCGAGCGCACAACCGGGCACGCCGCCCGGCGCCGACGCGTTCGAAGGGCAATCGGTGCGCCAGGTGCTGGATGTGACGGTGGCTGCCGCCGGCAATGCGCCGCTCGATGTCTATTTCGCGCTGATGGAAGCAGGCGCGCGACACTTGCTGCGTTTCGATGAGCGGCACGCACTGCGGACCGACAACAGCGTCGCCGACAATGTCGGATGGCTGGACTTCACTCATGCCTTCACTTTCGGCCATGCGCTGCGCCAGCAATGCGCGCGCCAGCCTCATTTGTGGCCGCAGGGGTTGCTGCAGCTCGCGATGTTTGTGGGGCGGAACAGTGGGTATCTGGATTCAGGCTTGGCGGCGCAGACGGTAATTCGGGAGTGGGGTGTCGCGGACGAAGTGGCTCTTCACGAACGCGCTGCCGCCACCATTGTCGATCATGGGGTCGGGCTGCCTATTTTTCCTGCGCATTGGTTGAAGACTTGGAGTGCGGTGCGCGAGGAAGTTTTGGCTGGGTTGCCCAACGAGGCGCGTACTGCGATGTTGGCTGCGGTGAACCGGTTGCTTGCGGTGCGGTTCAAGCAGCGGCATGTGTTGCGGACTGCGCGGCAGGCGTTGGGGTTTGTGGGGAAGGAAGGCTAGAACTAAACGCGATGGTAGATTGCGGATGCTCATTCCGATTACACGTTCCACCACTAACGACGAGGCGATCCGTAGGCTCACCAGCTACTCCAACGTGAATCCAATGTTTTCTGGCGCATCTGGGTCGGCCAAATATTCATCGAGCGTCAGAAAACTTCGCCCAAAGTCGTTGAGCGAAAGAAGCAAGCTGTACGAGGCAGTCTCGCCGTCCCCTGAGACCGGCACGATTCCTTCCTGTGGCTTGTACCACTCGTTAAAGGGCATTGAGTAGTAAATCTTACCCGTCTCATCATCTCGCCCCGAATAGCACTCGTTCATCCACTCTTCGCGTGCGCCTTCCTCGTGAGCATCCGCGTCGAGGTTGTAGTCAGCCCAAGGAAAGAAGTGGTTCAACATCTCTTCGATGCCGACGTCTGGCGCATACAAAGCGGGCCACGCTTCCTCCTCGTCGTCGCTGGAGATGGTAATTTGATAGCGAGGTAGCGACTTGTTTACCCAGTCCTCAAACTGAATGCGCACTTCGTGACCTTCGGCCAGACGGTCCATCCATCGCCGATCAATGCGCAAGCGATTGAGACGCCTCAGGTATGGTTCGGGTTGTGTGAGACCCGCAAGGCCGGCCAGACACCATTCGGGTTGCTCGAACATGCTGACCTTCGGGACGAGTAGCTTCCAGCCCTTGCCGGTCGTCTCGACTGTGTCTCGCGCGACGTGTTGCCAAAAGGCTTGCTTGGTTTCCGGGTTGTACAAGATGATCACGACCGGCATGGAGTGACCTACCCAGTAGGCGATGTGCTTGTCGTCTGTACGGAAGATGAAAGCGTCGCGGGACTCTTCGGCGAAGAAACTCGGTCCCGCCTTAATCTGGAGGGCGATCAACTTGCCCGTTGGGCGTTCGTCGGAAACAATCTCGACATGAGCGTCGATCCCATAGTCATGTGTGGGTTGTTCTCGAAACAGCCATCCATGCTGCGAGAAGAAGTAGTCAAGAGCGGCAACGCCCAGCCGTTCGGTCTGTGGTCCATTCATCTGATGCGGAGCCTAGCGTGAGCCGACAGGGTTTGTGACGGCTAACGCGCGAGTTCAGCGGCGTCGCGCTTGCGGGCCGCCTGCTGCAAGGAAGCGTCAGGCTGATGGCAGGTCACTTAGGCGTACGCGCTCAACAATCATTCGC
>Ga0209839_10001075_pt1 | contig 14067 bp, 14 predicted proteins | sample OrgsoiDNA2013050_FD_185800 | JGI IMG/M metagenome (GOLD analysis project Ga0209839, IMG submission 185800) | Permafrost soil microbial communities from the Arctic, to analyse light accelerated degradation of dissolved organic matter (DOM) -... | ecosystem: Environmental > Terrestrial > Soil >... | reverse complement strand
AAGGCAAACGTATGCCCGAAGACCACCCACTGCCAGGCCGGGAAGACCCGCAGCGCGCCCTCCAGCATGCCCATGTAGAAGTCGGGCTGCGAGCCCGCCGCCATCGCCACTGGGTTATACGGCCCGTACAGCCAGACCGGGTTGATCTGCGCGAAGGCTCCGGCCAGCGCGAGAATGCCGAACGTGAAGAAGAAGAACGCGCCCGTCTTGGCCATGAAGTACGGATACATCGGCTGGCCGACGACGTTGGTGTTGGTGCGGCCCTTGCCCGGCATCTGGGTGTGCTTCTGGAAGACCATGATGAACAGGTGCGCGGTCACCAGCGCCAGGATCAGGCCGGGGATGAGCAGGATGTGCAGCATGTACATCCGCGGGACGATGTCATTGCCGGGGAACGGCCCGCCGAACAGGAAGAACGCCAGGTAGGTCCCGACAATCGGGATGGACTGCAGGACGCCCTCGAGGATCCGCAGGCCGGCGCCCGACAGCAGGTCGTCGGGTAGCGAGTAGCCGAACAGTCCCTCGAGCAGGCCCAGGGTAAACAGGATGATCCCGATCAGCCAGTTCACCTCGCGCGGCTTGCGGTAGGCGCCGGTGAAGAAGATGCGGATCATGTGCGCCATGATCGCGGCCATGAACAGGTCCGCTGCCCAGTGGTGGATCTGCCGCATGAGCAGGCCGCCGCGCACGTCAAAGCTGATGTTCAGCGTCGAGGCGTACGCACGGCTCATCGAGACGCCGTCGAGGTTGGTGTAGGAGCCGTGATAAATGACCTTGCTCATGCTGGGCTCGAAGAACAGCGTCAGGAACGTGCCGGTCAGCAGCAGGATGATGAACGAGTAGAGCGCGATCTCGCCCAGCAGGAACGTCCAGTGGTCCGGGAACACCTTCCGCAGCAGGACGCGGACTCCGCGGGCGCCGTGCAGTCGGTCGTCCAGCCAGGTGCCGGCGCCTTCCAGCGCTCGGTTGGTGCTCATGACCGCTCCCAGAAGCTTGGCCCGACTGGCTCATGGTAGTCGCTCTGGGCGACCAGGAAACCCTGTGCGTTAGTGGTCAGGGGCAACTGCGGCAGCGGCCGCGTGGCCGGCCCGAAGAGCACCTGCGCGCCGCGTGCGGCATCGAAGGTCGACTGGTGGCACGGGCAGAGGATGTGGTGCGTAGTCTGCTCGTACAGGGCAGCCGGGCAGCCAAGGTGCGTACATATCTTCGAATATGCCACGATACCATCGACCGTCCAGTTCATCACCGTGGGCGCCTGCAGCTCGCCGGGGCGGAACTTGATGAGCGTGGTGGCCGCCTTGGCCAGCGCGTCGTCGTTGTCGGCGAAGCCCTCGGGGATAACGCTGAGCGAGCCGCCGGGCGAACTGAAGTCCGCCGGCGTCAGCGGCCGGTTGGTGCCGTAGACGACCAGCCGGGTGCCCTTCTTCCAGACCGTGTGGTCCAGGCTCTTTTCCGGCAGCGGGCCGAGGTCGCGCAGCAGCACGATCGGGGCGAGGGCCACCGGCACCGTCGCGGCGATCAGGGTACGGCGGATCAGCGGGCGCTTAACGAACTGGCTAGCCTCGGCGCCTTCCTCGAACGTCTCGGCGAACGCCGCCTTGTTCTCCGGCGTGGAGGCCAGGGGGTGGCGTTCCTCAGTCAGCTCCACGTCCGGCATGAGGCGGCGGACCCAGATGGTGGCGCCCACGCCCATGGCGATGAACGTGACCGCCATGGTGACGCCGAGGGCGAGGTTGGAGTGCAGGGTGTTATTGACCGTGTGGACCTGGAAGATCACGTAGGCCGCGATGAATCCCAGGCCCGCGAGCATGGCGATGATGAAGCACGCCGCGACGACCCGCTCGGCCCGCCTGGCCGAGTCCATGTCCTCCGGATCCGCCGGGAGTTCCCGCGGGGCGGCGGCGACCTCGGGCTCGCCGGCCAGCATCGTGCGGCTCGCCGCGGGCGCCGGCGTCCCGATGACCCGGTGCGGAGCCTGGGGCCCGTCGGGCCGCCCGGCGCCCTGGCCGGGCTCGCCCGCCGCCGCCAGATCGGCCATCAGGTCATCGCCTCGCGCGGACTCACCAGGCCGCCCGTGGGCGTTCGTGTCACTCATGAGATGTCTTCCCGTGCTTCGCAGTGATCCAGAGGGCCGCCAGCACCATGAACAGCAGCAGGCCGAGGAAGGCCACCAGGCCCTCGGTCACCGGCCCGATACGGCCCAGGCTGAATCCGCCCGGATTGGCCTGCACCCGCGTCGTGGTGACGTAGGCGATGACGTCGCGCTTCTGGTCCGGGGTGATGGTGGTGTCGTTGAACACCGGCATCGCCTCCGGTCCCGTCAGCATCGCCTCGTACATCTGGGTCGACGTGGACTTGGTCAGCGGAGGCGCGTACTTGCCGTAGGTCAGCGCGCCGCCCGCGCCGACGAAGTTGTGGCACTGAGCGCAGTTGGTGACGAACAGCTTCTGGCCCACTCCCACGTTCGCGCCGGAGGTGTTGACCTCGGCTGCGGACGGGATGGCCGGGCCGCCGCCCAGCGAGGCGATGTAGGCCGCGACTGCATGGGTCTGCGCGGTGTTGAGCTGGGGCGGCTTCCGCCCGGCCTCGGCATCGCTTTCCTTCAGCGGCATCCGGCCGGTGCTCACCTGGAAATCGACGGCGGCCGAGCCGACGCCGATCAGGCTGGGCGCCGCGCCCGTGCCCTGGGCGGCGAAGCCGTGGCAGGTCGTGCAGTCCTGGAGGAATACGGTCCGCCCGGCGGTGACCTGTGCCTGGTTGGCCGCCGTGGGCGGCGCCGCCGAGGCGGCGGTCCCGCCTCCGACGACAGCCGCGTAGACCGCGCCCACCAGGAGAAGTCCGAGCAGCAGGATGGCGTAACCCGCCGCCGGGTGCCGCCGCCTCGCGGTGATCCAGCTCACAGCGTTCCTCAAGTCCGGGTCAGTGGATCAGGTAGATGGTCGTGAACAGGCCAATCCAGACGACATCGACGAAGTGCCAGTAGTAGGACACGACGATGGCGCTCACCTGCTGCTCGTGGGTGAACTTCTTGGCGGCGAACGTCCTGCCGAGCAGGAACAGGAACGCGATGAGCCCGCCGGTCACGTGCAGGCCGTGAAAACCGGTGGTCAGGAAGAAGACCGAGCCGTAGTTAGTGGACGAGATCGTCACGTGCTGCTTGCGGATGAGGTCGAGGTACTCATATCCCTGGCCGGACACGAAGTACAGGCCCATCAGGAACGACAGCACGTACCACTCGCGCAGGCCCCAGCGCGCCACGTTCCAGATCCGGCCGCTCCGACGGATCTGGCCGCGCTCGACCGCGAACACCCCCAGCTGGCAGGTGACGCTGGACAGCAGCAGCACGATGGTGTTGGCGGTGGCCAGGGCCAGGTCGAGGTGTGCCTTCGGCCAGTGCTGGCCCATGCCCTTGTCCACCGCGCGGATGGTGAAGTACATGGCAAACAGCGCCGCGAAGAACATGAGCTCTGAGGACAACCACACGATTGTCCCGACACTGACGAGGTTCGGACGGCTCGCGGGGGTACGCGAGGCCACCTCAGTAGTTGCTGTCGCCACGGGGCCATTATTACGACACCGCGTAGGCCTTCGTTGCCCGACCCCCCGGGTCGGTAGCATCCAGTTCCATGAAGGTCGTTGTGTATAGCCATGATGCGGACGTACGCGCCAGGATCAAGCTCGCGATCGGGCGCCGTCCCGCCGCTGACGTCCCCGAGGCAGAAGTCATTGAGGTGGCCACCGAGCCCGCCCTGATCCGGCTCCTCGACGCCGGCGGAGCCGACGTCATGGTGCTGGACGGCGAGGCTCAGCCGGCCGGTGGCATGGGCGTCTGCCGCCAGGCCAAGGACGAGATCTACAACTGCCCGCCGGTGCTGCTGATCATCGGGCGGGTCGATGATGGCTGGCTGGCCACCTGGTCACGGGCGGACGCCGTCGTCAGCCATCCGATCGATCCGGCGGCACTGGCCCAGGCGCTGGCGGGGCTGATGCGCCAGCGTGCCGCCGGCGCCGCGGCCGCCCAGGCCTGACCAGGCGCCGGCTCAACTCTCCCGCCAGCCGCACCGCCAACCGAGGTGGTCACTCATGGACTCGCGCACTTCTTGGCCCGCGCTGCTCGGCGCGCTGATCAAAGGCGAGACGCTCACGGCCGAGGAGACTGCCTGGGCGATGAACGAGATCATGGACGGCGCCGCGACGCCCACCCAGATCGCCGGCTTCGGCGTGGCGCTGCGGATGAAGGGCGAAACCGTCGGCGAGGTGGGCGGGCTGGCGCAGGCCATGCTCGACCATGCCGCGCCGATCTCGGTTCCCGGCCCGATCGTGGACCTGGTCGGTACCGGCGGGGACGGCGCCCACACGGTCAACATCTCCACGATGGGAACAATCGCGGCCGCGGCGGCCGGCGCTTGCATGGTGAAGCACGGGAACCGGGCGGCCTCGTCGGCCTGCGGGACGGCCGACGTGCTGGAGGCGCTCGGCATCGTGATCGACCTGCAGCCCGGCGCGACCCAGCAACTCGTGGCCGAGGTCGGCGCCGCGTTCCTGTTCGCGCCGCTGTACCACCCGGCGTTCCGGCACGCCTCGGTGCCGCGCCGTGAACTGGGCGTGCCGACGGTGTTCAACTTCCTCGGCCCGCTGACCAACCCGGCCCGGCCCGCCGCACTGGCCGTCGGGGTGGCCGACCCGCGGATGGGGCCCATCCTGGCGGGCGTCCTGGCCGGACGCGGCTGCTCGGCGCTGGTGTTTCATGGTGATGACGGGCTGGATGAGCTGACGACGACCGCCCCCTCCACCGTCTGGGTCGTGCACGGCGCGGCGGTGAGCAAGGCCAGGTTCGACCCGGCGGAGCTCGGCATCGCCCGCAGCAGGCCGGTGGACCTGGCCGGCGGCGACTCCGTCCGCAACGCCGCGGCGGTGCGCGCCTTCCTGGGCGGCAGCCCTGGCCCGGTGCGCGACACCGCGCTCCTGAACGCGGCCGCCGCGCTGGCGGCGCAGGCCGGCGTTCCCGGCCCCGGCGATCTGCGGCAGGCGCTGGCCGACGGCCTCGCGCGGGCCACGGCGGCCGTGGACTCCGGCGCCGCCGCCGACCTGCTGGTCCGCTGGGCGGCGGCCAGCCGGCGGCTGGCGATCCCCGGCAGCTAGCCGCCGCCCGCATCCGCAGGCTGCTAGCCCCGCTCAGAGCTCTGCTCGGGGTAGCCGATCTAGCTCTGCTCGGGGTAGCCGATCGCGAAGGCGGCCTCGAGGTCGTGCCGGGAGTAGGTGCGGAACGCGATGTGAGTCTCGGTGTGCGTGACGCCACTGACCCGGTTGAGCGTGCCCGGGATCACGTCGCCGAGCTCATCGTGGCTGCGGACCCGGACGATCGCCACGAGATCGAACTCGCCGGTCACGGAGTACACCTCGGTAACGGACGGCAGCTGAGCTATGGTCTCGGCCGTTTCCGGAATACGCGCAACGTCAGCCTTGATCAGGACGATAGCGGTGACCACGGTCGCCTCCTGGGCCTGCCGGGAACGCGCGCCCCGGCTGCGGCAGTAGCGTACAGCGGCGGCCTGACCTCGCGGCCGTCAGCACCGGCCCAGCCAGCGCCGGCCCGGCCAGCCGGCGCGGCCAGCCGCGGCCGCGACCAGCCGCGCCCCTGGCCGGGCCCGCGCGCCGCCGCGACCTCCAGCAGGCCCAGCAGCACGTCGGCGGTGGCCTGCGCGTCGGCCAGGGCACGGTGACAGGGTGCGACCCGGGTGGCGAAGAACTCGGCCAGGGTCGCCAGCTTGCAATCCGGTACCTGATCCGGGCCGAGCAGCAGGCGGGCCAGCACCGCCGTGTCCAGCACGGCGGCCGACGGCCAGGCGATGCCGCTGGACCGGCATCCGCTGGTCAGGAAGCCCAGGTCGAACGGCGCGTTGTGCGCCGCCAGGACACAGCCGCTGGCGAAGGCCAGGAACGCGCGCAGCGCGCTGGCCGCCGGCGGCGCGTGGCCGACCATGGAGTCGCTGATCCCGGTCAGCTCGGTGATGGCCGCCGGGACGGGCGTGGCCGGGTTGACGAGCGAGAAGAACTCGCCGGTCACCTGCGCTCCGCTGAGCCGGACCGCGCCGATCTCGATGATCGTCGCCTCCGCCGGGAGGAAGCCGGTCGTCTCGACGTCGACGACAACCAGGTCCATGTCATCTAGTGCTCCGCTCACGCCTTCACGCTAGGCCGTGGCGCCGACAGTCCCGGCCCGCCGCGCCGCCGCGCCGCCCACGTGCCTGGCGGCCCGCTGAGCACGCAATCTGGCGCACTCTGACGCAGACGTGAGGAGTTTCGTGATGGCATTGTTATCCCGACCTAGGCGATGCCCGAATCACGGGAGTTCGCGAACCGGTTGAATACCACCCGCCAGGTTCACTAGTCTCAGGCAGCGAGCCACATCGCTTATCAGCCACCAGCATGGTGGCGGCGGTCGGCCGCTGCCGAGTCTCCGCCGCCAGCCATTCAGGCGGGCCGGAGAGCCGGGGAACCACCGGAGGGCCGCAGGCACGCCTGCGCACGGCCCGCCAGGGGTGAATCGGCCCGACCCCAACGGGCCGTAGGGCGACTTCCACAGCCCGAACCCGTCAGCTGACCCGGTAGGCAGACAGTGGGAGAAGGAGCGTGTCACGCACGTGCATACGCCACCAGAGGATCGCCCGGCGCGATCTCGGATGAGGTACCGCGCAGCGTCCGTCACGGCCGGACTGGCCGCACTGGGCATCCTCGCCGCCACCGGCGGTGTCGCCGTGGCCGCCCCGCAGCCGACCATCGCCCAGGTCCAGAAGAAGCTCACCCAGCTCAGCACTAAAATTGATCAGCTAGACCAGCAGCTGGACCAGGTCAAGCAGGAGCTTTCCTCAGCGAACCAGCGGCTGGCGGTGGTCAACATCGAGGCCGCTCGGTACGCCAAGCAGTACAACTCGATGCGCACCGAGGTTGGCCGGATCGCCGCGCAGGCGTACGAGCAGGGCAACATCAACTCGTCGGTGGCCCTGCTCACCTCCGGAAATCCGCAGCAGATCCTGAACCAGTCCTCGATCCTGATGGAGCTGTCCGCCACGAACAAGGCGGAGATGGACCAGTTCATCTCGGCCGCGCACGCGCTCACCAGCACCCAGCAGGCGGCCCAGCACACCAGGGCGGGGATCGCCCAGCTCAAGAGCAGCCTGAGCCTGCGCCGGTCGAGCCTGGGCAAGCAGCAGACCCAGCAGAAGACTCTGCTCGCCCAGCTCACGCCCGCCCAGCAGGCCGCCGCCGGGCCGGGCGGCACCGCCGCCGGGCCGGCCGCGCCGCCGGTCGTCACCGGCCCCAGCAAGTACACCGGACCCACCTCGACCCAGGCGGAGAAGGCCGTGGCCTACGCGTACGCGCAGCTCGGCTGCCCGTACGTCTACGGTGGCACGGGCCCGTGCTCGAGCGGCTTCGACTGCTCCGGGCTGATGATGGAGGCCTGGGCGGCTGCGGGCCTGGCGATCCCGCGCACTAGCGAGGAGCAGGCCGGGCTGCCGGCTGTCAGCACGTCGGAGCTGCAGCCCGGTGACATCCTGGAGTTCGCCGGCGACAGCCACGTAGGCATGTACGTCGGCGGCGGGATGCTTCTCGACGCGCCGCATTCCGGCGCGGTCGTCGAAAAGGTCGCGCTGAGCGGCTGGTACCAGTCGGAACTCGACGGAGCGGTCCGGCCGTAGCCGACGGGGTAGTGTCGGCCACATCTCAGGCGCGTGCCGTCACCGGGGCAGCTTAGGCCCCGGTGACGGCACGCGGCACAGGAGCGCGATGCGCAAAGTCCTGATTGTCACCAACGACTTCCCGCCGCGGCGCGGCGGGATTCAGTCGTTCGTGCACGCGCTCGCCGCTGGCCTGCCGCAGGGCTCGGTCTGCGTCTACGCGCCGTCGTGGGACGGGGCGGCACCGTTCGACTCCCGGCAGCCCTTTCCCGTCGTGCGGCATCGCACGTCGCTCATGCTGCCCGTCCCCGCCGTGGCCCGGCGCGCGGCGGCGATCCTCACCGAGTACGGCTGCGACACGGTGCTGTTCGGCGCCGCCGCGCCGCTGGGCCTGCTGGCACCCGCGCTGCGCCGAGCCGGAGCGGACCGGATCATCGCGCTGACGCACGGCCACGAGGCGGGCTGGGCGGCGCTGCCCGTCGCCCGGACCCTGCTGCACCGCATCGGCGAGGACGTAGACGTCGTCACCTACCTGGGCGAGTACGTCCGGGTCCGGCTCGCCCGGGTGCTGTCCCCGCAGGCGGCGGCGCGCATGGTCAGGCTCGCGCCCGGGGTGGATACGGCGGCCTTCCGCCCCGGCGCTGGCGGTGCCGCCATCCGGCAGCGACTGGGCATCGGCCCGAACCGGCCGGTGGTCGTGTGCGTCTCCCGGATGGTGCCCAGGAAGGGCCAGGACACCCTGCTGCGAGCGTGGCCGCTGGTGCGGGCCGAGGTGGGCGGCAACCCGCTGCTGCTGCTGGTCGGCGACGGACCGCACCGCGCCGAGCTGGGCCGCCTCGCCGACCGGCTGGGCCTGGCCGGATCCGTGCTGTTCGCCGGGCCGGTGCCCTGGGAGGAACTGCCCGCCTACTACGACGCGGGCAACGTGTTCGCCATGCCCTGCCGGACTCGCCGCGGCGGCCTCGACGTGGAGGGCCTGGGGATCGTCTACCTGGAGGCGTCGGCGACAGGGCTGCCGGTGGTGGGCGGTGACTCCGGCGGTGCGCCCGATGCCATCCTGGACGGCGAGACGGGCTACGTGGTACCTGGCGGCCGCGAAGACGCGCTAGCCGACCGGCTCATCGAGCTGCTCACCGACCCGGCGGGCGCCGCCGCGATGGGACAGCAGGGCCAGGCGTGGGTCGACCGCGAGTGGCGCTGGGAACTGGTGGCTCAGCGGCTCAGCCAGATCCTGGCCGGTCGGCCGACGAGCCTAAGAGAGCTCTAGCCCGTCATCAGCCCGCACCGCCAGGCGCGATCAGTGCGCGTAGTGGCCCCGGTAATACTCGAAGACGAAGCCGATCATGCTGAGTATGACCGCCAGCGCGCCCACCAGGAATAGCCACCAGCCGATCGCGGCCCCGACCACCGCGAGGGCGGAAGCCAGGCCCACGAACAGCGGCCACCAGCTATGCGGGCTGAAGAAGCCCAGCTCCCCGGTCCCCTGGTAGATCTCGCCCTGGGCGTCGTCCTCCGGCCGCGCGGGCAGCCTGCGCCCCGTGAACAGGACGTAGAAGCCCGTGAGGAAGGCCAGGCACACGGACAGCGCGAGGGCGGTCGTGCCCGTCGGGTCGTGCGAGAAGGTCCAGTACACAACGTCAGCTGCGCCGAAGAACCCCGCACAGCCCAGGAACAGGTAAGCCTCGACCTTCACTTGCCGACTCCGATCGACTGCCGCTCCAGCTCACGGTCGCGGCCGGACTTGATGTGCGGGTAGTGCAGGTCGAACGCCGGGCGCTCGGACCTGATCCGCGGGATGGAGGTGAAGTTATGCCGCGGCGGCGGGCAGGAGGTGGCCCACTCCAGTGAGTTGGCGAACCCCCAGGGATCGTCGGCCGTGACCCGCTCCGCGTTCTTGTGCGTCCAGTAGATGTTGTAGAGAAAGACCAGCGTGGACGCGCCCAGGATGAACGACCCGATCGAGGAGATGTCGTTCAGCGTGGTCGCCAGGTGCGGCAGGAACGGGTAGTTGGCAACCCGCCGCGGCATGCCCATCACGCCCAGCCAGTGCTGCACCAGGAACGTCATGTTGAAGCCGATGAACACCAGCCAGAAGTGCAGCTTTCCGAGCGTGTTGTTCAGCATCTTCCCGGTCCACTTGGGCCACCAGAAGTAGAACCCGCCGAACATGCAGAACACGACGGTGCCGAACAGCACGTAGTGGAAGTGCGCGACCACGAAGTAGGAGTCGCTGACCGCGAAGTCCAGCGGCGGCGAGGCCAGGATGATGCCGGTCAGGCCGCCGAACAGGAACACGACCAGGAAGCCCAGGATGAACAGCATCGCCGGCTCGAACGTGAGCTGACCGCGCCAGATCGTGCCGATCCAGTTAAAGAACTTCACCCCGGTCGGCACCGCGATCAGGAAGGTCATGAACGAGAAGAACGGCAGCAGGACCGCGCCGGTGGTGAACATGTGGTGCGCCCACACGGTCAGCGACAGGCCGGCGATCGCGATGGTCGCGCCCACCAGGCCCTTGTAGCCGAAGCAGGGCTTGCGGGAGAAGACCGGCAGGATCTCGGTGGCGATGCCGAAGAACGGCAGCGCCACGATATAGACCTCGGGATGGCCGAAGAACCAGAACAGGTGCTGCCAGAGAATCGCCCCGCCGCTATGGGCGCTGAACACCTGCGCGCCGAGCTTGCGGTCGGCCTCCAGCACCAGCAGCGCGCCAGTGAGCACGGGGAAGGCCAGCAGGGCCAGCATGCTGGTCAGCAGGATGTTCCAGGTGAAGATCGGCATCCGGAACATGGTCATGCCCGGCGCGCGCATGCACAGGATCGTCGTCACGAAGTTGACGCTGCCCAGGATCGTGCCCAGGCCGGCCAGCACCAGGCCCATGATCCACATGTCACCGCCGACACCCGGCGAGTACAGCGCGCTGGTGAGCGGCGAGTAGGCGTACCAGCCGAAGGACGCCGCCCCGCCGGGGGTGAGGAAGCTGAAGAGCAGGATCAGGCCGCCGAACAGGAACATGTAGTAGCTGAGCAGGTTCAGCCGCGGGAAAGCCACGTCCGGCGCGCCGATCTGCAGCGGCATGATCTCGTTGGCGAACCCGACGAACAGCGGCGTGGCGAACAGCAGCAGCATGATCGTGCCGTGCATCGTGAACAGCTCGTTGTACTGCTGGTCCGACACGATGTGATTGTTCGGTCCCATGAGCTGCGCCCGCATGATCATGGCCATCAGGCCACCGATCAGAAAGAAGGCGAAGGACGTGATCAGGTAGAGGTGGCCGATGATCTTGTGGTCGGTCGACGACAGCCAGTCCGCCAGGAGCGAGCCCTTGCGGTAGCCGGGCGCCCCGGTCTGGTATCCGGAGTGTTCGGAGGGCGCATTCTGCGCTGGCTGTTGAATCGCGGTCACTGAGTACTCCCGGATGCGTTCTGCTGCGCCTGCGTGGCAGTAGTGGCGGGGGCTGCGTTCTGCTGCGCCTGCTGCGCGTGAACCCAGGTGTTGAACTGGGCTTTCGTCACGATCTTGACCCGGAACAGCATCCGGCTGTGATACAGCCCGCACAGCTCGGAGCAGTGGCCGATCGAACTGCCTGTCGCCGTCGGCGTTACCTCGAAGTGGTTCGGATGGCCCGGTATGACGTCGCGCTTGAACTCGAACGGCACGATCCAGAAGGAGTGGATGACGTCGACGGAGACGAGATTGAAGCGGACCGTCTCGTGCTCGGGGATCTCCAGCAGCGGCAACTGGTTCTCGTTGCTGCTCTGGCCGAGCTGCCCGTTCCAGGTGGGGCCGAGCTCGCACACGTCGGCTTGCCCGCACAGGGCCGCCGAGCTCTGCACCGCGTACTGCGGGTACTGGAACGACCAGCTCCACTGGAATCCGGTGACGGTGACCACGACGTCCGGGTTCTTCGGGAGCTTGTCGATCGAGTTCTCGTCCCGCGCCGTGTAGTAGAACAGCACGCCGACCATGACGAACGGCAGGACCGTGTACAGCATCTCGATCGGCAGGTTGTACCTGACCTGGTGGGGCAGCCGGTCAGACCCGGCGCGCTTGCGGTGAAAGATCACCGCCCAGATGATCAGGCCCCAGACGACAATGCCGACGCCGATGGCAGCGACCCAGGAACCCTGCCAGAGGTCCACGATCGTCGTGCCCTGCTTGGTCTGCGGCGGCACCAGGCCGAGCCTGGTGAACGTCGTCGACTTGCAGCCAGCCGTCACCGTCACCAGCGCGATGGCGAGGGCAGTGCGCGGCAGCCAGCGCCGAAGCTGGCGTACTCTCACCCCGAGGCGCGGGTGACTGCGGAAGAGACTCACAGATTGCCTTCCCAGCGGATGACTTCCGGCTCCGTACAGGCCGGAAACGCTCGTCCTACAGCCTGTCGTGGAAACAGTACAACGAACCCGGCCCGCGCCCTGCGGGACCCCCGGTACTGGGACGGCCAACTGCACCCGAACCGCGGTGCTGACCGCGGTGCTTACCGCGGTGCTTACCGCTGGCGCGCACGGGGTATCGCTGCGGCATGGGGCCAGCCACCAAGCCGTCCCGGCCGCACCGGACGCCGGCCGCCTTCCCGCTTCCCGAGGGATTGCGCGACACTGTCAGGGCGCCCGGCACCGCAGTCCGCCGGGACGACCCCGACGTGGAGGTAGCCGCGTGATCCCCGAGCATCGCGGAGTGCAATCAGGCTGGCCAGGTATCCCCGCCGCCGCGCTTACCATCGACGCGCTCGGCAAGAAATGCCCGATTCCGATCATCATGCTCGCCGAGCGGATCCGGGAGGTAGCCATCGGGCAGACGATCGAGGTGCTAGCCGACGACCCGGCCGCCAAGAGCGACCTGCCGGCCTGGTGCATGCTCAAGTCGCAGGAGTTCGTGCGAACGCAGGAACTCCAGTCAGGCTGGTCATTCCTGGTCAGGCGGAGCTACTGAGTTAATCGGCGCTGTCGTCGACCGGCTGGAACCGCTCGGCGAAGCGCGGGTCGGACTCCCACCAGGGCCGCTGCGCCGGACTCACGGGCCGTCCGCCCTCGTCCGCGGCGCCGCCGCCCGCCTCGGCGGCATCTAGCGCCTCGTCGACGACCTTCGCGTCCGCCTCGTCCTCCCGGATCATCTGGATCAGCTGCGCCACGAGGAACGGCAGCCCGACGATGTCGCCCAGGATCCAGATCGTGCCGCCGCCCAGGATCTGGTCGGTGGCCAGGTTCGGTCCCCACGGCCGGGCGACCAGGTGGTAGTAGGAAGCGGCGATGAGGTTGGGGTCCGCGATGATCGCCAGGCCCAGAATCGCGTCGCCGATGACCTCGGCCCCGCTGATCCACAGGGACACCACGTAGGGATAGGCCTTGGGCACCGGGTCGACGCGCAGCAGCGTCCAGAAGAACACGAATCCCGGCACCATGAGGGCCAGGTAGGTCAGCTCCCGTACCAGCGCCGAGTGGAAGCCGGTCACGTACCACGAGGTGAAGTAGACCAGGAACGGCGTCACCACGAGCACCAGGGTCGTGATCGCCGGGAACGTGACCACCTTGGCAGTCCGGCTGCCGATAGCCCGGTCGATCCGGGGGCCCGCGGTGGGGAGCGCCGCGATGGCCAGGCTGAGTGGCCGGCCCAGGGCCAGGAACAACGGCACCACGAGCAGCATCAGGACCGTCTGCGCCGCTCGCGCGTAGAACAGGACCGGCCGGTAGGCCCCCACGAACGACATCGTCGCGATGACCGCGAAGCCGAGCCCGAGCCCGCAGAACGCGATGACGCGCCCGGCCGGCCACCGCTGCCCGGCCCGCCGCACCCGTCTGACGCCGGCCAGATAGCCCACGGCCAGCGCCAGGATCAACGCCAGCGCCCACGGGTCGAGCACCCATTCGCTGAAGGCCCGGGAGACAGTCAGCTCCGGCGGCCCGTAATACCCGAGGGCACCGTGGTATCCCAGTGCATCCGGGCGGTGCAGGGCGATGAGGGCTGACATGCTCGCCACGCTACCGCCACGGTCCCCGCCTCTCACCGCCTGGCGTGCTGGGCTAGCTGAAGTGCCGGGCGATGTCTTCCGCGGCGGCCGGGCCGTAGGCATCCGTGAACCGCTCCGCGAGGTTGCCCGGCTTGAGCTCGTACTCCTGTGTCCCGGTGGTCTCCAGCGCGTGGACGGCGATCATGTTGCCAAGCTGGGCTGCCCGCTCCAGCCCCAGGCCCCAGGCCACGGCGGCCAGGAACCCTGAGCGGAACGCGTCACCGGCGCCGGTCGGCTCGGACGGCTTGACGTCGGGTATCGGCGGGACCAGGATCGGCTGCTGGCCCGCCCGGTCCACGCGCGCGCCCGACGAGCCCAGGGTGGTGACCCGGATGCCCACCTGGTCGGTCAGGTCCGCGCTCGTCCAGCCGCTCTTGTGCT
>Ga0209839_10001074_pt1 | contig 14079 bp, 9 predicted proteins | sample OrgsoiDNA2013050_FD_185800 | JGI IMG/M metagenome (GOLD analysis project Ga0209839, IMG submission 185800) | Permafrost soil microbial communities from the Arctic, to analyse light accelerated degradation of dissolved organic matter (DOM) -... | ecosystem: Environmental > Terrestrial > Soil >... | reverse complement strand
GGTCCTGGTCGGTCTTGATACCGGAGCAGTCGACCTCAACCTGGATGATATTGGCGTCGATGCCATAGACGGCGGCGCTGAGCGTTTTATAGAGCATGGGTAGACGCCAAGTCCCAACGTCTCGCAAAGTGGGCGAGAAATGGGGCACCCGGACACACGAAGTCCTGAGGTGCCGGATACCAACCTTACGAGGTTGAGGCCAGCGCTGGCTGTGACATCCGTCACAAGATGGCTGTGGAAAACACCGGTGGAGGATTCTTGCGCCCCTTTTGGGCTTGGCTGTCATACGCCTGACACCCACCGCTTACGCGGTGGGCTGCATTCTTTCGCCGCTTCGCGGCTTGCTTCCTACCTGACAGGATGGTCGTTACTGTCCAGTCGCGGACATGAAAGTCCATGAGTGGACGCGGGCATCTTCATAACAAAACTATTACAGCCTGCTTACTCCTTTGTTCCCAACGGAGTGGCTGGCCAACCATGTGGCGGAGCATGTGCTCCTTCATAACGGTTCCTTACAGATTTGCAGGAGTTGCCTCGCTATGGAAACGCTGCTTCAAGACTTCCGGTATGCACTGCGGCAGTTGCGGAAGAACCCTGGATTCACGGCGATTGCCGTGCTCACGTTGGCGCTAGGCATCGCGGTGAATGCGACCATGTTCAGCCTGGTCAGTGCGTTTCTGTTGCGGAAGCCGCCGGGGCGCGAGCCGGAGCGCGTCGCCGTTGTGACGGGCGTCGACCCGGCGCAGGGGTTTCAGGCGGATGCGAGGCCAGTGTCGGTTCCCAATTATTTGCAGTGGCGCGCGTCGAACCACGTTTTTACGGAGATGGCGGCGGCCAATGAATATCGTACGGCAAGTTTCAGCGCCCAGCAGCATTCGCCGGAGTCTCTGAATACGGCGGCTGTGTCGGCGAACTATTTCGGTGTGCTGGGAGTCGCGCCGCAACTGGGGCGTACGTTCATGACCGGGGAAGATCAACCGGGGCGGGATCACGTCGTCATTCTCAGTCACGGACTGTGGGAACGAGAACTCGGGTCGGATCCGGCGGTGATCGGCAATACGGTACGGCTCAATCGGGAAACGTACACGGTGGTCGGCGTGATGCCGGCAAGCTTCAGTCTGATGGGATTCAATCCTCAGATGTGGACACCGCTGGTGCTGACTCCGTCGGACCAGACGGCGGCGGCTCACCGGGATCGCTCGCTCTTTCTGTTCGCTCGCATGAAACCGGGCGTGAGCGTGGAGCAGGCGAGCGCGGAGTTTTCTACCCTGGGGCGCCAGGCCGAGCAGAGCTTTCCAGACACCGAAAAGGGGTGGGGAGTGATGGTGCGCACAATGCCCGATTTTCTGATCTATTCGTTCGGCATTCGCAGTGCGTTGGCGGTGCTGATGACGACAGTCGGATTCGTGCTGCTGATTGCCTGCGCCAATGTTGCCGGACTGCTGCTGGCGCGGGCGACGGGGCGGCGGAAGGAAATGGCTGTCCGGGCGTCATTGGGCGCGGGGCGGCTGCGTATCGTCCGGCAACTGCTGACGGAAGGGCTGGCTATCGCGGGACTGGGCGGCGGGCTGGGACTTTTCTTGACCTTTTGGGGCGTCAAGCTGGTTCAGGCGAATATGGCATTCAACGATCAGGTCAGTTCGATTCCGTTCACCATCGACCGGAATGTGCTGTTGTTTGCCGCGGGCCTGTCGCTGGTCTGCGCGGTGCTGTGCGGGCTGGCTCCGGCGCTCAACGCTTCGCGAACCGACATCACCACCAGTTTGAAGGATGAAAGCCGCGCTGCGTCGGCTGGGCGCTCACGCAGCCGCCTGCGGACTCTGATGGTCGGCGGCGAGGTCGCCCTGGCTTTATTTCTTCTGGTAGGGACCGGGCTGCTGGTGCATGCGCTCTTTGAGATTGAACATCAGAATCTGGGATTCCGCGCGGACCATCTGCTGACCGCAGGCATTTCTCTGGACCAAGGACGATACCAGGACGGTGCGAAGCAGATCCTGTTCGTCCGCGACCTGCTGTCTCGATTGCAGAATCTTTCGGGTGCGGAGGCGGTTGCCGCTGTCTCCGATCTGCCCGCCACCGGGCCGGGCAACGTAACGCTGCGCATTAAGGGGCAGCAGGACGCGCCCGGCAGCCAGGGCCTGAGTGCTCTCGATTTTGTTGTGACTCCGGACTACTTGCGGACGGCGGGCATCCCTCTGATCCACGGCAGAACCTTTACCGACGGCGACAACACCACCGCGCCACGCGTGCTGCTGGTCAATCAGAAATTCGTGGAGCGCTATCTGTCCGGACAGGACGCGCTGGGCCAGCAAGTCCGGCTGGAAGTGAATGGGGCTCCGGCGGGATGGAGCCAGATCGTCGGAGTGGTCAGCAATGTGAAGACGTACTCCGAATCGACTCGCGATGAGCCCGAAATCTATGAGGCGTATCAGCAGCGGCCGGTGGCATCGTTCTCGCTGATGGTGCGGACATCGTCGGAACCTAACGCCTTGATCGAAGGAGTGCGTAACACGGTGGCGCAGTTGGATGGCGAGCTTCCACTGGCTCGGGTGATGAGCATGCCGGCAGTGATCGAGTCACAACGGCAAGGCAATCCATTCTTTGTGCATATTCTTGGAACCTTCGCTGTCATGGCGCTGCTGCTGGCGGCGATTGGAATCTACGGGTTGATTGCATATTCCGTCGGCCAGCGCGCGCACGAAATCGGGATCCGCATGGCGCTCGGAGCGAGAAGGCAGGACGTGCAGCGCATGGTTCTTGGGGAAGGACTGAAGATGGCGGCTGTCGGAGGAGCAGTAGGATTGGCATTGGCCCTGCCGTTGCCGAAGCTGTTTGGCGCCATATTCTTTGACCTGCATGTCAGTGAGCCGTGGGTGTATGCGGTCGTGGTGGTTGCGATTCTGGTGGTGTCAATGTTCGCCGCATATGTTCCGGCGCGGCGGGCGGCGAGGGTCGAACCGATGAGCGCGTTGCGGCAGGAATAGCGCAGCGGACCTTAAAATCCGAAGATCGGTGCCAATCTCCCGATCCAAAACAATTGTTTGGCGTTAGAGGCTTCCCTGCGCTGTTGCGCAGGAACCTCCGCGTACCAAGATGTCCAACAAAGATTGTTCGCTGGGCGCATATAGAATTAGGATGACCTAGAGCTAAGGTCGCCCGAACTCCCCCATGACGCCCGACCCCGTGAACTCCTCGCGTTCGCCTCGCCCTCCTGGACACCTGGAGCGGGAGGAATCCCAGCTATGGCGCTGGCTGCTGCTGTTCATGGTGCTGCTGTCGGTGGCGCTGGCGGGCCTGTTGTGGGAGCGGCTGGAGAGTATTCCTTATTCACTTCGCGCCATTCCCATCGGCGTGCTGGCTCTGTCACTGCTCTTCGCGGTGTATGCCTACGGGCGGCGGCGGGAGGTCAGTGAACTCAAAGGCCTGCTGCAGGGGCTGCAGGAGCACGTGGGCGCTGCGCCCTCGGAGGAACAGCTCGATCAGCTCAGCCAGGTCATCATGCGGTCGCAGCGCAGCTTCAAGGAGTTGATCGATTCTTTTGACGATCCGGCATGCGCGGTATCGCTCGACGGCACCGTGCGGACTGTGAACAAGCGCGTAACTGAACTGACGGGGCTGGCTTACGCTGACCTGGTAAACCACAAGATTTACGACTTCGTCGAGGAACCCTTGCGCGAAGATGTGGAACGCGGCCTGGGCCGGTTTCTGGAAAAGAAGCGATGGGCGGGAACGGTGCGCCTGCGCCTGAAGAATAGTTCCCGGCCGCTCTATTTTGACTGTGTGATCAACGGGATCGTTAAAGGGGACGAGGTAGTCGGCGCGAGCGTGCTGGGGCGCGACGTCACCGAACAGCGCGAAAAAGAACTTCGCTTCACCGAACTATTCGAGACTCTGCAGGAAGGAGTCTACTTCAGCACGCCCGAGGGGCAACTGCAGGACGCGAATCCTGCGCTGGTCGGCATGCTGGGGTATGAAGACAAAGGGGACCTCTTGGGGGTGTCGGCGGAGGCACTGAACTTCGATCCGGAGCAGAAGCCGGTGCTGGGGCGCGCGCTTGATGACCGCGGCGGGGTTCGCACTCGCGAAGTAAAGCTGCGGAGGAAAGATGGGACCGCGGCGATTTTTCTGGATTCGTCCCGGGCGGTGTGGGATACGTCGGGCAACATCATCCGCTACCAGGGGACGCTGGTGGACATCACCGACAAGCGCAGCATGGAGCGCGAACTCGCGCAGCAGGAAGAATTTCGCGCGCGGCTGCTGGAGAGTTTCCCGGACTTGATTCTGGTGGTGGACTTGCAAGAGCGTTACACGTTTGTCTCCTCGCGGGCGCGCGATCTTCTCGGGTACGAGCCGAAAGAAATGCAGGGGAAGAAAATTTCGGACCTGGAAGATCATTCGCCGGACCTGGCGGCGCTTTATCACAACGTGGTTTCGGGGCAGCAGGCGTTTGCATCGGCCGAATATGGAGCGCGGCATCGCGACGGAAACTGGCGGACCATGCGTGCGGCGGCCAGCCGCCTGGTGGATTCCGAAGGCAAGATCAGCGGCGTGATTATCTCCGTGCGCGACATTACCATTGAGCGGAAGCTGGAGCAGCAGGTGGTGCAGAGCGAAAGGCTGGCGGCCATGGGCGCGATGATCGGCGGCGTGGCCCACGAATTGAACAATCCCTTGACCAGCATCATGGGCGTGAGTGAACTGCTGCAGGACACTGAGACCAACGAAACCTCACGCAAGCAGTTGGCCATGCTGCAACAACAGGCGCGGCGGGCGGCGGAGATCGTGCAGAACCTGACGTACTTCTCGCGCCCTCCTGCACCGGGCAAGAGCAGGATAAGCATTGCCGAGATCGTGGAGCGCACCTTGAACCTGCATGCCTATTCGCTGCGTAAGAACAGCATTACTGTGGACTTTTTGAAAGAGCCCGGGTTGCCTTACGCGATGGGCGATCCACACCAGTTGATGCAGGTATTCCTAAATCTGATCGTGAACGCGGAACAGGCGATTCGCGAAGCCCGCGACAAGGGAACTTTGCGGATTCGGATGGGCAAGGGCGAAGGCTCGGTGTGGGTCAGCTTTCATGACGACGGTCCCGGCATTGCGAAGGAGAATCTGGTCAGCATCTTCGATCCGTTTTATACGACGAAGCGGCCGGGGCGCGGGACGGGGCTGGGACTGAGCATCTGCAAGTCGGTGATGAAGGAACATAGCGGCAGTGTCGAGGCAGCGAATGCTCCGGACGGAGGAGCCGTGTTTACGGTGACGCTGCCGGTGTCGGCGACGGCCTGATCTAATCGTCGGGCGTGGATTGCCAGCGCCGTAAATTCGGCAAATTAAAACCACAGATTCGCTCCTCAGGGGCGCGGAGCTTTGCTCCAGCTTGGACGGACGAATGCGTCCGCCCCTACATGATTTTTATCTCTCGACAGCCATTGCTACTGCGTTGCCGCCGCCTAAACAGAGAGCAGCGATGCCGCGGTGTACGTCGCGGCGGATCATTTCGTAGATGAGCGTGACCAGGACGCGGGCACCGCTGGCGCCGATGGGGTGACCGATGGCGACGGCTCCGCCGTTCACGTTGACCTTATCGGGATTCAGGCCCAGTTCGCGCATGACGCCGAGTGCTTGCACGGAAAAAGCTTCGTTGAGTTCGTACAGGTCGACATCTTCGTTCTTCCAGCCAGTCTTTTCCCAGATGGTGCGGACGGCGCCGACCGGGGCCATCATCACCCACTTTGGTTCGACGCCGCTGGTAGCTTGGGCAACGATTCTCACCATCGGCTTCGCGCCTACCTCTTTCGCGCGCGTAGCACTGGTGATGACCAGGGCGGCGGCGCCGTCGTTCACGCCGGGAGCGTTGCCGGCGGTGACTGTGCCGTCTTTTTTGAAGGCGGGCTTCAGGGCACGCAGCACTTCGATGGTCGTGTCTTCGCGTGGTGACTCATCCTTGTCGAAGATCGTGGGAGGCGCACCCTTCTTCTTCGCTGGAATCTCGACTGGAATGACTTGCGACTTAAAGCGGCACTCTTTGATCGCGGAGACGGCTTTGCGGTGCGAGTTCACGGCGAACTCGTCCTGCTCTTCGCGCGTAACGCCATATTTCTCGGCGACGTTCTCGCCGGTGATACCCATGTGGTAGTCGTTGTAAATGTCCCAGAGGCCGTCGTGGACCATGGAGTCGACGATCTGCGCATTGCCCAGGCGATATCCCTTGCGCGCTTGCGGCAGAAGATACGGAGCGTTCGTCATCGACTCCATGCCGCCGGCGACGACGATGGAACTGTTTCCGGTTTGCACCGCTTGCGCAGCGAGCGCGACGGATTTCAATCCCGAGCCGCAAACTTTGTTGATAGTCATGGCACCTGTCGAAGGAGAGAGTCCGCCGAAGATTGCGGCTTGGCGCGCGGGGTTCTGGCCGAGTCCGGCAGTGATGACGTTACCCATAATGCACTCGTCGATCCGATCGGAATTCAATCCGGCACGCTTCACGGCTTCGCGAACGGCGATGGCGCCGAGTTGCGGGGCGCTGAAATCGGAGAGGCTGCCTTGAAATTTCCCGACCGGCGTGCGGCAGCCGGAGATGATAACAACATCGTCAAAAGAGGCCATGAATCATGCTCCCGCGATGATTTCGCTGATCTGATTATAGATGCGTGGACGGGAGAATGGGTCGCTAAGGTGATGGACTCCACCGATTAGCTCACTACAGCAGGATGTGCCGATGATTGAATCGGCGGACATCGGAAAGTGTGGATGCAGCGATGACGCTCACTTCGAACTTTGTCGCGCTCGTGCGTACACGCGAGAATCTTCTTGACTTTCACCATGACGATTCACTCGCTGTGACTTTGGTACAGCGACTTCGCACGATTGCATTGTCATTTTTCTCTTGACTTCATTTTTCAATAACTCTATGTTTCAAATAGTTGCAACAAAAGATCGTTGCGAATTTTTCCATGAAAAATGGAAGGGAGAATAGAACACAATGGCAACCAAGAAAAAGGCAAAGAAGAAAAAGAAGCATTAAGAAGGTTCAGCACGAAGTAAAAAGGGGACGCGAATAGCGTCCCCTAAGTTTTTTTGGGTGCGCATACCGAATGCACACGGCCGTGGTCAGATAGGGATTCCTCGCTTCGCCCGGAATAACAAACTCTGGGGATGCTGTAACGACTACGAGGACTTGGGCGCGCTCGGCGCTTTTTGCGGAATGCGCTTTTCTTTCTCGGGGCAGAGGCCTCGATAGGCGCAGAAGCTGCAATGAATGCCGATTTTGGCGTTGAACTCGCCGGCAGCAATTCTCTGGGCCGCCGCTTCAACCCGTTGGCACGCGGCCAGAAGTTGAGGCGCCGAGCGTACGGTAGTGACCGAAACATTTTCCTGCAGGTTGTGAAAGATGAGCGCGCCGACCTCGTATCCCCATTTTTCACGCGCGGCGATGGCATAGAGCGACAACTGCAGGCTCTCGTCGGCATCTTCCTGGTCTTTGGCTTTGCCGGTCTTGTAATCGACGATTGCGACGGTACCGTCCTCGCGACGATCGATGCGATCGATGCGGCCGGAGACAGTCGTCGCACCGATTTTTATTTCGAATGACTGCTCTGTGTGCAGCACCTGGGGCGGCGGCAGCGTTCGTGCGGCGGCGAGGAATTCGCGCAGATGCTCGATTCCCTGCTCCTCGTAGAGTTCGTGCTGATATTTCTCCTGAATCCTTTCGCCGGCCAGGTCCTGGCGGAAAAGATCGATCAACTCTTCGTCGGTTTTAGGTCGACCGAGTTGCACCGAATCGAAATAAGTTTTGAGAATGCGATGAATCGAGCCGCCATATTTCATCGCAGCCGCTGGACTTGCCGAGATGCGCCAGTCGCGCTCTAGCTTGAAACTCAATCCGCAGCGCTCGTAGGTATCGACGGCGGAGGCGCTCAGGCGGGAGTGCAATCCTTCCAGCACCGGCAGTTCGAACCATTGCGTCGTCTGCGACTCGGCGGGATACTTTGTGGCCGCGGCGGCAAAGATTTCGGCCTGCGCGCCGCTCGCCGGAATCGCATGCAGCCATCGAGAGAGGCCCTGGTTCTCGATTAGTTCGCGCATATAGCCATCGGGATTCTTGTTGGCCTTGCCTTTGCCCTGGCGGGAGTAGATGCGTAACGAATCGCGCGCGCGGGTCATCGCGACATAGAAGAGGCGCCGCTCTTCCTGGTTATGCAGCGTCTTGTCGTCTGCCTGAGCAAAATCGGCGCCGCGCAATTCCGGCGGGAAGGCGACCACGGTCTCCCGGTAATAGAGGGGGAACGAACCGGAGTTGGCGCGGAGAATGAGGACGTGGGGGAATTCGAGTCCCTTGGCGCCGTGCACGGTCATGAGGCGAACCGCGTTCTCGCTCTCGCTCGACGGCAGGGGAATCACGCCGCCGGCTTCGCGGAAGTGGCCGAGATAGTCGACCAGTTCTTCCAACTCGATCGTCTTGTTGACCGCCTTCTGCTCCCAGGCGGCGACGAATTGCAGGGCCGCCTGCAGAATCGGTGAGGCGGCGTCGAGGGCAAATTCTTTCACGATGATGTCGAGCGCGGCGCGGGCTTTCGCACCGCGGCGGCTGATCTCTTCGCGAGTGCGTCGCACCGCCGCTAACCCTTCGGCGCCGCCATCGACGCGATCAAGCGCAGAGGAAAGCGGGACGACCGGGCCCTCGCGACTGTCGCGTTTGATGGCGCGCATGACTTGCCGCAGTTGCTCAGGATTTACGTGGAAACTGGGTAGGGCTGCAACGCGAAACAGGCTGACGTCATCGCCGGAACTCACGACCGCACTCAGACACGCAAAAAGATCGCGAACCTGAGGAGTATCGGAGACATCCATGCTCTCGATGACGAATGGGATATCGGCCTCGGCCAGCTCGTTTACAACTTCGTCGCGATGGGAGTGCGAGCGGTAGAGAATACCGAAGTCCGACCATTTGCACTTGGATTTTTTCTGCACATCGCGGATGTAGCTGACCAGATCGGGACCTTCAGCATCCCTGCTGGTTAGAACCACGACCGACACCATGGGGCTGGAGAGCTGCACGCCGGTACTTGCAGCTTCCTCCTCGCGGGCAGACTGCAATGGCGCGCGCTGATAGGCGATGGTTCCGCCTCCGTGTCCGGCAAACATCGGTGGATTCTTGTCGATCAGTGCGAAGGCGCTACGCAGGATTGGCGTGGTGGATCTGCGATTCTTTTCCAACACCACTCGCTTGGCACCGGGAAAATGGCGATTGAACAACTCAAAGGCCGCGCTGGATGCGCCGCGAAAACGGTAGATTGCCTGGTCGGGATCGCCGACGGCGAAGATGTTTCCGTCGGCTCCGGCGAGGCGGGCGAGAATCTTGATCTGGGCAATGTTGGCGTCCTGAAATTCGTCGGCCAGGATAAAGCGGGCACGGGAACGGGCCTCAGCCAGGATGTTCTCGTCGCTATGCAACAAGGCGTGCGCCCGCGTAATCATGTGGCTGAACGTGCCGAGATTTTCCTCTTGCAGCCAGCGCTCCATGGTGCTGAAGACGCGGGCGATCTCGCGGCAGCGGCCGAGAATTTCTTCGTCAGTCAGTACATTGCTCGACTTGGCGACGCGAGGCATGGGGACTTCGCCGCGCTCCAGACGGTCGACATATTCGGCATAATCTTCGGGCTTGACGAGTTCGTCATGGCAGCGGCTGACAAACTCCAACAGGTCATTCAAAAACTGGCCGATGTTGGCGGCGCGGATGTAGTGCTCGAGGCGAAGCTCGGGCATGCGGCGGCGCAGGTAGACCCACAGGTCCTTTTCGTCGAGGACGCCGAAGTCCTGGTGCACACGTTTCAAGAGACCAAGGCAGTAGTCGTGGAAAGTAGCGGCGTTCACTTCTTCGCCGCCGAGGAGCTTGCGCAGCCGGTCTTTCATTTCGTCGGCGGCGTTAATGGTGTAGGTGAGCGCGAGGATTTCGTGCGGCTTGGCGTGACCCTCGCGAACCAGGCGGTCGATGCGATAGGTGAGAACGGACGTCTTGCCGGTGCCAGCGCCCGCGACCACCAGCATGGGGCCATGTACGTGCTCGATGGCCTGGCGCTGGCGGTCGTCGGGAGAGAATGGTGCGGGACGGGAGTTCGACTTCGACGGCGGCATTCTCGCTCAGAATAACACCTCGAGCGACGGCGTTTTGAAATCCTATTTTCCAGCGTTCGTGTCGACTTGAAAAATGCCGAAGGTGTTGCCTTCGGTGTCGACGAAATAGCCTTGCCAGCAAGTGCCGGGCACGGCGAATTTCGGCAACGCCACGATGCCGCCGACGTTCTCTATCTCCTTTGCCGTGGCGTCGAAACTGTCGACTTCAAGGGAGCACACGAAAGCGTTTGTGCCGGTCCGCGCCGGCGGTCGCGGGGCTGGCCGTTTCAGCAGACCACCTCTCGACCCGCCGGTTTCGATCGTCCAGTACGGAATCGGAAGACCGGGAACCTCGGAAAACTTCCAGCCGAAGACGTGTGCATAAAAGCTGGCGGCGCGATTGGGTTCGTCCGCCGGAATTTCACAGTAAATGTGTCCTTTGCTCATGCCTAATTTTCTCCGATCAGAGCCGCCGGGGCAAATCAGTGTCAGCCTTCCGACATTGCGATAACCGTGGCGGCTATGGCGGCAGTCTCGGCGCGGAGGATCGTGGGGCCGAGAGAGGCGGCAGTCCATCCCGACTTTTGGAAGAGATGCAATTCGTCTTCGGTCCAGCCCCCCTCGGGGCCGACGGCCAGCAGGATTTCGCCCTCTCTTGAATGCGATGCGAGAAGGTCGCGCAACTGAGTCTGCTGTTCAGACTCTGACAGCACAATGCGCAGGGCTCCGGTGAATGAGAAAGCGTCTTTCAGTTTGATAGGGTTGGAGATTTCGGGCGGGAACGCCCGGCGCGATTGCTCGGCAGCTTGGATCGCGATCTTGCGCCAGCGCTCGGCGCGCTTCGTCGCGGCGGAGGTGAGGTGGGCGTCGGTGCGGCGCGCAATTACCGGCACAATTCGTGAGGCGCCGAGTTCGGTACACTTCTCGATGGCCCACTCCATGCGATCGAACTTGAACACTGCGAGAAAAAGCGTAATGTTGGCGGTCGTTGTGGCGGAGATTCCTTCGCCCAATTCGAATTCCACACAGCCCGCCTTGATGGCCACGATACGGCCGTGGCGCACGGTGTCGCCGGCGACGATGTCGAATTCCTGACCTACGCGGGCGCGCAGGACTCGGATGAGGTGGTCCGCGTGGGCACCGGTGAGTGCGGCTATGTTGCCGGAGGTTTCGTCGGCGATCCAGCGGCGGCGGGTCATGGTGATGGCGGATGCGCCTTCGTTGGATCGATCTGGCGTCGATGCCGTGGGTGAAAACGTTTCTTTCGCCCCTTCGGGCCGACTCAATTTCTTCGACACGAACCACAGCTTACGCTGTGGGCTGCAATCTTTCGCCGCTTCGCGGCTGTACAACTTCAGGCTTATCCAAACATGTCTTTCATTTTGCCGAGGAGCGACCGCAGCAATGGCTGGTTGTCGACCTTCGAGAGTGCGTCCAGCTCTTGCAGCAATTCTTTCTGGCGTTTATTCAGCTTGCTCGGGATCTGCACGCGTACTTCGACGTAGAGATCGCCCTCGCCGTGTCCGTTCAAAATGGGAACGCCTTTGTTGCGGATGCGGAACGCGGTGCCAGGCTGCGTGCCTTCGGGAACTTTCAGGGTGTGCTCGCCGTCCATGGTGGGCACGCGAATTTCTGCGCCCATGGCCGCCTGCGGCACCGACAGCGGCACCACGCAGTGCAGATCATTACCTTCGCGGGCGAAGAATTCGTGTTCTTTCACGTGCAATACAACATATAAGTCACCCGCCGGTCCGCCGAACTGGCCGACCTCGCCTGCGCCGGAAAATCGGATTCTCGTACCATCCTCCACACCAGCCGGAACGTTGGCTTCGACGGTGCGCTGGCGTAGAATGCGGCCTTCACCTTTGCACTTCAGGCAAGGGTCTGTGATGACGCTCCCGCTTCCCTGGCAGGCGGGACAAGTGCGCGCGATGCTGAAGAATCCCTGCTGGTAGCGGACTTGCCCGCGACCGGCGCAAGAACGGCAAGTGGTGGGACCTTTTCCCGGCGCAGCGCCGGAGCCGCGGCAGTCCTCGCAGGCTTCGTGGCGGCGAACCGTGACCTGAGTTTGCTTGCCGAAGTATGCCTCTTCAAATTCGAGCGTGAGGTCTTCGCGAAGATCGGCCCCTCGCTGCACGCGGCTTTGACGGCGTCCACCGCCGCCGCCGAACATGTCGCCGAAACCGAAGAATTCGCCGAAGATATCGCCGAAGTCCTGGAATATCGTGGGGTCGATGCCGCCCGAGGAACCGGAACCGCCACCGAGCCCGGCGTGGCCGTAGCGGTCATAGGCAGCGCGCTTATCGCCGTCGGCGAGCACGGCATAGGCTTCGCTGACTTCCTTGAATTTTTCTTCCGCGTCGGGATTATTGGGATTGCGGTCGGGATGGAACTGGAGCGCGAGCTTGCGATAGACGCTCTTCAGTTCGATTTCCGTCACCGTGCGGGTCACGCCAAGCACTTCGTAGTAGTCGCGTTTTGCGTTCGTGGTCAGAATAAACCTTTCTTCAATGAACAAAATCTGGGGGCAAGCCGGGGCCATGAATTTCTTACGCAGCTAGAATCTTCAGGGATTCCTTGCGACCTTCACCATGGCGGGACGCAGCAGGCGGTCCTTCAACCTGTAACCGCGCTGCAATTCTTCCAGCACCTCATGGTCGGCCGCGTCGGAGGTCTCCACCATCTCGATCGCTTCATGCACATGCGGATCGAAGGGCTCGCCCCTGGCAGGAATGGGACGCACTCCGAGCTTTGCCAGAGCGTCCTGCAACTGCTTGTAGATGAGTTCCACGCCGCTGCGGAAGTCTCCCGGTTCGGACTTCACCTGCAGGGCGCGCTCGAAGCTGTCGATCACCGGCAGCAGCAACTTGAGGGTGTCCATGGTCGCGTAGTCGCGGAAGTCCTGCTGCTCTTTGCCGGCGCGGCGGCGGGCGTTTTCGAATTCGGCCTGGGCGCGCGCCAGACGGTCGAGCAGCGAGTCGCGCTCGGCCTTCAGCATCTGCAATTCCGCTTCGCTGCCGGCCTCATTCACCCGCGCGTCGGGAATCTCGTCCCCATCCGCGGCGGGCAGTTCGTGATCGAGATCAAGCCCTGCAGTTTCTGCTTCTGACTTTCCGTTTGATTTCCTCATAACTGCGTTTCGATTACTCCGATTCATTCAGGATCTTGTCGAATAAGCGTGCGATGTAGGACACCGCAGTGATGGTGTGCTGGTAATCCATGCGCGTGGGACCGATCACGGCCAGCGAGCCCATCATTTCATTGCCGGAGTGGGCCGGTGCGCCGATCAGGACGAAATTCTGCATCGACGGCAAAGTCTGGTCGAGTCCGATGACCACGCGGACGGCTTCCTGCTTTACGTCGAGGTAGGCGCCCAGTAGCTTGACGACCTTTTCTTTTTCTTCCAGGGTCTTGAGCATTTCCTGAAGGCGTTCGCGGTCGTGATCGGCAGTGACCAGGTTCGACGCGCCTTCAACGAAGACGACTTGCGATCCTTGTTCCGCGGCCAGCGCACCCTGCTTGTAGAGTTGCTCGACCGAGTGCATCAGGCGGTCGGCCTCGCTGCGCTCTTGCTCGAGTCGGCGGGCCAGTTCGACCCGCATTGACTCCATGGTCCATCCGCGGAAATTCTCGTTGATGTAGCGCGCGGCCAGATCGAGATCTGGCTGCGACAAGTCGAGACGCAACACGCGATCACGCACCAAGCCAGAGCGGGTAACGAGGACTGCTAAAACTTTTGATCGCCAAGACGAGAAAAATAAACATGCTCAAGCGCGTTCTTCGGCCCGCTGGTCGCAACTGTTACGCCTACATTCCGCGAGATTAGCGAAAGGACGTGCGAGGTGCGCTCCATGAACTCCTGCACGTCGGTGATGCCGGCGAGCGACTCCGAGATCATCGACTCTTCCTGCGGTGCCAGGCGGGCGTCGCCGGAAATTTGCTCGACGTAGTAGCGATAGGCCT
>Ga0209839_10001072_pt1 | contig 14083 bp, 14 predicted proteins | sample OrgsoiDNA2013050_FD_185800 | JGI IMG/M metagenome (GOLD analysis project Ga0209839, IMG submission 185800) | Permafrost soil microbial communities from the Arctic, to analyse light accelerated degradation of dissolved organic matter (DOM) -... | ecosystem: Environmental > Terrestrial > Soil >... | reverse complement strand
ACTAGAGCCTTTTCGGTTTTGATTTGAATCAGAACCGCGCAAGGCCCGCTCCGAAAAATGGTTAACATCCGGTTGACCGAACGGGCCACTCTGCTCCGATCTGGCGAAACACTTCCACAATCACTTTCGGGTAATTCTTGCGGGCGGATGATTGCTGCCGCCTGGGGATTTCTCGATGCCGTCGTCTGCCGTTGCAACAATCTCTGTCAGAAGCGCGATACGCCGGTTTCGACGCAACCGTCGTGGTTCGGCGGCCGTCGAATTCGCCTTGGTCGCACCGGTGTTCTTTGCGCTGCTGTTCGCGATTATCGAGACGGGGTTGATGTTTTTCGCAGGTCAGGTCCTGGAGACGGGAACGCAGGACAGCGCGCGGCTGATGTATACGCATCAGGCCTACGACACCGGCATGGACGAAACGGCGTTCAAGACCGATCTCTGCAGCCGCATTTCAACGCTGTTCAACTGCACGGGTAATCTCGCGAGTCTGACCGTGGACGTGCAGTACTATGCCCCCGGCGCCGCGATCAATCTCGCCGATCCGATCGTCAACAGCAGCCTCTCCGGCACCTTCACATATCAGGTTCCGCCGCCCGGCAGCGCGAACACCGTGGTCGTCCGCGTGTTCTATAAATGGCAGCTCTACGTGACCGGGCTTGGCTTCAACGTTGCGAATCTCACCGGCAGCCAACGGCTGCTCGCCGCAACGGTTGCCTTTCATGTGGAACCTTGAGGCGATGAAGATGTCTCCGACAAAGAAGATATCGCTCCGCGCGCGAGGTTTGGTGAATGATTGCCGCGGCATCGCGGCGATCGAGTTTGCGCTGATTGTTCCGATCATGCTGGTAATGTTTTTCGGAGTGGTCGAGTTTTCATCGGGCGTCGCGGTGAATCGCAAGGTTACGCAGGCGTCGCGAACGCTGTCCGATCTCGTTTCGCAATCGACGAACGTACTGGATACCGACCTCACCAATGCCGGTCAGGCAGCCAAGGCGATCATGACGCCCTATCCGCCAGCGCCGCTGAAATCATCGATTACGGAATTGTACATCGATCCCGCGACAAAGGTGGCAAGGGTTCAGTGGAGCAGGACGCTGTCGATCGACAGCTCGGGCAATGTCACGTTCGGGACGGCTGCGCATCATCAGTCGGACGTGGTGACAATACCCACGGATCTGCAGGTTGGCGGCACCTACGTGATCTGGAGCGAGACCAGCTACCTCTATGTGCCTACCGTCGGCTATGTGATGGCGAAGGCCGGCGTCACGTTGCACGATTTTACCTATACGCGTCCGCGTCAGTCCCTCTGCGTCACCTATCCCGCGCCGGGGCTTTGCCCGACGTTTTAAAGTCTGGACCTGGAGCTGCGAGAGATTTTCGGCCGGCGCCATTCCGGCGCAACAACAATAAAAAGGCCGCGCGGTCCAGCGCGGCCTTTAACCTTATTTCAAACCGAATTTCCCAAGCGGAGGGCCTAAAGAAATCCCTAGCCAGCGGCGCGCAGATTGTCCGCCGAAGACTTGCCAGAGCGGCGATCGGCCACGATCTCGTAGCTGATCTTCTGGCCTTCACGCAGTGTACCAAGTCCGGCGCGCTCTACGGCGCTGATGTGCACGAACACGTCGTTGCCACCGTCATCCGGTTGAATAAAGCCGAAGCCCTTGGTCGCGTTAAACCACTTCACGGTTCCCATGCTCACGGGGGTAGTCCCTTCTCAAGATAGATATAGTAGAAGCCTGCTTTCGACAGGCTGGTGAGATCGAATTTTTGGAAGGGTCGTCAGCGTCTAAACCGGCTGTACCGGTGGATAGCTAATGTCGTCCGGCCGAAAATCGATTAATACATATTATGCGAAGGCAGCCCCCAAAACAATCCTGACGTGCGCGCTTTTTTTAATTGCAGCGGTTTCGTGGCAGCGCGCCGTCACCGCGCACCGAGGTGATCTCGTCATGCGCGATTTCGCGGCAGCTAGCGGGGCGTTTACCTGCGCCGGAATTGGCCGCGCGGCGGTGCACCACGCGGGCCTCCGCCGCCCGGCCGCTCGTCCTTGTGACGGAAGATGAGCCGGCCCTTCTCCAGATCATACGGCGACATCTCGATCGTCACCCGATCGCCGGCCAGCGTCTTGATCCGGTTCTTCTTCATCTTGCCGGCGGTGTAGGCGACGATCTCGTGTCCGGCATCGAGCTGCACGCGGTAGCGGGCATCGGGGAGGATTTCGGTCACCAGTCCTTCGAACTGGATCAGCTCTTCTTTAGCCATGGTTATCTCCAGATCGATCGGCTAGCGCTGCGGTCGTTGGGTGCGGTTGGGTCGGGTATTCGGGCGGCTTTCGCGATGCAAAAAGGCAACCCCCTGCATCCCTTCAGCCTTGCCGCCAGCTTGCGGCGACGGGCGCGACGGCTCCTGCCGGGTGGTTGGCGGAACGTTATTGTTACCACTTGGACGGCGGTGACGGCGAGGCCCTTTCGAACCGGGGGCCGCGTCATTGCCCCGGGTCGCGTGCACGCGCGGTCCGGATCGTGCACCTCGATGCTGCGCCGGCGCCGGCGCCGGGTCGCGATGACCGGGCGTGCGGCGGTCTTCCCTGGGCAAGGTGATGCGGATCAGCTTTTCGATATCGCGCAGGAAGGCCATTTCCTCTCCCGCGCACAGCGAGATGGCGACGCCGTCGGCGCCGGCGCGCGCGGTGCGGCCGATCCGATGGACGTAGGTTTCAGGCACGTTGGGAAGATCGAAATTCACCACATGGCTGATGCCGTCGACGTCGATGCCGCGGGCGGCGATGTCGGTGGCGACCAGCGTGCGGATCTCGCCGGTGCGGAATGCCGCCAGTACCCGCTCGCGGTGGTTCTGCGACTTGTTGCCGTGAATGGCGTCCGCCGTGATGCCGGCCCTGGCGAGGCCTTTCACCACCTTGTCGGCGCCATGCTTGGTCCGGGTGAAGATCAGCGCGCGACTGACCTGCTCCTGCTTCATGAGCTGCGCCAGCACGGCCGGCTTGGCCGAGTGATCGACCTGAATGATGCGCTGGGTAATGCGCTCGACCGTCGAGGCGACCGGGGTTACGGCCACCCGCGCCGGATCGCGCAGCATCGCTTCGGCGAGCTCGGCGATATCCTTGGGCATCGTCGCCGAGAAGAACAGCGTCTGCCGCTTGACCGGCAATTTGGCGACGATTTTCCGGATGTCGTTGATGAAGCCCATGTCCAGCATGCGGTCGGCCTCGTCGAGCACGAGAAACTCGACCTGTCCGAGCTTCAGCCCGTTGCTTTGCACGAGGTCGAGCAGGCGGCCCGGGGTGGCCACCATGACTTCGACGCCCTGCATGATCGAGCGGACCTGACGTCCCATCGGGACGCCGCCGATGGCCAGCGCCGAAGTCAGGCGCATGTGACGGCCATAGGCATTGAAGCTATCGAGAATCTGTCCCGACAATTCGCGGGTCGGGCTGAGCACGAGCACGCGGCAGGCCTTGGGCTGCGGCTTGATGCGGTTCTCAAGGATGCGATGCAGGATCGGCAGCGCGAAGGCGGCGGTCTTGCCGGTGCCGGTCTGGGCAATGCCGACGACATCACGGCCGGTCAGGGCGATGGGAATGGTTTGAGCCTGGATGGGCGTGGGCGTGAGATAATTCTCTTCCTTGAGGGCACGCGAGATGGGATCGGCGAGGCCGAAATCCTGAAAGGAGGTCAAAAGGTGGGTTCTTTCCATTATGAATGGCAGGCGCCCGGCGGTAATCGCTGGGAGCGCGCGAGGGTGTCTAGAGACACCCGCGTGTTTGGGGCGTCGGTTTTGGTTAGCTGAAGGGGCAAGCCAGAAACCGTTGGACGGGATCAGAACACGCGGCTCGCAGTGACCCGGTGATTCCCTGGGTCGTACCGTTGATATGGAACACGAACGCGGCGGTTTCAAGGTGAATCGTGAATCGATACCTTCGCGAGGTTAAGACGGACGCGAATACGGTGTCGTTTACAGCCAAGTCCGACACTGGCTTGCGCTGCGACGCAAAAAATACCTGCCGAAGTTTTAGACAATTCGTCGAATTTGCTTATAAAATATACAATTTGCCGATGAAGCATACATTTTTTTAGCTCAAATACTAGGCAGAAATGCCGTCATTCCAGCCCGCCGAGCGAAAATTATTCAATGAAAACCTTGGCTTAAATCATCTGAGCACCGTGGCATGGTTCTTGCGATTCCGTTAATGCAGGCGGCCGTGGGGCCGTTTCGCAGCGTTTAAACGCCTGCGCCAGGGAGATGACACCTCATGCTTACTCATTTGACTCACGATATAGCGGCGCCATTGAGCCGCCGCCGCTGGCTGGCGGCGACCGCCGGGCTCGTTTTGGGCTTGGCCACATTGACGACCGCACGAGCGGCAGATGACACCATCAAGGTTGGCGTTCTTCACTCGCTCTCCGGCACCATGGCCATCAGCGAAACCACGCTGAAGGACACCGTCCTGTTCATGATCGATGAGCAGAACAAGAAGGGCGGCGTTCTCGGCAAGAAACTCGAGGCCGTGGTCGTCGACCCCGCGTCGAACTGGCCGCTGTTTGCGGAAAAAGCCCGTGAGCTCATCACCAAGGACAAGGTTTCGGTGGTGTTCGGCTGCTGGACCTCGGTGTCGCGCAAATCCGTGCTGCCGGTGTTCAAGGAGCTGAATTCGATCCTGTTCTATCCCGTGCAGTACGAAGGCGAGGAGAGCGAGCGCAACGTGTTCTACACGGGGGCCGCGCCGAACCAGCAGGCGATCCCCGCGGTCGACTACCTCATGAAGGATGAAAAGGTGAAGCGCTGGGTGCTGGCCGGCACCGACTACGTCTATCCGCGCACCACCAACAAGATCCTCGAAGCCTACTTGAAGTCGAAAGGCGTCAAGCAGGAAGACATCATGATCAACTACACCCCGTTCGGTCATAGCGACTGGCAGACCATCGTCGCCGACATCAAGAAGTTCGGCTCGGCCGGCAAGAAGACCGCGGTGGTCTCGACCATCAACGGCGACGCCAACGTCCCGTTCTACAAGGAGCTCGGCAACCAGGGCATCAAGGCAACCGATATTCCGGTTGTCGCGTTCTCGGTCGGCGAAGAAGAACTCGCCGGCATCGACACCAAGCCGTTGCTCGGCCACCTCGCCGCCTGGAACTACTTCGAGTCGATCAAGACTCCGGCGAACGAGAAGTTCATCAAGGAATGGCAGGCCTACACCAAGAACCCGAAGCGGACCACCAACGATCCGATGGAAGCCACCTATATCGGCTTCAACATGTGGGTGAAGGCGGTCGAAAAGGCCAAGTCGCTCGATGCTGACAAGGTGATCGACGCGCTTCCGGGCACCAAGACGCCGAATCTGACCGGCGGCGTGTCCGAGCTGCTGCCGAACCACCACATCACCAAGCCGGTGTTCATTGGCGAAATCAAAGCCAATGGTCAGTTCGACGTGGTGTTCAAGACGCCCGGCCTCGTCGCCGGTGACGCGTGGTCGAAGGAGCTGCCGGATTCCAAGGACCTGATCGGCGATTGGGTCGGCAAGAAGTGCGGCAACTACAACACCAAGACCAACAAGTGCGGTGGTCAGGGCTCCTGAGTAACGCTTGAGAGCGTTTTCAAGCGAAAGCCAGCCCCGGACTTGATCCGGGGTGGAGACCGGTTCGCGTCAAGAAAACGCGTCAACTTGAGAATCTGGAGCCTCGTTTCGATTCTATCGAAACGGAAAAGGCTCTAGAGTTCAACAAACCAGGGAAGGCGGCGATACCCGCCGCCTTCCTTCTGCCGCTGCCGGGGTCGTCCAGTGCTTGCCAGAATAATCAGAAACGTCCGTGCGCTCCCATTCGCAGTACTGCTCATCGTCGCGACCGCCCTGCCGGTCATGGCCGGGCCGTTCGAAGACGCGGTCGGCAAATTCGCCAATGACGAGTTTTCAGATACCGAAGAAGCCGTAGGCGCGATCGCGACCAGCGGCAATCCGCTGGCCTATCGCATCATCAGCGCGCTCCAGGACGGCCGCTTGATGGCCGATTCCGACTCCAAGAAAGTCTATGTCGCCGAGCCCGACGGCAAGAGCATCGATGCCGCGACCGGCGCGCCGGTTGACAGCGTTCCCGACAGCGCCGCCGCCGTGCGCCTCAACAACCGCCTGCGCCGCACCGTCGAGGCCGCACTCGGTGGCTTGACGCTGCTGTCGCCGGACCCTGCCAGGCGCGTCCAGGCCGCGCAGTCGGTGTTCAAGACCCACGACGAGACCATGCTGCCGGTGATCGACGGCGCGCTGCAGAAGGAAACCAACAAGGCCGCGAAGCTGGCCTTTACCGAAGCACGGGCGGCGATCCTGCTGTTCAAGGAAGACGCCACCGATGCCGAAAAGCTTGAAGCCATCGCCACCATCAAGGCGCGTGGCGACCAGGAAGCGCTGGCTTTGCTGACCGGGTTGACCGGCGATCAGCCGCCGGCGATCGCGCGCGCCGCGGCCAATGCGACATCGGCCATCCAGGGCAATCTCGCGCTGTGGTCCATGGTGCAGAACGCCTGGTACGGACTGTCGCTGGGGTCGGTTCTGCTGCTTGCCGCCATCGGTCTGGCCATCACCTTCGGGGTGATGGGCGTCATCAACATGGCCCATGGCGAGATGGTGATGATCGGGGCCTATGTCACCTTCGTGGTGCAGCAGACCATCCGCACCAGCTTTCCCGGGCTGTTCGACTATTCGCTGCTGATGGCCGTGCCACTGGCCTTCATCGTGGCCGGCGCGATCGGGATCCTGATCGAGCGCAGCATCATCCGCTTTCTATACGGCCGCCCGCTGGAGACCCTGCTGGCGACCTGGGGCCTGTCGCTGGTCCTGCAACAGGCCGTGCGCACCATGTTCGGTCCCACCAATCAGGAGGTCGGCAACCCCTCCTGGATGAGCGGCGCGTTCGAGATCGGCCAGATCACGATCACCTATAACCGGCTGTGGATTCTTTGCTTCACGCTGGCGGTGTTCGTCATCCTGCTGGCGATGCTGCGCTATACCAGCCTCGGACTTGAGATGCGCGCGGTGACGCAAAACCGCAGGATGGCGGCCTCGATGGGCATCGCGACCTCGCGGGTCGACGCGCTGACATTCGGCCTCGGCTCGGGCATCGCCGGGATCGCCGGCGTGGCGCTGTCGCAGATCGACAACGTCAGTCCCAATCTCGGCCAGAGCTACATCATCGACTCCTTCATGGTGGTGGTGTTCGGCGGGGTCGGCAATCTCTGGGGCACGCTGGTCGGCGCGTTCACGCTCGGCATCGCCAACAAGTTTCTGGAACCGGTCGCGGGCGCCGTGCTCGGCAAGATCGCGATCCTGGTGCTCATCATCCTGTTCATCCAGAAACGTCCGCGCGGCCTGTTCGCGCTCAAGGGGCGGGCGGTGGAAGCATGATGCCGATTTCGAACGTTGCGGCGGCGTTTCTTCACCTCTCCCCGTGGGGGAGAGGTCGCGCCGAAGGCGCGGGTGAGGGGGCGCTTGCTCAAGCAACTGGCGTCGTAACCCCCTCACCCCAACCCTCTCCCCCACGGGGAGAGGGGGCGGACCGAGCCGTGTGGCAGGGACAACAACAATGATGCCGCACGTGCTCACGCGCTCGCTGGACCGCAGCGCGACGGTGTTCCTGATCGTGGTGGCGGTCGCGGGCGCGCTGATCCCGCTGTCGAACCTGCTGTTGCCGCAAGGCTCCCTGTTCCAGGTGCCGACCTATCTGATGGCGCTGTTCGGAAAATATGTCTGCTACGCCATTCTGGCGCTCGCGATCGATTTGATCTGGGGTTATTGCGGCATTCTCTCGCTCGGCCATGGCGCGTTCTTCGCGCTCGGCGGCTACGCGATGGGGATGTATCTGATGCGCCAGATCGGCAGCCGCGGCGTCTACGGCAATCCGGTGTTGCCGGATTTCATGGTGTTCCTGAACTATCCAAAATTGCCGTGGTACTGGAACGGTTTTGATATGTTCTGGTTCGCGGCGCTGATGGTCATTTTGGTCCCGGGGCTGTTGGCGTTCTGCTTCGGCTGGCTGGCGTTTCGCTCGCGCGTCACCGGCGTTTATCTCTCGATCATCACCCAGGCGATGACCTATGCCTTGTTGCTGGCATTCTTCCGCAACGATTTCGGCTTCGGCGGCAACAATGGCCTGACCGATTTCAAGGACATTCTGGGCTTCAATGTGCAGGCCGAGGGCACCCGCGCCGCGCTGTTCGTGCTGAGTTGTGTGGCGTTGATCGTTGCATTCCTGATCTGCCGCGCGGTGGTGACCTCGAAACTCGGCAAGGTGCTGATCGCGGTGCGTGACGCCGAGTCACGCACGCGATTTCTCGGCTACCGCGTCGAGTCCTACAAGCTGTTCGTGTTCACGCTGTCGGCCTGCATGGCCGGCGTCGCCGGCGCGCTCTATGTGCCGCAGGTCGGCATCATCAATCCCGGCGAATTCGCGCCGGGAAATTCCATCGAAGCGGTGATCTGGGTCGCGGTCGGCGGCCGCGGCACGCTGATCGGCGCGGCGCTGGGCGCCGTCGTCGTCAATTACGCCAAAACCGTATTCACGTCGGGTCCGTTGGCGCCGTACTGGCTGTTCATGCTGGGCGCATTGTTCATCCTGGTGACGCTGCTGCTGCCGAGGGGGATCATCGGCACCTTCAATGCATGGTGGGAGCCGTGGAAGGCGCAACGCATGACGGCAGCTGCCGAGAGTGCGGCGCGCGAAGACGGCGTCAGCGAACCTAACCCGGCGGAGTGAGCGCATGAACGTCATGGACACCAGGGCGACCTCGGCGCTGCTCTATCTCGACGGCGTGCACGTCTCGTTCGACGGCTTTCACGCCATCAACAATCTGTCGCTGACGCTCGCGCCCGGCGAGATGCGCGCCATCATCGGCCCGAACGGCGCCGGCAAGACCACGATGATGGACATCATCACCGGCAAGACCAAGCCCGATGAAGGCGAGGTGCTGTTCGACGGCGTCACCGATCTGACCCGGCTCGATGAAACCAGGATCGCCAAGCTCGGGATCGGCCGGAAATTCCAGAAACCGACGGTCTTCGAAAGCCAGACCATCGAAGACAATCTGCTGCTGGCACTCAACGTCGATCACCGCGTGCGGGGCACGTTGTTCTGGCGGGAAACGAAGGACGAGTCCGAGCGCATCGAGCGGGTGCTGGAAACCATTCGCCTGACCGACGCGCGCGACCGCCTGGCAGGGAGCCTGTCGCACGGCCAGAAGCAGTGGTTGGAGATCGGCATGCTGCTGGCGCAGGATCCGAAATTGCTATTGGTCGATGAACCCGTTGCCGGCATGACCGACGTCGAAACCCATCAGACCGCCGAACTGCTCAAGGAAATCAACAAGGACAAGACGATCATGGTGGTCGAACATGATATGACCTTCGTCCGCGAACTCGGCGTCAAGGTCACCTGCCTGCACGAAGGCACGGTGCTGGCGGAGGGAACCATCGATCAGGTTTCGTCGAATGAGCGGGTGATCGAAGTGTATCTGGGGCGGTAGAGGGGCGAGTAGCGAATAGCGAATAGAAAGTTAGTCCCTCTTATCTATTCGCTATTCGCCATTCGCTATTCGCCCTCTTTGAGGACATGCGACATGCTCGACGTCAAGGACATCAACCTCTACTACGGCGCGGCGCAAGCGCTGCGCGGCGTCTCGCTCTCGGCTGAGCCGGGCAAGGTGATGTGCGTGCTGGGGCGCAACGGCGTCGGCAAGACCAGCCTGCTGCGCGCCATGGTCGGCCAATACCCGATCGCCTCCGGCTCGATTACTTTCGACGGTGCCGAGATCACGGGCTTGAAACCCTATGAGCGGGCGCGGCGCGGCATCGGCTTCGTGCCGCAGGGCCGCGAGATCTTTCCGCTGCTGACGGTGGAGGAAAATCTCAAGACCGGCTTTGGACCGCTCAAGCGCGACGATCGCAATATTCCCGATGACGTGTTCTCGCTGTTCCCGGTATTGCAGACGATGCTCGGCCGCCGCGGCGGCGATCTGTCCGGCGGCCAGCAGCAGCAGCTCGCGATCGGCCGCGCGCTGGTGATGCGGCCGAAACTGCTGCTGCTCGACGAGCCGACCGAGGGCATTCAGCCGTCGATCATCAAGGACATCGGGCGGGCGATCTCATATTTGCGCAGCCTCGGCAACATCGCGATCGTGCTGGTCGAACAATATCTCGACTTTGCCTGCGAGCTCGGCGACAATTTCGCGGTCATGGACCGGGGCGCCGTGAAATTTGCCTGCGATCGAACTACGATGGATCCCGGTGAAATCAGCCGCCAGATGGCGCTCTGAGCAATTTGTAACGCGGCCGGCAGCGGTCGCGCGCCCTTTTTGGGAAGGTTTGGGGGCGGATGCGGACTGATACCACGAGGGCTGCTTCGGCGATTTTCGCGGCCAACCGCGCCCGGGGCTCGGTGACGTTCGACGTGCATCAGGTCGAGGGCGTCACCCGCCGCCGCCAGCTGCATGAATCCGGCTCGTTGCGCGTTCGATTTCCCTCGCCGGAGGCGGAAGGCCTCTCGGCGGTTTTCGTCAATACCGCGGGCGGCGTCGCCGGCGGCGACCGCTTCGACATCGACATCTCGACCGGGGAGGGATCGCATCTGGCGGTGACGACCGCAGCGGCGGAAAAGATCTACCGCGCGCAAGGGCCCGCGGCAGAGCTCAATATAGCCTTGAAGCTTGCCTCAGGTTCGCATCTCGCGTGGCTGCCGCAGGAGACCATTCTGTTCGACCGGGCGCGGGTCAAGCGCCGGATCGATATCGACCTTGCGGAGGGCGCTTCGCTGCTGCTCTGCGAGATCGTGGTATTCGGCCGCGCCGCGATGGGGGAGCGCATGCGGCAAGGCGAATTCATCGATCGCTGGCGGATGCGGCGCGGCGGCAAGCTCGTGCTCGCGGAAACCGTCCGGCTCGACGGCGACGTCGGCGAGAAGCTTTCCAGGCCCGCGATCGCGAAGGGCGGCGTGGCCATCGGCACCGCGTTGATCGTGCCCGGCGACGAGGCATTGATCGAGCGGCTTCGCGAACTGTCAAAATCGTTCGGCGGCGAGGTCGGGATCTCCTGTTGGAATGGGTTTGCAATGGCGCGCTTCTGTGCCCAAGATGCGGCCAGGCTTCGTGCCGACATGATGGCGGTGCTCGGCCGCGCCTCCGGCTTGGCGCTGCCGCGGCTTTGGCTCAGTTAGGTTGTGGCTCAGTTAGGTTGTGGCTCAATTAGATGTTTCAAAATGACTAGAGTGCTCGCATGAATCTGTCTCCCCGCGAAAAGGACAAGCTTCTGATCTCGATGGCGGCGATGGTGGCGCGACGGCGGCTGGAGCGCGGCGTCAAGCTCAACCATCCCGAAGCCATCGCGATCATTTCCGATTTCATCGTCGAGGGCGCCCGCGACGGCCGCACCGTGGCCGAACTGATGCAGGCCGGCGCAGAAGTCATCACCCGTGCGCAGTGCATGGATGGGATCGCCGAGATGATCCACGACATCCAGGTCGAAGCGACGTTCCCCGACGGCACCAAGCTTGTGACCGTGCATGAGCCGATAAGATGAGAATCAAAGGTCGTCATTCCGGGGCGGCCGGAACGGCCGAACCCGGAATCCAGAGGTTATGTTTTCGAGATTCCGGGTTCGAGGCTTCGCCTCGCCCCGGAATGACGCAGGGGGTAAAATGATTCCGGGCGAACTATTCATCCAGGACGGCGAGATCGAGCTCAATGCCGGCCGCAAGACGGTGACGCTGACGGTGGCCAACTCAGGCGATCGTCCGATCCAGGTCGGCTCGCACTATCATTTCTTCGAGACCAATCCCGCATTGAAATTCGACCGCAAGAAGGCCCGCGGCATGCGGCTCGATATCGCCGCCGGCACCGCGGTGCGGTTCGAGCCGGGCCAGACCCGCGACGTGCAACTGGTGGCGCTGGCCGGCAAGCGCGTCGTCTACGGTTTTCGTGGCGACGTGATGGGCAAGCTGTGATTGTCCCTGTGCCGATGAGCACCATTTCTTTCGATGCGATGAGTGCCATTTTTCTCCCTCCCCCCTTGCGGCAGGGCTATCGCATATGGAGTTTTGCCACGCTTGGCGCTTCGATGAGTCGTCCCGGCGAAGGCCGGGACCCATACGGCGCGGACTCTCGTTTCGGCACTGGAGCAAAGGCCTTTTTTCCACTTTTGATGCCAGGGCTTATGGATCCCGGCCTTCGCCGGGACGACCCGCTGAGAGCTCGTACCAGGTCACGCCCGCATCAACGCACGGCTCAATCTAGTCATATGCAATCGCCCTCCCCGCAAGAGGGAGGGGCGCGCGCTCGCCCTCAATGCTGCGCACGATCAGATCGCGAATGGAGTTTTTCATGTCCGTCAAAATAAAACGTTCCGTTTATGCCGACATGTTCGGTCCCACCACCGGCGACCGGGTGCGACTGGCCGACACCGACCTCATCATCGAGGTCGAAAAGGATTTTACCGTCTACGGCGAGGAGGTGAAATTCGGCGGCGGCAAGGTAATCCGCGACGGCATGGGGCAGTCCCAGGTCACCAACAAGCAGGGTGCGGCCGATACCGTCATCACCAATGCGCTGATCGTCGATCACTGGGGGATCGTGAAGGCCGACGTCGCCATCAAGGAAGGTTTTATCAGCGCCATCGGCAAGGCGGGCAATCCCGACATCCAGCCCGGCGTCACCATCGTCATCGGTCCCGGCACCGATGTGATCGCGGGCGAAGGAAAAATCCTCACTGCGGGCGGGTTCGACAGTCACATCCATTTCATCTGCCCACAGCAGATCGAACACGCGCTGATGTCCGGCGTCACCTCGATGCTGGGCGGCGGCACCGGGCCGTCGCATGGCACCTTTGCGACCACCTGCACGCCCGGTCCCTGGCATATGGCGCGGATGATTCAGTCGTTCGACGCGTTTCCGGTCAATCTCGGCATTTCCGGCAAGGGCAACGCGTCGCGCCCGGCGGCGCTGGTGGAGATGATCAACGCCGGCGCCTGCGCGCTGAAGCTGCACGAGGATTGGGGCACCACGCCGGCCGCGATCAACAATTGCCTGAACGTCGCCGACGATCACGACATCCAGGTGATGATCCACTCCGACACGCTGAACGAGTCGGGCTTTGTCGAAGACACGGTAAAAGCCTTCAAGGGCCGCACCATTCACGCCTTCCACACCGAAGGCGCCGGCGGCGGCCACGCGCCCGACATCATCAAGATCGCCGGCCTGAAAAACGTGCTGCCGTCCTCGACCAATCCGACCCGGCCGTTCACCCGCAACACCATCGACGAGCATCTGGACATGCTGATGGTCTGCCACCATCTCGATCCCTCGATCGCCGAGGATCTTGCGTTTGCCGAAAGCCGTATCCGCAAGGAAACCATCGCGGCGGAAGACATCCTGCATGACCTCGGCGCGCTGTCGATGATGTCGTCTGATTCGCAGGCCATGGGCCGGCTCGGCGAAGTCATCATCCGGACCTGGCAGACCGCCGACAAGATGAAGAAGCAGCGCGGCGCGCTGCCCGAAGACAAGGGCAATAACGATAATTTCCGGGTCAAGCGCTACATCGCGAAATACACCATCAACCCCGCGATCGCCCATGGCGTCTCGAAGCTGATCGGCTCGGTGGAAAAGGGCAAGCTCGCCGATCTGGTGCTGTGGTCGCCGGCCTTCTTCGGCGTCAAACCCGAATGCATCATCAAGGGCGGCTCGATTGTCGCAGCACCCATGGGCGATCCCAACGCCTCGATTCCGACGCCGCAGCCGGTGCATTACCAGCCGATGTTCGCAGCCTTCGGCAAATCTCTCACCGCCTCGTCGGTGGTGTTTTCCTCCAAGGCGGCGGTCTCTTCGGGGCTGGCCAAGAAGCTCGGCATCGACAAGAAGCTCTACGCGGTCGAAAATACCCGTGGCGGCATCTCGAAAAAGAGCATGATCCACAACGGTGCCACGCCCAGGATCGAGGTCGATCCCGAGACCTATGAGGTCCGCGCCGACGGCGAATTGCTGACCTGCGCGCCGGCCGAGGTGCTGCCCATGGCGCAGCGCTATTTCATGTTCTAAG
>Ga0209839_10001070_pt1 | contig 14086 bp, 14 predicted proteins | sample OrgsoiDNA2013050_FD_185800 | JGI IMG/M metagenome (GOLD analysis project Ga0209839, IMG submission 185800) | Permafrost soil microbial communities from the Arctic, to analyse light accelerated degradation of dissolved organic matter (DOM) -... | ecosystem: Environmental > Terrestrial > Soil >... | reverse complement strand
TCTTCTTCCACTCGGGCTCACTGGACTACTTCCACACCCACGTGTGCGGCGCGGGAGCGCCCAACTGCACCAGCGTGCTGGGAGCCACCCGGGTCTCTGGCAGCTCCATCGCCCCGGGCAAGCTGACGCTGGGAATCCTGCTGCCGGTGCCTGGCACCTGGGAGCTGTTCCTGCAGACGATGCTGGGCGGTCGTGTGCTGACCGTTCCCTACACGCTGAAGGTGGGCTGAGGTGATCCGGATCGGACCTGGGCGCTTGATCGCCGTCGGGGCCGCGCTCCTCGTGCCGGCGCTGGCGCTGGCGCCGAGCGTCGCATCGGCCCACGCCCGGGTCAGCCCACCCGTGTCGGTGGCGGGTGAGCTGCAGCTGTACAGCCTCGCGGTCCCGACCGAGAAGGACAACGTGACCACAGCCAAGATCGTCCTGACCGTGCCGAGCGGCTTCTCGATCGACTCGTTCGCCCCCAGCCCGGGCTGGAACCGCGTCCTGCAGCAGACGGGCAACGGCAACAACGCCGTGATCCAGAAGGTCACCTGGACCGGAGGCCGGGTCCCGAGCGGTGAGGACTCGCTGTTTCAGTTCCTGGCCCAGCCGGCCGCCAGCCAGACGTACCGGTTCACCGTTCAGCAGACCTACTCCGACGGCTCGATCGTCAACTGGACGGGGCCGGAGTCATCCGACGCCCCGGCCCCGACGATCGAGGCCAGGAGCTCTCTCGGCGGCGGCGGCAGCGGCAGCTCCGCGCTCACGATCGTCGCGTTGATCATCGGCACCCTGGGACTGATCACCGGCGGAATGGCGCTCCTGGGCCGCAGCAATCGCCCGCTGGCGTGAAACGCACGGCACGAATCGCCGTCGCGATGGCCGCGGTCGCGGCCGGATTCGCGCTGCTGCCGAGCCTGGCCTCGGCCCACGCCTACCTGATCAGGACCGTCCCAGTGGCCAGCGGAGTGCTGAACGCTCCACCGCCCAGTGTCGCCCTGACCTACGACGAGGCGGTGGAGCCGCGATTCGCGATCATCTCCGTCACCGACGCAGCCGGCCGCCAGCAGACGATCGGCCAGGTGAGGCGCTCGCCGGCCAATCCCGACACGTTGGTCGTGCCGCTGCGCCCCAACCTCCCCCAGGGTTGGTACCTGATCTACTGGCGCGCGATCTCCGTCGACGGACATCCGGTCCAGGGAGCGTTCACCTACGCGGTCGGTCCGAATCCGGGGCCCGCCCCGCAGTTCCCGGTCCCCCACGTTTCGGCCACCGCCGTCACGCCCCAGCTGCTGATCGCGCGCTGGGCGATGTTCCTCTCCGTGATGAGCGCGATCGGGCTGTTCGTCCTGCGCTGCTTCATCGCCCGGCCGATGGTCAGGCGGGTGCGCGGAACCAGTCTGCGGGCCGTGTCGCGCGCGTTCATCGTCGCCTCGGTGCTCGGGCTGCTGACGATCCCGATCTACCTCGATCTGGCCACCGCGAACGACTCCCTGCGGTCGGTGTTCGATCTCGGTGCCCTGGTGCCGCTGTACCGTGTGACCGCCTTCGGCCGCGGCTATGTCGACATGGAGCTGTGCTTTGCCCTGTTCTGCCTGGCGGCGTGGATCTCGCTGTGGCTCGACCGGCCCGAGCGCGAGCCGCGCTCGGTCGCCGAGCTGACCGCGGGCGCCGGCGCCCTGCTCGGCGCAGCCGCGGTGCTGATCGTCCCCGGTGCCACCGGGCATGCCGCCCAGACATCGCCCCGCGGCCTCTCGGTGCTCCTCGACTGGGCTCATCTCGCCTCCGGGTCGATCTGGATCGGAGGGCTGATCGGGCTGCTGGTGCTGTGGCGCAGCCTGCCCGCCGGCGGACGAGTGCCGGGACTGTCGATCGTCGTGCCGAGGTTCTCGAACGTCGCCTTCGTCTCGGTGTTCGTGCTGCTGGCCACCGGCACCGGCGCCACGATCATCCACATGCCCGCGGTCAACGCGCTCTGGGACACCAGCTACGGACGGGCGATCCTGGTCAAGATCGGGCTGCTGGCCGCGGCCATGGCCCTCGCCGCAGCCAACCTCCTACGCACCAAGCCGCAGCTTGCCGCCGCCGGCGGCAGCGAGGAGCAGGGCCGGCCCGCCGCCGGACTCCTCCGTCGCGTCGTCAGCCTCGAGGCGATCCTGGTCGCCGGCGCCGTGTTCACCGCCGCGGTCCTCTCCAGCCTCGCGCCGCCGCCGCCGGCGTTCGCGCTGCAGAATTCGGCGCTGGCGACGGTCGGGCCCGGCACCGTGGCCGAGACCGTGCACCGCGCGGGCTATCAGCTGCAGGTGCTGGTGTCGCCCAACAAGGCTGCCGCCCCGGACTCGTTTGCAGTTCGCATCACCAAGGGAGGACAGCCGGTCCGCGGCGCCAATGTCACCCTGACGCTCAACCACCTCGAGATGCAGATGCCGCAGCAGGAGTATCAATTGACGGAAACACGCCCCGGAATCTACGCGCGGGCGGCACCGGCGCTGATCATGGTCGGGAAATGGGGACTAGCGTTCCAGGTAACCCCCAAGAACGATCCGGCGTTCACCGCGCTGATCGTCGACCAGGCAAACGGATGACGCAGACACCAACCACCACAGGCCAGATCCAGCTGCGGCTGCTCGCGGCGATCATCGCGATCTCCGCCGGCATCGCCGGGCTCGTGATCGCCATCCTGTTGATCAAGGACGCACTTGCATGAGCTCCCGAAAAGCACAACGTGAAGAAGCCAGGGCCAAGCGGCTCGCCGAAGAGCAGGCCCGCGCCGAGCAGGAGCGCCGCACCCGTCGGCTGCGCATGCTCGGCGGGATCGCCATCGCCGCAATCGCTGTCGTGGCCGTGGTGATCGTGATCTCAAGCAGCAACAGCTCTTCGTCAGGTCTGGCCACCGGCGCCCAGGCGAAGAAGACCGCCGCCTCGGTCGAGCAGCTGCTGACCGGGATCCCGCAGTCGGGGACCCGCCTCGGCAATCCCAATGCCCCGATCACGCTGTACTACTACGGCGATCTTCAATGCCCGGTCTGCCGTGACTTCTCGGTCGGCTCGCTGCCGTCGCTGATCGCCAACGAGGTTCGCAAGGGCAAGGTGCAGATCGTCTACCGATCGCTCCAAACCGCCACTCGGGACCCCGCGACGTTCAGCACCCAGCAGGTCGCGGCACTGGCGGCCGGGCAGCAGCAGAAGGCCTGGAACTACATCGAGCTGTTCTACAACCAGCAGGGAGCTGAGGGCAGCGGCTATGTCACCGGCAGCTACCTCGACGCGCTGGCGCGGCAGATCCCCGGTCTGCACATCGCCGCCTGGAACACCGCGCGCGGCAACGCGGCGCTCGCGACCCAGATCCAGAGCGAGGGGCAGCAGGCCGCGGCCCAGGGCTTCAACTCGACCCCCACACTCGTGTTCCAGGGCCCGAAGGGCAAGCTGCAGCCCCCTGACGCCGTGCCGCCCTACGCTGAGCTGCAGTCGGCGATCAAGCAGGTGGGGTGAGGGCGCTGAGCCGAGAGTCCTCCGGCTGGCTGATGCCGGCGATTGCGATCCTGTGCGTGCTCGGGATCGGGGTCGCCGGCTACCTGACCTATGTCCACTACGCGGGCATCAAGGTGCTCTGCATCGCCAGCGGCGGCTGCGAGACAGTGCAGAGCTCGAGCTACGCCAAGGTGGTGGGCATCCCGGTGGCTGTGCTCGGCCTGATCGGCTACATCACCATCCTCGCCTCGCTCGCGGTGCCCGGTGAGAACGGCCGCATGCTGACCTGCGCGGTGGGCGTGCTCGGGTGCGCGTTCAGCCTCTACCTGACCTACCGCGAGCTGTTCACGATCAAGGCGATCTGCCAGTGGTGCGTGGCCAGTGCGGTGCTGATGACCCTGCTGGCGATCCTGTCCACGGTGCGGATGCTGCGAGCCGACTACTCCAGCGGATGATCGCCGCGCTTCTGATCCCCTATGCCCACCTGGGTCATTGGTACGTCCAACTCGCCTTCGCGGTCCCCTCGCTGCTGATCATCGGATTCATGTGGCGAGACTCGCGACGACGCAAGCGACAGGGCAAGCGCGCGACGCCCGGCAAGCAGGTGCCGCCCGCCAAGGCCAAGGGTTCGCGGCGGGACTAGTGGCGCAGCTGGGACGGGCGGCCGCCGCCGCGCTCCCGCGGCCCCGGGTTCGCCCCGCGCTCGCGGCCATCCTGGCCGCGGTGCTGCTCGGGGTCTCGCTCGGCGCTGCGGCGATCCCCGGGACCGCCCGCGCGGACGGCGACCCGGCCAGCGACGTCCTGCTCGGCCAGGACGTGTTCCTGCCCTACAGCCCCGTCTCGCCCGCCGTCCAGCAGCGCCTGTATGCGGTCGCCGCCGCCCGGCGGGCCGGGTACCCGATCAAGATCGCGCTGATCGGCGCTGCGACCGATCTCGGCGTGGTGCCATCGCTGTTCGGCAAGCCCGCCGGCTACGCCCAGTTCCTGTCCGCCGAGCTGGCCGGAGTCGTGGCCGGGGCGGTGGCGGGACGAGGGATGTAGAGCCGAGCTGGCGTTCGGACCACCGCGCGTCCACCCGTTCACCGCCTGGTCACAGGAACTTGGCCGCCTGATCACGATTTCTCGCTGCTGGCGGACGAACCTGCTGGTCATGAACGATCAGAAGAAGACCCAGCGCGCTCTCGGCGCGCCGTCGGCGGTTCGCGCCGACCTGCATTGCCATTCCACCGCCTCGGAGGTCGCCAAGCTCGGCATTCAGCGCGCGCTGGCGCTCCCCGAATGCGCCACCTCGCCCCACGAGGTGTACGAGCTGGCCAAGCAGCGCGGGATGGATTTCGTCACGATCACCGATCACGACACGATCGCCGGCGTGCTGGAGCTGTCGGACCTGCCCGACGTGTTCGTATCCGAGGAGCTGACCGCCTGGTTCAAGGGCGAGCCGCAGGCCGTCCACGTGCTCTGCTTCGGGATCACCCCCGACGATCACGACTGGCTGCAGGCCCACAACGGTGACGTCGTCAGCTGCGCCGACTACCTGCAGCAGCACGAGATCGCGTGTGCGCTCGCGCACCCGTTCTTCCACGTCGCCGCGCCGCTGACGCCGGCCCACCGCCGCGTGCTGGCCCAGCTGTTCCCCGTCTGGGAGACCCGGAACGGGGCCCGCGCCCGGGAGCTGAACGCCCCGGCCGCGATCTACATCGAGACCCACGGCGGGATCGCGGTCGGCGGCTCCGATGACCACGCGGGCGTCGACATCGGCCGCACCTACACGGAGGCGCCCTATGCGGCGACGCCGGCCGAGCTGCTGGACCACATCCGGGCCGGGCGGGTGGCGTCGCACGGCAAGCAGGGCAGCGCCGCCAAGTGGGCGCACAGCGCTCTGGTCCTGGCCGCTCGCTCGGTGGGCGGCAGCGGCGCCCCGCGGCCCGGCGCCGCGCAGGCTCCGGACCCGCGCGCGGCGCTCGAGCTGGCCGAGCGGATCATGCTCGAGGGCGACGCCCGGCACGGCAGCGTCGGCGAGCGCATCGGCCCCGAGGAGGGCCGAGCCCTCCTGCGCGCCTGGCTGGTCGAGATGGAGCTCGACCTCGACACGAGCGGGCTGCTGTCAACGCTTCAGGATGACGACTTCAGCCATTCGGACCTGGAGCGGCGCGCGCGCCGCATCCACGAGCGCAAGCTCGCCGGGGCGATCGACGAGCTGCTGGCCACCGGCGGCACCGACCGCCTGCGGCCGGCCATGACCCGCCTCTTCGCCGCCTGCCTGCCCGCCGTGCCCTATATCCCGGCCGCGGCCTTCCTCGCCCGCGAGCAGGCCAAGCTGGTGGCTCGGGACGGAGAGCCGATGCGGGTCGCGGTCGTGGCCGACGGGGTCGGCTCCGTCCACGGCGTGACCCATACGCTGGCCCAGCTGCGCGAGCGCGGGATCCCGGGGTGCCAGATCGAGGTGATCGGGACCGACGCCAGCGTCGACCGGCGCTTGGCCGCGGTGGCCGAGGTCGAGCTGCCCCTCTACCCCGGCCTCAGGCTCGGCGTGCCGAGCCTGTTCGCGGTCGCTGAGGCGCTGACCGAGCGTCGGTACGACCTCATCCACGTGTGCGCTCCGGGGCCGGCCGGGATCGCCGCGCTGCTGATCGCCCGGGTGATGGGACTGCCGGTGGCCGGCAGCTACCACACCGAGCTGCAGAGCTATGCCCGGATGCGCTCCGGCGACGCGCGCGTGGAGGGGATCGTGCAGATGGTCCTGGCCGCGTTCTACGGCCAGTGCAAGATCGTGCTCTCGCCGAGCGCCTCGGCCGACGACTCGCTGGTCCGGCTCGGCATCCCAGCGCAGCGCATCGTCCGCTGGGACCGTGGCGTGGATCTCGAGCGCTTCAGCCCCGCGCGCTACGCCTCCGACACGCTGCCGCCCGGCTTCAACGTCCTCTACGTCGGCCGTCTGAGCCACGAGAAGGGGATCGACCTGCTGGCCGAGGCGTTCCTGCTCGCCCACTACCGCGATCCGCGCCTGCACCTGGTGCTGGCCGGGCGCGGTCCCGAGGAGAACGCGCTCCGCCGCCGGCTCGGCAGCGCCGCGACCTTCCTGGGGTGGGTCGACGGCGAGGAGCTGGCCCGCACGTACGCCAGCGCGGACCTGTTCATATCCGCCAGCACGACGGACACCTTCGGGCAGGTGATCCTCGAGGCCCAGGCCAGCGGGCTCCCGGTTCTCGCCGTCGACGCCGGGGGACCGGCCGACCTGATCGAGAGCGGGCGCAGCGGCTGCCTCGTCGAGCCGGACGCCGAGGCGTTGGCGGACGCGCTGCGAGGCCTGGCCCGCCGCGAGTCGCTCCGTGAGCGGCTCGCCAGCGGCGGCCTGGTCGCCGTCCGCGAGCGCACCTGGGAGCGCTCGCTGGGACAGCTCGCCGAGGGCTACTCGCTCGCGCTCGCCGAGCCGCGCGAGCTCCCCGGCGCGGTCGAGGTCGCCCGTGTCGCCTGAGTCGGCGGCGCTGTTGTCCTCCTCCCCGGGGCCGATCGCCGACTCCCCGCACCAAGTCCCGAGCGCGCGGCCACTGCGGATCGCCGACGTCACACTCTTCTAGGGCGAGCGCAGCGGCGGGATGCGCACCTACCTCGACGCCAAGGCGGACTTCGCCAAGCGCACCGGCACGTTCGAGCACCATCTCGTCGTGCCGGGCCGGGCCACGGGGCAGGATTGGCCCGAGGCAACCCAGCGGCACGAGCAGCGCTCGCTCGAGTTCAACCCCCGGTTCGCCTTCTGGCGCTGCTGGCGGGGACCATCGTGGGGCAATACCAGCTGGCTCCTGGTGCCGGCGATGCGCGAGCTCGGCTACGAGCAGGAGGCCGCCCGGGTGGTCGTCTCGCTGGAGCACGCCGCCGATCGTCACGGGTTCCGCGAGTCCTACAACCCGATCACCGGCCGCGGGCTGGCCGCGCGCGGGTTCGGCTTCGCCACGCTGCTCGTGGACCTGGTGTCGGAGCCCGAGATGAACATGTCCGATGCAGCGCCCATGATCCAGTCGTGAGCTGGCGATCGACCCGAGCAGCCGGGCACACCGAGCACGACAACCGCCAGGTCGCCGTGATCGACCTGGGCTCGAACTCGTGGCGCTTGGTGGTCTTCACCTACTGCCCCGGGCAGTGGTGGAAGCGCACCGACGAGCTGTACGAAACGGTCCGAATCGGCGCCGGGCTGGACGCCTCGGGGAGCCTCAGCCGGGAAGCGATCGAACGCGGACTGGAGACGCTCGCCGTGTTCGAGCGCTTCTGCGTGGCCAACGGACTGGCCCGTCGCGACGTGCTCTGGTTCGCCACCAGCGCGATCCGTGATGCCTCGAACCGTGACGAGTTCCTGGCCGAGGCGCACGCCAAGATCGGGATCAGGATCGAGGTGGTCTCGGCTGAGGACGAGGCGCGCTACGGATATGTGGCGGCGGTCAACACGACCACCCTGAGCGATGGCCTGGTGCTCGAGATCGGCGGCGGATCGATGCAGCTGATCCAGGTCCAGGACCGCCGCGCCACGGAGCTGGCCTCGTTCCAGCTCGGGGCGGTGCGGCTGACCGAGAAGTACCTGTCCGGATCCGGGCCGGCGAAGAAGAAGGACCTCGCGCGGCTGCGCTCGCATGTGCGCAAGACCCTGGGCGACCTGGACTGGCTTCCGCGGTCCGGTGAGCGGCTCGTGGGGCTCGGTGGCGCCGTGCGTAACCTCGCCGCTGCGGCCCAGCACGCGACCGGCCACTACGACCTCGGCGTCCAGGGGTTCGTGCTCACGCCCGAGCGGCTCGACGAGCTGGTGCAGACGCTGGCGGCGCTGCCGGTGGCCGAGCGCGGCTCGGTCGAGGGCATCAAGCCCGGCCGCGGCGACATCATCCTGGCGGCGGCGCTGGTGATCGAGGCGGTGCTGGAGATGGGGGGATTCGCGGGCATCGAGGCGACCGAGGCCGGGCTGCGGGAGGGCGTGTTCCTGGCTCGGACCCTGCTCGACGATCAGGAGCCGCTGTTCGACGACGTGCGCGAGGCGGCGGTGCGCAACCTCGCCGTCCAGTACGAGTCCGATCTCGCCCACGTGGAACACGTCGCGCTGCTGTCGCTGCAGATGCACGACTCGCTGGTCAAGCAGGGGCTGTTCAAGCCCAAGCCGGGCGAGCGAGACCTGCTGTGGGCCGCATCGATGCTCCACGACGTGGGCATGACGATCAACTACGACGATCACCACAAGCACTCTCGCTACCTGATCGTGAGCGCCGAATTGCCGGGATTCGATCCCCGGGAGCGGGCTCTGATCGCCCAGATGACGCGCTATCACCGCAAGGGAGCGCCGAAGCTGGGCGAGCTGGCCACGCTCGGGGAGCCGGGTGACGAGGAGCTGCTGGAGCGCTGCGCGGTCATCCTCAGGCTGGCCGAGCATCTCGAGCGTGGCCGCGACCAATCTGTCAGCGAGGCGTGGCTGCGTGCCAACGGGCACGGCGTGGACCTCCACTTGGAAGCATCCGGCGACCTCATGCTGCCCCGCTGGAGCGTTGAGCGCTACGGCGATGGCGAGGCCTTCCAGCGCGTGTTCGGCCGCCGGCTGCTGATCGGCTGAGCCGCTTCTGCGGCGCTCGGGCGGCGTCTACGATGCGCACCGATGGCTGTCAGTGAGTGAGGGCGGCCGCTGAGGACCGTGGGCACGCTGCCGCGGCCCTACGAGCGCAAGGGCCGGCGCTGCCGCGGCGAGCGCCCGCGGGCGCCGATGGCACAGATACACCACGGGTTCTACAGTTCAGGCATGCTGTGGCTGTTGAGACACGCCGAGGCCGCGGACGGGGCACCTGACGATGAGAGGCCCCTGACCGAGCGAGGCACGCTCCAGGCCGAGGCTGCCGGCCGCGCGCTGGCCAACCTGAGAGTGAAGATCGACGCTTGCCTGAGCAGCCCCAAGCTGCGGGCGCTGCAGACGGCGCGGATCGCCTGCGAGCCCCTCGGCGTCGAGGTGTCGGTCGAGTCGCGGCTCTCGGGCAGCCCGTTTGACGCTGCCGACCTGACCGCGGGCCTGGGCAATGTGCTCCTCGTCGGTCATGACCCCTCGTTTACGCTGCTGGTGCACGATCTCACCGGGGCGCAGGCGAGGATGCGCAAGGGCGGACTGGCCGCCATCGACAAGGGCGAGCTGATCTCGCTGCTACGCCCGACGGAGCTCGCCGCGATCGCGGCGGCTGGAGAGAGGGTTGCATGACCGAGCACGCACTCGAGCCGGTACGGATGGAGCAGGACGAGACGGAGGTGGTCCCGCCGGACCTCGACGAGCACTCGCTATTCATCAACCGGGAGCTGTCGTGGGTGGACTTCAACGACCGCGTGCTGCAGCTCGCCGAGGACGAGACGCTGCCCTTGATCGAGCGGCTCAAGTTCCTGGCCATCTTCGTCACCAACCTGGACGAGTTCTTCATGATCCGGGTCGCCGGACTCCACGACCAGGTCGCGGCCAGAATCGATGCCCGCGGCCCGGACGGACTCTCGCCGACGCAGACGCTGACGAGCCTCGCCGACACCATCAGGGCGCAGGATCGCCGCCATTCGCACCAGTTCAGCGACGTGATCCTGCCCGAGTTCGCCAAGCACGGGATCAGGATCGTTTCCTGCCAGGAGTCGGGGGCGCCGCCCGAGCAGCTCGAGCGGCTCTTCCACGAGCAGATCTTCCCCGTCCTGACGCCGCTGGCGGTGGGTCCCGGGCGGCCGTTCCCGTACATCTCCAACCTGTCGCTGAGCCTCGTCGTGCGCCTCAGGGACCCCGAGCTCGACCACGAGGTGTTCGCTCGTGTGAAGGTGCCCAAGGAGGTGCTGCCGCGGTTCGTGGAGATCTCCAAGGACACGTTCGTGGCGCTCGAGGAGATCATCGCCCAGCATCTGGACACGCTCTTCCCAGGGATGGAGATCCTCAGCCACGATCTCTTCCGGGTCACCCGCGACGCCGACTTCGAGGTCTCCGACGAAGCCGACGACCTGCTCCAGGCGGTCGAGGACGAGCTGCGGCGGCGGCGGTTCGGAGAGGTGGTGCGGCTCGAGGTCGGAGCCAGCATGGACACCGCCATGCGCAGCCGGCTGATCGACTGGCTCGACGTCGAGGAGCTGCAGGTGTACGACGTCGAGGGACGGCTGGACCTGGGCGATCTGTGGCAGATCGCCGGAGTCCAGGGCCACAGCGACCTGCGCCAGCCCGCCTGGACGCCCCTCACCCACCCCGCCTTTGCCGATGAGGGCGACGAGCCGGCCGACGTGTTCTCGGCCATGCGCGCAGGCGACGTCCTGGTTCATTACCCCTACCACTCGTTCTCCACCAGCGCCGAGCGCTTCATCAAGCAGGCCGTGGAGGATCCGAACGTGCTCGCGATCAAGATGACCGTCTACCGCACCTCGGACGACTCGGCGCTGGTCCCGTCGCTGATCCAGGCCGCCGAGCTGGGCAAGCAGGCCGTCTGCCTGGTGGAGCTCAAGGCGCGATTCGACGAGCGCCTGAACATCCGCTGGTCGCGCGCGCTGGAGGAGGTCGGCGCTCACGTCGTGCACGGCATTCCCGGGCTCAAGACGCATGCCAAAGCGATCCTCGTCGTGCGCAAGGAGAGCGGCGCCGTGCGCCATTACGTCATGACCGGCACCGGGAACTTCCACGCCAAGAACGCGCGGCTGTACGAGGACTTCGGCCTGTTCACCACCGATCCGGAGATGGGTGACGAGGTGGCGAACCTGTTCAACACGCTGACCGGCTACGGGCACCCGCCCCGCCAGCGCAAGGTGCTGGTCGCGCCCGACTCACTGCGCGAGCCGCTGCTGGAGGAGATTGAGCGGACGATCGCGGCCCACCACGCGGGGAAGGAGGCCCGCATCGTGATGAAGATGAACTCGCTCGTCGACAAGGCCTGCATCCAGGCGCTCTACCGCGCATCCCAGGCCGGAGTGCCGATCGACCTCAATGTGCGCGGGATCTGCTGCCTGCGGCCCGGAGTCCCGGGCGTGAGCGAGACGATCCATGTGGTCTCGGTGGTCGGCCGGTTCCTGGAGCACTCGCGGATCTACTCCTTCCACTACGGCGACGAACGCCGCTACTACATCGGCTCCGCCGACCTGATGCCACGCAACCTCGACACGCGCGTCGAGCTGCTGGCGCCGGTCGAGACTCCTGACCACCAGGCCGAGCTCGACGACACCCTCGCGCGCTGCCTGCGTGACGATACGTTCGCCTGGACGCTGGACGCCGGAGGCGAGTGGACCCGCCGCACAGGCCGCACGCGCAGCGTCCATCACGAGCTGATGGAAAAGACGCTCGCTCAGGCCGCCACGACCAGCTAGTTCGAGGTTCAACCACCAAGTCGAACTAGCCACGTGACATCTAGTACACCGGCGGCACCCACCGCATCGACGCGATCGGCGGACGTGCGTAGCCGGGATCCGCTGCTTGGCGGCGGGGGAGCTTCAGCTTGGGTGGCTCGATCTCCTCGTAGGGGATCATCGTCAGCAGGTGGCGGATGCAGTTCAGGCGGGCACGGCGCTTGTCATCGGCGTCCACCACCCACCACGGCGACTCGACCGTGTCGGTGTAGTGGAACATGACGTCCTTGGCCTTCGCATAGTCGAACCAGCGTGTTCGCGACTCCAGATCCATCGGGCTCAGCTTCCAGCGCTTCACGCGGTCGGTGAGCCGCGCCTGGAAGCGGCGTTCCTGCTCGTCGTCTGAGACCGAGAACCAGTACTTGATCAGAATCGTGCCCGAGCGGATCAGCATCCGCTCGAACTCGGGCACCGAGTGCAGGAAGTCCCGGTACTCATCCTCGGTGCAGAAGCCCATCACGTGTTCCACGCCGGCGCGGTTGTACCAGGAGCGGTCGAACAGCGCCATCTCCCCGGCGGCCGGCAGATGAGGCACGTAGCGCTGGAAATACCACTGCGTGCGCTCCCGCTCGGTTGGGGTTCCGAGCGCGACCACCCGGCAGATGCGCGGGTTCAGCGGCTCCACGATCCGCTTAATCGTGCCGCCCTTCCCGGCGGCGTCGCGCCCTTCGAAGATCACCACGACCTTGAGCTCGCGCGCCTTGATCCAGTCCTGCAGCTTGACCAGCTCCAGCTGCACTCGCTCGAGCTCGCGCTCGAACACCTCGCGTCTGAGCTTCTTCACGTCACCCGGCTTGGGCGGCGTGTCGGCCCCGAGATCGCCGGCAGTCATTCGTTTGCGTCCATCCCTTCGGTCGCGGCGAGCTTACCCTGCTGGTGAACCTGCCGTGTTCATCCTGTGTGCGACGGCGCCGGACGGGCTCTCCGGGTGTCCGGCGACTCCATGGGAGCGCCGGAACGGGCAGACTGTCGGCACCGGTCCATGCACAGCGATCTCCTCCTAGTGATCGTAGTCGTCGCGGCGCTCGCGTTCGACTTCACCAACGGCTTCCACGACACGGGCAACGTGGTCGCCTCGTCGATCTCGACCCGTGCGCTCTCGCCCCGAACCGCGGTCCTGATCGCCGCGGCGCTCAACTTCGCCGGGGCCTTCATCTCGCTCAAGGTCGCCGCCACCGTGGCCACGGGAATCGTCAATGCCGCACTGGTGACGCAGACGATCGTGTTCGCGGGGCTGATCGGCGCGATCGTCTGGAATCTCGTCACCTGGTTCTTCGGTCTCCCCTCGAGCTCCTCCCACGCCCTGATCGGGGGCGTCGTGGGGGCGATGCTGGCCGCCGTCGGCACCTCGGGCGTCGAGGGCGGGGCGATCATCGGCAAGGTGGTCGTCCCGGCGATCGTGGCCCCGGTGCTCGCGCTCCTGGTCGCGGGAATCTCGATCGGGTCTCGCCATTCTTCATCCTGTCATTTTGAGCGGAGCGAAAAACCCCTTACGCGTTGGAGCCGCCTGCGTCCTCAAAAGTAGTTTCTATCAAAATCCTGGTTTGGCCTTCTCCTAGGCAGCCGTATTTCTTCCCCTCCGTGATAAAACCTATGCATGCCCGAGCGTGAGCCTTCCGCCGCACGCAACATTTACGCCTTCGGCATCACGTCGTTCCTCAACGACATGGCCAGCGAGATGGCCTACTGGGTGCTGCCGGCATTTTTAGTGTCGTTGGGCGCGGGCCCGGCACAGTTGGGCATGATCGAGGGCATCGCCGAAAGCGTCGCATCGTTCGCCAAACTTTTCTCGGGATATCTGACCGACCGCATTGACCGCCGGAAGCCTCTGGTTGTGGGGGGATATTTCGTCGCCAATGCCGTGAAGCCGCTGCTCGCCGTGGTCGGAGCGTGGTGGCATATTCTGCTGATTCGATTCTCTGACCGTCTGGCCAAGGGAGTCCGCGGCGCGCCGCGCGATGTGATGGTGGCGGAGTCGGTGCCGAAGGAGAGACTGGGATCGGCATACGGGCTGATTCAGTCGATGGACTCGGCTGGCGCGATCGCGGGGCCGCTGGTTGCTCTGGCGCTCTTGGCGAGGTATGGAATTCGTGGAGTGTTTTGGGCTGCAGCGATTCCGGGAGCGTTGTGCGTGACGGTGGCGTTGTTCGGAATTCGCGAGACGAAAACCTCCCGCGTCTCGCAAAAGAAACGAGACAGAGGGCACCAAAGTCCGTCCCTACATGACAACCACAACAGCAATGCGAGGTCGATCCGACTGCCGGGCGCG
>Ga0209839_10001066_pt1 | contig 14096 bp, 16 predicted proteins | sample OrgsoiDNA2013050_FD_185800 | JGI IMG/M metagenome (GOLD analysis project Ga0209839, IMG submission 185800) | Permafrost soil microbial communities from the Arctic, to analyse light accelerated degradation of dissolved organic matter (DOM) -... | ecosystem: Environmental > Terrestrial > Soil >... | reverse complement strand
GGCCTCGTAGGCTCCGTCGGCCTGGGGCTATTGGTCTGGACGCTGCTCGGCACCATGCGCAAGGTCGAGGACGGCTTCAATTTCGTCTGGCACGTCGACGTTGCGCGCAGCTTCGCGCGCCGCAGCGCCGAATACATCGCACTGCTGGTGGCGGGCCCGCTGCTGCTGGCTGCCGTGATTGGCTTCTCGCGGCGCGCAGCCGACAGCACGCCGGCGCGACTGCTCGAGGGGCTGCCACTGGCTGACCGCCTGATGGCATTGGGTCTGAGGCTCGCGCCGTACGTGCTCGTCTCCGGCTTGCTGACCGCGCTGTACATTGCGATCCCCAACACCCGTGTTCGCTTCCGGCCCGCGCTGATCGGCGGCATCGCCGCGGGCATACTGTGGGCTGCGATCGGCCGTATCTTCACGTTGTTCGTGCTCTACTCGGTGCGCCTGACAATGGTGTACGCCGGCTTCGCGATCATGATCACCGCACTGGTGTGGACCTATTTCGGCTGGACCATCCTGCTGCTCGGAGCGCAGGTGTCGTTTTATGCCCAGAATCCGGGCTACCTGCGCTCAGGCCTCAAGGAGCCCCAGCTCGCGAACGTCGATACCGAGCGGCTCGCCCTCGGCATCATGGTTCTGATCGCCGCGCGCCAGCGCTGCGGCGGCGCGCGTGACACGATCTCGAGTCTCGCCCTGCGTCTGGATTTTCCAGGCATCGCTGTGGCACGCGTATGCGCAGGGCTCGAGGCGGCCGGCTACATCGTGCCCGGTGAAGACCAGACGCTGCTGCTCGGCCGCGATGCCTCGCAGCTGCGCGTGCTCGATATCCTGATCACCGCGCGCACTCAGCGCAGCGGCTTGATCCGCAGCGCGGCGGCTACCCCTGCGGTGGTCGAGGCATTCTGCAGCGATCTCGATCACGGCTGCGAGCAGCGCTACGCCACGTTGAGCCTGGGCGAGATGATCGAGCGGCCGGGCCACGAAAGCCCGCGCTGACTCACTCGCCCGCGATGGTCATGGCCTCGATCAGCAGCGAGCCGGTACAGATCGCGCCCTGCGCATCGATGTCGGTGCCGACGGCCACGATCCCGCGCAGCATCTCGCGCAGAGTGCCGGCGATCGTGAGCTCGTGCACCGGATAGGCGATCGCGCCATTTTCAATCCAAAAGCCGCTGGCGCCGCGCGAGTAATCGCCCGTGACGCCATTGACCCCCGGCCCCATGAGCTCGGTCACGAACAAGCCCTCGCCCATGCGCTGCACTAGCTGCTGGAAGCTGCCATCGTTCGGCCCGGCGGCGCCGGCCTGAGCCGTCACCAGAAGATTATGGATGCCACCGGCATTGCCGGTGGTCTTCAAACCGAGCTTGCGCGCCGAATAGCTGCCGAGCACATAGCCCTGCAGCACGCCGCCCTGCACGAGTTCGCGATCGCGTGTGGCCACGCCCTCGGCGTCGAACGGACTGCTCGCCAGTCCCTGAAGCAGATGTGGTCGTTCGGCGATATTGAGGAATGACGGGAACACCTGGGTTCCGGCGGCCTCGAGCAGGAACGAGGAGCGCCGATACTGGCTCGCACCGCGAATCGCGCCGACGAAATGCCCGAACAGTCCGCGCGCGAGCTCCGGCGCGAACAGCACCGGCGCACGCCGCGTCCGCAGCCGTCGCGCGCCGAGGCGACGCAGCGCGCGCTGCGCCGCATGGCGACCGACGACGGCCACGTCCTCGAGCCCCTGCGCACGGCGTGCGACCGAATACCAGTAATCGCGCTGCATGTCCTCGCCTTCCTGTGCCACGAGCGCGCAGCTCACGCTGTGGCTGGTGCTCGGAAAGCCCTGCAGAAAGCCGTGACTGTTGCCATAGACGCGTACACCGCTGTGGGTCGTGACGGTCGCGCCCTCGGAATTCTTGAGCCGCGCATCGCTCTCGAGCCCCGCCGCCTCGCACTCGCGCGCCAGTGTCACGGCCTGCTCCGGTGCGAGATCCCACGGGTGATAGAGATCGAGATCCGGGACCTCGCGCGCCAGCGCCTCGGGATCGGCGAGCCCCGAACACTCATCCGCCGCGGTATGGCGCGCAATCGCCGAAGCCTTGAGTACGATCTCGCGCACCGCCGCGGGCCGCAAATCGGCCGTGCTGGCCGAGCCCTTGGCCTTGCCGAAATACACCGTGAGCGACAAGCCTCGGTCACGGTGATACTCGATGGTATCGACTTCACCGAGCCGCACCGTCACCGTCAGGCCGCGCTGCAGACTCGCATCCGCCTCAGCGTGACTCGCACCGCTCGCGCGCGCATTGCTGAGCGCGCTGGCGACCACTTCCTGGAGCTCGCTGATACGTGAGGCATCGACCTGCTGCGACATTCGTTTTCCTTTGCGGCAACGTGGCTTGCGCTATGCCATGATCGCTATGGATTGTAGCAGTGCGCCGGTGGCGCCCCCTTTCGGAATAGCCTCATGAACCAGCGCCGCGTCCCCGACGATGAGCAGCCGGATGATGAGCGGCCGCCGAGCCGCTCGGCCCGAAAGCGCAACGCCGAGGCACTGCAGCGGCTCGGCGAGCGCCTGCTTGGGCTCAAGCCGCAACAATTGCAGCGCTTCGAATTGCCGCCGCTCTTGCTACAGGTCCTTCTCGAGACGCAGCGTCTGCGCAGCCGCTCGGCGCACGCGCGTGCGCGCCAATACATCGGCCGGCTCATGCGTGACATCGACCCGGCCCCGATCGAGCGTGCGCTCGCCGAGCATGCGCCCGACCTCAAAGGCCGTGATGCTAAGATGCCGCGATGAAAGCCCTGGTCGGGATCATCATGGGATCGTCTTCGGATTGGGAGACGATGAGCGCGGCCGCCGACAGCCTCGATAAACTCGGCATCGCCTATGAGACGCGCGTGGTCTCGGCGCATCGCACGCCGGATCTGTTGTTCGAATACGCCGCGGGTGCCGCGGCGCGCGGTCTGGAAGTGCTGATCGCCGGAGCGGGCGGCGCGGCGCATCTGCCGGGCATGACGGCCGCCAAGACCACATTGCCCGTACTCGGTGTGCCCGTGCAGTCGCGCGCCTTCAATGGTCTGGACTCGCTGCTCTCGATTGTGCAGATGCCGGCCGGCGTGCCGGTCGCGACCTTCGCAGTCGGCAGCGCTGGCGCGACCAACGCCGCGCTGTTCGCGGCGGGGATCTTGGGCCTGCGGTATCCGGAGATCGCCGAGGCCCTGCAGCGTCAGCGTCAGGCACAGACCGCGGCGGTGCTGGCCAACCCCGATCCGCGCGTGGCGGGCTAGCGGTGACCATCGGCGTGGTCGGCGCCGGCCAGCTCGGAGCGATGCTCGCGCTGGCGGGCTACCCGCTCGGACTGGATTTTGTGTTTCTCGACCGCAGCGCCCAGACGCCGGCGGGGCGGTTCGCGCCGGTATTGACCGGCGATTTTGCCGACCAGTCGCTGCTGCGGCGACTGGCCGAGCGCAGCGAAGTCATCAGTTTCGACTGGGAGAACATTTCGCTCGAAGCATTGCGCGCGGCCACGCGAGCGACCAGGACCCGCATCGCTCCGCCGCTCAAAGCGCTCGCCGCCGCCCAGGATCGGCTGACCGAGAAGCGCACTTTCGAGCGTCTCGCGATTGCCACCACACGCTTCGCTCCGGTGGATTCGCGCAGCATGCTGGAGCGTGCCGTCGAGCGCATTGGTCTGCCCGGCGTGCTCAAGACGCGGCGACTCGGCTATGACGGCAAGGGACAATATGTGCTGCGCCGGCCTGAGGATTGCGAGCGCGCGTGGCAGCAGCTCGGCAGCGTGCCATTGCTCTACGAGCAGTTCGTGCCCTTCGACTATGAAGTCTCGATCATCGGCGTACGCAGCCGCCGCGGCGAGATCGCGGTCTACCCGCTCAATCGCAACTATCACGCCGACGGCATCCTGCGCCTCACGCTCGCGCCCTGGCACGCCCCGCGGCTGTTGCGCGCCGCCGCTGCGAGCCTCAAGCGCGTGCTGGAGGCTTTTCACTATGTCGGCGTTCTGGCCATCGAATTCTTCGTGCACCAAGGGCGCCTGGTCGCGAATGAAATGGCCCCCCGGGTCCACAACTCGGGTCACTGGACCATCGAAGGGGCCGTGACCAGCCAGTTCGAGAACCACGTGCGCGCCGTAGCTGGGCTGCCGCTCGGGGCCGCCGACGCACGCGGTCATGCCTGCATGATCAATCTGATCGGTCAGATGCCGGAGCGCCAGGCGCTGCTGGCCGAGCCGGGGTTGCACTTACACGACTATGGCAAGGAACCGCGTCACGGACGCAAGCTCGGGCATTGCACCGTCGTGGAATCCAGCGCCGGCCGGCGTAATGCGCGCGCCCGTAAAATCTTGACGCGGCTTTATCCGCAACTGCCATTCAAGCCGTAGTATCCTGATGCACAATAACACTGCGGGACCGGCCAACGCCGATGTATCTTGAGCTGTTCAAACTTCGGGAGCTGCCGTTCCGGCTCAGCCCCGATCCGGAATTTCTTTATTTGAGCCAGGCGCACGCGCGCGCCAAAGCCTACATGGAATCGACCGTGTGGTTCACCGACGGCTTCGTCGTGATCACCGGTGAGATCGGCTGCGGCAAGACCACGCTGATCGAGACCTTCCTGCGCGAGCTCGAGACGGATGTGCTGGTCGCGCAGATCAACCAGACCCAGGTGTCCTCGATCGAATTCCTGCAGTCGGTGCTGGTGGAATTCGGCTTCAAGCCGTTCCGCATGAAGAAAGCCGAGCTGCTGGCGACGCTCAACCACTTCCTGATCGAGCAATACAACGCCGGCCGCAAGATCATGCTCGTGGTCGATGAGGCCCAGAACCTTTCCGAGCGCGTGCTCGAGGAGATTCGGTTGCTCTCGGGCGTAGAGACCACGAAAGAGAAGGTGCTGCGCATCATCCTGGCAGGCCAACCCGAGCTCAATCAGACGCTCGATGCGCCCGAGCTTGAGCAGCTCACGCAGCGCGTGCGCCTGCGCTTCCATCTGCCGGCGCTGTCGGCCACTGAAATGCACGCCTACATCCTGCACCGGCTGGAAGTCGCGGGCTCGCAGGGCCGCGAGATCTTTGCGGCCGATACCTTCGAGCTGATCTACCGTTACACCGGCGGCGTGCCGCGACTGATCAACACCCTGTGCGACACCGCGATGCTCTCGGCATCGACCCAGGAGCGCGACACGGTCGGCCTGGAGGATGTTCGCAACGCGATCAGCGAGCTGCACTGGGTTGAATACTCCTCAAGAACCGGTACCAAACTGATGCGCATGCGTAACGAGGCGGAGGGCGGCAGCCCGAAGGCGAACAGCGCCCATGCCGACGCGTCGGCCGCGGAGGGCAGGAAGGGCACGGACAGCGTGCCGCTCGCGCGCATATTGCTCGCCACGGCCGGCCAAACCGTCAGCGAGCACGAACTGTTTCCAGGGCGCCTGGTCATCGGCCGCACCCCAGCCAACGATCTGCAGATCGACAGTCGCTTCGTGAGCCGCCACCACTGCCAGATCGTAACCACGGCGCAGAGCTGTGTGATCGAAGACCTCAACAGCACCAACGGGATCTTCCTGCACTCCAAGCGCGTGCGCTATCACAACCTCAATGATGGCGATGTCGTGAGCATCGGCCAGCATGAACTGCTGTACATCGACGAGCGGGCGCGGCACCGCCACAACATCGAACACCACCACACGGCGACCTCGGTGTTGAACGATGGCACGCCCGGCGGTTAAGGCCGGTCGCTAGCCGGTACCGCCTACCGTGAGCCCGTCGATGCGCAGCGTCGGCTGGCCCACACCCACTGGCACGCTCTGTCCTTCCTTGCCGCACACTCCGATGCCCTCATCGAGCTTGAGGTCGTTGCCGACCATTCCTACGCGCAGCAGCACATCCGGGCCATTGCCCACCAGTGTCGCGCCCTTGATGGCTGCGCCGATCCGGCCGTTTTCGATCAGGTACGCCTCGCTGGTCGAGAACACGAATTTCCCCGAGGTGATGTCGACCTGACCGCCGCCGAAATTCACGGCATAGATGCCTCGCTCTACCGAGGCGAGGATCTCACCCGGATCGTGCGGCCCGGCCCGCATGTAGGTGTTGGTCATGCGCGGCATCGTCACGTGCGCGAAGGATTGGCGCCGGCCATTTCCAGTCGAGCGACCGCCCGTGAGCCGTGCATTGAGCCGATCCTGCATATAGCCGCGCAGCACGCCATCCTCGATTAGCGTCGTGCATTGCGTCGGGGTGCCCTCATCGTCGATGTTGAGCGATCCGCGGCGTCCGGGCAGGGCGCCATCGTCAACCACCGTGCAGCCCGGCGCGGCCACGCGCTCGCCGATCCGGCCGCTGAAGGCGGACGTGCCCTTGCGATTGAAATCCCCTTCGAGGCCATGGCCGATCGCCTCGTGCAACAGCACTCCGGGCCAGCCGGGGCCAAGCACCACGGTCATGGTGCCGGCTGGTGCCGGCACGGCCTCCAGATTCACCAGTCCCTGGCGTACCGCCTCGCGGCCTAAGGCCAGCGGGCGGTCGTTGGCCACCAGTTCAGCGAGCGTGTAGCGGCCGCCGCACCCGGCATAGCCCTGCTCGCGCCGGCCCTCGTGCTCCACGATCACGCTGACGTTCATGCGCACCAGCGGCCGCACATCCCCGGCCAGCACGCCATCGCTCGAGGCGATCAGGATCAGCTCATGGACCGCATGCACGCTCGCCATGACCTGCACCACGCGCGGATCAATGCGCCGCGTCTCGCGGTCAACACGCTCGAGCCAGCCGATCTTGTCCTCATCGGCCAGGCTCAGCAGCGGATCGACCGGCATGTACAGCTGATGGCCGCTGACCTGCCGCCAGGCCTGCACCGCCCCGCTGCCGCCCTGCACGGCGATCGCTCGCGCGGCGCGCGCCGCCTCTTCCAGCGCCGGCATCATGATTTCGTCGGAATAGGCAAAGCCGGTCTTCTCGCCGGCCAGCGCCCGCACGCCCACCCCCTGCTCGATACTGGCGCTGCCTTCCTTGACGATGCCGTCCTCGAGCCCCCAGCTTTCCTCGCGCGAGAGCTGAAAATACAAATCGGCGGAGTCGACCGCCGAGCCGAGCACCAGGCCGAGCGCCTGCTCGACACGGCCCACATCGAGGCCCGCGGGCGCGAGGATGCCCTCGCGCGCAAAGCGCAGCGGATCGGTGATCGCGATAGAACTCGGGACTGCCACGGTGAGCCTCTTAGGTATTCACATTATTCGATGCGAGAGGGCCGGGAAATCATGCCTGGCCGCGTGCTGCGCTCCGAGATCCAGCTCGGCCACGATCACGCCCTGACCGCCGCTCAAGCGCGCCAGCACCGCGCCCCAGTAGTCGATGATGATGCTGTCGCCGTAGGTCTCGCGGCCGCTGGCATGGTGTCCCCACTGCGCGGCCGCCACGACGAAGCTGAGGTTCTCGATCGCGCGCGCGCGCAGCAACGCCTCCCAGTGCGCGCGGCCCGTCGGCACCGTGAACGCGGCCGGCACCGTGAACCATTGCGCTCCCGCGGCCGCCATCGACCGATACATCTCCGGAAAGCGCATGTCATAGCAGACCGACAACCCGAGCAGCCCCGCCGGAGTCGGCACTAACCCTAAGCGCGAGCCCGGGGCGATATGAGCCGATTCGCGATAGGGTTCGTTTCTCCCCGGAATATCGACGTCGAACAGATGAATCTTGTCGTAGCGCGCGACCCGCTGCCCGGCATCGTCGTAGACCAGGCAGGCGGCCGCGACGCGCTCGCCCGGCACTTCGGAAATCGGCGTCGTGCCGCCGACGATCCACAGCTTGAGCTCGCGAGCGCGGCGGCTCAGGAACTCTTGCACCGGACCGGCGCCATCGCGCTCCGCCACCGCGCGCTTATCGGCATCGTGACGGCCCATGAATGAGAAATTCTCGGGCAGCAGCACCGCCCGCGCGCCCTCGCGCGCGGCCTGCTCGAGCAGTCCTGAGGCCGTCTGCAGATTTGCGCTCACGTCCGGCCCCGAGGTCATCTGCACGGCGGCAACGGCGATCGGATCGGTGGATGATTTAAGCGTCATGGGTACCTCACTCAAGCTTGCCACACCAGAACGCCGGCCGCCGGCACGCCGGCTGCTTTCAGCAGTGCCGCGGTCTCGAACAATGGCAACCCCATGACCCCCGAGTAGCTGCCGCGCAGCGTTTCGATGAATACCGCGCCGAGGCCCTGGATGGCGTAGCCCCCCGCCTTGTCGCGCGGCTCGCCACTGTCCCAGTACGCCTCGCATTCCTCGGCAGCCAAAGGCCGGAAGCGCACGACGCTGCGACAGAGCCTCGAGTTTAATGTACCGCGCTGCGCGAGTGCCACCGCCGAGACGACCTCGTGCTCGCGCCCAGATAGCCGCGCGAGCATCTCGAGCGCCTCGCTGCGGTCGCGCGGCTTGCCGAGCATCGCATCGTCGATGACCACTGCGGTGTCGGCGCCGAGCACCGGCAGCGCGCTGCCCGTCAGCCGCGCGCACACCTGCAGTGCCTTGTGTTCGGCCAGGCGCCGCACGCACTGATCGATCGACTCGCCCTCGATGCGCCGCTCCTCGATCTGCGCGGGCACCACTCGATGCGGCACGCCGATCTGCGACAGCAGCGCACTGCGTCGCGGCGATGCCGAGGCCAATATCAGCAGCGGCGGCGGCGGTAGCAGTGACGCGTCCACGTCTCAGGCGCGGTGGTAGGGGTGGCCGGCCAGTACCGTGGCGGCGCGGTAGAGCTGCTCAGCGAGCACCACGCGCACCAGCGCATGCGGCAGCGTCAGGCGCGATAACGACCACAATTTGCGGCCTCTGGCCAGCACCTCTTGCGCCAGTCCGTCCGGGCCCCCAATGATAAAGGCCAGGTCTTGTCCCCCAGCGCGCTGCGTTTCGAGCCAGCGCGCCAGCTCGAGCGTACTGAGCTGCTCGCCGCGCTCATCCAGTGGCACCACGATATCGCGCGCCGACAGCAGCGCCAGGATCCGCTTGGCCTCAAGCGCCTTGGCAGCCTCGCTCGCGCCGCCGGCCTCGCGGCGGCTCGCCGGAGGCAAGGCCTTGAGCTCGAGCTTCCAGGAGCCGCTGAGACGGCGTGAATAATCCTCGAAGGCCGCATCGACCCATTCGGGCATGCGGGTACCGACCGCAATCACGCGCAGATGCACGGCTAGGCGCGCTCGCAACCCCTCACTGGGTCGCGGCCCGAGGGCTCGCGCTGCGGCGCCGGCGCGGCGTGGGGCTGACGGCCCTGACGGCCCTGGACCGTGGGACTGCCTTGGGGAGCTCCCAGAGCTGTTCGATGGCATAAAACTCCCGCACCCGGGGCAACATGACATGCACCAGCACATCCTGCAGATCAACCAGCACCCATTCGTTGTCGCGCGTGCCCTCCACTCCGAGGGGCCGGCGGCCGGCCTCGCGCGCCTTCTCGATCACGCGGTCGGCGATCGCGCGCACATGGCGGTCAGAATTGCCCGAGGCCACGATCATGGCGTCGGTGATATCGGTCAACCCGCGGACGTCCAGCAATTTGACATTAACTGCCTTCATGTCATCCAGCGCCGCAAGTACCAGTTTTTCCAGGGCGGAATTGCGTCGCGGTGCGCGGCGCGGGCGAGCGGTCGTTATCATGCGGGTTGGTTCGTCCTCCTCAACGCCTCAACGGCTGGATAGAGCATAGCACCCGGTGCGCACAATGAGATCGCGCACCGCATCGGGCACCAGGTAGCGCAGGTCGCGTCCGGACAGGATAAGCGCCCGCAGATCCGTGGAGGCGATTTCCAGCTGCGTGACCGCATGCACATGGATGCGCCCGGCAACCCAGCTGTGCAACTCGCGCACGCTGCCGGTACCGCGGTCGACCATCTCTTCGCCGAGCGGCCCCGTGATCGGCGCCTTCCAGCCCGGCCGGTGAGCCACCACGACATGCGCGAGCTCGAAGATCTCGCGCCAGCGATGCCAGGTGGGCATGCCGAGAAACGCGTCCATGCCGAGCAGCAGGCACAACGAGCGCTGCGGATATTCGCGGCGCAGCTCAATCAGCGTGTCGACCGAGTACGACACGCCGCTGCGACGGATCTCGCGGTCATCGACCGCAAAGCCGGGCTGGCCGGCGACCGCCGCGCGCACCATATCGAGCCGCAGCTCGCTCGAGGCCAGCGGTGCCTCGCGGTGCGCCGGGCTACCGGTCGGCAGGAAGCGAACCTGCGCCAGCTTCAGCGACTGCCAGAGCTCGAAGGCCGTGCGTAGATGTCCGTAGTGGATGGGATCGAAGGTGCCGCCGAACAAGCCTATGGGTTCTGACATGTAGGTCTCCTAGCCCACCCGCAGCAATGGCAGCGTGCGCCGGCCGCACAGCTCGACGGCCAGCAGCGCCAGCTCGTCCCAGGGATCGCCGAGCGCCAGCCCCTTGGCCATGCGATCGGCGCGCCCGGCGCGCGCCGTCAGGCGCGCAAAGGGCAGGCGCGGCACCAGGGCGCGGCCTTGCGTTTGACCGGCTGCCTGCACGGCTCGCAGCTCGCGCAGCAGTGCCCAGAGCACGAGCACTGGCTCGGCCCCTTCAGCCTGCAGCCCTCCCAGGATCCGTAGTGCTCGCGCCGGATCGGCACTGCGCACCGCCTCACCAAGCTGGAAGACATCAAAACGTGCACTATCGGCGCTGCTGGCCGCGACGTCGCTGGCGCTGACCGCCGCGCCGCGCGGCAGCAGCAGCGCGAGCTTGTCAATCTCCTGTTGTGCCGCCAGCAGATTGCCCTCGCAGCGCTCGGCGAGCATGGCGATGGCCTCCTCGCTGAGCGCGAGCTGCGCGGTTCGAGCGCGCTGCCGCAACCACTGCGGCAAATGCGCGCGCTCGATCGGCCACACCGGCAGCCAGGCCCCGCGCGCCTGCAGCGCCTGCACCCATTCGGCGCCCTGGGTCTCGCGCTCGAGCTTGCCGGTGACGATGAGCAGCAGCAGATCATCGCCGGCGGCGGCGATCAGCCGCAGCAGCGCCGCGGCACCGGCCACGCCCGCTTTGCCCGTGGGCAGACGCACCTCGACCATGCGACGGCTCGCGAACAGCGACAACGACTGTGCGGCCTGTTGCACGTCCTCCCACACCGAACTGGCGCGCTCGATGAAGAACACTTCGCGCTCGGTAAAGCCGCCCGCGCGGGCGCGCGCCCGGATCAGATCGCTCGCCTCCCCGACCCGCAGCGGCTCATCGCCCGAGACCAGATAGACCGGCAACAGGCGCTCATCCAGCTGCGCCGACAGGCCCTCGAGAGTCAGCTTCATCGGTTGTGCTCCATCGCAGCGATATCTTAAGCTGATCCGCACGAATACACCGACGGGCGGGTGGTCTATGCCGACACTGTTCGAGCGCATCATCCAAGGCGAGCTGCCGGCGACCATCGTCTATCGGGACGAGCGCGTCACGGCCTTTCGCGACATCCATCCGCGCGCGCCCACGCACGTGCTCATCGTACCGAACAAACCGATCCCGACCGCCAACGATGTCACGAGCGCGGATGAAGCGCTGCTGGGACATATGTTCGTGGTCGCCGCCGAAATTGCCGCGCGCGAAGGCATCGCCAAGGACGGCTACCGCCTGATCGTCAACTGCAATGCGCATGGCGGCCAGGAGGTCTACCACCTGCACATCCACCTGCTGGGCGGCAAGCCGCTGGGGCCCATGGTCGTGGTGTGATGGCCCGCTCCAAGCCCAAGGCGCGCGCCGCACCCAACGCCAGTGCCAGCGCCAGCGCGCTATATCCGGCGATCCGACCGTTTCAGAAGGCGCAGCTGCGGGTCTCGGCACTGCACGAGCTGTACTACGAGCAAAGCGGCAACCCGGAAGGCAAGCCTGCCGTGTTTCTGCACGGCGGCCCGGGCGGCGGCACCGACCCCGGGATGCGCCGCTTCTTCAATCCCAAGCGCTACCGCATCGTGCTGTTTGATCAGCGCGGCTGCGGTGCCAGTCGCCCGCATGCGGAGCTGCGTGAGAACACCACCTGGGATCTGGTCAGCGACATCGAGACGCTGCGCACGCATTTAGGGCTGGACCGCTGGCTCGTGTTCGGCGGCTCCTGGGGCTCGACGCTCGCCCTGGCCTACGCACAGCGCCATCCCGAGCGCGTCACGGAACTCGTGCTGCGCGGTATCTTCCTGCTGCGCCGCTCCGAGCTCGAATGGTTTTATCAGGATCCGCTCGGCGCCGGCTCTATCTTCCCCGATCTGTGGGAACAGTACGTTGCACCTATTCCCAAGCCCGAGCGCCTCGACATGATGCAGGCCTACTACCGGCGATTGACCTCGGACGATCCGGCCACGCGTGCCACGGCCGCGCGCGCCTGGGCCAGCTGGGAGGGTGCGACCAGTTACCTGCGCATCAATCCGAGCTACGTGGCGAAATTGGAGCATCCCGAACACGCTGCCGCCTTCGCCCGCATCGAGGCACACTACTTCGTTAATCGCGGCTTTCTGCAGCACGACGATCAGCTGTTGCGGGACATCGGGCGCATCCGCGACATTCCCGCCGTGATCGTGCAGGGCCGCTATGACATGGTCTGCCCGTTGCGCAGCGCCTGGGACCTGCACCGCGCGTGGCCGGAAGCGGATCTTCGCATCGTGCCGGACGCCGGCCATTCCGCCTTCGAGACCGGCATCACCCGCGAGCTGCTGGCGGCGACCGATCGCTTCGCGCGCCCGCGCGCGGCGTCTCGCTAAACCCATATAACGTGCCAAAAGCCGGAAATTCAGGGGCGCGTCGCTCAGCTGGTGCAATTCGCCGAGGCCCGTTTCGCGCAACACCTTCATCTGGTGCGTCCACAGAATAATCAATCATCATCGCGACGGTCTCAGCCAACATCACACCGAGCGAGTTCCCAAACTTTCGGACTTTGAGGGTAACCATTTTCCAAAAAATCCTGCGTTATTACTATTGTAATAACACTCGAATTCATCAACCTAGTACAGCGACACGTTAATTACGAAACATAATGTCGGCTCAACTTTCGATCTGCGTCCCGGCGCGTAAAGCTCCAGTCGATGCCGCATTGAGCGGCGTTGCGCCGCTTCTGCCAGGCCGCCACCTCGGCGGTAAGGGTAGCTTGCTCGGCAGCACAGCGCGCCAGGCACTGGCGCTGCAGAACACCGATCTCGATCTCGGCCATATTCAGCCAGCTCGCATGCTTTGGCGTGTAGTGGAATTCGATCCTACGCAGCAGTGTAGCGGCCGTCTTCACACCGAGCACTTCTTCGAAGCTCTCGCGCATATGAGTGTTGAGATTGTCCAAGACCAGGTGAACCTTGCGTACGTAGCAATACCCACTGCGCAGCAGCCGACAGACGAAGTCGACGAAATCGACCTTGGTGCGCCGGGCGGTGACCTGCGCGAACCGGCGCTGACCGCGGGGCTCGACGGCGACAAAGATATTGCAGGTACCGGCCCGCTCGTACTCGTAGTCCACCTTGGCCGCTGTTGCGGGCTTCGCGGGCAACGGGCGATGAGTCTCGCGCAGCAATTGCTTGCTTTTCTCGTCCAAACAAATCACCGGCTCGCTCGGATCGTAGGGACGAGCATACAGATCCAGCAGCTCGTACATGCGCCTGCGGTACTCTGCGGTGAGCTCGCCAATGCACCACATCAGTTTGCACCAGGGTTTGAGGAGGTTTTTTTTAGAATCCGCCGGATGCTCTCTCGGCTGATCGTTTTCATCTCCGGATGGCGCCGCGCCGCTTCGGTCAGCAGCGCCACGGTCCAGCGCTGCGCCCCCGAGGGCGGATCTGAACAAGCCAGCGCTGTCACCTGCGCCTCGGCCTGCGCCTGGTACCGTTTGGGTTTACCCGGTCGAGCCTCATCGTGGAGCGCGAAATCCAACCCCCCCTCCAGATATGCCGAACGGGTGCGCCAAATGGCCGTCCGGCCCACATTAAGGATTTCCATGATCCGCTGCTCGGGCAGCTTGGAATCCAGCGCAGCCAGGATATGCGCCCGATTGAACTCCCGCGCCATATGTAGACCCTTGGAACGAAACTCATCCACGATCCGACGGTCCCGCCTGTTCAAACTCAGTTCTGTCTGTCGCATGCCTGACGTCTCCGTGTATCCCAGGTATGCGCAAGTATA
>Ga0209839_10001065_pt1 | contig 14109 bp, 12 predicted proteins | sample OrgsoiDNA2013050_FD_185800 | JGI IMG/M metagenome (GOLD analysis project Ga0209839, IMG submission 185800) | Permafrost soil microbial communities from the Arctic, to analyse light accelerated degradation of dissolved organic matter (DOM) -... | ecosystem: Environmental > Terrestrial > Soil >... | reverse complement strand
TCCCCGAGCTGACCCCGTCGACGAAGAAATCACCGCGCGCCGGATCGAAGGTGATCCCCTGGTTGTACGCGATGCTGGACCTGGTCACAGCGCTCGGACGCCACCCGGCCCGCGCCGGAGCGGCCCACCAAGCCGCCGTTGCCGTCATCCCGAGCGCGGCCAGCCAAGCCGGCCATGCCGACCGCCGCCGGTGTCGAGGTCTGTCGTCTCCGATCACAGTCCTCGCCCGTCCGTGCCGACACCACCTGGCGGGTCTCCACAAGGACATAGCTCCGGGCGCAATGACCCGTGTGTTGCCGTCGCCATGTGCGAACACTAAGGACGTCGATGCGCTCGGCAATCCGAGGCGAGCACGCGCTGTGTGCGGTAGTTCGCCGCACCCCCGCATCATCCCGAGCTCGCAGCATCGACCCGCGGTCGGCAAGTCGATGGACCTCAAGGCAGGTTCCCCGCGGGTCGCGGTGCCGCTTCAATCTCGAAAGTCCACGGCCCCCGGTCCGGGATCGCATTCATGCTCGGGACGGCGAGAGCCGCGCTATCGCGTTGGCGACAGACGGTTGGCGGGTTGGCGCCGGTGCGCTTGAGGCCGCGCGTGGGGGCAGGGTCGATACGAGCGTGAGGATGGCACCGTCGCGGTACGCCTACGGGCTGGTCAGGCTCCGCACTCTGGGATCTGACGAGGGGGCGTCTTGCCGTGTCTGGCAACGTGTCGGCGGTGGTCTCGAAGATCCCGCGCGCCACGATCTCCATTCGCGTTCAGCCGCGGGCGCGATCCGACGCGTTGGCTGCGTTGCGTGCAGGGGTGCTCATCGTGCGGGTGATGGCGCCGCCTCTCGAGGGCCGTGCGAACGACGCCGTGTGCCGGCTGCTCGCGCGGGCGCTCGGGGTGCGCGCCTCCGATGTGACGATCCTCCGCGGCGAGCGGACGCGTGACAAGGTGGTAGCGATCGACGGAGTGGACCAGGCGGCGGCGGACGCTGCGGTCCGCGTCGCGGTGAACCGTTGATCGGTCCCGTGACGAAACCTGAGCGCCAGAAGAAAGCAAGAGGTTGACCCCGCGCGATTCCTTTCGCTCCTGCGGCGACTCGGGACAAGCCGCTGCTTTGGCGACGCGGCGCCGGTCCGGATCTGGCGGTGACCGATTCGATCGCGGTTCGCGTCTTTCTGTTCGGATTGTCGTGATGGAGGCGTCCGACGCCGATTCTTGGGCGGCCAGCCCAACGCTAACTCGGCTGGATGAGCGTCATTTTTTGACCGCTACGTCCATCTGATCGCGGGGCATAGGGGCGACTGCCGGTTCGTTAGCCAACCGCGAGGGCCGCGCGGACGCGCTTGACCGTCGCGCCCCGGCGGACGTGCGGGCCTGGGGCGAGTTGGGCGACGCGCACCTCCTCGATCAGCCACATCACGTCACTGCGTCCGGCGGCCTGAGCCTCCAGGTCGTGGATCGCGGCCATCCGCTGGCCGTCGGCGGCGGCGTGGCTCGCCAGTCGCTCGAGGCGCTGCGCCGCGGCGCGCAGGTAGCGCTGTACATCGCCCAACCGCGCTACGCCGGCCGCCGTCAGCATCCCGGGGTACACGAGTCGGCCGAGTTGCCGGGCGACGTCCTCGCGCGCGGGGCCGAAGGCAGCGCTCGCCGGGAGCGTGTCGAGCCGCTCGCGGACGGCTCTCGCCGCGTCGAGGACCCGGCCGAACGCGACCAGCGTGCCGAGCGTCGTGCGCCGGAGGTCCCCGCGGACGTGCTCGCGCAGCGCCGCGAACCCCTCGGCGTCCCACGCCGGCCCGCCGCCACTCGCGATCAGGACGTCGAGTGCCGCGTTCGTAGCGTCCTCGATCACCGCTTCCGAACTGTCGTGAGGCGCGGCGGTGAGCGCGAGGGTCAGCTGGAGGCTGAGCTGATCGGTCACCCAGCGAAGCGGCGAGGGGACGGTGAGCCGCAGCAGCCGCCGGGTCCCGCGGGCCATCGTCGCGGCCTGCTCATCCGCGGCCTGGCAGACCCGGATTCCGACCGCGTCGCCCTCGTCGACGAGCGCTGGGAAGCCGCGCAAACCAGACCCGTCCCCCAGGTCGACCGTACGCGGCAACGTATCGATGTCGAAGCCGCGCATCCCGTGGCGCGCGAGGGCCGGTACTGCCTGCTCCAGGCGCGCCGTCAGCGCCGGCCGCAGCTCATCGCGTAGCGCGTCGAGGGACCGGCCCGACGCGAGCACCGCCCCGTCATCGTCCTCGACAGAGAAGGTCATCCGCAGGTGCGCGGGCAGATCGTCGATTGACCAGTCGGCGGCGCCGATCCGTACGCCGCGCCGCCGCTCGATCGCCTCGGCGAGCACCTCGAGCAGCGGGCCGGAGCGTGGCTTGACGTCGGCCAGCAGCGCGGTCGCGGTATCCGGGATCGGAACGAGCGGCGTGCGCAGTCGCTTCGGCAACGTGCGCAACAGCGCGACGACGAGCTCTGAGCGAAACGCGGGCACGAGCCACTCGAAGTTCGTGTCCCGCACCGCGCCGAGCGACGCGAGCGGGACATGGACCGTGACGCCGTCGGCCGCCGAGCCGGGGTCGAACTGGTAGGACAGCGTGAGCTGCAGTGGGGGGTGGGGTTGAATCCAGCGCGCCGGACGGTCATGGTCGTCCGGCGCGACGTCGCCCTCGATCAACATGTCCATCGGGTAGTCGAGCAGCGCGGGCTGGGTCTGCCGCGTCTGCTTCCACCAGCGGTCGAAGTGGCGCCCGCTGACGATGTCGTCCGGTACTCGCGCGTCGAAGAACGTCGCGCGCGCCGCCTCGCTCGCGAGCAGGTCGCGCCGCCGCGCTCGCGCCTCGAGCGCCTCGACCTCCTCGACACGGCGCTCGTTCTCGCGCATGAACGAGTGGTGCTGGTCCCAATCGCCCTCGACGAGCGCGCGGCGGATAAACAGCTCGCGCGCGGCCGCCGGGTCGATCCTCCCGTACTGGACGGTCCGCGACCCAACGATCGGAAGGCCGTACAACGTCACCTGCTCGGACGCGACGACGGCGGCGCGGCGGCGATCCCACCGCGGCTCGCCGTAGGAGCGCTTGATGAGGTGCTCGGCAAGCGGCTCGACCTGCCTGATGTCAACCGCGGCCGCTGTCCTGCCCCACAGCCGCGTCGTCTCGACAAGCTCGGCGACCATCACCCACGTCGGCCCGCGCCGCGCGAGCACCGAGCCGGGGAAGATCGCGAACTTCGCCCCGCGAGCGCCGATGTACTCGCGGCTCTGACCGTCCTTCATTCCCAGGTGCGAGAGCAGTCCGGAGAGGACGGCGGCATGGATCTGAGCCTCACCCACCTCAACCGCAGACGTGTCGTTGAGCGTCACCCCGACCTCGCGCCCCGCGTCCTCGAGCTGGGCAACGAGGTCCTGCCACTCGCGGATGCGCAGGTAGTGCAGAAACTCGGCCTTGCAGCGCTTGCGGACCTGCGAGCGCGAGAGCTCACCTTCCAGCGAGCGCAGGTAGCGCCACAGGTTCACGTAGCTCAGGAAGTCCGACGACCGATCCGTGAAGCGAGCGTGCAGCTGATCGGCCTGAGCACGCTGCTCGACGGGGCGTTCGCGTGGATCCTGGATCGACAGCGCAGCCGCGATAACGGCCACCTCACGGGCACAGCCGAGCTTGTCGGCCTCCAGCACCATGCGACCCAGGCGTGGGTCGATCGGGAGCCGCGCGAGATTGCGCCCGAGCGGCGTGAGTGGCGAAGACTGCGTCTTCGCTTGCGAGTTTGGCTGGCGCCAAACTCGGGGCGACGGATCCAACGCTCGCAGCTCGTGCAGCAACGCGACGCCGTCACGGATCTGGCGGCGGTCGGGAGGCTCCAGAAACGGGAACGCCTCGATCCCCCCAACCCGAGCGCGGCCATCTGCAGGATCACGCTCGCGAGGTTCGTCCGCAGGACCTCAGGGTCGGTGAACTCCGGCCGCGCGTTGAAATCATCCTCTGAGTAGAGCCGGACGCAGATCCCGTCCGCGAGGCGGCCGCAGCGGCCCTTGCGCTGGTCGGCTGACGCGCGCGAGATCGGCTCGATCGGCAGCCGCTGGACCTTCAGCCGCGCGCTGTAACGCGAAATCCGGGCGAGACCGGTGTCAACGACGCAGCGGATGCCGGGGACGGTCAGCGACGTCTCGGCGACGTTCGTCGCGAGGACGACGCGGCGTCTGTAGGTCCGGTTCCGGCCAAAGACCTTCTGCTGATCGGCGACCGCGAGCCGCGAGTACAGCGGCAGCACCTCAACCCCAGGCCCGAGCCGTCCGGTCAGCACCTCCGCGGCGTCGCGGATCTCCCGCTCGCCCGAGAAGAACGCGAGCACGCCACCGTCCCGCTCTGCGAGCAGCTCCTCCACGGTGTCCGCCAGCGCGTCGATCAGATCCTCATCCTGTCCCGGCGGCCGGTACCGGACCTCGACCGGGAAGGTCCGGCCCGAGACCTCGACGATCGGGGCGCCGCCGAAGTGCGCGCTGAAACGCTCGGGGTCAATCGTCGCGCTCGTGATGATCAGCTTGAGATCAGGGCGCCGGGGCAGGATGCGGTGCAGGCAGCCGAGCAGGAAATCGATGTTGAGCGAACGTTCGTGCGCCTCGTCAACGATCACCGTGTCGTAGCGGCGCAGGAGCGGATCACGGCGGATCTCGGCAAGCAACAGACCGTCGGTGACCAGACGGACCAAGGTGTCCTCGGACCCTCGGGCGTCAAAGCGGACCGCGTAGCCGACGGTACCGCCGAGCGGCACGCCGAGCTCGTCGGCGATCCGCTGCGCCACCGTCCGCGCCGCGATCCGTCGCGGCTGCGTGTGGGCGATGGCCCCGCGCACCCCACGCCCAAGCTCGAGGCAGAGCTTGGGCAGCTGCGTCGTCTTGCCCGAGCCCATCTCCCCGGCCACGACGACGACCTGGTGATCGCGGATCGCCGCAAGCAGGTCGTCGCGACGCGCGGATACCGACAGCTGCGGCGGGTAGGAGACCTCGGGGACCGACGCGCGCCGTCGCTCCACCCTGGCCCGCGCCTCGGCAAGCTGTTGCGCGAAGCGCGCCCAGCCCTCCTCGTTGCCCCGACGGAGCCCATGAGCCTGGCGACGCAGGCGCTGCTCGTCCCGCAGCGTCAGCTCGCCTAGCGCCAACTCGTCGACAAGTGGCATCTACGCGCCGCCGGAGCTTGCGACGAACCTAGCTGCGACGAACGGGGAGCGGACGGCGGCCACGATGTAGCTCTCGTTGCGCGTCATCGGGTCATCGTTGCGTCGAGTGCGCGCGCGAGTCGGCGCACGCCGTCGTCGAGTTGGTCGGTGCGGGGAGTGCCGGCGAAGCTAAGTCTGATGTGGGGGCCGGGCGGCTCCGCCGCGTAGTAGGGCCGTCCGGGGCTGATCAGAACGCCGGCTTCGCGAGCCTGGACGGCCAGCGCAACGTCGTCGATCTCGCCGGGGAGGGAGAGCCACAGGTTCAGCCCGCCGCCGGGGACCTGCGTGAGGCTTGCGTCGCGGATGTGGCGGGAGAGCGCGTCGATCAGCGCGTTGCGCCGTTCGAGGAGGGTCGCGCTGAGGGTCCTAAGATGGCGCGGCCACGCTGGTGCGCTGACGAGTTCCAGCGCAGCCTCTTGCATCGGGCGGGGTACGAAGAACTCGTCGACCACGCGCAGTGCGCGCAGTCGTTCGGCGACCGGCCCGCGCGCGACGAGCGCCCCGATGCGCAGGTTGGGCGAGGTCACTTTGGTCAGCGATGCGATGTGGATGACGTGGCCGTCAAGGTCATCGGTCACGAGGGGGGCCGGCGCGGCAGTCCGGTGCGGTAGCCAGCGGGCGAAGTCGTCCTCGATCACGAACGCGCCCGCGTCTCGGGCGACGGTCAGGACGGCGCTGCGCCGCTCGGCGCTGAGAGTCGATCCGGTGGGGTTCTGAAAGGTCGGCTGGCAGCAGAACACGCGTGCACCAGTGGCAGCAAACGCGTCGGCGAGCAAGTCCGGTCGCACACCGTCTTGGTCGACGGGGACCGGTACGGGGCGTAGACGGGCGCTGCGCGCGACGGCCAGGGCGCCGATGTAGGTGGGCGATTCGACCAGTACGGTGCCACCGGCGGGGGCGATCGCGCGAAACGCGGTCGATAGCGCCGCCTGCGCTCCGCTGGTGATCAGCACGTCCTTGGCGGTCACGCTTCCGCCCGCGATCCGCGCGAACCATCCACGCAGCGCAGAGAGACCCTCCAGCGGCGGCCGCGCCGCCGCGTCGGGGCGCCGCGCGGCTCGAGCCAACGCGTTCGCAAGCGCGCGGGTGGGCAGCAGGTCAGGATGCGGGTACCCGCCGGCCAGCGAGACGGTCTCGGGCACCTCGGCCTGAAGCAGGAACTCGACGCTGGCGCTATCGACCGTGCGATCGCCAAGCGCAGCCGTCTGCCACGACAGATCGTTGCCGGAGGGCTGGGGCGGCGGTCGTTGGCTCACATAGGTTCCGCTCCCGGGCCGAGTCACCACCACCCCCTCGGCACTCAAGGCCGCCAGCGCGCGCGATACGGTCACTGGGCTGACGCCATGACGGGCAATGAGCTCCCGCGTGGAGGGGAGCTGATCGCCCGCGGCCATAGCCCGCGCACTCGCGCGGAGCGCCGAGACCAGAGTATCAGTACTGCTACCCTCAGGCATGAGCACGCAGAGTATCGCTATCGCCAGCCGATGGGTAACGCTCCCGCCCCTGGCCTGGGCGGCACTCGGAGTTCTGGCCTTCTCGTTCACGTTCCCGGCCACGGTCCTAGCGGAGCGGGGCTTTGACCCCTACCTGGTAGGGGCGGGCCGTTCGGTGATCGCCGCAACGATCGCCGCGGCTTGCCTGCTCTCCGTTCGTGCCCCGCTTCCCAAGCGGGCTGACCTCCCGGGGCTGACCGCTGTCGCGGTGGGTTGCGGCATCGGATTCGGTCTGCTGTCGGCGCTCGCGCTGCGCCACACCACCTCCACACACGCGGCGGTGATCGTCGGCCTGCTGCCCGCCGCCACTGCGATCGTCGCCGTGCTGCGAACCGGTGACCGGCCCCGCTGGCCGTTCTGGGCGGCCAGCGCGACCGGCACAGCCACCGTTGTCGCCTACGCCATCTCGCGCGGAGCCGGAGCCTTGCACTCCGCCGACCTGCTCCTTCTGGTTGCGCTCGCCGTGGGCGCTGTCGGTTACGCCGAAGGCGGCCGCCTGGCGCGCAGTATCCCGGGCTGGCAGGTGATCGCCTGGGGAGTGCTCCTCGCTCTACCCGTGTCCCTTCCGTTCACGATCATCGCGCTCACCCGCGCGAGCGTCCATCCGAGCCCCGCGGCGATCGCCGGATTCGCATACGTCGGGGTGTTCTCGATGTTCCTCGGCTTCTTCGCCTGGTACCGCGGCCTCGCCGAGGCCGGGATCGCCAAAGCCAGCCAACTCCAACTCGCACAACCAATGCTCACGATCGCCTGGTCGATCCCGCTGCTCGGCGAGAGCGCCGGGGCACCCGCCCTGCTCACCGCCGTGATCGTCGCAGCGTGCGTCCTGGTCACCCAACGCACACGGACGACGACCAGCTCGGCCGACGATCGAGCGCGACCGCAGCACGATCGGGACCGTGGGTCGGACTAGGCTCGCGCTACCGCTTCAGGCGCAAGCGACCGCATCCCGACCGACCGCTGAAATCGCCGCAGTCCTACTTCCCTCGCCGACAAGGCCCGTCACCGCTTGTGACACGCGCCGTGCTCCGCGCGGAAGCGAGCATCACGCTGGCGATCGCTCTTGCACCTGAGACGGCACGCGGCGCACGAGCGCGACGGAGGATGCGCAGGTCTGAGTTGACGGTGCCTGACATTTGCCTGTACACCTTCTCGAAGACCTCACCACGCCACGTAAAGGGAAAGTTGACGGTGCCACGTCGGCACGCGTGTGGGCCAAGTAGCCGTCCGATCAATAGCCCGGCCCGTCGGCGTCAGAGTCAGCGGGGAGCGCCCACGGCTCGCGCTCCGGCGGCTACCGAGACCACGACGGGCGTGATCTACAACCCCGTCGGCCAATCTGCGACTCAGAGTTGGGCACGGACCGCCCCGCCAGGATATTGGAGGCTGTGAACGTTGACGTAGTAGGCGCTTGGCTGCTTCCAGATCGCCCGGCTGACTGTCGGGCTGATCGCGAGGCAGCCGCGGTGATGCAGCTTTGGTCCACCCGACAGGGCCACGAGCACCGGTCCCGAGCGGCCGGTCGTCCCGGAGTCGATGTGGGCGACGGTGGCGTCGCGGAACCCGTGCAGGTGGGAGAACCGGAAGCACATCGTCGCAGCACCGTGGAAGGCAATGATCGCGACCCCACGGCCGTGGGGTGCGCCTTTCGGCGTCTCCGCGGCCCCGGTCATCGACACGGTGTAGAGCGTCGTGGGACGTGAGGACACGGTCGACGGCGGCGGGCTGCTGCCACCGCAGGCAGCGAGGCTGAGAGTGACGGCGATGAGTGCCGGAGCGGCAACATGCCTATAGGTCATCGGGGCTCCTCGGTGACGGGCGCGGGAGACGGCCGTGGAACCGAGCCGCCTGCGCGAGTATGGGCCGTGAACATCAAGGTTCGCTCAGCCCCGAATGAGACGACACCGACCAACCGTGCGCGCTACCGATCGAGCGCGAAATCGATGATCTCCAACGCGACCTTGATACTCGTTTCGCATTCTCGACGTCGCCGCGACGACCCGCACGCGTCGCACTCGGCGCCTCCGCGGACTGACCGTCACGCCGATCGCCTGGGGCCACACGGCGCCAGGCTCACACTCCTGCGCGACAGCGCCGCGCTGCTCACCCTCCACCTCCGGCCAACACACCCGGATCGGTCGCTGACCGAAAACCGCCGTTGGGATAGCTGGGCTCGGTTCAGTGACACGCCCGCGCGAGCCGCCGCTGTATCGCGGTGCCGTGGGCCGTGCCGCGGCTGGAGAAAGCGAACTTCCATGAGCCGTTGGCGTGCCGGAAGAGGAAGCGCACGAGGCCGGCGTCCGGCGTGCGCTGGCAGACGATTCCGGCCGACCCCGACACGTACACGCCGCTAATGCCCCGGCTGCTCCCGTCCTGGGCGATGAAGGCCTGGACGAGAGCCGAGCGGATTGGACCGCGGGCCGGGGTGACGCTTCCGGCGGCGAGCGCCGCTGGGGCGGAGAGGCAGGTCACAGCGGCGGCGGCCGCCACGGCGGCAAGACGGGCAGTGCGGCGTCGGAGAGTCCCGGGGCCACGATCCCGACGTGGTACGGAAGCGATTGGAACCAGCGAATGCGCCATTGACAGAGCTCCGGATCAGTTCGAGAGGATGGTGAAGAAGTCCCGGCTGTAGGGGGCGAGTAGATGCCCGTAGATGCCGTACTGGCCTGGGACGACCGGCACGGGCGTGAGCAGGGCGGCCGGGTGGTGGACGTAGAGGTAGCCGGCCACCCAATCGGGGTTGATGTCAAGTTCGACCGCGCGCTGGACCCCAGCCGCAATCATGCCGGCGGCGAGCTCGCCGACAGTGAGGCCCTCACCGGCGGCCCAGACGAGCTGCCCGTCGGCGTGGATGCCGAGGGCGCTGCGCGCAACTGCCGCCTGGCCGCCAATCGTCGCGCCCCAGCACGCCGCGCCACAGCTGGTCACCGAGCTGTCGAGCACGCCGTGATCGATGAGCAAGTGAAGGTTCTGGCGCACCGAGGCAATCGCAAGGCCGCGCGCTGGAACCTCAGACTGCCAGGCCCCGATCTGGGTCGTGCCGTTCCGGTAGGTGACGATCGAGCCGAAGCCGGCCCTCAGGGGCACCCCGACGCGCCCGAACAAGACGAACCCTCCGCTGCCGGTGGAGAACTTGAAACCGCCGTTGAACCCGAGGATCAGATGATGGATCTCACGGCCGGCCACCGCGTCGCTGTAGTGCCAACCCGTCGCCCCCGGATCGACCGACCCGGCGTGCAGAGCGAGGCGAACAACGCGCTGGTCCATGCGCGCGACGGTCACCCCTGGCGCACAGCGATCCACACGGCCGGCCGGCCCCCGATCGTCGTGATCATCTGCCAGCGAGCGGTCAGCGCGATCGGATACCGGTCGACCGGCAGGCTGTCGTGAACGCGGGTGGCGCGCCGGCCCGTCCGCGACGCTCCCCGTGCCGCGCCCGTGGATGCATGGATGGCATGAGCGCGACGGCCGGCGCCCAACGAGGCGCCCTGGCGGGGCGCGGGCGAAGCACTCGCGCTGCCGCAGGCCGCGACGGCGGCGGCGGCCAGAGCCGACACGGCGGGTCCGAGGAGCCGATGATGGACGGCCACGACGCACAGACTTCCACGCCTTCATCAAGCCCCCTCGCTCCGGCCGGTGAGACATTGCTTACCGGCCGCGGATGAGGCCGCCTCGCGATCGCTGGGGCCAGCGCCGCGGTCATGGCATCCAGGTCGCACCGAGCGGCGGAGCTCAAATCCGTAGGACTCCGCCGGAGCGCCCCGGGAACGTGCGGGTCGATGACGGTTCACGATCATGGATGATGAGGCGGTGTCACAGCGATCCGCAGGTTCCAGGAAGACTCCGGCGCTGCTGTGCTACGACGGGTCAGACGACGCTGCCGCCGCGATCGCGAAGGCGGCCGAGTTTCTCGCGCCGCGCCCAGCGGTCGTTCTCACCGTGTGGGAACCGGTTCGCGTGTGGGAACCGTGGGATCCGGTGACGATCGTCTCAGCGCCGCTGGGGCGACTCGTCGCGCGGGAGTTCGACCTGGACAAGATCGTCGCCGACGTAGCGCGCGACAAGGCGGAGCACGGCGCGGAGCTCGCGCGGGCCGGTGGGTTCGACGCGATCGCGCGGGTGACACGCGGGAAGGCGTGGGAGGCGATCTGCCAAGTCGCGGACGAGCTCGACGCCGATCCGATCGTGATCGGCTCCCGCGGGCTCGGCCGCGCCCAGTCAGCGCTGCTCGGCAGCGTCTCCTCAGCAGTCATTGCGCACGCGAAGCGAGCAGTGCTCGTCGGTCCGGCTCACGTGTCGGGCGGCGCCACGAGACCGGTTCGCGGCAAGTAGCCGCACAGCGCGAGCGCGCCGATCGACGCCAGACGCAATCCCCGAGTTCATCCCGATCATCGGCCGCCTCGACGACGCGCGGGACGCATTCGGTCGGCCACCGCGTGGCGCTCCGCGTCCGTCTGAGCGGAGCACTGTTGCATCACCTAGGCGTGGGCTTGGGCGGACACGCTCCGCGCCTCGTCGCGGGCGCTCGCCACGAGCACGCTGTGACGCGGTAGCGTCGGGGAGCGGTGACAACCGCCCAGACCACACTGACCGGTCTGACCGAGGTCGAGGCCGCGCGGCGCCTCGAAGCGCGCGGCGAGCTGCCGCGCCGGCGCTCGAGCCGTTCCTACGCCAGCATCGTTCGCGCGAACACGGTCACGGTCCCCAACGGGATCCTGCTGTTTTTCGGAGTGCTCACGATCACGTTCGGCTCGTGGCGGGACGCGTTGTTTGTCGGGATCCTGGTCTCGAATATCGCGATCGGGTCATTCCAGGAGATCCGCTCCAAGCGCGCGCTCGACCGGCTCGCCGCGCTCGTCGCTCCCGAGGCCGTTGTGGTCCGCGATGGCGCTGACCGGCGCGTGCGGGTCGAGCAGGTGATCGTCGGGGATCTCGTCCGGCTGGCGGCCGGCGACCAGGTCGTCGTCGACGGGACTGTCGTGTCGGCGGACGCTCTCGCGCTGGATGAGGCCAACCTCACCGGCGAGTCTGAGCTGGCCGTGCGCGCTCCTGGAGAGCCGGTGTGGTCAGGCTCGTTCGCGGTCGAAAGAGCCGCGCTGTTCGAGGCCACGGCCGTGGGTCCAGACAGCCGCGCGGAGCGGCTGTCTGCGACCGCCCGTGCCTTTCGTCACCCGCGCTCTCCGCTCGAGCGAGCCAACGATCAGTTGTTGCTGTGGCTGATCGTGCTCGCGGTCCCGCTCGCGATCGGGCTCACCGTCTCGGTCCTCGCTCGCGCCGAGTCCGCCAACGCGCGAGTGCAGGCTGTCACCGCCGGGATCGTCAACCTGGTCCCCGAGGGGCTGATCCTGCTGATCAGCGTCACCGCCGCGGTGTCGGCGTTCAAGATGGCCCAGCGCGGCGTGCTCGCGCAGCAACTCAACGCGATCGAGTCGCTCGCCTCGGTGGACATCGTCTGCACCGACAAGACCGGCACGTTGACCGAGCCGACGTTACGGGTGCTTGAAGTAGTTCCGGCCGGCGGCGAGGACCGAACGTCGGTCGCGCGCGAGCTGACGAGCTACGCCGCGAGCGCGCCGGATCGCAACCTGACGCTCGAGGCGATCGCGGACGCCCATCTGGCCGATGTCCAGCGGACCCGCGTCGTCGTTAGGGTCCGTTCTCCTCGCGGCGCCGCTGGAGCGCGCTCGACCTCGGCGACGAGCGACTCGTGCTGGGAGCGCCCGAGCGCTTCGCGCACGCTGACGCAGCCCTCGCGGAGCGCGCGCGCAAGGAGGCGAGCGCCGGGCGACGTGTGCTCGCGCTGGGCCGCAGCCAGTCGCCCCTACCAGCCGGCGACTCCGAGCCGCAGTTCCCCGACGACGTGCAGGCGCTCGGGCTGGTCGTGCTGGCCGAGCGCCTGCGCGCCAACGCGAGCGAGACCGTCGCCTTCCTCACCGCACAGGCGGTCGAGTTGAAGGTGCTGTCCGGCGACGCGCCCGCGACCGTCGGCGCGATCGCCCACGACGCCGGCGTGCCGGGCGCGGCGCCAGCGCTCGACGGCGACGCGCTGCCGACCGAGCCCGCAGCGCTGCGCGAGGCCGTCCTGGCTGCGCCCGCCGTCGGGCGCATCTCGCCGGAGGGCAAGCGGGCGATCGTCGCCGCGCTCGCCGACGCCGGACGCTACGTCGCGATGGTCGGCGACGGGGTCAACGACGTGCCGGCGCTCAAGCAGGCGCGGCTGGGGATCGCCCAGGGCTCTGGGGCGCAGATGTCGCGCTCGGTCGCCGACCTCGTCCTCGTGCGCGACGACTTCGGCGTGGTGCCCGGGATGGTCGCGGAAGGCCGCCAGATCCTGCGCAACATCCAGCGGGTCGCCAAGCTGTTCGTCACCAAGACCGTGTTCACCGCCATCGTCGGCCTGGCAGTCGCGATCCCGACCGGCACCTTCCCGCTGCTCCCACGCCAGTTCACGATCGCCTCCACGGTCACGATCGGAATCCCCGCCTTCCTGCTCGCGCTCTCTCCGAGCTCCGGCCCGTGGCGGCCCGAGCGCTTCCTCCAATCCGTCGCCCGCTTCGCGATCCCAGCCGGGGTGGCGATCGGGACCGGGATCATCGCCGGCTACCTACTCGCACGCTACGGATTCGACCTCAACCTCACCCGCTCACGCACAGTCGCAACCGGAATCGTGGTCGTCTGCGGGCTCGCCGTCGTGATCCGACTCGAGACCGGGCACGGCCTGCGACGCCTCGCAATCGCTGGGTTATGCGTGCTCATGGCGCTGCTCTTCGCGCTCGCGCTGATCATCCCCTTCCTGCGGAACTTCTACGAGCTCGCGACCCCCACCAGCGAGGCGATCGCTGCCTGGGCGCTCGGCACCACCATCGGAGTCGGGACGATGCTAGGAGCCCTGCGGTTACTGCGAGTTTGAGCACCTGGACGGTGCGGTCGGTGGCTGAGACGATGCAGGCTCTCGCGGCTCCGAGCCGGGTGCGGATCGCTACCACGGTCGGGGTCGCGACCGCGATCGGGTCTGTCACGGCCTTCGTGCTGGTCCTGATCGGCGTGCTCGTGCTCACCGGCGCGATCTAACCCGGCGGGGCCGTTCGGAGAATAGGTTTGGTCATCCTCGGTGTCTCCGTTCTACGGCATCCGCTGGTAACGGTGCTCGGCCCCGGTGAGGCAGAACTGAAAGGAACCGAGGGGGCTGGCGTCGCGGTATTCGCGGGATGCGTGGCTCAGGTGATGGTTAGTTGCTGGTACATCCCGTCGGCGTAGTGGTTGGGTAGGTTGCAGATCAGCTCGTAGCGTCCCGGGGGCAGAGTGAGGGTGACCCAGCTGACGGTGCCGCTCGTGATCCCGTCGCCGGTCCCGCTGCGGCAGCTGTGGGAGGCCTCGCCCAGGCTTCCGGTCTCGGCGACTTTGCCGTTGACGCCGGGCTGGCGTTGG
>Ga0209839_10001064_pt1 | contig 14109 bp, 7 predicted proteins | sample OrgsoiDNA2013050_FD_185800 | JGI IMG/M metagenome (GOLD analysis project Ga0209839, IMG submission 185800) | Permafrost soil microbial communities from the Arctic, to analyse light accelerated degradation of dissolved organic matter (DOM) -... | ecosystem: Environmental > Terrestrial > Soil >... | reverse complement strand
GCCACATCGCCCAGGCCCGGAAAATGTTTAAGCGTGCCCACGACCTTGCCGCTCTTCTGCAATCCTTGCAGGTAGGCCGCCGCCATCTTCGTGACCAGTCCCGGCGTATTGCCGTAGGTGCGATCATACAACTGCGAATTGTAGACGTTGGTGACATCGACGACCGGTGCCAGATTAAGGTTGAAGCCATAGGAAGAGAGATCCTTCGCATCTTGCATGCCAGCCTGTTTCGCCTTTGCCGGATCGTTGCTCGCTCCAAGCATTGCCTCCGCCGGGCGCGGTCCGTCCAGGTTCGCCAGCCGATCCACCGTTCCCCCTTCCTGGTCGATTGCTACTGCCAGAGGGATCGTTGTGCTATCGCCCTTCATTTGTTTAATAAGACTGGTAAGCTGGTTTTTGCTCACGATATTGCCATTAGCGGAGAAGACAAGGACGGCCCCGACGTTATACTGGCTGATCATAGTGCTGATCGGCAACGCGTACGTGGAGCCGGTGAACTGGACAATCATCATCTGTCCCAATTTCTGATCCAGCGACATCTTATTTACTATAAGATCGATATATTGTTGCGGCGTTAGCTGTGTCTTTGTAGAATTTTTTGTACCGGGCCGGGTATTCTGTTTCAGATGCGTATCGATGTTTTTAAGGAGATTAGCATTGCCCGTTATGCCAGGACCATTGATTACGGAGGCCCAGCCTTGCGAACCGAGAAAGGAGGCCGGTCCCTGCGTGAGTGTGTGTAGGACGATCACACCAAGAAATGCGATCAGCAGAAGTGCCGTTCCTCTCTTCAGAGATGATGGTCTGGAAGGGGCTTGAACTGGCACAAACTCTTGTCCAGGGCGCGGCGTCTCGGATACTTTGCCTATCAAAGAAACAGTGGGAAGGGGCTTTGTAACTTCTTGCACATCCCGAATAACAGGAAGAGGCTTTGTGGCTCCTTGCCCATCCTGAACAACGGGAAGTTCGACTTGCTGAGCCATATGAGGACCTGCATCGACGGAATTATCTTCATAAATGTTTGGATCTTGCGGTGTCTTCATGCTGTTGGTTTCGCTTCTCATTGTACCGGGTTTTTCAAGCGTATCAGCCATAAAATCCTGCTCTAGCGTGCCTGTGCGCGACAAATTTCTGATAGCAGGATATTGCAAAGTAATATCTTGTTCATCATCATTGTCGATTTCGTGTGACCAGGGGTTAAGCGATGCCATAGATGCGACCCCTTTCATAAAGAGAGAAAAATTTTTATACTGTTAGTATAGAGAATGAGAAAATAGATCAGCTCACTTTTACGAACGTGTCGTATACAAGAGTCGTAACGCAATGCTCGCGAACTTTGTCCTGGGTCCTATGTGAGTGAAGTACAATACCGTAAAATCTAGTATTCTATTGTACCACTATTTTTCTTGCTTTTGTGATAACCATTCTCAGATGGCACACAATGTGTTTCATCTTATGTCATACAATACCCGAAGTTCCTATTGTTTGGTAACGAAGATAGCCATGCGGTATACTATTGCTAACCACCACTTTGCAGCGGAAAGGGATCGGGGATTGAGATGTTACAGGAACAGGAACTAAGAGCGCCTACACTTACAGAATACAAGGTGCCACAACAGCATGGAGCGGCGCGCCTGCGTATCAGCCTGCTTTTAGGGGCGGGTTTGACGGTTATTTTTGCCCTGCTAGAGGCGGGTTTTCTCTTACTATTCAATCCATTTCATATACTGGGCGACGGCACGGGTCGCTTTTCCTCCCTTCTAGGATTGCCGCTCCATGTTTCGGTAGTACTTCTGGTTCTGTTGCTGCAATTTCTGCTCTTCACATTATTGGCCTTCTTGCTTGTGAAGCCGGGCGCGTTCATCCTCTATCTACGCCAGGTGCGCGGCGCGCAGGAGCCATATGAGCGCGCGTACACGCCGCTTGAGATGTCGGTGAATACGCGCAGGGTGCTCGCGGCAGATGAGCAAGATGGCGTGGCCAGCAGAGTCTCTACCCAAGAGGAGCAAGCCTCACTGCTTGATCTGCTGCAGCGCGAGGATACGCACCAGTTGATCCCTGGCGCGTCAGGCTCTGGCAAGACTATGGCGCTACGTGTCTATCAGTACCGTGCCGCCCAGCAGCCACTCGACAGAATACTCAAACGCAAGCGCATCCCCATCTACATGCCGCTGGAGCTCTATAGTCTGTACCTGAAGAGCGTTGCCGGGCCGATTGATGAGGAGGCAGGTGATACTGCTTATGAAGCACAGGGAACGCTGCTCAATTTTCTCTATGCAAGCGAGCTACCGGGTATGCGTCTGCTGCGTCCCTATCTTTTCCAGTTGTCGCAACAGGGGCGTCTGCTGCTGCTCTGCGATGGGTTGGACGAAGTTGATGGCGATTACCTCTCTCAGGTCTGCCAGGAACTGGTGGGTATGGCGCGCAATGGAGCGAATCGGCTGGTCATCACCTGTCGCATGGTTGATTATCGCGGACAGCGCGAACTGGTGCGCCTTGTTGACGACGGGGATGCAGAACGTATCGTGCTCTATCCTTTGGAGTCTGAGCAGATCGCTGGATTTATAGAGAACTACGTGGCTAAGCAGGGAAAGCAGTGGCGGCACACGGCGGGGCAAATCATGCAGGTAATCGAGCGCAGCCGCCTGCGCTACCACTGTAGCAATCCAATGCTGCTTGTTACTTTGTTGAGCGTGATCGATACGATCGGCGTCGAGCGTGGCAAGCAGATCGATACGCGTGGTCGCCTGTTGCGCGAGGCGGTGCGGCAGCGTATCGTCAATGAGCAGCGACAGCCGACATGGAAGGGTGAAGCGCCGAGGGAGCAGGAGGTGGTTCGCTTCTTGAGCGAGGTGGCGTGCGCGGCGCGTTGGGCTGATGGCTCGTATGCTATCCAACTGCCTATTTCTACACCAGCGGCAGGAAAAGCGACACGACCAAACTTTGCAGAACTGGCCGAGGGCTTACAATCCTGGCTCGACGAGCATCCGGCAATGGGGCCGTTTACCGCGCGCGAGAGTGGTTCCTTGCTGCATGACGATATGGCACAGCTATTACAGTTCGCGCTTAACACGGAACTGATTTCGCTCAGCGCTGACAATGTATTGAGTTTTTGCCACGAATTGATCGCAGAATATTTTGTGGCTTTCTTTTTAACAACCGATAAGAAGCAGGCAGTAGACCAGGCGTTCCGAGAAGAGCTGCTGGCGCGTGTTGAGGCATGGTGTGGGCCGGTGGCGCTCTGGGCGGGTCTGCAGGACGATCCACTGGCACTGGCCGAGCGTTTCGATGCGCTGGGGCGTGCTGCTCCCGAGTATGCCTTGCAGGCGCTGGTGCTAACGCTCATCTGTATCGGAGTGCAGTTGCCGCCGCCGCAGGCCGAGGCGCGCCGCGCCGTGCAGTTGCCGCCCGGAGTAGAAGAATCGCTCTCGATCGCCGTACGCGATCAGGCGACCTGCCAGGAGCTGGCGCGCATCTTCACCCGTTGCGCGGAAGAGGGTGGTCAGGAGATCTACTACGCGCTGCTGCCGCTGGTTATGGTCGACGGCTTCGATAATCTCCTGCTGCGCCTGGACCGACGTATCGTGCCGGATCTGCTCTTCACCTACCTGCAAGATGCGGTGGATAATGCTGCCTATGAAGCGCAGGTCAAGCGCCTCGTGCGCGCGCTCGCCCGCCTGGGCGGGAATGGCGTTGAGCGTGCGGCGCGCTTAAGTCAGCCCGGTGCCGAAAGAAGTATTCGTCTCCGTGCAGCTGCAATTAATATCCTGGGCGGCACGAACGATGCGCGAGCCGTAGGACCGCTTATCAGCCGGCTGGACGATGCCGAGCCATTTATCGTCGACCGCTCGGTCTACGCGCTGTTGCGCCTGGGACCTGAGCTGGCGCTAAATGCTGTCTTGCAGGAGCTGGCGCGGCCCGGCACGACGCTGGTCGCGGGCCGTGTACATCGTGCCTGTCTCATTATCCTGGAGCGCTTCCTGGCCGAACCTCAACGAGGAATGACGCCGCCGCAATGCCAGCGCGCCCTGGATACGATCGTGCCCGTGCTCACCACCAACTACCAGCCAGAGGTGCAGCAGCAGGCGATACAGATCCTTGTGCGCCAGTTTGGTGGCAGGGGCGAAACTAACGTGCGCGTACACAGCGAGAGGCAGATTATAGAGGCGCTGGTGCAACATCTCTCGTCGCAAAATGAGGTCGCGGTGCGTAATAGTATGTACACGCTACAATCCATTGGTACGCCTGCGACGCCGTTCCTGTTGCCCCTCCTGGATCAATCCTCAGATCTGGTGCGTACACGCGTAGTAGAGATTTTTAAGACAGTTCACGATCTCCGCGCGTTGCCACGCCTCTTGCTCCTGGTTGGTGATCCAGCGCCATCCGTGCAGCAGCAGGTGGCGCAGGTGCTGCATCTCTACGCGTCGGAGAGCGCGCCCGGCTTGATCAACCTTGTCCTCTCGGAGGCCGATGATGTTGTGGCCGAACGGGCGGCACAGATCTTGAGCAGCATCGGTGAGCCAGCCGTTGAGCCGATCAGCGCAGTGCTGGCGAATAGTGCGCCCGAACGTATGCGCCTCCTGGTGCAAGTATTGGAGCAGATTCACGACGAGCGCTCGTTGCCCGCGTTGATTGCGTTATTGCAGACGCCACAGCTCGAAACGCTACTGGCGATGGCTGTCGTACAGGCGCTCAGCCAGTTCCTGGACCCCCGCGTCGTCCCGCCGCTGGTAGCAGCGCTATCAAGCACGAATCCCATATTGTACGAAGAGGCAATCAACGCGCTCAGTCAGCTTGGCAGCATTGCCTTTGACGAACTGGTGGCCGCTCTGGACGTGCATCAGCCATCGCCGGTAACGCAGCGCGTGCAGCGCGCTCTGCTGGGCATGATGCCATTTCCAGGTGAGCAACTGATACAGGCACTGGAACAGGCGAGCGAGCCACAGGCGCAGCAGATCCTGGCAATCTTCAAGCAGCAAGGCATCGAGGCCGCGCAGGTGCTGGTCGGGCACCTGCAAGATAAAAATGAGTCTGTGCGCACTTACGTAGTACAGACGCTGAACGATATGCCTGGACCAGTAGTAGTTCCTGCCTTGCTGGATGTATTGGACCAGGCAGCGGTGCGCACCATTGTCAACTCCATCTTATTACAATATCCTGAAGCCGCGCTCTCGCCGCTGGTCGAGCTGTTAGGTGAACAGGAGCGTGGAGATGCGGCTGCCGCGCTTCTGCCGCGCTTTGGCAGAGGAATCCTGCGTCCGCTGGTCTCAGGGCTGGATGACCAACGCGTCGCCGCATGCGAGCGAGCGCAACGGATTCTCATAGCGTTGGTCCGCCAGAGCGGAGAGGAAGAAGAGGTGCTGCGCGAGGTCGTACGCCTCTTCAATCCGCCGCTGCCAGTGCGGGCCAGCGAAGCGCTACTCAGCATTTTAACCAACGAGTTGGCCGATATCAGCATGCCCGCGCTGCTAGAGGGGTTAGAGGATGCCTATTTAGTTGAGGATGTTGCCACGGCGTTTACCCTCTTGTCGCGCAAGCCCGGTATGCAGGAGCGCGTGCTTACTATCCTGATCGAGCAACTTCCTATAGACGAGCGCAGACGTGGAGCCGAGACCGCCCTGGTGAGGATCGGCGCGCCCGCTGTCCCGCGTGTGGGCGCGTTGATCACTGCCCCCGACGCCTCGCTTGCCGCAGCGGCGAAGCAGATTTTGCGCGATATAGGCGTGCCAGCCCTTCCGTTTATCTGGAACGCCCACAGTGACAAGAACAATCCGGCCCGGCGCGCAGCGGCACTTGAAGTCTTTCATCGCATGCCAACCGATGTGATCAAAGATGAACTGGTCGCGCTGCTCATCAGCAACCGGCCAGAAGATATCGCCATGGCTGTCTCGTTGCTGCTGGACCGCATTGATGACGAATCCCAGCAGTTCTACGCCGATCGCATCATGGTTCCCGAATTGATCAGCTATGTGCAAACACACGGCGTCGAGGAGACGAACCTGCGTGTAATCGCGCTGCTCCTGCTGCTCGGTGAACACGCAATTGCCGATCACCTGGTGCAGAGCCTCGAAGAGAATACGCAGCATCGCCAGCAGTTGACATACATCCCTCTCTTGTTGGGTGCTGAGACGCAGGATGCGCTGCTGGCGGTCTTTAACGATCCCGATGCCCCGAGCGAACTAAGGGCCGAACTGGGGGCGCTGCTGGGTATGATGGTGGCACCCGCTGAAGTGGTCGAGGCCGCGCAGAGTCTCAGTACCTATGGCCTCTCTGCCAATAGCCAGGACGTGCTCTTTCCAGATCAGATGGCAATCGCCCTGCGTGCGCTGGGTGGACTGCTTGCCGGTGGTCATTGGAATGCGGACACGCTGCACAGGCTGCGCGAGGATAGTAAAGAGGGGAGCGCGACCCACGAACTATACAGTGTATTACTGGGCTGGCGCTACGAGCCTCAACTGAGAAAGTTTGCGACAGAGTTGCAGGCACAGAAGGATACGTACAAAAAAGAGTTGTTGGCTTTGAGCACGCGCATCGTCGCCGAGCAGAACCGCGCCATCACGCTGGAGGACGAGTTGGAGAAGGCAAAGCGCGAACACGGCTTTAGCAGCGATGAGTTGGATAAGACGAAGCGCGAGCAAGATGCATTGCGCATGGGGGCCGACAAGTTGACGAAGGAAAAGCTTGCCCTGCGCAGTAGTATGGATCAGGCTGTGAAAGAGAAAAATGCGGCCAACGCTCGCCTGAATCAGGTGTTGCAAGAGCGGGATGCGCTGCAAGAGAAATACCAGAACCTGATCAAGCAGATCAATCAGGCGGATGCGCGGTAAACGCTTTTCGGCAACGGTTCAGAATTACAGGCTTCCTGAATGAGATACATTTGGCTCTGTATCGATTGGGGTAGCTGCTTCGTGTACCTGATAGAGAGAACGAGGCAGGGAAGTCTGTAGAAGTTTGTAGCAGAAGACACGAAATAGGAGTGAAATGATGAGTGATAACACAACAAACGGTGTACAGTTGCTCAATGAAAAGATAAAAGGTAACACTTCAGGGGCGGGAGAAGATCTCAAAAAGGACTCCAGCCCCTTCTTTTTGTCCTTCTGCATAGCGCTCCTCGCGCTTAGCACCTTGTTCAAGTTGGCTTTTACAGGGACAATTGGCTTGACAGGAGCACGCATTCGAGTTTAGCATTGTGAGCAAGACCTCTAGAATGCGCGTCTGCTTCCTGTTTCTGCATGCCCAATTCTCTGGGTAATTGTGTTCAGAGAAGCTATTTTTCCATCGACGGAGTACGCGCCCTGGTACTCCTTATTACCTATAGCCACGAGAGGAGTGTATTATGCCCGATACTATGCATACAAGGTATCATTTGAGCGAGGATGAGATGCCGCGCACCTGGTACAACATCATGGCCGACATGTCCAATCCCCCGGCCCCGGTGTTGCATCCAGGCACAAAACAGCCGGTGACGCCCGACGACCTGGCACCGTTGTTTCCCATGGCCCTGATTATGCAGGAGGTGAGCACCGAGCGTTATATCGAGATACCTGATCCCGTGCGCCGCATCTACGCGCAATGGAGGCCGAGTCCATTGTACCGGGCGCGCCGCCTGGAGAAGGCGCTGGATACGCCCGCACGCATCTACTACAAGTACGAAGGCGTTAGCCCGGTCGGCAGCCATAAGGCGAACACATCGGTCCCCCAGGCTTTCTATAACAAAGAAGAGGGGATCAAGAAGATCGCCACCGAAACGGGTGCTGGACAGTGGGGTTCCGCGTTGGCGATGGCTGGCGCGTTCTTCGGCATCGATATTGATGTCTACATGGTGAAGATCAGCTACCAGCAGAAGCCCTATCGTCGCAGCCTCATGCAAACCTTTGGAGCAACCGTCCATGCAAGTCCTACGGACCTCACCGACGCGGGCCGCAGCATTCTGGCGCGCGACCCGGAGAATATGGGCAGCCTGGGCATCGCCATCAGCGAGGCCGTCGAGATAGCGGCGAAGAGCGGAGGAAAGATCAAGTACTCGCTGGGTAGCGTGCTCAATCACGTCCTGCTGCATCAGACCATTATCGGCGAGGAGGCGCTGCTGCAACTGGCGAAGGCCGATGATTATCCTGATGTCGTGGTAGGCTGCGTCGGCGGCGGGAGTAATATGGCGGGCATCGCTTTCCCCTTCATCGGCGAGGCGCTGCGCAAGGGGCTCAAGACGCGCTTCCTGGCGGCTGAGCCGATGGCCTGTCCCAGCCTGACCAGGGGCATCTACGCCTACGACTTTGGCGATACTATAGGCATGACGCCGTTGATGAAGATGCATACGCTCGGCCACGACTTCATGCCGCCGGGCATCCACTCCGGCGGTCTGCGCTATCATGGCATGTCGCCGCTGGTCTCCCAACTGCACAGCGAGGGCATCATCGAAGCGCACGCCTATCACCAAAACGCGACCTTCGAGTCGGCGGTCCTCTTCGCGCGCAGCGAAGGCATCGTGCCCGCGCCCGAGGCCGGTCACGCCGTGCGCGCGGTGGTCGAAGAGGCGCTGCAGGCCAAAGAGGCGGGAGAAGAGCGTGTAATCCTCTTCAATCTGTCCGGCCACGGCTACTTTGATATGCAGGCGTACGACGCCTATTTCGCCGGGCAGTTGCAGGACTTCGAATATCCCGCCGATGCTGTAGCGGCGGCTCAGGAGAGATTGCCACAGGTCGTGTAGTACATGGTGATGTCGGGCCAGCGCGGAAACATAAAGTTACGCTCTGGCCTTTTTGTATGGCTTTTATACTGAAGATAAAGAGAGCAACTCACGCATCAGTATGAACTGAATGTATTCACCTGCGAGGTGGTCGGTCCGCCAGTATCAATTTTGAAGGTATTTACTGCGTATGAACATAAATAAGGATATAGCCGATTGCCTCGAAAGCCTTTCGACGCTCTCCCAGCGCGGTTTTAACACGTTCCAGGCGGCGCGTGAAGCGGTGCTTCAGTTAGTAACGGAGCAACTGGCTATGGGTTCCAGCTTTTTTACGCGTATCCAGGAAGACAAGTGTGAGGTGGTCGCGGCGCATAATGAGTCGGGGCGCTGTGCTATAGAGGTTGGAACGGTTGTGCCGCTCGTGACGGACTTCCCGGTACTGATGAGCGATAGCAACGAGCCAGTGCCGCTTATACGAGAGAACCTGCACTGCGGCGAGAGCACATTTTCTACCATGTTCCCCTGTTTCGGCAGTTACATTGGCGTGCCCGTTGTCTTGTCGGATGGCACCTTCTTTGGCGCACTTAGCATTACGGATGCAGAACCACGCCAACTCAGCCTGCTGGAAGCGAAGCTGTTGTTGGCGCTGGCTCGTTTATTGGCCACCCAGATCGAGCGCGACCAGGAACTGGCGGAATGCAAATGGGCGGAGCAAGAACTTATCCAGGCGCTTGCAACATTATCTATGGAGGGAAAAAATGGTTAAAATTATAAAGGAGAAAATAATTTTATGAAAAAGGAGAGCAATCAGCAATCAATGGAGGAGGTAGAGCATTGGGAGCATACTCTCCCTTCCCCCATCAAAGCGGATAGAATGGAGGAGAGCAGGGATGCAGCAGGGCAAGATGTAAGAAAAAGACAACATGAGGATGAGCACTGTGGCATGGCATCAGCTATGCCACTTATAGTATGGACCGCGCGGCCCGATGGCAATGTGGACTACTACAATCAACGCTGGTTTGAGTATACTGGTCTCACCTTTGAGCAGACGCGTGGCCAGGGGTGGCTTATGGTGTTGCATCCCGACGATCGGCAGATGTGCCTGAAGCACTGGCGAGAGGCGCTACGGACCGGCGAACCATACGAGATCGAATACCGCTTCAGGCGAGCCGACGGTGCCTATCGCTGGCATCTGGGACGGGCGTTGCCGCTACGCGATCAGCAGCAGCATATTCTTTCCTGGTCAGGTACAGCTACCGACATCGACGATCAGAAGTGCGCCGAGGAGCAACTCAGCATCCGCGCCTGCCAGCAGGCTGCTGTAGCAGAGTTCGGCCAACACGCGCTTAAGGGTATGGACCTGCCGGACCTGTTCGACAAGCTGCTTTTGAAGGTAAGCCAGACTCTCAATGTTGTCTATGTCTCGCTCTCGGAGTTGCTCGACGATGGTACCTTGCAGGTACATTCGAGAAATAGAGAAGGCATGACCTACCTGGCCGTGAATGAGTGGCAGGCCTCTCAGGCGGCATATACCCTCTCAGCGAAGGAACCGGTCATCATTGTCGACGATCTACGTAGCGAGCGCCGTTTCAGCGTTCCGCCCGAGGTGCTCGACACATTCGGGCTAGTGGGCAGTGTCAGCGTCGTTATCGAGGGCAATCCAGACCCCTATGCTGTCTTGATCGTACATACCACGCAAGCACGCGTTTTTACCCGCGATGATATCAACTTTTTACAGGCCATCACCAACGTACTGGCCGCCGCTATTGAACGCAAGCGGACGGAAGCGAAGCTTGCCCACGCACTGAAGTCGCTGCAAGCAGCAAACGAGCAGCTCGAACATGCCAACAAAGCTCAGAACGACTTTGTTTCCATTATCAGCCACGAGTTCCGCTCAACGCTCACCGGCATCCAGGGCTTTAGCGAATTGATACGTGACGAGGATTTCAGTTCTCGTGAGATTCGAGAATACGCCAATGACATCAATACCGATGCCCGCCGTCTCAGCCGCATGATCAACGAACTGCTTGATCTGAACCGGATGAAATCAGGCAGAATGGCCTTCAATTCCGAGCGCGTCGACCTGAATGAAATTATTACGGATGTGGTTGAGCGCACGCGCGCCAACACGCCTGTCCATCAGATACTGTTGCACCTGGATGCCAGCCTGCCAATGTGTCTGGGCGATCGCGATAAACTGACTCAGGTGGTAACAAATCTCCTCAATAACGCCATGAAGTACTCGCCTGGTGGTGGCGTCATCATACTGTCCAGCGAACTCAAAGATGAGCAGGTGCATGTGTGGGTGCAGGATTCCGGCGTAGGCATTCCCGCGAGCGCGCTGGAAAAGATATTTGAGCCATATACGCGCATCGCCTCGGGCGCAACACGCTTCGTCGAAGGCTCGGGCATCGGCCTGGCCATCGTGCGTCAGATCATGCAGATCCACGGTGGAAAAGTCTGGGCGGAAAGTACGCTCGGAGAAGGCTCTACCTTTCACTTCACGCTGCCATTGGGCGCGCCGGAGAAATCTTCTAGCCCGCTCTCCAACCTTATTTGAAGTATCTCCTATGAACTACTCGATATGTTCCCTTACAGTAGGGATGGGGCTGGCCCCCATCCGGTTCTCCTCAACGCGGCTCTCGGGCCGGATGGGGGCCAGCCCCATCCCTACTGTGGAGTTATAACAGAAGAGACTCTCGACGTCACGGCCCCTCTAATGTTAGCTCCGGTCGCGCGCGCGAAACCCCCTGGCCTTCTAGACATGGGGATGAAGCGCGCGCATTCCTGTAAAACATGCCTCCTCTTGACAAAACTACTGTCTTCTGGCATACTCCAGGCATGGATACAGGAGTTACAAGCACCAGAAATATTGCCTCTATGTGTCACTATCATATCGTCTTTTGCCCCAAGTATCGACGCAAGGTGCTCATCAATGGGGTGGATACCCGTTTGAAAGCTCTCATCCAAGAGAGTGTAGAGAAGTGGGAACAAGAGTTCATTGGAGTGGAAGTCATGCCCGATCACGTCCACTTGCTCGTTGGGTGTGACCCACACTTCGGTATCCATCGGCTGGTGAAGTCCATCAAAGGAGCCAGCAGTCATCAATTGCGCCTGGAGTTTCCCCATCTGAAACGAAAGCTGCCCTCTCTGTGGACGAACAGCTAGTATTGTGGCACCACTGGAGGTGTCACCCTTGATACCGTCACACGGTATATTGAGAACCAGAAAGGCAAGTAGACCGTGAGCAAGACGAAGCGCGCATATCACTTTCGGTTTTATCCGACCGATGAGCAAAGGATCATCCTTGCACACACCTTCGGATGTACCCGCTTCGTCTACAATTGGGGATTGACTCTCCGTTCCACTGCCTACAAGGAACGTGGTGAGAAGCTCAACTACTATACCCTTGCGCCCTTGCTCCCTGATCTCAAGAAACAGCATCCCTGGCTCTCGGATGTCTCTTCTGTTCCCTTGCAAATGTCCCTTCGCCATTTGGATCGTGCCTTCATCAACTTTTTTGAGGGCCGTGCCAGCTATCCCACCTTCAAGAAAAAGCAGAAGAGCCAGTCGGCAACCTATGCCTCGAACGCCTTCACGTGGGATGGCAGGACCCTCACGCTTGCGAAGATGAATGACCCCCTGGATATCCACTGGCAGAGGCCTTTGCCTCAAGAGAGCAAACCCAGCTCGGTCACGATCACGAAGGATGGTGCCAACCGCTACTTTGTTTCCATCCTGGTAGAAGAGGATATCAAACCCTTGCCCGTCGTCAACAGTATGGTCGGGCTGGACCTGGGATTGAAGTCAATGGTCATTCTTTCAACGGGTGAGGCGATTGGCAATCCCCGTTTTTTGCGCAAAGATGAGAAGAAGTTGGCAAAAGCGCAACGTCGGCATGCCAAGAAAAAGAAAGGTTCCAAGAATAGGGACAAGGCCCGTCTCAAAGTAGCCCGTGTTCACGCTCGGATCAATGACCGTCGAAAAGACTACCAGCACAAGCTCAGTACACGCATCGTTCACGAAAACCAAGTGATCTGCGTCGAGAGTCTGGCAGTCAAGAACATGGTCAAAAACCACTGCCTCGCCAAAGCGATCAGTGATGTTGGGTGGAGTGAGTTCGTCCGCCAACTAGAATACAAATCCCAGTGGTATGGGCGAACGCTGGTGAAGATTGACCGGTGGTATCCCTCGTCAAAGACCTGCCATGCCTGCAAGCACGTACTGGACTCCTTACCTTTGGACATACGTGAATGGGTCTGTCCTGAATGTGGCATGGTTCACGACCGTGATACCAATGCCGCCTTGAACATTCTTGCGGAGGGTATTCGCAATGTGCTTGATGTTATCCCTGCCATATACTATACTCTCCATAGTCACAAATACTCAAAAACAAATTAATGACTGTGGAGAGAGGAATATGCCTTACGAGACGACACAGCAAGCACGTATTAACGCAGGGTTGTGCAAAGATTGTGGCAATCCTCGTGGTGAGGATGGAACGACTATTCGATGCAGACAATGTGCCTCTGAAGCAGCAAGGAGGGCTACGCAAAGGTCTACCCGTGTCAGAAAAGAGCGTTATATAGCAGGACTTTGCTATTGTGGCGCAGAAAGAGATAATGAAACAATTTATTGCTCCACATGCAGGGAGAGGCAATCGCACAATCACGAAAAGTATGTTAAGCCCAAAAGGCTCAAACACGAAAAAGATGGTAAATGCAAGCAATGCGGCAAGGAAAGATACCATGAAAGCAATTATTGCCGCTCTGACTACATCAGGGGTATTGCTAGCAAGTATGGAGTTCCAATGTCTCTCCATGAGGCGTTGCTTCAAAAACTTGAAAGCACAGGCTTTCGATGCTTCTACACGGATGTGCCTCTTTTTCCTGGTATCAATGCCTGCGTAGATCATTTGCATTCTCGCTCCCAGCATCCAGATAAATCGTCTGATCTTGATAATCTTGTCTGGTGTGACCAGTGGATCAATCGAATGAAGGGTCACATGTCATATCAAGAGTTCATCTCTCTTTGTCGAACTATTGTCAAGCGTGCAGATGCGCAATGAACTCCTTCTGCCTACTCTGGGGCTCAGGGGAGTCAATGCCTGTGGAGGCAGTGTAAGACCTGTTCGGGCGAAAGCTCGTCGGGCGACTCCCGTTGAAGCAGGAACCTCTCATCTGTGAGGATGAGAAGCCCCTGCCGCAGAGGCATGGGCAGATGTCACAATGCTACCAACACCGTTTGGCATTTCAGGGACGAGAAGAGAGAGAGAAAGAACTTTACATGTATTTAGACGAGCCACTGCAAAAATATCTAGATGAACTGGCCTCTGCACAACCTACACCGGGAGGAGGCTCTGCCGCCGCGCTCAGTGGCGCGCTGGGTGCTGGTCTCGCCTGTATGGTAGCGCGCCTCACGCT
>Ga0209839_10001063_pt1 | contig 14113 bp, 14 predicted proteins | sample OrgsoiDNA2013050_FD_185800 | JGI IMG/M metagenome (GOLD analysis project Ga0209839, IMG submission 185800) | Permafrost soil microbial communities from the Arctic, to analyse light accelerated degradation of dissolved organic matter (DOM) -... | ecosystem: Environmental > Terrestrial > Soil >... | reverse complement strand
CCGCTGCGGGCGTGACGATCAGGAGGAGTTGGGCACATGTGGATCACGGACTGGACCGCCCGCGCCGCGTGCAAAGGGACGGACCCGGACGAGCTCTTCGTTCAGGGGGCGGCGCAGAACCGGGCCAAGCTGATCTGCCGCGGCTGCCCCGTGCGGACGGAGTGCCTCGCTGACGCACTCGACAACCGCATCGAGTTCGGGGTGTGGGGCGGCATGACCGAGCGCGAGCGCCGTGCGCTGCTGCGCCGTCGCCCGGACGTGCTGTCCTGGCGGGAGCTGCTGGAAGACGCGCGCAACAAGTACGAGCGCACTGGCGACGAGCTCGTCGCCAGCTGAAGCAGCTTTCCCGGCAGCAGCTTCTCCCGGCACCGGGATCGGCACTGGCAGTTAGCCGCCGAATGCCTGCCCAATGGCGCGCAGGCCATCCAGGTCATGAACGTCCTGCGGCTGCGCCGGTATCTCGGCGACCGGCACAATCGGATGAGCGGCGGTGAAGTGCTCGGCCAGCCGCCGCTGCGCGGACACCTGCTGCATCCGCTCGGCGTGCAGCCGCAGCGCCGTGACGGCCAGCGGATGGGATCCAGCCGCCTGCAGGGTTTCAGCGGCGGCCTGGCTCCGGGCGGCCGATAGCCTCGCTGCCGGGGACCGCTGGACCCGGTTCAGCAGCAGCCCGGCCAGCGGCATCCGCTCGCGGGCGAGCCGCTCGACGAAGTACGAGGCCTCCCGCAGCGCGTCCGGCTCGGGCGCGGCCACGACCAGGAACGCCGTGCCCGGGGCACGCAGCAGCTGGTAGGTATAGTCGGCCCGCTCGCGGAAGCCGCCGAACATGGTGTCGAGCGCGGCGACGAACGTCTGCACATCCCGGAGCACCTGAGCGCCGAGGATCTTCGTCAGCACCCCGGTCACGACGCCGAACCCGGCATTGAGCACCCGCATGTAGGCGCGGCCGCCGAACTTGGCCGGCGCTGTCAGCAGCCGCAGCAGCTTGCCGTCCAGGAACCTGCCGAGCCGCTGCGGGGCATCCAGGAAGTCCAGGGCCGAGCGGCTGGGCGGCGTGTCGACGATGATCAGATCCCACTCCTGGGCCCGCCGCAGCTGGCCGAGCTTTTCCATCGCCATGTACTCCTGCGTCCCCGCGAAGCTCGAGGACAGGGACTGGTAAAACGGGTTTGCCAGGATCTGGGCGGCCCGGTCGGGATCGGCATGGGCCTCGACGATCTCGTCGAACGTGCGCTTCATGTCGAGCATCATGGCGTGCAGGCTGCCGCCATCGTCGCCGCGATTATCGCCAGCACGGCCGGGCCCGATTCCCGGCACCAGCCGGGGCGTATTGTCCAGCGAGGACAGGCCCATCGACTGGGCCAGCCGGCGTGCCGGGTCCACCGTCAGCACCACGACGTGGCGCCCGCGCTCGGCGGCGCGCAGCCCGATCGCCGCGGCCGTCGTGGTCTTTCCCACCCCACCCGACCCGCAGCAGACGATGATGCGCGTCCGCCGGTCGTCGATCAGGCGGTCCACGTCGAGCGCGGGCGGCTTGTGCGAGCTGGTCATCACGCGGCTCCCTGGTCCCGGAGCGCGGCCGCGAGCCGGTACAGACCGCCGAGGTCCATGCCATCGCTGATCCACGGCAGGTCGTAACACGGCTGCCCCGGCTCGTCCAGCCGGGCCCGCTGAAGTTCCTGGCCCAGCGCGCTCTTGGCGTCGTCCGCCAGCTCGGCGGCCAGCTCGCCGGCCAGCCTGCGGCAGTCGTCGAGACCGGCCGCCTTGAGGCCGAGCGCCAGTTCGTCCTCATCGAGGGCGCCGTCGGCCGCGGCTCGGACCTCCCCGGCCGGCAGCGCCAGCGGCCGGGTCATGTTGATGATGATCCCGCCGACCTGGATGCCGCCGCCGGCCAGGCTCCTCAGCTCGGCGATGCCATCGAGGGCCTCCTGAACTGGCATCTCCTCGAGAACCGTGACGAAATGAACAGCCGTGTCCGGTGAGCGGATGACGTTCTGAACCGTGTCGGCGTGGCCGCGGATGGGGCCAACCCTAGCCAGGCCGGAGACCTCCGAGGTGACGTTCAGGAACCGTCCGATGCGGCCGGTAGGCGGGGCGTCCATGACCACGGCGTCATAAACGCGGCCGCCAGACTTGCCCGACGTCTTCCTGCGGACGGCCTCGGCCGCCTTGCCGGTCAGCAGCACATCGCGCAGCCCCGGCGCGATGGTCGTGGCGAAGTCCATGACGCCGAGCTTGGTCAGCGCCGCGCCCGCGTGCCGGAGGTTGTAGAACATCTCGAGGTACTCGACCAGCGCGGACTCGGGGTCGGCGACCAGCGCGTAGACGTCGCCCCCCGGCCCGGTCATGGTCGAGGGCGCTACCGCGACCTTGCGCTCCTCGTAGGGCAGCGGCGGAACGTCAAAGAGCTGCGCGATGCCCTGGCGCCCTTCCATCTCCATGAGCAGCACCCGCTTGCCGCCGGCGGCAAGCGCAAGAGCCAGCGCGCCGGCGACCGTCGTCTTGCCGGTGCCGCCCTTTCCGGTGACGACATGCAGCCGCACGCCATCCCAGTCCGTGTCTCGTGTGCTCACAATTTGAGGCTATCCGCGCCCTGCGCGCTGTCAGCCCGCAGCGCGGCCGCTGGCAGTGCCCTCATTGCTACCCCCGTGCTATCCCGTCGCGCCGCGTCGGCCATCGCTGCCCCGCCACGACGGATGTCGCCGTGCCCGGATGTCACTAGGCTGGTACCTGATGGCTCTTCGCTGAGCCGAAAGGGGTGTTTACCCATGATCGATGTCGTTATAGCGATTCTGGTAATCCTCGTCGTGGCCGGCCTGATCGGGGTTGGCCGTTCGGTTCGCGTGGTGCAGCAGTACGAGCAGGGCATCGTGTTCCGGTTTGGCCGGGTGCTGCCTTCGCCGCGCGGAGCCGGACTGACCCTCATCCGTCCGTTCGGCGACCGGATGCAGAAGGTCAATATGCAGATCGTCGCCATGGCTGTCCCGGCTCAGGAGGGCATTACCCGAGACAACGTCAGCGTGCGGGTCGACGCTGTGGTGTACTTCCGGGTCGTGGACCCGATCAAGGCGACCATCAACGTGCAGAACTACCTGTTCGCCATCTCCCAGCAGGCGCAGACCTCGCTGCGGTCCATTATCGGCCAGTCGGAGATGGACCAGCTGCTGGCCGAGCGTGATTCGGTGAATAAGAAGCTGCGGGCGATCATCGACGAGCCGACCGAGGGTCCCTGGGGAATCCGGGTCGAGCGCGTGGAAATCAAGGACGTCTCGCTGCCAGAGGGCATGAAGCGGTCCATGTCGCGGCAGGCGGAGGCCGAGCGGGAGCGCCGCGCGAGGATCATCACCGCCGACGGCGAATACCAGGCGTCCAAGCGCCTCGCGGCGGCAGCCAATGTCATGGCCAGGGACCCGGCCGCCCTTCAGCTGCGGCTGCTGCAGACGGTCGTCGAGGTGGCCGCGGAGCGCAACAGCACGCTGGTCATGCCGATTCCGGTCGAACTGCTCAGGTTCTTCGACAAGTTCACCCCGTCCGCCCCCGCCGGCGAGGCGAGGTCGGCCGCGGACTCGGCCTCGATGGCGGATTTCGGCGACGCGGCGGTGGCCGAGGCGGTCGCCGAGGCGGAGGTCGGGGGCGTCCCTGCGGGGCCGCTGGAGATACCCGACGTCCCGGCGATTCCCGAGCTGTCCCCGACGGAGAAGGGCGACGTGGGCACCCCCCGCGCGGCCAGTGCCCTGGCGGACGAGGCTCCGACGGATCCGGGTGCATAGGCGCCTGTTGGGCTAGGGGCCGTGCCGGCGCGCGGTGATCCGCACTAGGGTTTCGGCTATGGCGAAATGGGAGTACGCAACCGTGCCGCTGCTGGTGCATGCGACCAAGCAGATCCTGGACAGCTGGGGCGACGACGGCTGGGAGCTCGTGGCCGTGGTGCCGGGACCCAACCCCGAGCAGCTTGTCGCCTACCTTAAACGGGGCAAGGAGTGAACGAGGGCGACCCGCAGGCCCGGCTGGCCGCGCTCGGGCTGGTCCTGCCACAGGTCACCCCGCCGCTGGCGGCCTACGTCCCGGCGGTTCGCACCGGCGACTACGTGTATACGGCGGGGCAGCTTCCGGTGGTCGACGGGAAGCTCCTCGCCACCGGCAAGGTCGGCGCTGAGGTGGCGGCCAGCGAGGCCAGCGGGCTGGCCCGGGTCTGCGCGCTGAACGCGCTCGCGGCGGCGGCCTCGGCAGCGGGCGGCCTGGGCGCGATCCGGCGCATCGTCAAGGTGACCGGCTTCGTGGCCAGCGCGCCGGACTTTACGGGCCAGGCCCAGGTCGTGAACGGCGCGAGCGAACTGCTGCTCGAGGTATTCGGCGAGGCGGGCCGGCATGCGCGCAGCGCGGTGGGGACAGCGGTGCTGCCGCTCGACGCGCCGGTGGAAATCGAGCTCATCGCCGAGGTCGGTGGCTGAGCTGGAACCCGGCCGGCGGTGATCACGACCGTTTTTCCGCGGCGGACGCCAAAAAACGGTCGTGATCATGGACCCCAGCCGACTCACGAGCTACGCGACCGCGCGGCTGGAGGGTGGAGGTGAGTGGGCGTGGAGGTGGAGGTCTCGATCCCCTTTCGGGGTGAGCTGGCTCAGTCCGCCAGGGAGGTCATGGACGGCACGCGCGACCCGGTAGCCCCGCGCGATGCGGCGACGGTCATGCTGCTGCGGTCGGCCGAGCGCGCGGGTACCTCAGTAACGGGCACTTCAGTAACGGGCACCCTGGGCATGGAGGTCTACATGCTCCGCCGTCAGCCGTCCATGGCATTCGCTCCGGGGGCCCAGGTATTTCCCGGCGGCTCGGTGGACGCCAGGGATGCCGACGAGGAGGTGGCCTGGACAGGCCCGGATGCCGCCGAGTGGGGCCGGGTCTTCGCCGCTCCGCCCGACCTGGCCAGGGCGCTGGTCTGCGCGGCAGTCCGAGAGACCTTCGAGGAGTCCGGCGTCCTGCTGGCCGGCGAGTCCGCGGACTCCGTCGTGGCGGACACCACCAGCGCGGACTGGGAACGCGACAGAAACGCGCTGCTAGACCGGTCGCTGTCGCTCGCCGAGCTGCTCGCCCGGCGTGGCCTCGTGCTCCGTTCGGACCTGCTGAGGCCATGGTCGCGGTGGATCACGCCGGTCGTCGAGCCGCGCAGATTCGATGCGCGGTTCTTCGCCGCCGCGCTGCCCGTCGGCCAGCGCACCCGGGACGTCGGAGGCGAGGCCGCCGCGGCGGCGTGGATCGAGCCCGCCGCGGCCATCAAGGCCGGCCAGCGCGGCGAGATCGAGCTGTGGCCGCCGACGGCGATCACCCTCGCAGAGCTGGCCGCCTGCGGGGACGCGGCCTCGGCGCTGTCGGCCCCCCGGCAGGTGGTGCCGCGGATCCCCGAGGTGACACTGCGCGGCGACTCGACCTGGCTGATCGTGCCGGGCGTGACGGAGTATCCCCTGTGATTGAGGCGGCGCTGTGATTGAGGCGGCGCTGTGATTGAGGCGGCGCTGTGATCGAGGCGGCTGCGGCCCAGATTGACGGCTCGGGCACGCCCCGGGCGCGCTGCGTGCTGGCCCCCAACCCCTCGCCGATGACGCTGGACGGCACTAATACCTGGCTGATCGCCGAGCCCGGCGCCGATGCGGCGATCGTCGTAGATCCAGGCCCGCGCGATGAGGGCCACCTGCTGCGCGTGCGCGACCTGGCCGAGAAGGCTGGCCACCGGGTGGCGCTGATTGTGCTGACTCACCGGCACAGCGACCACTCGGCTGGGGCGGCGCGCTTCGCCGCGCTGACCGGGGCCCCCGTCCGGGCGGTAGATCCGGCGCAGCGGCTCGGCGATGAGGGCCTGGCGGCCGGCGATGTGCTGACCGATGCCGGCTGTGAGCTGCGGGTTCTGGCGACGCCCGGCCACACCTCGGACTCTGTCTGTCTTCAGCTGCCCGCGGACGGCGCGGTGTTCACCGGGGACACCGTGCTCGGCCGCGGCACGACAGTGATCGCCCAGGACGGCAGTCTCACCGACTACCTGGCCTCGCTGCATCGCCTCCGTGCGCTCGCCGACGAGACCGACCTGCGGGTCCTGCTGCCCGGTCATGGGCCCCTGCTTGCCAGCCCGGCCAGCACGCTCGACTTCTACCTGGCCCACCGCGCGGAGCGGCTGGCCGAGATCCGGGCGGCGCTGGCGAGCGGGGACACGACGCCGGCGCAGATCGTGGCCAGGGTATACGCGGCGGTCGACCCGGTGCTCTGGCCGCCCGCCCGCGCGTCCGTCCGGGCTCAGCTCGATTACCTGGCCGCCCGGGGCGAAGTCCCGCCGACCGTCAACTGGTAGCCGCTAACCCGCTGGGGCCCAGCTCGATGACCGGCCGCTCCACGTCGGTAGTAGCCGCTGTGCCCCGCCGACCGGGCATCCCGGGGCAGCTGGCTGGCGACTGCGATCGAGGCTCGGGCTCGGGGGAGCGCAGCCCGGCGCTGAGGGCGCACAGCAGCGGTCCCCGCCCCCGTCGCGCCCGCGCCGCGCCGCGCCCAGTGTCGTGGCTGGGCATCTACTGTCGTCCTAGCAGCAGCAGAGACCCAGCCACGACACTGGGCGACGCAGCACGCCCCGCACCGCCGACCCGCGCGGGGCCCGCGAGGCCTGCGGGGCGCGCGGGGCTGACGGGACCCCGCGCCGGCGCCCGCGGCACAGCCACTCCGTCCCAGCTGCCCCCGCCCTGCCAGCACCCCGAACCCGGACACCCGGCCCGCCTCAGAGTCGCGTTACAGCCCCGACAAGACCCTGGTCGCTTATTTCCGCCGCCCGGCGCGGTGTCGCCTGGGGATTCTCCTGCCCCGAGGCTGCAACCTCCGCCCATCCCTGCCCGGCAGTCCCCGTGACCACGCCAGTAACCCCCGCTCGCGCCCCGGGCACCCCAGGGAGGCGGCCCCGCCCCGGCCGCCACCCCGGGCACCCCAGGGGAGGCGGCTCCGCCCCGGCCGCAAACCCGCCGCCGGCGACTCCACCGCACCCCGCCCGCAATAAGCCAGCAGGGTCAACCGGCGGCTCAAAAGCCCTCAAGAACTTCTGCGGCGCCGCCCGCTAGCTGGCCCGCTTGCGCAGCCGGTCGGTGTCTAGCAGCAGCACGGACTTGGCCGAGAGCTGGACCCAGCCGCGCGCCGCGAAATCGGCGAGCGCCTTGTTGACGGTCTCCCTGGACGCGCCGACCAGCTGGGCCAGTTCCTCCTGGGTCAGGTCGTGATTGACCTGAATGCCGGTTTCCTGCTGGACGCCGAACCGCCCCGCCAGGTCCAGCAGCGCCTTGGCGACCCGGCCGGGGACGTCGGTGAAGACCAGGTCGGCCTTAATGTCATTGATGCGGCGCAGCCGCTGGGCGAGAGCCCCCAGCATGTGCATGGCAACCTCCGGCCGGGAAGCCAGCCAGCTGCGCAGGGCATCGTGGGCGAGTCCGGCCAGCATCGCGTCGGTGATGGCCGTCGCGCTCGCGGTGCGCGGGCTGGGATCAAACAGCGAGAGCTCACCGAACATCTCGCCCGGGCCGTGCACGCTGAGCAGGTTCTCCCTGCCGTCGTGGGCGGCCCTGGTGAGCTTGATCTTGCCCTTGAGGATGATGTAGAGCTTGTCCCCGGCGTCGCCCTCGGCGAATAGCCGCTCGCCGCGGTCGAGCTGCACGTTGATCACGTCCGACCGCAGCGCGCGGGCGTCATCCTCGGTCAGGGCCACGAACAGCGGCGCCTGGCTGAGTACGTCGTCCTCTTGAGCCACGGCCGTCCTCCCTGGCGTTTCCACCGTTCTACCTAGTGTTTCCTATAGATCTAGTGTTTCCCATAGATACCGCGAGTCGGGCCCCGGGGTCCTGGCCGGGCTTAGGCAGGCTCGCTGCCCCGTGCCTGGCTGCCCCGTACTTGGCTGCCCCGTGCCTGGCTCGATCAGTGCTGGTCGCTGTCGGCGAGTCGCTTGCGGCAGGCCTCGATCTCGGCGTTGGCAGCCGCCATGTCAACCCAGCGGCCAATCTCGACCTCCTTGTTAGGCTCCAGGGCCTTGTAGACCTCGAAGAAGTGCTGGATCTCCAGCAGGTCGAAGTCGGAGACGTCCGAGATTTCCTTAAAGTGAGCCATCCGCGGATCGGTCGAGGCGACACAGAGGACCTTGTCGTCCGCGCCCTTCTCGTCGCGCATCCGGAACATCCCGATCGCCCGGCAGCGGATCAGGCAGCCCGGGAAGGTTGGTTCTTCCAGCAGCACCAGGGCATCGAGGGGGTCGCCGTCGTCGGCCAGGGTGTCCTCGATAAAGCCGTAGTCCGCTGGATAACGGGTCGAGGTGAACAGCATCCGGTCAAGCCGGATCCGCCCCGTCTCATGATCCATCTCATACTTGTTGCGCTGTCCCTTAGGGATCTCGATTACTACTTCGAACTCCATGTTCCCGCCCTCGCAGCACCTAGATGATTGATGCCGTTGCCTTGATGATGTTTACCCGATCGGCGGCACTGCCCAGCGGCGGGGAGGCCACGCCTCGCGAAGCGGTCTCCACGGTGCGTCGGCTCCGCCGCCTGGCGCTGGCCTGCCTCGTCCTGATCTGCGTGTTCGTAATCGCGGCGGGCATCGCCGTGGCCCGGATGCTGCCGCGCCGGCTGGATCAGTGGGACGTGCCGCGCGTGGGGGCGCGCCCGCTGGCGGCGACCTCGCCGCCGCTGCGGGCGGCCGACGGTGCCCCGAGTGCGGCGGCCGGCTCTGCCGCCGGGCCCGGCGTGACGATGGCGGGCCTGACCGCGGCGCTCTCGGCGCTCCTCAGCTCGCCGGTCCTCGGCTCGCACGTCGGCATCCGGGTCGCCAACCTGACTACCGGCCAGGTGCTCTACTCGCGAGATGCTACGTCGGCCTTCGCCCCGGCGTCCACGACCAAGCTGGCCACGGCAGTGGCGGCACTGCAGGTCCTGGGCCCGGCGGCCCGGTTCAGCACGAGGGTCGTCGTTGGCAGTCCCGTGGTTGGCAGCTCCGGGGCCGGCGGCCTAGGGGCGAGCATCGTCCTGGTCGGCGGCGGCGACCCGACCCTAGCGGCCGGGAAGCCGCCCGCGGCCGACTATCCGCAGCCCGCGACGCTGGCGCAGCTGGCAGCGCAGACTGCGCGCGCCCTGCACGAGCGCGGCCGCGACAGCGTGACCGTGAGCTACGACACCTCGCTGTTCACCGGCCCGGGCATGGCGCCGAGCTGGCCGGACAGCTACGTGACGACGGGCAACGTGACTCCGATCAGCTCGCTGGAGGTCGATCAGGGTCGGCTCACCTCCGGCGGCGCGCCGGAGGATGCCGATGACCCGCAGAACTCGCGGCCGAGGACGCTGACGCCGGGGCTCGACGCCGCCCGGGCGTTCGTCGGCTTCCTGGCCGCGGACGGCATCCACGTCGATGGCGGCCTGGTCCCGGCCATTGCGCCATCCGGCGCGCAGACGCTGGCCAGGGTGTACTCGCCGCCGGTAGCGCAGATGGCGGAGCAGATGCTGGTCGAGAGCAACAACGTGATCGCCGAGAACCTGGCCCGGCAGGTGGCGATTGCCAGCGGGGAGCCCGCCTCGTTCGGCGGCGCCGCGGCGGCCGAGATGGCCGCGGCGCGCAACCTCGGCGTGACCGGCGTGCACCTGGTCGACGGCAGTGGCCTGTCGCCCGACGACCGGATTACCCCGGCCGCCCTCGTGCAGCTCGTCGGCGTGGCCGCCAGCCCCGGCCACCCGCGGCTGCGGGCCGCCATCACAGGGCTGCCGGTGGCGGGCTTCTCCGGGACCCTCGCGCCGGGCGGCAGCGTCTTCGCGGTAACGGGCCATGCCGCCCTGGGCGTCGTCCGGGCTAAGACCGGGAACCTGGACACGGTCGCGGCCCTGGCCGGGACTGTCTACGCCAGAGACGGCCAGCTCCTGTCCTTCGCCGCGATGGCCGACCAGCTCGGCACCGGCGGCCTGAACCCGGCGGGCGCGCAGCTCGCCCGGGTGGCCACCGCGCTGGCCGGATGCGGCTGCCGCGGTCCTTCGTGACGGGCCGGTCGCCGCCGTCGCAGCCGCGCCGGCGGGGCGCCGCTCGCCTGGGCCACGTACGGTGGGGGGGTGAGTAGCGCGCAGATGATCGACTGGAATGTGGCCACCTCCACTGGCGTCCGATGGGTCCGGCCGGGCCCTCAGGTCACCATGGCCGAGGCGAGGAAGGTCGTCGCCGAGCTCCGGCAGCTGGCCGCCGAGGTCGCCGAGCCGGTTCGCGAGCTGACCGGCCTGCCGGGCGCGCCCGACGACGGGCTGGTGGCGGTCGTGGATCGCCCTGGCTGGATCCGGGCGAACGTGGACGGCTTCCGCGTGGTCCTCGACCCGCTCGCACAGCACCTGGCCGAACGTGGTGGACCGCCGGGCGGGTCCGTTATCTCCGCCGTGGGGTCCCGGGTGACCGGAATGCAGGCCGGCCTGATCCTGGCCTACCTGGCGGGCCGCGTGCTGGGCCAGTACGAGCTTTTCCTGCCGCCGGACCCGGACGCCTCCGGGCAGGAAGTACCGGCGGGCCGGCTGACGCTGGTCGCGCCCAACATCGTGATGATCGAGCGCGAGCTGTCCGTCGACCCCAGCGACTTCCGTCGCTGGGTGTGCCTGCACGAGGAAACCCACCGGACCCAGTTCACCTCAGTACCGTGGCTGCGGCCCTACGTGCAGGAGCAGATGACCGCGTTCCTGCTGGCCTCGGACCTGGACCCGGCCTCGATCCTGGACCGGCTGCGCGCCGCCGCCGATGCGGTCGGGGGCGCGGTGGGCGGGCGAGGCGGAGGCAGCCTCATCGAGGCCATCCAAAGTCCCCGGCAGCGCGAGATCCTGGAGCGGCTGACCTCGGTGATGACGCTGGTCGAGGGGCACGGCGACTACGTGATGGACGCCGTCGGGCCAAGCGTCGTGCCGTCGGTCGCGCAGATCCGGGCCCGGTTCTCGGCCAGGCGCGGCTCGTCCAGCCGGATCGAGCAGGCACTGCGCCGGATCCTGGGGATCGACCTGAAGATGAAGCAGTACGAGCAGGGCTCCCGTTTTGTCAAGAAGGTGGTCGGAGAGGCCGGGATGGCGACCTTCAATAAGGTGTGGACATCGCCGGAGACGCTGCCGACGCCTGATGAGATCGCCGACCCGATCGCGTGGCTGGATCGGGTGGATGGCGACCGCGCCGCCGCCAGCTGAGCCTCGGTGGGCCCGCACCCGGCGGTGGCCGCGGTCCGGCTAGCGGTCCGCCGTAGTCTCGCCGGCCTCGCTCCCGGCGCCCTCGTCCTGGCCGCCTGCTCGGGTGGCGCCGATTCGCTCGCCCTGGCGTCGGCGCTGGCGTTCGAGGGCCCGCGGCTCGGGTTGCGGGCCGGCGGCGTCACCGTCGACCACGGGCTGCAATCAGGGTCAGCCGCGCAGGCCAGCAGGGTCGCGACCATCCTCACCGAACTCGGCCTCGATCCCGTGCTCGCCGTCCGCGCGGCGGTGGCGGGGCGCGGTGGGGTGGGACCCGGTGGTGCGGAGCGCGGTGGCGCGGGGCCCTACCCAGGTCCGGAGGCGGCCGCGCGGGTCGGTCGGTATGACGCCCTGGACCAGGCCGGAGCGGCGGAAGGGGCGGCGGCGATCCTGCTCGGGCACACCCTGGATGACCAGGCCGAGACCGTCCTGCTCGGGCTCGCCCGCGGTTCCGGAGCCCGCTCCCTGGCCGGGATGGCGCGGCAGGATGCCGCTGATCACGGGGCTGCTGACCACGGGGTCGCTAACCACGGGGCCGGCTATCTCAGGCCGCTGCTGGACGTCCGCCGGGCGCAGACCCTGGCGGCGTGCACGGCGCTTGGCCTGCAGCCCTGGGAAGACCCCCACAACAGCGATCCGGCCTACGCGCGGGTCCGGGTCCGCACCCGGCTGCTGCCGGCGCTGGAGGCCGAGCTCGGGCCGGGCGTCGCGCAGGCGCTGGCGCGGACGGCTCGTCAGCTGCGGGCGGACGCGGATGCCCTGGACGAGCTGGCCGCCGCGACGGCGAAGCGGGTCGCCGACAGCGAGCCGGGCCTGCGCGCCGATGCTCTGGCCGGGCTGCCGGAAGCGATCCGGACCCGGGTACTGCGGAACGCCGCGCTGGCCGCCGGCGCCCCGGCGGGCGCGCTCTGCGAGCAGCACGTCGCGCAGCTTGATGCCCTGGTCACCCGCTGGCACGGGCAGCAATGGGTAGATCTGCCGGGCGGTGTTCGCTGCCAGCGCCGGTATGGGAGGCTGCTGTTCGCCCCCGTGCTGCGGAACCGTTGCTGCTAGCGGAGGGACGCGACGGGAGGCCTGAGTGGACGCGAGTGACGTGGGAGCCGAGCTTCAGGACGTCCTGATCACTCCCGAGCGGCTTCAGAAGCGCGTTGCCGAGCTCGCGGCGCAGATCGATGCCGATTACGCTGATCGCGAACTTCTGCTGGTCGGCGTGCTCAAGGGCGCCGTCATGGTCATGGCCGACCTGGCCCGCGCCATCCACCTGCCGGTTCAGATGGACTGGATGGCGGTGTCCTCCTACGGCTCGGGGACACAGTCATCAGGGGTCGTCCGCATCCTGAAGGACCTTGATTCCGATATCACCGGCCGTCATGTCCTGGTGGTCGAGGACATCATCGACTCGGGCCTGACGCTGTCCTGGCTGGTGGGGAACCTGGAGTCGCGCGGGCCGGCATCGGTTCGGGTATGTGTGCTGCTGCGCAAGCCGATGGCAACGCGGATCAAAGTGGATGTGGCTTACACCGGATTCGATATCGATGACGCATTTGTCGTCGGGTACGGGCTCGATTACGCCGAGCGGTACCGCAACCTGCCGTTCATCGGCACGCTGGCGCCGCACGTGTATGGCGGCGACCTCGCGTTAGCGAGCCCGGCAACTCAGCGCGGCGCGGCCGGGAACACTGCGACAGATGAAATACGTTCACGTGGGTAAGAGGCGTATCGGAGGCCGGCCAGGACGGCGGCCTGCCATAGGCCTCCTGCTGCCGGCGCTGCTGCGCCCGGTGTACCGTCAGTAAATCTCGCTGCTAGCTGGCGGGAAGCAGGAAGCCAAGCGTGGACGCTGGAGCGCAAGGCAGCCCCGCCGGGCGTCGGCGGGGCACGATGATCGTCAGGAGGGATCGGCCCGACACCAGCGGGGCCGTTCGTCGATGGATCTGAAGCGCATCTTCCGCGGGTGGGTTCTCGCCATCCTCCTTGTCGTTATCGTGTTCCTGTTTGTCTTCCGCCTGGCCGGGTCCGGCCAGACCTACAAGCAGGTCAACACCTCACAGGTGGTCGCCGCGATCAACAGTGGCCAGGTCAAGACGGCCACCCTGACCGACACGAACCAGACGATCCAGGTCACTACGAAGTCTGGCCAGCTGCTGCAGTCGGACTGGGTCGGCAGCCAGGGCCAGCAGCTTGCCGCGACCCTGCAGAATCAGGTCAAGAACGGCCAGCTCCCCGGCGGCTACAACGTCCAGGTGCCGAAGAGCAGCTCGTTCTGGGACCTGATCCTGAGCTGGCTGCCGTTCCTGGCCATCTTCCTGCTCTTCTTCGTCTTCCTGAACCAGATGCAGGGCGGCGGCTCGCGCGTCATGAACTTCGGCAAGTCCAAGGCGAAGCTCATCACCAAGGACACGCCTAAGACGACATTCGGCGATGTGGCCGGCGCGGACGAGGCCATCGAGGAACTCCAGGAAATCAAGGAGTTCCTGCAGAGCCCCGGCAAGTTCCAGGCGATCGGCGCCAAGATCCCCAAGGGCGTGCTGCTGTACGGGCCGCCCGGAACCGGCAAGACGCTGCTGGCCCGGGCCGTGGCCGGCGAGGCGGGCGTGCCGTTCTACTCGATCTCGGGCTCTGACTTCGTGGAGATGTTCGTCGGCGTCGGCGCGTCCCGGGTCAGGGACCTGTTCGAGCAGGCCAAGGCCAATGCCCCGGCGATCGTGTTCGTCGATGAGATCGACGCGGTCGGCCGGCACCGCGGCGCGGGCTTCGGCGGCGGCCACGACGAGCGTGAGCAGACCCTGAACCAGCTGCTGGTCGAGCTGGACGGATTCGACACCAAGGGCGGCGTCATCGTGATCGCCGCGACCAACCGGCCGGACATCCTGGAC
>Ga0209839_10001062_pt1 | contig 14114 bp, 8 predicted proteins | sample OrgsoiDNA2013050_FD_185800 | JGI IMG/M metagenome (GOLD analysis project Ga0209839, IMG submission 185800) | Permafrost soil microbial communities from the Arctic, to analyse light accelerated degradation of dissolved organic matter (DOM) -... | ecosystem: Environmental > Terrestrial > Soil >... | reverse complement strand
CCGCCTCGAGGCAGGCAGCGTCATCCCGACCATCCCCCTGCTCGACCGGATCTCCGCCGCCCTCGACGCCGACCTCATCGTCCACCTCGCCCCCCACGCCGCCTGACCAACCACACAGCCAGGCACCAGCGAAACCCGCGCAGCGGCGACTGGCGCCGACCGCATATAGTGACTGACTTGCTGCCGGGCGGCGCGCACAGTACGCCGATCTGTATGGATGCCTGTGCCTCTGTAAGCTGTCGGCTGCGACCGCATAACCGGATGATCTGTGCGCGCAGCGAAGTACGGCTCCTGCGCAAGATCCCCTCCGTACCTGGTCGACATGCCGGGATTGGCACCCCGATGTCATAATATCTGCATGAGAATTCCTCAGCGAGCAATTCTATTGATCGGACTGGTAGCAGTTGTCGCCTTCACGGTTTCTATTTTCCTGCTTAGCTCGGGCCAATATCAGGCACTGGCTACTGGGGTGCAGGCAGTAGGCGTCCTCGTCGCTCTCGCGTTAGGAGTATCGACGCTGCGGGCGGATAGCAAAGATCGACGAGTAGATAGGGTAATCGCGTACCATTCGCAGATGACAGGGGGCGAACTGCAGCTCGCCCGCCAGCGTCTCATCGAATACCTTCTGGACCATGCTTCTGGCGGTGTCCTGCCTGTCCTCTCCTGGACTGATCTCCGCTCTCAGTCGAAACTAATTGCCTACGCTGACTCCACTGAGAGCCCCGTGCGTGACGCGCAGCGCCTACTGGAATACTTTGAAGGAGTATGGGGGGCGCATAATTCCGGGGCAACAGAAGATAATCTGCTGTTTCTACTTCTCGGTGGTTATGTGACATGGTGGGACCGGGCACTATCTGAGGCTGATGCGGACCTGAGCCGATCGCTTCATGAGTTTGCAGCCTGGATTAGCGCCATGGCATCAGGCGTTCCGGAGAGCTCTCGTGTGGTCGACTGGCAGGAAAGTATTACTCGTGATTTCGGGGCGTTGCCATCCACAGAGGGCTCGGGCCAGGGCGGCAACGGCTCATGAATCGGTGGTATCGTCGCCCGCGGGTAAAGAACCTGCAACGCGGTGATTCTTGGCTGCCCAGCTATGGACGGCGCAATGGGACGGGGCGAATACGCACTTGTAACGGTGGTGCGGCGAAAGCGATGAGCGCGTTTCGAGTGCGAATGGGCATGCGCAGCGGGAGTCCGCCCGAGCAAGGTCTGGGGTACCCACTCGGAAACGAATAATCTGCGCGCGCCCGCACTGTTCGATCCGGCCAGCCAGCAGGCGCCTATACTCGGCGCTCTGGTGCGGCAGGCGGTAGCAGCCACGCGGGCTGGCTCGTGACCTAGCGTGGCCGCGGGGGTCGTCTTATGTTGAGGTTCTCATCATCTGCTGGGGCCTGGCCGCCCCCAGCCTCCGGGCCTCAGCCTCACCCTGGAGGTGCCCCATGGCCACCACGTCCCCGTCCACCACCCTCGTTCCCGTTACGCCGGTGTTCAGCACCGCGGAGCGGCTGGCCTTAGCCGGGTTCCTGGCCGGGTACAGCGGCCTGACTCGCCAGGCCTGCGAGCTGGACCTGCGCCAGTACGCCGGCTGGTGCCAGACCCGCCACCTAGCCCTGTTCAGCGCCCGCCGCGCGGACATCGAGTGCTTCGCCCGCGACCTGGAAGCCCGCGGCCGTGCCCGTGCCACCATCACCCGGCGGCTGTGCACCATCGCCGGGCTCTACCAGTACGCCGTCGAGGAAGAGCTCCTCGATCATTCGCCCGCCGTGCACGTCCGCCGGCCGCGGCTGGACTACGAGTCCCACGCCACCGCCCTGGACCGCAACGAGCTCGGCGCCCTGCTCGTCGCCGCCGGCCTGGGCCCGCCCGCCGAGCACGCGCTGATCTCGCTGCTGGCCCTGAACGGGCTGCGGGTGTCGGAGGCCACCGGAGCTGACATTGAGGCCATGGGGATCGAACGGGGCCACCGGACCCTGGTGATCACCCGCAAGGACGGCAAGGTCCTCACCATCCCGCTCGGCCCCGCGCACCGCCCGCGCTATCGACCTCGCGGTCGGCGAGCGCTGCCAGGGACCAGTGTTCCTCGCCGTGGACGGCCGGCGGCTGGACCGGCACGGCGCCGGCCGGATCGTCCGCCGGGTAGCCCGCCGCGCCGGGATCACCAAGCCCGTCGGGCCGCACACCCTGCGGCACGCCTTCATCACCGCCGCCCTCGACGCCGGCGTGCCGCTCCGCGACGTGCAGGAAGCTGCCTCTCACGCCGACCCGCGGACCACGATGCGCTACGACCGGGCCAGGGCCTCCCTCGACCGGCACGCCACCTACATCGTCGCCGCCTACATCGCCGGAGCCGCCCGGTAAGCCGCACCGGGCAGCCGCGCCGCCTGGTCAGCCGAGCCCGGCCAGGCGGCCGGCACCAGGCCGCCAGTTACAGGCTGCGCATGTCCGCCCGCATCCGCGAACCGCCGTTCGGCGCGGCTCGCCCGCTTGGTCGGCGTCATCTAGGATGCGCGCAGATTAGGTCATTACGTGGCTCGAAGGGGAGAACGTCATCTAAGGATCAGCCGCATAATGCATATGTGGGGACTGACTCATGAAAAGTCTCGCCGCCGGGCGGCATGGCACAGGAGGTTCCGCTGACGTGAACAAGGTGGTCCTCAGGCAGCAGGCAGAGGATAGGCTCCGGCACGACCTCCAGCAGGGCGAGCGCATTGCTGCCGGCTCGGCGGTGACTTCCGACCCGTCACGCTGGGGCGTTGGCGTCGTGCTCGTGGTCGCGCTCGCTTTGATTGCGGCGGGCTTGCTGAGCTTGGTCGGCCCTTTGCCAGCCAGTCCCGTCCTCGGCCTGGTGGCGCCAGTCCTGGGACTGGGCGTTCTGTTTCTGCCCCGGCCGATGTATCTCGTGGTGACCGACCGGCGGCTGATCTGCAGCCGGGTGTCCCGGTTTCGCGGCACGCCAGGGCGGAGGGCATTCGCCGTGCCGCTCGCGGATCTGCGGATCCTGAGCTACCGGTCCGGCAAGTACGGAGCTTCGCTCCGATGCGAGATTCCCGGCCGCAAGCCCATCCTGCTGCACTGGGGCTGGGCCAGGCGCAAGGACTTCACCGAGGTAGAAAAAGTGCTGGCGCGCTCAGGCGCGTTCGCGAAGCTGGATCCCTCATACCCCTCGGCGGAGGATTTCCCGACAGCGGCATACAGGCACTAGCGGTCAACGCGCCGCAGTCGCCGGCATGGTTCAGGCAACCCCCGCGCCAGAACTGGCTGATCTGTAGTCGATGCAACGTCAGCCCCGCAACGGGACAGCAGTAAATATTCGGCGTTACGCGTGCTTCGATGCAGCGGGAACTGGGTCGCCTGTCACGTGCCGTGAGCGCTCGGCCGAGCCGGGCAGGGCATTCGGCGGAACGCCAGACGGGCGCGCCTTGCCGGCCCTGAGCCCGACCGAGCCGACCAGGCTCAGCCCGCGGCCCGCACGAGCCGCGCCGGCCCGCCTGAACAGGCTCAGCCCAGGCGGGCAGCCGAGCGGCGCAGGCACTAGCCATGACCAGCCCGAACGCGAGTTAGCACTAGCTCTCACCAGCGTCGGGTAGGCCCGCGCAGGCGCAGTTTGCCACTCAATCTGCCACTCACTTTGATCTGGATGTGCAGCACGCGGAAGCCCCGCACCCAGTCGTCCGCCGGCCGTCGCCACGGAGGACAACTATCGGCGCCGCGCGGTGGCGGAACGCTTCGCCCTACCCTGGGCGTTGCGTAGGAGGTACAGTTTGTGCATCACCTACGCAACGCTAGGAGGCGTGCCGTGCCAGAGCCGGAGATGCTCGATGTCAGCTTGCACGAACGTCGCCGGGCGAGCAGGATGCAGGACCCTGAGTACCGGCTGGCCTATGACCGGGCTGCGCGGGAGATCGCCCAGACTGACTCGGTCATCCGCGAGCTCGACGCCCTCCGGGTGGACCTGGGCATGTCCAAGGCCGAGCTTGCCCGCCGGGTCAACCGCAATGCCTCCAGCGTGCGGCGGCTGTTCACAGCGAGCCAGGCGCGCCCGGAACTCCCATTGATCGCCGCGATCGCTGACGTACTGGGCGCTGACCTGCGGGTGGTGCGGCGGACAGCGTAGAACCGCCGGCAGCCGAGGTCGGAGCGGGGCGTGTCGGGCATGTCCTGTCACCTTCGCCCGCTACGGTCGGTCCCATGCCCAGGCGCGAACGTGAGTTACAGCTGCCCTGGTCGGTGATCTACTACCAGGCGCCGGACGGGTCAGCTCCGGCGATCGACTTCCTCTCCGGCTGCCCGGGAAAGCTAGAAGGCGAGTTCGCCGCGGTCCTGGACGCGGTCGCCGCGGCGCCGCCGCCCCGCTTCTCCGGCGGCGGCAAATGGGAAGCCATGCACGGCACGATGAGCAGCTGGCACGAAATCCGGCTGACCGGACCCGGACGCGAGCAGTTCCGGCTCTTCTGCCTCCTGGAGAACGGCTCACCCGCCGAACTCGCACGCCGGGGCCTGCAACGACCCGCAATCGCCGCCATCACCGGCATGCGCAAGCCCTGGCGCACGACGTTCTCCGACCGCGATTATCAGCGTATTCGGGCCCTTGGCGAAGCGCACCAGCGCAACTACCCACGGGCAATAGCAATCTGAGCGTCGGTGACATTCAGGGCGAGTGCGCCAGGACTGGGCGGCGACCGTATCCACGCCGCAATAGCAGCTCGGCGCACGGCTGGCCACGGCCGGGCTGGCCCGGTAAACTTCAGCCGCTCCCGGAAGACCGCCTCGGCGCCCGCGTCGTAGCGCGCCGGAAGTTCGTCGAGATTCGCGAACCGGGCTCATCCTGCGGTGCCCCCAGGCGGTCACATGCAGCGGGCGGGGGGAGCAGGTCGCGTTTGTCGTTGTTGCACCGCCGGTCGGCCAGCACCCGGCTCTCGATGGCGTCGATACCGCAGTGGATCAAACGATGCCGTCCAGCCCGCTACATCACCTGGAGTACTAACCAGGCTGGACTGCCTTCCTCAAAGCCAACTTGTCCGTGAACAACCTCGCCAAGCCAATCCGCCAAACGCGGACGGCACCCAAATCAGCGAACTTCGGTGTACTCGCTGCGGTCCAGGTGCACGACCTCGGTGTAGTCGCTGCCCTTCGGCTCTGCGACGTCGGTGTACTGGCTGCTGTCCAGTTGCACGACACGGAAGCCGCGCCCGGAGGCCAGCTTGCGCAGGTGCCGCATCCCGCTCATGCCTGCGACCGCGACAGCTATGACGGCGGCGAGGATCGAGCCGCCGAAAAGCGCGAGCCCGCCGATGACGTGTCCCAGCAGCATCATGACCACTCCGGCCAGCAGTGCCACGGGCACGGCCGTCACCAGCAGTAGCGCGAGCAGCATCGCGGCGATCATGGCCTTGCCAGACCTGTCCGGCGTCCGCTCTGCGTACCAACCGGTCATCACGCTCACCCCTCAAGACCCCGAACTCTTCAAGTGCCGACGCTAGATGAGTAACACGATATGTCGCGTCTCCAGAACAACGCAGTTCTCGATCAGAATCATCCCGTGGCCTTCGGGCGATGACCGTGGGTGGAACGGCACACAACTACGCTAGCCGAGGCCGTCGCTCCCGCAGCGACCCTCTGACCCCGCTCCTTGCACGCCGCCTCCGTAATTCCGGGGCGCCGGGCCCTGGCGTTGCCACCGGGCTGCCGCGGAACTGCGACCCTTTGTCAGACGCCGCGCGCAGATCGGGATGTTCTGGGCACTGCTGGCGACCCGAGCGAGCCACCTACGCCCGGCGCATAGGCGACGATCTGTTCCGCCTTGAAATTCATACGTCGCGACGTTGCTCACCTGCGTCAGGGCCTGAGGCGGCACATAGCCGACAATTGACTGCATCCCTGGGGGGACCTACTGGCTATACCTCTTCCCGGCGCGGGAGGCGCTCTGCCGTGTCCACCTCCGCAGAAACCGCTGCTCAGCAGGCCGACCAACGTCGCGAGTGCCACTCGAATGGCAATTTCCGGAAAGTTCGGCACTCAGCTGCACGTTCGAAAATACTCAACTAGCTGGGAGCCCCCTTACGGAATCGAACCGTAGACCTTCTCCTTACCATCCGGACCTTCCTGGGTTCACTGGCCGGCGACAGGGTCGCCTGTGCCGTGCCAGAACTCGCGCGAGGGTCTGACCTGGGGCTCTACGCTCAGCGATCATGCTTATCCGCCTCATCTACCTGCTCATGGTCCGGCTGTTTGGCTGGCTGACCCTCCTCGCCCGGAACGGTGCCGCGAAGGACGCGGAGATCCTGGTACTGCGTCACGAGGTCTTCGTCCTGCGCCGTCAGGTTGCGCGCCCGAGGCCGGACTGGGCCGACCGCGCCGTGATCGCCGCCCTGGCCCGGCTGCTGCCAGCCCGGCTCCGGCTGCACAGAATCGTGGCCCCGGGCACTCTCCTGGCCTGGCATCGGCGCCTGGCCAGGAAGAAGTGGACTTACCCCCACGCCGCGGGACGCCCGCCGGTCCCGGACCAGGTACGCGAGCTCGTCGAGCAGTTGGCCCGGCAGAACCCTCGCTGGGGCTACCGGCGCATCCAGGGCGAACTCGTCGGCCTCGGTCACCGCGTCGGCGAGGGAACCATCCGGCGGATCCTGGCCGCCGCCGGGCTGAAGCCAGCACCGCGCCGGGCGTCACCAACTTGGCGGCAGTTCCTGGCAGCCCAGGCCTCCGGCATCCTGGCCTGCGACTTCCTGCATGTCGACACCATCTTCCTCAGGCGCGTATACGTGCTTTTCATGATGGAGATCGAGACCCGGACCGTGCACATCCTGGGCGTCACCGCCCACCCCACCGGAGCCTGGACCGCCCAGCAGGCCCGCAACCTGCTCATGGATCTCGGCGACCGGGCAGGCGGCTTCCGGTTCCTGATCCGCGATCGAGACAGCAAGTTCACCCCGGCATTCGATCAGGTCCTCGCCGGCAACGGCACGAAGGTCATCAAGACTCCAGTCCGGTCACCGCGGGCAAATTCTTTCGCGGAGCGGTATGCGGGCACGCTGCGCCGCGAGTGTCTCGACCACCTGCTGATCTACGGTGAGCAGCATCTCCGGAGCGTCCTGGCCGACTACGCCCGACATTACAACGCCCACCGGCCCCATCAGGCGCGGCAGCAGAGACCTCCATCGCACGACTCAGATCAGTCCATCGATCTCACTGCCCGGATCCAGCGCAGCCAGGCCGTCGGAGGCCTGATCAACGAATACCGGCGAGCGGCCTGACAACATAAAGCCCCAGCTCAGCGGCCACAAGCCAAATTTCGGCACGGCAGGCACAACGCCCGCCATGCGCTACGTCCAGGCCGCCCACCCCGAACGCCGCTCAGCACTGCCGAGATAGACCCAGACCAGGTCACGACGATCGCGCCGGACCGCGAACCCAGCGCAGCCCGGCCCCAAAGCCCCAGCCATGTGCGAGTTCCGGCCAATCAACCCTCAGGAATCAACGAACCCGCGCGCTTTCGGCTCCTGCATCACGCCAGCGTCGTCGTCACAGACGGCGATTCCTACCGCATGCGGCAAGCCAGAGCGAGAGGAGCCAACCACCTGAACAAGCACTGAATCAGCCCGAGGGGTGAGGACTTTTACCTGGCCACCACCGGGGACCGCAACTTGGTCCACCTTGACATCCGCCCGTATCCACCGCGTCAAGGCTAAGTCGCTACGCAGTCCCGGTATCTCGCGGCCGGATCGTCCTTGCACCTGTGGGATGCACGAAATCAGACATGGTTGCTGAGCTGGTCTTTTAGCTGGCTCGCCCAGGTCAGCTGATGAGGCCGCCGATGATCGCGGTCCTTGTGTCAGCGGCGCGGTTTCACCACGACGCAGGTCCGCGGAAGGTCAATGCCAGGTACATCCGAGGTCCATCGCTAGTCCTGCGCACCGCCGTTCAGTCACCGCGGATGAACGCGACCTGCGGACGGACGGCTCATCGAGACCCCGCGCCGCGAGCTCCTGGACCGGGTGCTGATCCTCGGCCACGCGCACCTGCGCGCCGTCCTGACCGAGTACCAGGAGCATTACAACGCAGCCCGGCCTTCTCTGGGGGTCGCCCAGCGCATCCCTGACGGCGACCCTGACGCATCCCACGGCTCCCCGGCAGACCTCGACTCTCGGCGGATCCGCCGAAAACGTCCTGAGCAGTCTGCTCAACGAGTACCTGCGGGCCGCCTGACCTCCGGAAAGGTACAGGTCACAGCCCAGACCCTCTTTTCAAGCGGCACAGGATCGACTCGCCGATCAGCCTGAAATTCCTAACCCGCTTCAAATCCCGGACCGCGCCAGTTGGCTCTTGCCCCGGCGGATCGCTGCGTGGCTGGCCAGCGTCGACTACTGGGGCCGCCGACGGCATCGAACTGGAGCCAATCCTGGCAAACCAGGCGCTGAGCGCCGGAATCGAGCTGCACGTTAGATCACGCTCGCCGGGCCCTGGCGCTATGAGCTGTTTTTGGCGACCACGCTAACGACAAGAAACCCTAGCCCGACCATTCCTAGCACGATGCTTATGGCATCGAGAATGACAAGGCTGGTGGCTGCCGATCGATGCAGATTCCCAAATGCGCCCACCACTCCTCCCGTTATACAGAGCAGTAGGGCTACGCCAAGCCATCGTATGGCTACCTTCTTCCGGTGCCGCTCGATAAGGTCTCTGATCACGCCCGCACAGGCCGCGACCCAGACCACGATCATGGTAACCATTACTATGATGCCCAACCCGACCTCTACCTTACATCGGATAATACTGCCTGCAGTCGGAGGCGGCGCCTCTGCATACTTCGATTCGTGGCTATTGGTGCCACAAATATCCTCCCGAATAATACCTGGAGTCCTGTACGCGGTGCCAGCCGAACCACCACCACTGGAAGGCTAGGGCCCACTGCCAGACTACGAAGTAGACACCGTGATTATTACCGATATGATCGATAAGCGAAACATAGGGTGCGTATATAACGAAGGTGATGGCAATAGCGCCGCATACCGTGGCGATCTCTTCGCTTACCTCCGGGATCCTCTCTGCCGTGAATGCACAAGCTCCGTAAAGGCCGCCGCCTTCCCACAGGGCGTCAATAAGTATGCTCGTATAGTGTTCGTTCAGGAATAGCTCAACCGTTCGCTCTTTCCATCCCCAGAAGTCGCCGCCGCTGAAGCGCCAGTTCACCCAGGACTCGATTCCGGTCCAACTCTGCCCGGTCGGGTCAGAGTTGCTGACCGGGTTGCCGTCGGCGTATTGGTAGGGCTGGCGAGTCTGAGTTATGTCAGGGTCGACGGAGATGAACTGTCCGGCCTGCGGGTCATAGTATCGGTTAAGAAGGTAGATGAGCCCGCCGGGATCAGTGTATCCGCCCGCGTAGCCGAAGGGCGTAGTGGCGGTGAGGCCACCGGCGGTCTCGGGGTTTCCCCACGCATCGTAGCTAGTGGTCCCGGTGAGTGCCCCGGAGGCGTTTACCGTGCCCCGGACTGATCCGAGCGAGTCGCTGAGCAGGTAGGTAATGGTGCCGGTGGACAGGTTCACCTGCTCGGCAGGCGCTAGTCCGGGGCCATAGATATAGGCATTTGTCGAATCCATGAGCAGTTGCGGGGCTTGCGGGACGGTGTTCCACACGTACTGCTGGGTGACCGCGGATCCGCCGGCCGAGGTAATGGTGGATGAGGCCCGAATGCCGTTGCCGTCATACGTCGCCGCACTCATGTCGGCCGTGGCGTTGTCATAGGCAGTGAGTTGTCCGGCGCCGTTCCACGTGCTTGCTGAGACGGTCGCGTTTCCCTGCGTGGCGGTCAGACGTTCCCCGTCGGCATTGTAGGCGTAATCCGTGGTGCTACCCGGCAGGCTCGATGAGGTGAGTTCCCCTGCGTCGTCGTAGGTCCCGGTCCCGCCGGTGGGCAGGGTGGTCAGGTTTCCGGAGGCGTCAAACCCGTAGTTGAGCGTGGATCCGCTTCCCGGAGCCATGGAGGTGACCCGGCCCTGGCCGTCGTAGGTATAGGCGGCCGACGACTGCGACGAAGATGGCGTGTCGGTTTCGGACACGATGTTCCCCGAGGGCGCCGTAGCGTAGTTGAAGGCCTCGAGGGTGGAGTTGGCGTTCTGGAGCGTGATTGACGAAGCGCTGTCAGTGTTGTCGTAACTGGCGGTGGTGGTATCGGCCGTGGAGCCAAGGTTCTCGGTGCTAGGGAGGCCGTCGGCGGTGTTCCCGATGGTGATCTTGTTGCCGTTGAAGTCGGTGACGGAGGTCAGCAGGTCTGCCTTGTCGTACCCATAGGTGACGGCGTTGGAGGTGGCCCAGCCCACGGTGGAGGGGAGCGGGTAGCTGAGAGAGCTGACCTGGCCGTCAGCGCTGTAACCGTAGGCGGCGACCTGCCCGGTTCCGTTGGTCGCGGAGGTGAGCTCGCCGAACGGGTCATAGGCGTAACTGGAGGTGCCGGTGGCGTCGGTCATGCCGGTCTTGTTGCCGCTGGCATCGTAGGTGTAGGTGACCGAATGGGCGGAGGAACCGGAGTAGGAGACCGACGCGGCCAGTTTCGACGGGGTATACGTCCATGTGGTCGTGACGCCGTCGGGATCGGTGCGGGTCAGCATGTTGCCCGCCGGATCGTAGGTGGCGGTCGTCGTCGCGCCGTTCGGGGCAGCGACGGTGTCGGGCGCTGTGCTGGAGACCAGTTCCCCAGCCGAGTCGTAGCTGTAGGTCGCCTGGTGCGCGGCTTGCGTCGGCGAAGGTACCTGGCAGCTTCCGATCGTGGAGGCGTTGCCGTCGCCGTAGACGACTGCGGTCGTGTTTCCGCTGGGGTCATAGCAGTAGCTGACGGTAGACGCCGACGATGTGCCGGACCCAGTGGTCACGGACACGAGCTTATCGCCGGAGTTGAAGGTCTGCGTGGTGACCTGGTTCTGCCCACCGGTCGAGGTGGGAGGAGCGGTGGTCTTGATCAGGTTGTCGTTGCCGTCATATGCGTAGCTGGTGGTCTCGTACCCGGTCTGCCCGGCCGGAGCTGGCGTGGTTTGCTGAATTTTCTGGCCAAGGGCACCGAAAGTGGACACTGTTGCGTCGGAGACGAGCCGGTCGCCGTATCCGGAGGGGTAGGCAGTCGGGCAGGAGGCCGGGGACAGGCTGTTAACGGCCACGCCTACGGCGGGGATGGTCTGGGCGGCGTTCGCGTCGCCGTCATAGCACGTGAGTGCGGCATTGCCGTCGGGGTTGGTGACCAGGGTCGCCTTGTCGTCGGCGTCATAGGTCGTGGTGGTGGTGTAGCCGCGGGCGTCGGTGACCCCGGTCTGGTTACCGTCGGCGTCGTATCCGTAGCTCGTCGCACGCGACGTGACGGTCGCGCCCGCTCCCCCGCCCTGGGTGACCGAGGTCTTCTGCCCGTCAGCATTCCATGCGGCGGCAGTGGCGTAGTTCCCGGCGTTGGCGCCAGGCAGATTCCCGTCGGGCGAGATCGTGCCAGTCTGCTCCCCGTCGTTGTTGTAGGTGTAGGTGGTGGTGGCTAGCTCCGGTCCGTTCCCGTCCGGCGTCGAAGATGAGATGAGGTCGCCGGCGGAGTCGTAGGCCAGTTGGGTGACCACCCCGTCAGCGTTGATGGTCACGCATGGCAGCGACGGGGACGGCGGGCTGGTGGTGCAGGTGATGTTCGTGCCGCTGAGGGCGACGCTGTTGCCCTTGAACAGCTGATAGGCCGTCTGGTCGTAGGACGCCTGGGTAGCGCCGGGCTGGTAGACCCCCGTCGTGGTATAGAGCTGATTACCGTCGGTGTCGTACAGCGCGTACGTCAGCCCGAGCGGCGGCGACGGCGGCGGGGTGATCACCCCGCCCGGCGCGGCTGGTGTCGGGCCTGCCTGGCTTTTTGAGCACTGGCTGGATGCCTGTGCAGTCGCGTCGCAGCTGTCCTGCTGCAGGCTGGTGTAGGCGGTGGTGGTGGCGGCGGGCTGGCCGTTCCCGCCCGGCGCCGTGGTAGAGGTGGAGTTCCCGTCCTCGTTGTAGCTCTGGGCCGTCTGGTTACCGTCGCCGTCGAATGTGGTGGTGTCCAGGAGAGTGCCCCCGCTCGTGCCGCCTGCGGTGGTGTCGGGGATGTAGTCCTGCTCGGAGGTGAGGGTGGTGCCGGTGTAGCTGGACTGGGCGGCGAGGGTGCCCTGGTCGTAGTCGTACACGGTCGAGTTGCCGTCGGGGTCGGTGACGGTGACCAGCCCGCTGCCGGTGGCCTCGTCCATGCAGTTTCCGCTGGCCGAGCTCACGCAGTAGGTGAACGTGGTCGTGAAGCCCATGGCGTCGGTCTGAGACGCGACCCGGCCCTGAGAGTCATAAGCGTTGACGGTGGCGTCGCCTGCGTCGGGCCCGCCGGGCTGCGCGTTCGGGGCGGTGATGGTGAGCAGGTCGCTGGTGAGCATCGGGTTGGCGTTGGCCGCGTCGTAGGTGTAGCTGGTGACGTGACCCATCGGATCGGTGGCTGAGGTCAGGTCACTGGCGAGGTTGTAGGCGTAGGCCCACTGGCGGCCCATCGGGTCGGTGACCGACGTGACCAGTCCCCCGGCGTTCGACCCGATGACCAGGGCGCGCCCGGAGGCCGCGGTGATGGTCTGGCATGAACTGGCCGCGGCGGGGCAGGCACCGGTGCCGGGTGCGGGAGTGTCGTAGGTGATGGCAAGGGTGTTCCCGGCGGGGTCGGTCTCGCTGATCAGCTGCCCGTCCCAGGAGTAGGTGTAGGTGTCGGACCCCGGGGCGGGGACAAAGGAGTAGGTGCTGCTGCCGGTGTTGTCGGCCAGCGTCGCGCCGGTGTCTTCAGGCAGTGCGCAGTACTGGCCAGCGGTGACGTACGGGGCGGTGCACGAGGAGCCGGACTGGGCGTAGAAGGTGACCTGGGCGCCGCCGGGCTGGGTGATGGTGATCCCGCCCGGCGCGGTCCCGGCCGGGTAGATTGCCAGGGAGCTGGTCTGGCCGGGCGGGGGGCTGATCGTGGCCGCGGTGGTGGAGACCATCTCGCGGAGCCGGTTGTTGTTCAGGTCGGTGATGTACACGTCCCCGGCCGGGTCCACCGAGACGGCCTCGGTGTTGTTCATCCGGGCCGCCGTCGCCGGGCCGCCGTCGCCGCTGTTCCCTGACGTGCCCGCCGCGCTGCCGGCGATGGTGTACATGTCACCGGAGGTCATCGACTGGCTCCACTGGGTCCCGGACGCGACCGGGACTTCCTGGAGCCGGTCGTTCAGGCTGTCGGCGATGTACACATCGCCTGCGGCGTCGGCCGCGACGGACGTCGGGGCATCTAGCAGCGCCGAGACCGCCGGGCCGCCGTCCCCGGTCAGGCCCGCGCCGGCGGACGCGCTGCCGGCGATCGTGTAGATATCGGCCTTGGTGAGCCTGGTGCCGCGCTGCGTCCCGGTCGCGGCCGCGATCTCCTCGACCCGCTGGTTGGCGAAGTCGGCGATGTACACGTTCCCCGCGGCGTCGGTGGCGATGCCGCACGGGGAGTGCAGCAGCGCCGAGGCTGCCGGACCCTTTCCGCCTGAGCTCCCCGCCGTGCCGGTCGCGCTGCCGGCGATGGTGTAGATGTCCCCGGCCACCCACCCGGTGTTCCCCCAGGTCTGGCCGCCGGAGGCGTAGACCTCCTGGATCCGGTTGTTGAAGGTGTCGGCGATGTACAGGTCGCCGTGGGTGTCCAGGGTGGTCGACTCGGGGACGTACAGCTCCGCCGACGTCGCCGGGCCGCCGTCCCCGGAGGTCCCGGTCACCCCGGTCGCGCTCCCGGCGACGGTGGACATGGTGCCGGCGGCGGATACCTCCTGAATCCGGCTGTTGCCGCCGTCGTCGATGTACAGGTTCCCGGCGGCGCTGACCGCGACGGCCTGCGGGTCATACAGCAGGGCTGAGGTGGCCTTCCCGCCGTCACCGGAGATCCCCTGCCGGCCGGTCGCGCTGCCCGCGGCCGTGTACACGTTGCCGGCGGTCATCGTGACCCCGAACTGCTTGTGGTTGTAGGCGGCGATCTCCTGGACCCGGTTGTTGTTGCCGTCGGCGATGAATACGTCCCCGCCGGCGTCGAACGCCTCAGTCTCCGGCCTGTTCAGGCCTGCGGTAATGGCCGGCCCGCCGTTGCCGGCGG
>Ga0209839_10001061_pt1 | contig 14123 bp, 10 predicted proteins | sample OrgsoiDNA2013050_FD_185800 | JGI IMG/M metagenome (GOLD analysis project Ga0209839, IMG submission 185800) | Permafrost soil microbial communities from the Arctic, to analyse light accelerated degradation of dissolved organic matter (DOM) -... | ecosystem: Environmental > Terrestrial > Soil >... | reverse complement strand
GCGGCCCTGCGAACGACGGCAGCATCGAAAAAATGGTTGATGATCATAGCAGGTAGTGCGTTTGGTTTGTTTGTTGGTTGGGCGTGGGCTAACTTTTACCTTCCCACTACAGCTACTTACATCGCAGCGTACGGACCTCCTGAGGTTCAACGTTGCGATAAGGCTTTGGCTGCTGCTGATCCTAGATCAGATTACAAGAGGTTTCTGACTGAGGAGTGTAATAAGGTTAGAATGAGCCTTGGATTAGGATTAATCAAATGATCGCCTGCCACCGTCAAGCGCGACCGGACGATAGCCCAGTTGGCCGTGCCATCCCAATCAGATCACGGCCTCTCATCGGCATACTCGTAGCGGGTCTAGACTACGGTATGAGCTAGCGGTGGATGCCGGGAAAGGCGGGCAGTTGCCGGCAGATTTTATTTCGCTAATGAAGAAAGAAGTAGCGCCGAAAGTTTGCGCGTCGAATATGAAAAAGTCTCGAGCTTGGCGCTAGTTACGAATACAACTACCGCGACCAAACGCAGTTGCTGTTGGGCTATTTTGTTTTAATTAACTCGGACTGTGCGGCCGCCACCCCTGCACCAGTGAATACGCCCGATGGTTTGACGCGTGGCCCTATTGCTCCTGTCAGCAAATAGTTTTTACCAATCAAGTTACTCCGCAAGGTAACTTTTAAGCGCGTCACGGCTTGGTCTACGTATACCTGATCTTGCATATCCCCGCACCCGTGATGCACGGCCTCGACTTGTAACGTGGCGCGCTCGGACTGCGGTCCAACCGAGTTCAACCATAATCGTTCTGATGCGTTTACCCGCCTCTGGCGTTCGCTGGAGTCGAGGCAACCCAAGAACATCGAAAATCGCTTCGGTTGCGATCCGACTTACTCCGTCGGTTCCAACATTTCCTTTGACACTTCGAAGCGTGTTAGCCCAAGGGTCTAAAGGTTTGATGTTTGCACGAGCCGCCCTTAAACGTGCCAAGAACGATGTGCCGGAAACCAAGCCACTCGATAGCCACGCCATCGCCATATCCCATTTCAAAGGTCACACGCCTATAGGTGCATGATATCTTTAATCGAAGAAGCTTCCGCAAGTGGACAGTAGCAATGCTACAATTCACCAATATTCATGCCAATACACCCGCGAGTGCATTGCTGGAGAACACGCTGCCTCTGCCAGCACTGCTGCCATCCAAACGGCTGGGCAAAGGATCGGTAAATCACCGAGAAAATAAGTGAGTATCCTCGGATCACGATCGATTTGGGCTGACTGGTGCAGCTCTACAGTCCAGGAATCATATTCCCCGCTGATGTAAAGCTCCTTCTGCCCGATCTGGCGAACAAACAATGGATACGTGGCTTGAACTCGCTGCCAGTTCGCTGGAAGATACAAGCGATGCTTCATCACTTTCAAGAAGGCCACGGCATCTTTGCAATAGTCGAGATTTCTAACGAGGAAGTCGTTTGCCCAAGCGGCATACCACGGTGGTATGGGCAGCCTTTTTCGGTCAATGATGGTCTGAACAGTTATTAGATCGGTAAGGTCTCTCACAATGTCTCTTTCCATTTTTCGGTTTGAGCCCCAACCGGCCAATCCGCCAGATCGAGGCCGCCAGCCACAAATCCCTCATACCCCCTACGCGGTGGCGGCGGCGGGACCGCCTCACGCCACAATAAGCCTTGATATCGCCATGGCTGAATCATGGCGTTGCTTGGCTTGGTGAAGGCGCCGTTGCTTGCGTAGTTATCGCGACGAGGCCATTCCTGACGTAAGGACCGTGGCCGGGCCGAGATACCTGCACCGGCTGTGAAGCAACCTTCCCAGTGCGCATCAGATAATCAAGGACTGCCTTAGCTTCACTGTTTGAAACTTGGCCGCTCCTATGCGGTGCTATGGCAGCTGCGACGGCCCCTACAGCACTTGTGCCGGCCGCACGTCCGAATGGCGATAGCGGGGGAGCCGCGCTTGCTATGACTTGAAGCGCAGCCGAAATAACGGGCGCTGGGAACACGGTACTTGCTGGATTAGGCAAGAATCTTTCCACGACGGCGACCTTGTTGCGTTGACCGTAGCTTTTTGCGTAGCTTTTTTCGTGGCTTGGAGAACGGTTTGGCCGGGAGAACAATGGCTGGAAAGCTCAAGCCTCTGCCCGTCTCGTCAAACCTGGGAAATATCCGGACGGCGACGGCCTGTATCTTATCGTCGCTGGACCGACCTCGCGCGGCACTGGTCCTATCGACACTCTATCAACGGCAAACCGTGATCAGTTGCTTGAGGAGACGCTTGATCGAAAGCAGCCCCTCCTAGCCGAGGCCTCCGTCGACCTGGAAGCACTGGCGCGTAATGCGTTGGCTCTCGTCGGACGCCAAAAACAGCGCCAGACGTGCGATGTCGTCGGGCGTCACCGCATCGGGAACAGCCTGACGCGCGCGAACTTCAGCGATCTTTTGCTCGTCTGGGAACCACAGCCGACGCTGGCGCTCGGTGATCACCATGCCGGGCGCAATGGCGTTGACGCGAATGCGGTCGGGTCCGACCAGCCGAGCCAGCGAGTTGGTGAAGCCGACAATCGCCGCCTTCGCCGCGGCGTAGGCCGGCAACGCCGGTACGCCGCGCATCCATGCGATGGATGACATGTTGATGATCGAACCGCCGCCGCGCGCCTGCATCTGCGGCACCACCGCCTGTGCGGCGAAGAAGACGTGCCGAAGGTTAACGCCGATCATCCAGTCGAATTCAGCCGGCGTCACCTCGGAAAGCACCTGGCGCTGGTCGTTGGCGGCGTTGTTGATCAGCACCGCGGCGTCGCCAAGCGCGGCACGCACCTCTGCCATCGCGGCGCGCAAGGCGGCGATGTCCAGCAAGTCGCAAGCCACGAACAGTGGCGCCGAGCCGCATTCGCCTGCCACCTCCGCCACCAGCGCTGCACCGGCATCGGCATCGATGTCGAGAAAGGCGACACGGGCCTGCTGGGCCGCGAACGCACGCACGAACGCAGCGCCGATGCCGCTGGCACCTCCGGTGATCAACACCACACGACCCGGGAGGCCGGCATAGGAGGTTTGGGTCATGCGATCAGCCGCTCCGTCACCGGGTCGAACAGGCAAATGCGACGCGTGTCGAGCGCGAAGGAGGCGAGCGCACCCGGCGCAGGTCGGATATCGGGCGTGATGCGCGCTAGCACCGGCTCACCACCGAGCCGCAGCAATACGATGGTCTCCGCGCCGGTGGGCTCGATCATCTCAACCGGCGCATTGATGACGATGGGCGCGTCCGATGCGCCCGAAAACCCGCGGCTCCCCTCGGCAATGCATTCCGGCCTGATCCCAAGCACCACCTCGCTGCCGCGAAAAGCCGCGGCCGCGTCGTATCCCTGGAGGCGAAGGCGGACCTCGTCCGGCCGCCCCGCACCGATCACGACCACCGGCCCGCCATCTTCCGCCACCAGCCGCGCCGGCATCGTATTCATGGGCGGCGAGCCCATGAAACGTGCAACGAACAGATTGGCCGGATAGCGGTAAACCGTATCCGGATCGGCGAATTGCTGCACCGCTCCCTGATGCATGACAGCAATTCGCGTCGCCATCGTCATCGCCTCGATCTGGTCATGGGTAACATAGACGATGGTCGCACCGATGCGCTGATGTAGCCGCTTGATCTCCATCCGCATCTCGACGCGTAGTTTTGCGTCGAGATTGGAGAGCGGCTCGTCGAACAAAAACAGCAGCGGATCGCGCACCAGAGCGCGGCCCATCGCCACGCGCTGGCGCTGGCCGCCGGACAGCTGTGACGGCTTGCGGCCGAGCAGCGGTTCGATCTGCAGCAGCCGGGCCACATTCGTCAGCGCCGCCTCCTGCTCCGCCCTCGGCACATGGCGGCATTCCATTCCGAACGTGATGTTCTGGCGCACCGTCATCGATGGATAGAGCGCATAGGACTGGAACACCATGGCGATGTCGCGGTCCTTTGGCGGGATGTCATTGACGACCCGTCCGCCGATTTCCACGATCCCCGCGCTGGGGCGATCCAGCCCGGCAACGATGTTGAGCAGCGTGGACTTGCCGCAGCCGGATGGCCCGACCAGCACCGTGAATTCACCGCTTTCGATGTCGAGATCGATCCCCTTCAACACCTCAAGATTGGCGTACCGCTTCGACAGGGCGCGAATACTCAACGCTGCCATGATAACCCCATCATTTCACGGCCCCCGCAGTGAGGCCTCTCAGGAAATACCGTCCGCCGAACAAATACACCAGCAAGGTCGGCAATGCCGCGATCAACACCGCGGCGCTCTGCTCGCCGTACATCGGTTCGCTGGTGATTGCAGCGCTGAGCGCGATCAGCGCCGCGGTGACCGGCTGCTGCCCGCCAGAGGTAAAGGTGACGCCATAGAGGAACTCGTTCCAGATCCCGGTGAACTGGAAGATCACGGTCACGATCAGGATCGGCGGCGACAGCGGCAGGATGATGCGCCAGAAGATCCGGAAGAACCCGGCGCCGTCGATGCGCGCCGCCCTCAACAGGTCCTGGGGAATGCCGACATAATAGTTGCGGCAGAACAGCGTCGTGAAACTCATGCCCTGCACGGTGTGGATCAGCACCAGGCCGGCAATGGTGTTCATCAGCGAGAGATCGCGCAGCACGACTACCCAAGGGATTAGCTTCATCTGTTCGGGCAGGAAGATGCCGAGCGTGACAAGACCGAACACGAACTCGTCGCCGCGAAAGCGCCAGAGCGAGATCGAATAACCGGCAAGCGCCCCCAGCAGCGTCGAGATGATGGTGGCGGGGATCGTCAGGGTAAGGGAATTGAGCATGTAGGGCTCGATGCCCCAGCAATGCTCGGCCATGCAGAACTTGTTCCAGGCCTGCGCGTAGTTGGAGAACACCACCTGGGTGGGCCAGTCGATCAGTGAGGTGGCGGCGATTTCCTGGTTCGAGCGCAGCGAGTTGACGATCACCACGCCGAGTGGCACCAGGAACAGGATCGCCAGCACGATCAGCGCGGCGTAGACGATGAGGCGGGTCCACTTCATACCCGGGCCTGCTTCTGCCGTTGCCAGCGCACATAGAGCCCGTAAGGCGCCATCACCACGACCAGCGACATCAGCATCAGGACGGCGGCCGCCGAGCCGCGCCCGAGTTCGCTGCGCTGGAACATGAAGTCATAGATCACCAGTGTCGGCAGCATGGTGGAGATGCCCGGCCCGCCGGCGGTCAGCGCCCGAACCAGGTCGAACGAGGTGATCGCGGACCGCAACAGGATCACGAACACGGTAATGAAGATCGGCCATATCGTCGGCAGCAGCACGCGGCGATACATCCGCCATGGCCCCGCGCCGTCGATCTGCGCGGCCTTGACCAGATCTGCGTCGACCGACCGCAGGCCGGCGAGGAACAGCGCCATGGCAAAGCCGGCGCCCTGCCAGACGCCGGCGAAGATCAGCGTGTAGATCGCCTTGTCCGACTGCACCAGCCAGTCGAACCGGAAATCCGTCCAGCCCAGATTCTGCACCACTTTCTGGATGCCGAGTCCGGGGTTGAGCAGCCAGCTCCACACCGTGCCCGTCACCACGAAGGAGACTGCGAGCGGATAGAGAAAGATCGTGCGCAGCACGTTCTCCCCGCGGACGCGCTGATCGAGCAGGACCGCCAGCAGCAGACCCAGCGCCATCGTCAGCAGCACGAAGCCGCCGCCGAAGATCACGAGGTTGACATAGGCGATCTGGAAATTCGCCGTCCGCGTCACCGCAAAGTAATTGCGCAAGCCCACCCAAGTATAGTCAGGCATCAGCGACGAGGCCGTGAACGACACCCAGGTGGTCCATGCCGTGAACACCACGACGTGCCCGGCCGAAGCCACGAGCGGCAGCCAGATCGCAAGCCCGGTCAGCGCGCCGCCAAAGCGGCGGCGCCAAACCCCCTGCTCTATCCCCGCAGCCTTTCCGGCCGCGGGGTGCGTTGCTGCCGTCCGCATCGATACCGTCCCCTATACCAACACAGCCTACTTCGCGCCGGCGACCGCCGCGACCAGCTTCTTCTGCCCTTCGGCAGCGGGAATGGCGCTGTTGTGGACGTATTCGGTCAGCACGTCGATCATGGCCGCGGTGATGCCGTTCGGCTGGGCCATATTGTGCGCGAGGCTGAGAACCACACGATCCTTGGCAATGGCGTCACGCAAAACCTGCGCCGAGTTACGCTGCCCGTCGGTAAAGCCCGGGGCCGCCAGATTGACATCGGTGCGCGCCGGAATGGAGCCCGTGATCTTCGAGTACATCTCCTGCGTCGACGGCTCCATGACGATCTCGGCAAACAGCTTCTGCCCGGCGTCGAGATCGGCGCCCTTCGACTTCCAGAAGATGAAACAGTCGGCGTTGAGGTCGAAGCATGGCGGTCCGCTATCCTGCGGCGCGGGGCCGCTGCTGAAATCCGCTACGGTCGCACCGGCCTTGAACAAATTGCCCTGCGCCCAGCCGCCCGTCATCACCATGCCCATGTCGCCCTTGACGAAAGCCGGCAGATTCACGGCCCAGGGCTGCGCGGCGATGTTCGGGTTCATATAGTTGGCAAACTTGCGAAGCTGTTCGAAGGCCGCCAGTACTTCCTTGCTGTTCAAGGCGTCGGTATCGAGTTGCATGAGCGCGCGGCGATAGATCTCGGGACTGATTCCGGCGAGCGCAATCTCGAATTTCTGGCCATCGTCCGGGCGGTTGCCGCCATTGGCCAGCGGGATCATGCCGGCGGCCTTCATCTTGTCCGCGACATCGTTGAACTCGGCCCAGGTGGTCGGCGCCTTGCTGACCTTGGCCCGCTCCATGCCCTTGGTGGAAAGAAACAGCGTGTTGAGCCGATAGACTTGCAGGGGCAGCGCGATCCAATGGCCGCCCGGCTGGCACGACTTGCCCAATTCCGCCGAGACCTTGTCGGCATAGCCCGCGGTCTTCACCAACGGGCTGATATCGACGGTCGGGGCGATCTTCGACCATGCGGCGATCTCGGGCCCCTTGAGCTGCGAGATCGCGGGCGGATCCCCGGCCATGATTTGCGCCCGCAGCTTGTTCATCATATCGGTGGTGAAGCCCGGCACCGGGTTATGCTGCCAGACGCCGCCGCGGTCCTCGAAGAGTTTGCCGAGCGCCGAGATCGCAGCACCATCGCTGCCGGCGGACCATTGCGAGATCGCTGTGATGCGCGGTTTGGCGCCCTGGGCGCGGGCAAGCCGCGGCATTGCAAGTGCTGCTGCGGATCCAGCGAGCAGACGACGCCTTGTTAGTGAGATCGTCATGGTACGTTCCTCCCGGGTGTGAACTTTTTGACGCGTGCAAGCCGCGCCGCTCATTAAATTGTCAGGCGGCCTCCACCGACGCGACCGGCATGCCACCGCGGCAAGCCAGACAACAGGCGGTAAAGGCCAGTGCAGAATTCGGGTCATTGCCGCTCGAAGGCGGCACGAAAGCCAGCGATACTTGCGCGAATTTGAGCCCGCCGAGCAGGCAGGCATCGATCCCATCGAGCAGCGCTTTTCGGTCTTCGTCTGAGAGCAGCGACGGCCAACCGCTGATGACGACGCCGGGACTGGGTTTCGCGTTCAGCGTATTGCCGATCGCAAGGCCAAGCCGGAACAGCCGGCGCTGCAACTCCTGCCGCACGCGCGACGGGATCGGAATTGTGTTCACCCAGGCATCGCCGAGTTGCAGCAATTCCGGCTCGCCGACGCCGAGCAGTTCGGCCAGCGCCGAAAGCGACGTATAAGCCTCGACACAGCCATGATGGCCGCAACGGCATCGCGGACCGCCCTCGCCGAACACCATGTGGCCGAGCTCGACCGGCAACAAGGCACCGGCTTCGATCGCGTCGTCCACCCAGGCGCCCGCCACGCCCTGGCCGACGAAGACAAACAGATGCGCCCCGGTAAATGGATAATCTTGCGAGCGGCAGCGATGGAACATGGCATGCGCCACCACCGAATTGGTGAACTCGACCGGCACACCCGCAAACATCTCGCCGAACATGCCGCGAATGAGAGTGATGTCACAGGGAATGATCGGATTGACGAGTTCGCTTAAGCGGCCAAGGCCGGGGACCGAAACACCGATCTGCGCGAGTTGGACCCGGCGGCGCCGCGTCCAGTCGCGAAGCAATTGCAGCGCATCGAAAAACACCCGGCCGACGGATTCGATCGTGGGCGTTTCCGGCAATGGCAGACGTTCGGTATGATGCAGTTCGCCGGAAAGCCCGCCGACGCCGACGCACAGATGCGTGCCGGTCAGTTCGAATGCCGCCAGCGCCACGGAATTGTCGAGCGACACCAAACCTGTCGGACCACCGAAATAAGGCGCAGGCCGCCTCACCTCCTCGATCAGGCCTTCGGCCTTGAGATCAAACAGGATGCGCGACAGGCTCGCCTCGGACAGGCGCACTGCCTTGGCCAGAGGCGGCCGAAACATGCCGCCGGACTGGAGCAGATGCCCCAGAATCGCTGCACGCGTCTGCCGCCGGCTTCTCGGCTGCTCCGACATTTCCATCCCTGTCGTCATTCTTACTTAGTGTAAGAATGTGCGCGCGAAACATTTCGACTGTCAAGGCGCGTGCCGGCTCAATGCATGTGCTTGCTGTTGTGCGCGGCAGCAAAATTACGGGCGCGGACTCTTCGTTCGAAGCTGCTGGCTCATTGATCTGCCTCAACACACGCCTTGCGCCAGACGTCGGCGTCCTTCGGACCGGGCAGCTCGATAGCGGTCCGACCCGAGCGACGCATGCTGAGCCATCGAGAAATCTCCTCCCGTTCAAAAAGACCGAGCGGCTGCCTGGCTCGTCGCCGAACCGGCGGACTAATGCCGCCGGTTGACGAGGGCACGGTGAAACAAAAAGACCGCCCGGAGAGGTGGCGGCGATCACCGCATCCGCCGCGACCGTGCGGCGCTGGTAGGCCTTCAGCGCCTTGCTCTTGCACTCGGTCTTACCGCCGTCGAGGCTGTTCAATCGCGCGCGCGGCATGGCCACCTCAACCGGGCCAAACGTCCCAAGCAGCGAGCGCGATCGGTGGGCATGACGATGGCCGGTACTCCCCTCTGCCGTGCCGGCCTCCTTGCTCGCGCTCGGCGCAATTCGCCCGTAGCGAGGTCCAGACAGCACCGCCTCCAACTCCTCCTCCATCATCGTCTCGATGAAATCGCGCACCCGGCTGCGCACTCCAAATTCGATCGGGTCAAACCAGTTGTCGAAAAGCTGGGGCTGTCTCCGCTACATGTGCCCCGGAATCAGGATGCGCGGTATGCTTCTTCATGGCGTAGTCTCCAGCCCAGCGCGCTAACGCCGGGCGATTCGAGGTTGAACACCCCGGAGACTACGCCAACTTTATTTCCTACCAACCTCGCGACGGCACCAAAAAATTAGCAACATAAAAAAATTTGCGGCGCAGCCCGTTTTTCATGTACCTGCTGGTCCTTGAGCCACTTCGATCACATGACGGTCGGCTCCAACATTGATCACAATCGAATAGGTTTTGGGGCCACTGCCTTGATCGGTCGGCGGGGCCAGATGCAATTGACCGCCGTACCACTCCCCGGGCATGAGCGTGCTGTCTTTGATGACTGATTGCTCAAGCTGAGCCATGTTTTGCTGCCCCCGTTCGATAGTAGCCGCGAACATTGCCTCGTTCTGCGCAGCCGCATTATTTTGTGCAATCGCTGCGGCTGTCGGACTGTAATAAGTGCCGTTTGTTTGATAGACGCCGCGAGGTCCCACTGTCGTTGCACTATAGTTGCCGTATCCAGCGCGCGAGGCACTATATGCATTCGCTGCACCGGCGACGCCGACTAGAATAGCGCTCGCAACCTGCCGGTTCTTTTCCTCCTGGGCCAACATTTCATATGTAATCACTTGCATAGGATATTCTGAGGCGCCGACTTTTTGGTTCACATCGACCTGAGCGACGCGAAAATCTATTGGCCCTCTACTGAGGTTGTTGATCCCTACAATAAACACCGGCCGACCATTGGCCTGTAACTGCCGCGACGCTGGTCGGACAAGAACAGCAGAGCTTTTCTGACGCGAGACAAGAGCTGGCTGACCATCCCGCATCATGGCTTGTTGCTGTGGATTTGAAGCGCGTAACTGGACCGTCTCGCCACCGGTGACACAGCCCGTCAGCGTAGCGCCGATCGCCACGATCCCCAGAATACGCATGTCATTGATTCCCCAGACCCGAACCGATCTAAGCGCAACCTGAGGCTCAATACAACGCGATCTTTTGTTAACTCATGAGGTTCGGGCATGAAAATTGGCGATCGCAGCCTGGTTCCGGGTGATGCTTTCGAGTTTGCAATTTACCAAACCTATACGCCTCAAACGATCCAGGCAGCCTTTGCCCAACGTCCCGAAGGCGATGGCGGTGCGCAGCTGACTACCAATGGTTCAGCCTGAACAAAGTTCGCACATACTTTGGGACTGACTGCTAACGGCTTTGATGCTGTAAAGAAGATCGGGTGATGCCCCGTCGCAAGCCGAAAAGTACCCCACCATCATAACACGAGATCCCGATCGACGCAAAGTTCGCCCTTTCCATTGCAGCATTCGTCGGTGCCATATGGGTCGCCTCGTTTTCAAGTCCGCCCAATAGCGCCGACAGAGCTTCCGCGCAACGCAATGCACCCTCAGTTGAGGATATTCCTCCAATCGGGGGCGGCCTCCTGCTGTCCCACAATCAGATCAAATATTGTCTTGCGGAGGATATCCGTATTGATGGAGCTAGGTCCGCTCTAAATCGGGAACGATCATATGAGGTCGATCGTATCAACGGAATGATCAGGGACTACAATAATAGATGCGCAACTTTCCGGTACCGGTCAGGCACTCTACAAAGTGTCCGATCGGAGGTTGAGGCCATCAGAAATGTTCTTTGGGCTGTTGGCGCTGCTCGCTTTTGACAACACCGGCGACAAGGCAATTAGCACCAAGTGTGCCAATGTTCTTTGTGCTTGCGCCGCGGCGGCTTTCATATATTGGATGGTTTTAAATAGGTCTGCGCCGGGCACGGTGTCCGCTCATATCGCGGGAAGCGGACGAGGCGTCGGTGTTTCATCTTTGCGACGCCGTCCAGATGAGCGAGATCGAGCGCAGCGTCTCGAGCACGTCGCGAGCGAAATTGGATGATCCTTCGCCAGCTGGGAAGTGACCTGCGATGGCGTTGACCGGACCCGCATCTGGTCGTCGAGGTCGACGTAGAACCCGAGCTGCTTGACCCGATCGGTCTCCTTAACGTTGGCTCGCGAGAACCGATCGAGCGACCCCGTCAGAGACGATTCTAGCCAGGACGGACTCGAACAGCGCCATCTCGTCGTCGCGGTATTCCATGTCGGCCAGCCGGCGCTAATCCACGTCGGGGTCGGCGGCGCCCGTCTCCTCAAATAGCATCACCACGAATCAAGCGGCGATCACCGCTCTGTTTCGGGTGATGAACCGCTACGTCGGCAACCTGAGCCGATGACCAAGCAGAGCCGATCTGAAGCCTGTGGTGCATTCATAGTGCGGATTCCGGTGAAGGCGGACAGTGATTCCGGTCGATCGCGGACAGCATTCCGGTGAAGGCGGACAGCGGCTCCCGTCGACGGCTTCATGGGGTCATGCGTGTTGCTTGACGTCAAGTCCGGCGCGCTTGGCGGCGGCCTTACGCAGGCTTTCGCCCGTGAGCGCTAACCGATGCGCGTTGTGGACGAGCCGGTCCAAGATGGCGTCGGCGACCGTGGGATTGGCGATCACCTCGTGCCAGTTCTCAACGGGCAGCTGGCTGGTCACGATGGTACTGCCGCGACCATGTCGATCGTCGATGATCTCCAGGAGGTCTCGGCCCTGATCCAGCGTCAGGTTGGTGAGACCCCAGTCATCGAGGACCAGCAGTTGGACGCGCGCGATGGTCTTGAGCAGGCGTGCATGCCGGCCGTCACCGCGTGCGAGTGCCAGGGCATCGAACAGCCTTGGCACGCGATGATAAAGAACCGAGCGATCGTTGCGGCACGCCGTGTGTGCCAGCGCGCAAGCGATCCAACTTTTACCGACGCCGGTCGGACCAATGACGATCAGGTTCTGATGCTGATCGATCCAGTCTCCGGCAGCGAGCTTGGCGAACAGCGCCTTGTCGAGCCCGCGCGGCGCCTTCATATCGACGTCCTCGACGACGGCGTTCTGTCGAAGGCCGGCGAACTTTAATCGACTGACAAGCCGCTTGTTCTCGCGTTCGATCGCCTCGCGGTCGACGAGCATGGCGAGCCGCTCCTCGAACGCGAAGGCGGCGACGTCGGGCAATCGTCGTTGCTCCTCAAGCGCCTTCGCCATGCCGGCGAGGCCGAGCGCAATGAGCCGTTGTTCGGTTGGATGTGTGAGCATTTTCGTTCCTTCCATTTCACCCGCCTGTGGGTCACATCTGCGGCTGTTCTCAGTGGTAGTAGCGAGAGCCGCGGATGTTGCCGTGCCGGATCGGCGGGACGTCCGGTGTCGGTTCGGTTGCGTAGGCTTTGTCGAGCCCGTGCTTGAGGATCGAGGCGATCGAGCCGTAGCTGGTCGCGCCGATGTCGTTGCCACGCCGCGATGCGGCTTCGAGACGTGTTACGCCGTAACTTCTGATGAGCCCGATAATGCCGAGGCACGACCGGAAGCCCTGTTCCGGATGGGGCTTTGCCTTCATGATCGCCTCGAACAGCGCGACGGTTGCCGAACCGACCTTGGCCGCCTCGCTCATCATCTTGGCCGGCGTCCATTCCGCGTAGCGGCGATGCGCGCTCGGCATGTGCTCGGTGATCGTGGTGTGCCGATTGCTAACGGCCGAGAACGCATGGCTCGCGACACGCTGGCCCTTGTGGAAGATCTCGACCGTCGCGCTGGTGATGCGCGTCTCGACGATCTCGCGGATCAGCTTCGACGGCACCGAGTAGTAGTGGCCAGCGATCTCGATGTGATAGTCGGGCGCGACGCGGGCCCGCTTCCATTCCGCATAGCAGTACGCCGCGTTCGGCAACGCATCGAGCGCCGGACGGTCGAGCGTCTCCAGCAGCTCGTTGCGGCTCTTGCCGACGCGGCGCATGATCTTGGCATTGACCGCCGCTACGCAGTCACGGATCGCGGCGTTCAATTCGGCCAGCGAGAAAAAGCGGCGATTGCGCAGCTTCGCCAGCACGAAGCGCTGGACGATCTGGACAGCGACCTCGACCTTCGCCTTGTCGCGCGGCTTCATCACGCGGGCGGGCAGCACAACGCAGCCGTAGTGGTCGGCGAGGTCCTGGTACGTCCGGTTGATGCCGGGCTCGTAGCGCGATGGCTTCGTGATGCCGGCCTTCAGATTGTCGGGCACAAGCGCCTTCGGCACGCCGCCGATCGCCGCGAGCGCGTTCACATGCGCGCCGATCCAGTCGGGCAGCATCTCAGTCCAGCGCCCCTCGGCGTAGGTGTAATTGGATGCGCCGAGCGCCGCGACGAAGATGTGCGCGTGGCGTTCTTGTCCGGTCGCGGCGTCGAACAGCGGAACCGTGTCGCCCGCCCAGTCGACGAACAGCTTCTCGCCCGCCACATGCGTCTGCCGCATCGTTGGCGAGATGCACTTCCTCCAGTCGCTGTACCGCTCGCAGAACCAGCTGTAGGCGTAGCCTTGGGCGTGCTCGGCGCGATACTCCTGCCAGAGCAGCGCCAGCGTCACCCCGCGCCGCTTCAGTTCCGCATGGATGTGCGACCAGTCCGGCTCGTTGCGCGCTGCGGACGACACTGCATCCGTCGGCGGAAACAACCTCTGCTCCAGCTCGGCATCATCGATCTCGTCCGGAATCGGCCAACTGAGACCCGCCACGGCCGCGCGACGCACGTACTCGCCGACTGCCGTCTTGCCGATCCCCGTCGCCTCGCCGACCAGTCGCCGGCTCATCCCCATCGCGTGCGTCAGACGCAGCACGTCACGTATCTTCTTCATCGACAATCTCTCCGCCGGCATCGATTTCCCCCTGGTTGCCAGGGAGACCGATCACCTGTTTCGACTGTCGACGGGAGTCCTCTCTACGCCGCCATCACCTGCTGTCCGCAATCACCGGATTACTGTCCGCGTTGCACCGGTTTCCGCACGACTCAGCATTTTCCCCATTT
>Ga0209839_10001060_pt1 | contig 14124 bp, 9 predicted proteins | sample OrgsoiDNA2013050_FD_185800 | JGI IMG/M metagenome (GOLD analysis project Ga0209839, IMG submission 185800) | Permafrost soil microbial communities from the Arctic, to analyse light accelerated degradation of dissolved organic matter (DOM) -... | ecosystem: Environmental > Terrestrial > Soil >... | reverse complement strand
CGAGGTCGTCCGTGCCTATCTGCTCAATCGCGAGATCTTCGGCTTCGTCACGCTGTGGCAGCAGATCGAGGCGCTCGACAGCAAGGTCGACGACGCAGTGCAGTCGGCGATGCTGATCGATACCGCGCGCCTGATCGACCGCGGCACGACCTGGTTCCTGCGCTCGCGCCGCTTAAGCGAGGACATGGCCGCGACCATCTCCCATTTCGCGGTGCGGGTCGAGGCGCTGGCGACGCGCTTGCCGCAGCTGCTCGACGACGCGGATCGCTCGCGCATCGAATCGGCGGTCGCACATTACGTTTCGCAAGGCGTTTCGCGCGAGCTCGCCGAGCGGGTCGTCATGTTCGACACCTTGTACGCAACGCTCGACATCGTCGAAGTGGCCGACAGCACCGAGCGGCCGGTCGAGCTGGTGGCCGAGATCTACTTCGACCTCGCGACGCGCCTCGGCCTGCCGTGGCTGCGCGAGATGATCGTCGCGCTGCCGGGGCAGGCGCACTGGCAGATGCTCGCCAAGGGCGCGATGCTCGACGACCTTTCGGGACTGCAGAGAACGATCACCGGCGAAGTGATCGCCGGCGGCGGCGACATCGCCGCGCCGGACGGATTGATCGCCGCGTGGCAGGATCGCAACCGGCGCGGCATCGAGCGCGCCGCGCAGCTCCTGGGGGAATTGCGGAACGCGGCGCAGATCGACGCGGCGATGCTTTCGGTGGCGTTGCGGGAGCTGCGGAATCTGGGCTGAGTCGTGGCGTAGCGGCGATCTGTAGCGTTCTTCTTGACAGCATTTGGCGCTCGCGTATTATCCAGTTCCGAAGAAAGTCGGGGATGGCGATCGACGGTGCACGGTCCTATTCGGCACGTCGGCGCTCCTGGATTTTCGGGATGGTCTGCAATCCGGGAGGGGATCTCATGAAGGCTGGAATCGCGATCGCGCTGGCGACAGCAGCGACCTTGTGCGCATCGGGTGCTGCGGCTCAGTTTGCCAACCAGCCCACCGACGGCAAGAAACTCTCCGAAACTCCAAAGAGCACGTTGCCGGCGTCCATCGCGCCGGCTCCCGTGGGCGCCGGCGGAATGATGATTTTCATCGATCCGGTCACCGGCAAGATCCGCCAGCCGGATGCGGCGGACATCGCCGAATTGCTTTCGCAGCGCCCGCCGACCGCGGCGACATTCGTAGCGCAACCCTTTGTCAATCCGATACCAGGCGGCGGCGTTGGAGTGAAGCTCGACAGCTCCTTCGAGAATTACATGGTTGTCACCAAAAAGGCAGACGGCTCGCTCCTCATGGACTGTCTGCCCGACGCCAGGAAAGCGGCGGATGCCGTTGCCAATGGCTTGAAGTCCGGAGAAATCCTTCGCAAGAAGGAGGTGCTCGATGTTCAGTAGGATGCGCCTCGCGGTCCTGCTGGCATTCGGGGCCCTGGTTTCACCTGCGGCCTTTGGGGCCGCAACTATCACCATCGTCAACGCAGATCCGGCCGGTGTCGGCTTCAACGATCCGACCGTCGTTGCGCCGGTTGGCGGTAACGCCGGCACGACGCTGGGACAGCAGCGGTTGATCGCATTCCAGGCTGCGGGAAACAAATGGGGTGCGACGGTTACGAGCGCCATCACCATTCGCATCCAAGCGCAATGGACGGCGCTGACTTGTACTGCGACCTCCGCGGTCTTGGGAAGCGCCGGCGCCACCGAGGTCTTCCGCGATTTCACCGGCGCGCCAGTCGCGGCGCACTGGTATGGCAAAGCGCTCGCCGACAAGCTCAACGGTACCGACCTCGACCCGGCGACTGCGGATATCAACGCCAACTTTAATGTGAACCTGGGGCAAGCCGGTTGCCTCACGGGCACGTTCTTTTATCTCGGGCTGGACAACTTGCACGGCGCGAATATCGACCTCGTTACGGTATTGACGCATGAATTCGCCCACGGTCTGGGCTTCCAGACGTTCACCAGCGGCTCCACGGGCGCACAGCTGGCGGGCTTCCCGTCGAGCTGGGATGACTTCCTGTTCGATACGACGACGGCCCTTACGTGGACGGCAATGACCGCCGCGCAACGCGTCACCTCGGCGATCAACACGCAAAAACTGGTCTGGACTGGCGCCAACACGGTTGCAGCCGTGCCGGGCGTTCTCCAACTAGGACTACCGCTCCTCGGCGTCTCGGCGCCGGCCCCAGTTGCCGGTAATTACATCGTCGGGACGGCGGCTTTTGGTCCGGCGGTCAGCAGTCCCGGCGTGACCGGCGAGGTGGCTCAGGTTCTCGATACGGCCGGCAACCTCGGGCTCGCATGCACCGCCCTATCAGCGCTCAATGCTGCATCGGTCGCCGGGAAGATAGCCCTGGTCGATCGCGGCACCTGCACCTTCAAGACCAAGACGCTCAACGCACAGCTCGCGGGCGCGACTGCGGTCATCATCGCCAACAATGCCGCGGGCTCGCCACCTCCCGGCTTGGGCGACGATGCGACAATCGTCACTCCCATCACCATCCCCACCGTATCGATTACCCAGGCGGATGGCGTGACGCTCAAGGCATCGCTGGCGACGCGTTCGCGCATGCACTCGGGAATGACTGCGAACGTCGGTCTTAATCTGTCGTTCCGCGCCGGTGCAGACAGCAGCAACCGTCCCTTCATGTACACACCGAATCCGTTCCAAAGTGGATCGTCGGTATCTCACTGGGATACGAGCGCGTTCCCGAACCAGCTGATGGAGCCCGCAATCAACGCTGACCTCACCCACGAGGTGACGCCGCCGAACGATCTCACCTTTCCTCTGCTGAAGGATATCGGGTGGAACTAGACCTCGGAAGGGAGTCGGGAATGCGACACATTGCAGCGCGCCTTGGTCTTGCCCTGCTTGCCGCACTTGCCTTTGGCGGTGCGAATGGCCAGCAGCTGACGACCAATTTCGACAACATCGCCACGCTCCCGGCGGCCGGGTGGGTGTTCACGAACAACAGCGTGGGCTTGGGCAGCGCCAACTGGTTCCAGGGCAATTCGGCGGTCTTCGGATCGCAGGCCGGCGTGGCGACGAGCTACCTCGGCGGCAATTTCAACGCCGCGGCGTTCGGAGGCAATATCAGCCTCTGGGCGCTCACGCCGACGTTGACCAACCTGCAGAATGGCCAAACGCTGACGTTCTACACGCGGACCGAGCCGGGCGCGCCGGCGGCCGATCGACTCGAAGTTCGCCTTAGCACCAACGGCGGAAGCTCGAACGTCGGCGCGAACGACACCACCGTGGGCGACTTCACCACGGTCCTGACGACGATCAATCCCGCGCTGACCCTTGCGGGCTATCCGCAGGCTTGGACTCTGCAAACCGTAACCTTGTCCGGCCTGCCCGTAGGTGCCAATACGGGCCGAATCGGGTTCCGCTATTTCGTCACGAATACGTCGGCCAACGCAGACTATATCGGCATCGACACGGTCAACGTCACGGGCAGTGCCATCGCTTCGGACCTCAGCGTTACGAAGACGCACGTCGGCAACTTCAGCCAGGGGCAGACCGGTGCGACGTACACGATCACCGTCAGCAACGCGGCGGCTGCGGGTGCGACCGATGGGTCGACCGTCACCGTGACCGACACCCTACCCGCGGGCTTGACCGCGACGGCGATCAGCGGGACGGGCTGGACCTGTCCGCAACCTGCGGGTCCGTGCACGCGCAACGATGCGCTGGCAGCGGGTTCCGCGTATCCCCCATTGACGCTGACCGTCAACGTGGGTGCCGCGGCGGCTTCACCGCAGGTCAACAACGTCACGGTCAGCGGCGGCGGCGATGTGACGCCGGGCAACAACACCGCTAGCGATTCGACTGTCATCACGGCCGCCGCGCCCGATCTGACGATCACCTCGACCCATACCGGCAGCTTTGCCCCGGGGTCGTCGGGAGGCGCATTCCTCCTGACTGTCACCAATATCGGTAATGCACCCACGTTCGGCACGGTGACGGTGGTCGATACGCTGGGGCCAGGAATGTCGGCGACAGCGATCAGCGGCGCGGGCTGGACGTGCACCTTGGCGACCCGGACCTGCACGCGCAGCGATGCGCTGGCGCCGAGCGCAAGCTACTCGGTGATCACGGTCACGGTCAGCGTGGCGAGCAATGCGCCATCGACACTGACCAACTCCGCGACCGTGTCAGGCGGAGGCGAGACCAACGTCTCCAACGACACCGGCAACGACATCGTCGCGGCAGCGGCGCTGATCGTGCCCACGCTGAGCGAAACGATGCTGGTGGTGATGTCGATGCTGCTGGGATTGATGGCGCTGGTCGGAGTCCGCCGGCGCCGCAACTAGACGGCAAGGGGAGAGAATGAAAAGCGCGGGCCGATGCCCGCGCTTTTTTTTGGGATGCGCGGAGTACGGAAAACGAGCTTTGGCCGTCACCGTCACCAATCCGCAACAACCGGCGAATTTGAGGCCTACTCGACAGCGCCAACGCTTGACGCTGTGATTGGCCGCAAACTAGTATCCATGACTGGTGGCGCGGTGCTGATTCCGGCAGGCAAGCCTCGCGGTACATAGCAAAAAACTGTCCAAGGGAGATCCAATGCGTCTATTCAACGCGAGCGCGCTGCTGCTTGCACTTGTGATTTCATCGGTGGCCGGCGTCTCGGCGGAGTCGATTCCCGATCAAGGCCTGGCGCAGATCCAGGCGTACATCACCGACAAGGACAGCTGGTCGCCCGCGGAGCAGAAGCTCCAGTCGACGCTGCTATACGCTGCGCGCGTTACGCTGCAAGGCTCCCTGGGCGCGGGCCTGCCCGCGTCGAATCCTGGCGTAGACTCATTTATCGCCACCAGTGTTGCGCCGGACAGCACGGTTGCGGTAACGATTCGCGGTGACATCACCTCGGATCTGCTGGGCGCACTGTCGGCCGCGGGCGGAATCGATATTCGTTCCTATCCGCAATACAACAGCGTGACCCTGCGGCTGCCGCTCGCCTCGTTGCTCGAGATCGCGCTGCGTCCGGATGTGCAGTTTATCGCGCCAACCGCCAAACCGATTCTCAATCGCAGCCTCGAGGCCGAAAAAGCCAGTGCCACCGCGCTCAAGAAGCGCCTCGCTCCAGTCGCCAATGCCGTCGTCAATACCGGCTCGGTGAATTGGGAAGGAGTCTTTCAGCACGGGGCCGATCTCGCGCAAAACACCGGCATCAACGGCACCGGCCTCAAGATCTGCGCGCTGTCCGACAGCGCGAGCCCCGCGTCCATTGCCGCGCGGCAGGCAACCAACGATCTGCCCGCGTCCGGCGTCGACATCGTGGAAAACTTCGTCGGCACCAACGAAGGCACCGCCATGATGGAAATTATTTACGACATGGTCCCCAACTCGACGCTTGGTTTTGCGACCGCATTCGTCAGCGACGTCGATTTCGCTGCCAACATCGTCACGCTCCAGGCAGCGCCGCACAACTGCAACATCATCGTCGACGACGTGACCTACGATGCAGAAGGCGCATTCCAGGACACCGTTATCGCGCAGGCGATCAACACCGTCACCGCCGCGGGCGCACTCTACTTTTCATCCGCGGCAAACTCGAACAACCTGGCGCACAACACCTCCGGAACCTGGGAGGGGGACTTTGTCGATGGCGGCACCAATGCCTTGCTGCCCGGCGGAAACCTTCATAGCTTCGGCGCAAACGCCTACGACGTGCTGACCGTCGCCGGTTTCGAAATCGCCATACAGTGGTCCGACCCTTGGGGCGCGTCCGCAAATGACTATGATTTATTCATGCTGAACGCAGCAGGAACAGCGGTCGTCAGCATGGGTAACACCGCGCAGACCGGCACCCAGAATCCGTTCGAATTTATTGATTGCAGCGTCTCTGGCGCGTGTCCCGTCGGCGGGCGCATTGTGATTTTCAAGAAGACCGGAGCAGCCGTGCGCGCGCTTCGCCTAGACACTTTTCGCGGCCAGTTGAGCGTCAAAACCAACGGTAGCACCTTTGGTCACAACGCGGCGGCTGCCGCGTATACCGTGGCCGCGGTCGATCTTCGCGTACATCCTGCAACGCAGTTTGTCGGCACCGACGTGAACAATACTTACAGCTCCGATGGTCCGCGCAAGGTTTTTTATACGCCGGCCGGGGTCGCCATCACGCCGGGCAATGTACTCTTCGGCACCAACGGGGGCACCACGCTCAACAAGGTGGATATCACCGCGGGCAACTGTGGCCATACGGTAACCTTCGGCGTCTTTTGCGGAACGTCCGCGTCGGCACCGACCGCGGCATCGATTGCGGCGATGCTGAAACAGGCCAAGCCCTCTCTGACGGCCGCGCAGATCAAGACAGCGATATTCACGACAGCGATCGATATCGAGGCTGCGGGCTTTGACGTGACTGCCGGCAACGGCATCATGATGGCCGATCGCGCGCTGCGCTCGGTGCTCACGCCGCTGGCTGAGGCCAAGAGCTTCGTTCCGAACTCGATCACGACCGGCAACACATCGGTGCTGACGATCACACTGACTAATTCGAATGCGGTCACGTTGACTGGCGTTGTCTTTACGGACACCTATCCCGCGGGCGTCGTGAACACGGCAACGCCCAACGCCAACATCACCGGCGCAGGCTGTACTGGAACGCTGGCGGCAAGCGCCGGCGGCAACACGCTTGCGCTGACCGTGGGCGTCGTACCGGCGGGCATCACCTGCACGTACAGTGTCAATGTGACCAGCAGCACGCCCAATGTGTATACCGACAACAGCGGCGCGGTGACGACACCGCTGGCGCTCAATACGGCGGGCGCATCGGCGATACTGACGGTGACCGCTGGCGCCGGACCCGCTGACATGACTGTTGCAAAAAGCCATGCCGGCAGCTTCACGCAGGGTCAGGTTGGCGCGACGTACACCATCACGGTGACCAACTCGGGTGCATCGCCGACGGTGGGCACGGTGACGGTGGTGGACACGCTTCCGGCGGGATTGACGGCGACGACGATCAGCGGCACCGGCTGGGCGTGCACCTTGGCGACCCTGACCTGCACTCGCTCGGACGTTCTGGCGGCTGCGGGAAGTTATCCGGCGATTACCTTGACGGTAAACGTGGCGTCGAACGCGGCGGCGACGGTGATCAACACCGCGACCGTCAGTGGCGGAGGCGAGACCAATGTCGCCAACGACACGGCGACGGACTCGACCGCGGTGACCGGGGTGCCGGATCTGACGATCACGTCGAGCCACACCGGCAGCTTTGCGCCGGGCTCCTCCGGAGGGATCTTTACCCTGACGGTGACCAATGTGGGCGGCGGGCCGACGGTGGGCACGGTCACGGTGGTCGACACGCTGTCGGCTGGATTGACCGCGACCTCGATCAGCGGCACCGGCTGGGCCTGCGTGCTGGCGACCCGGACTTGCACCCGCAGCGATGTATTGGCGGCAGGGGCAAGCTATCCGGTGATCACGATCACGGTGAGCGTGGCCAGCAATGCGCCGAGCACGGTAACCAACTCGGCGACGGTATCGGGGGGAGGCGAAACGAACGTCTCCAACGACACCGGCAACGACATCATCGCGGTTGCTGCGATCATCGTGCCGACATTAAGCCCGGCGATGCTGCTGGTCATGTCGCTGCTGCTGGGCTTGATGGCGCTGTTCGCAACGCGCCGGCGCCGCGACTGACGGCAAGGGGCGAGTGAAGAAGCGCGGGCTTGATGCCCGCGCTTTTTTTTGCCCGCGCGAGCGCGAGTGACCCGTGCCGCTACTGAGCCTTCAGGACGCCGAGCTTGCATTCGGCATGCAACCGCTGCTCGACCGCGCGGAGTTTTCCATCGACTCGGGCGAACGGATCGGCCTGATCGGGCGCAACGGTACGGGCAAATCTTCGTTGCTCAACATCATCGCCGGCCGGTCCGAGCTCGACGATGGGGAGTTGATGGCGCGCGACGGATTGCGCGTGGTGCTGGTCGAGCAGGAACCACAACTCCCTGCCGCATCCAGCCTGCGCGAAAGCCTTGCGCTTCGCGGCGGCCTTGTGGCCGAGCACGACCACACGCGAGACGAACGCGAGTATTGGCGCGTGCAGGCGCGGCTGGTCGAATTCATGCATCGCTTCGGAATCGACGAAGCAACGGACCCGCTCACCGCATCGGGCGGCGAGAAGAAGCGCGCCGCGCTGGCGCTGGCGTTTGCGTTGACGCCCGACCTGCTGCTGCTCGACGAGCCTACCAATCACCTCGACATCGACGGCATCACGCTCGTCGAAGACTTGCTGCGCAGCCAACCGACTTCGATCGTCATCACCCACGACCGGACGTTTCTCGACCGGGTCGCGACCCGCATCGTTGAGCTCGACCGGGGACTGCTGCGCTCGTATCCGGGCAACTTCGCTGCCTACGAGACACGCAAGGCCGCCGAGCTCGCGGCCGAGAGCGTCGCCAACAGAAAATTCGACGCGTTCTGGAAGCAGGAAGAAGTCTGGATACGCAAGGGGATAGAAGCGCGGCGTACGCGCAATGAAGGCCGCGTTCGGCGGCTCGAAAAGCTGCGCGGTGAGCGCGCTCAGCGCCGCGATCGGCTAGGGGACGTGAAGCTCGCGCTGGATGCCGGCGCGCGGTCCGGAAGACTGGTCGCGGAGTTCGACCACGTAAGCAAGCGCTTCGACGGTCTCACCGTAGTGCGCGATCTCTCCCTTCGCATCATGCGCGGCGATCGCGTGGCACTGATGGGACCCAATGGCGCCGGCAAGACGACGCTGCTCAAGCTCATCCTGGGCCAGCTGCCGCCGGACGAGGGAACGATCCGGCTCGGCACCAAGCTCGAGGTCGCCTACTTCGATCAGATGCGCGCGCAGCTCGATCCCGAGCGCACCCTGGCCGACACCATCAGTCCGGGGTCGGAATGGATCGAGACAGCCAAGGGCCGCAAGCACGTGCTCTCATACCTCGCCGATTTTCTGTTTCCCCCGCAGCGCGCTGCCGCGCCGGTGAAGATGCTCTCCGGCGGAGAACGCAACCGCCTGTTGCTCGCACGCTTATTTGCGCTGCCGGCGAACCTGCTGGTGCTCGACGAGCCGACGAACGATCTCGATATCGAATCGCTGGAGCTGCTCGAGGACACGCTGCAGTCCTACGCTGGCACGCTGCTGCTGGTGAGCCACGACCGCACGTTCATCGACAATGTCGTGACTCAGACGCTGGTCGCGCAGCGCGGTGATGGAAACGAAGGCGCGTGGAAAGAGTACGTTGGCGGCTACAGCGACTGGCTGGCGCAACAAGCTCCCATCGCGCGGTCCGCGAACGAACCGAGGTCCGAGGTGGCGTCCGTTCGTGACGCGGCTCGGCCGACTCCTGGCGCACGAACCAAGCTCTCGTTCAAGGAACGCCGCGAGCTCGAAGCGCTGCCGACGGAACTGGAAGCGCTGGAGTCGGAGCAGCTCGAGCTAACTGCGCGCATGAACGGACGGGATTATCACAAACAGGGCGCGGACTCGATCCGACGCGACCGGGCGCGCGCCGCAGAAATCGAACACGCGCTGGCGGACAAATTTGAGAGGTGGGCAGCACTGGACGCCCGCGTCGGCGGGGCGGCGTAGCGTGCACAGCTGTCCAACCGGGATCCTGGCGGACCGGCGAAGCCTTGCTCCGTTGGACGTCGATCGATCGACGCTAGATGTGCGCGAGCGCCAGCGCGCCGATGACCATCGCGCCTCCGGCAGTGACATAGGCAACGACTTGCAAACCCCGGTTGCGGGTGAGAATGGTGATCGCCGCCAGCGCGATCGCGATCTGGATCAGCGTGATGGCCTGCGCCCAGCGATGATGCACATGCATCGACGCTTCGCTGCTCAGCTCGGCCGCCTTCGATTGCTCCTCGAGCTTTTTCGCCTCGGGCATGATCGCTTCCTTTTCGCCCTTGTAGCGATCGACTTCCTTGAGGTAGCGCGCCTGCTGGTCGCCGGTGGTCAGCGTCGCTCCCAGCTCGGCCAAGTTCTGCTTGCTGCTCTTCGCCTGGTAGAAGTTCCACTGGTCGGACGCCTCGGTCCTGCGGATCGCCGATTCGTTCTTGAACAGCAGCGCATCGTTCTGCGTCGCGCCGCCCATGTATCCGAACATCGCGCCAATGGTGGCGAAAATCGCCGTCATCACGGCGATCTTGCCGGCGAATGGATCGTTCTCGGCGCGGTGCTCGGCCTCATGCTCGTGCGGACCGTGGACGTGAAACTGATCTTCGGACATGCGGCTCTCCCTGATCTTCGATGCGCTGCTTGAGAAGCGGAAATGCAGCGCGCGCTCAAGCCGGCGCGCGCTCGTAAGTGGCGAAATGGTACGCGAAACCCTCGCCGCCTGCCGGTCGATGCGACTGGCGATCGGTTTCGCGCCATGCGACGCGCTCGAATGCCGGAAATCTCGCGTCGCCGTCGAAATCGCGCTCGATCTCGGTAAGGTACAGAACCGCCGCGAGAGGGAGCGCCGAGCGATAGAGCGCTTCGCCGCCGATCACGAACACCGGATCGGGCCGGTCCGCCATCGACAGCGCCTCTTCGAGCGAATGTGCCAGCGACGCGCCGTCGAGACGCAACGCGGGCTGGCGGCTGACGACGATATTCTGCCGGTTCGGCAACGGTCTGCCGATCGACTCCCAGGTCTTGCGGCCCATGACCACGGTGTGACCCGACGTCAGCGCTCGAAAATGTCTCAAGTCTTCGGGCAGGTGCCACGGCAGCCGGTTGCCCGCGCCGATGACGCCGTTGCTCGCCACCGCGGCGATCAGCGCCACGCGGCGTCCCATGATGGCCGAGCTTGGCGATGCGGCTGGGGCTGGTGTATCGTGCACGCGTGGCTCGCAGGCTGTGGCGCCGTCACGCGCCAACCAATTCAATTATAGCGGGCCGCCGCTGATACCCGCCTCCCGTGTATTACCCGCGTTCATTCCTCAAGTTCATCCTGCTCGGCTTCCTGCTGGTCAGCTTGCCGCTGCTCTACGCACTGGTCGAGCTGATCGTCAGTCTCGATCGTCTCGGGACGCAGAGCCAGCAGGCAGTATTGCAGGCGGCGCAGGCCGGCCGCGCCAGCAGGCAGCTCTACGAGCAGGCGACGACGCTCGAACGCCTGGTGCGCCAGCATCTGATTCTCGACGATCCGCAGCTCATCGACGACTATGCGCGGCTGCGGCTCGATTTCCGGCAGACCTCGCAGCAGCTATCGCAATTGCCGCTCGATCGCACGCAGCTGGATCAGCTCGAAAAACTGACCGACAGCGAAAGCCGGCTTTTCGCGCTGCTGAAGGCACCGCAGCGGCCGCCCAATGCCACGGCGACACTGGCGGAAGGCTACGCTGCCATCGCGGAGGGCGCGCAGGGAATGATCAGCGCGACGACGCGGCTGACCGAGCGCGAGATCGAGCATATTCAGCAGATGGCGGCGGAGGGAAGCAAGACATGGGGCTACCTTGCGCTCGCCGCGGGATTGATCGCGCTGGCTCTCGCCATTCTGTTTGCGGTGCTGATTGCTCGTCCGATCCGTCAGCTCGATCAGGCGATCCGGCAAATGGGGACGGCTGACTTTACCCATGCGATCGAGGTCAACGGTCCCCAGGACATGCGTTATCTCGGCCAGAGGCTCGAATGGCTGCGCTCGCGGCTGCACGATCTCGAGGAGCAGCAGAATCGCTTTCTGCGCCACGTCTCGCACGAGCTCAAGACGCCTTTGACGGCGGTGCGCGAAGGCGCCGAGCTGCTGCGCGATCGTGTCGGCGGCGAGCTCTCGACCGAGCAGCAGGAAATCGTGCGCATCGTGCGCGAGAACACCCTGTCGCTGCAGAAGCTGATCGAGGACCTGCTGACTTATCATCAAACGCGCAGCATGGAGCCGCAGACGCTTGGTCCCGTCGCGCTGGTCGATGTGCTCCGGCGCGTGATGCGCGAGCACAAGCTCGCCGCGTACGCGCGCCTGCTCACTTTCGACGCGACGCTTTCACCGGCGATCATCGTCGGCGATGGCGACAAGATCCGCGCCATCGTCGACAATCTGCTGTCGAACGCCATCAAGTACGCGCCTCGATCGTCACCGATCACGATCGACCTTTCGGTCGAGGGGGATTTTGCGGTGCTCGACGTCATCGACGAGGGTCCCGGCATCGATCCGGACGAGCGGCCGCGAATATTCGAGTCGTTCTACCAGGGCAAGATCGCACCGGGAGGCAGAATCAAAGGCTCCGGCTTGGGTCTCGCCATCGCACGCGAGTACGCGCTCGCACACGGCGGGAGGATCGAGGTGCTCGATCGTGCCGATGGCGCGCGCGGCGCGCGCTTTCGCCTCTGGCTGCCATTGGCACCCGGTTTCGGGCCCGAGACCGCGAGGACGCCGCCGAATCCGGTCACCCTCGAGGGCGAGGCGTAGCCATGGATGTGCGCAGCCCCGCTCGAGCCGGCGCGGTCGGCGTGCTTGCGATGGCTCTCGCCTGCGCGTTGACGGCGAGGTCGGAGGCGGCGCAGCTGACTTCTGCGATCCCGATTGCACAGGCTGCCGGGCCGATCGTCGCTCAAGCGACGCCGGTTCCCCAGCCGGTGTTGCCGGGGCAGGCGAACCCTGCGGCGAGCGAGCCGACGCCTTCGCCGGTCAACGAAGATGAGCAACAGACGATCGCGCTTCTGGTCGAGCTGCAGCGCTTTACCGGCGAATCGAATGAAGAGCTGCGGCGTGAGCTTGCCGCGGCGATTCAGGCGCTGAATCGCTCCCGGACCGAGCCGAACCGGATCCGCGCGGCCATACTGCTGACGCTGCCCGGCGCGGGTCCGCCGGACGACGCGCGCGCGATCGCCCTGCTGGAGAGCGTCAGCGGCAAGACCCCGGGAGCGTCACCGATGAAGCAACTCGCCGCGGTGCTTCTGGCGCAAATCTCGGAACGCATGCGCGGCATGGGCGAAGAACGAAAGAAAAGCGCCGCAGCGCAGGAAAAGCTGGACCAATTACGCGCGGTCGAGCGCAGTCTGCTGCTCGAACGCAATCGCAACGCGGGCGGCGCCGGCGGCGGTGGCGGCGGCGGAGGGACTGGACGATGAAGGTCAATATGCCCCATTCCGGCGACGTACTGCTGGTCGACGACGATCCCGATCTGCTCAAACTGATCAGCTTGCGGCTGACTTCCGCGGGTTACCGGGTGCTAACCGCGGACAGCGGCGAGACGGCACTCGCGGCGCTCGCGGTGGCGCGGCCGGCTGCAGTGATAACCGACCTCAAGATGCCTGGAATCGATGGTTTGGCGCTATTTGACGCTATCCATCGGCAACATCCGGCATTGCCGGTCATCATTCTGACTGCGCACGGAACGATACCGGAAGCGGTATCGGCGACGCAACGCGGCGTTTTCGGTTTTCTCACCAAGCCGTTCGACAGCCAGGAATTGCTGCAGAAGGTCGCCGCCGCGGTTCGTTTGAGTGCCGGCGAGTCGGCGTCGGCATCGCAAACTACGGGCGAATGGCGCTCCGGCATCATTACCCGCAGTCCACGCATGGAAGACTTGCTGCGGCAGGCGCGATTGGTGGCAGATTCCGACGCCAGCGTTCTGATCTTCGGTGAGTCGGGAACCGGCAAGGAGCTTCTGGCGCGGGCGATTCACCGCGCCAGCCGTCGCGCCGGCAAGGCTTTCATCGCCGTCAACTGCGGTGCGATTCCCGAGCCCTTGCTCGAGTCCGAACTGTTCGGTCACGCGCGAGGCGCTTTCAGCGGCGCGGTGCAGGCGCACAAGGGTTTGTTCCAGGCGGCCGACGGCGGGACGATTTTCTTGGACGAGATCGGCGACATGCCGCTCGCCCTGCAGGTCAAATTGCTGCGGGTATTGCAGGAGGCAGAAGTGCGGCCGGTCGGCGCGACGCAATCGATACCGATCGACGTGAGGGTGATTTCCGCCACGCATCGCGACCTCGACGCGCAAAAGGCCGCCGGCGATTTCCGTGAGGACCTTTATTACCGCCTCAACGTTGTGTCGATGAAATTGCCGCCGCTGGCCGAGCGCCGCGAGGATATTCCTCTGCTGGCGACGCATTTCCTGCGCAAGCTCGCCGAGCGCTACAAAAAGCCCGTGCTGGCGCTGGCACCTGACGCGATGGCTTTGTTGATTGGCGCGCCGTGGCCAGGCAACGTGCGGCAGCTGCTCAATCT
>Ga0209839_10001059_pt1 | contig 14128 bp, 8 predicted proteins | sample OrgsoiDNA2013050_FD_185800 | JGI IMG/M metagenome (GOLD analysis project Ga0209839, IMG submission 185800) | Permafrost soil microbial communities from the Arctic, to analyse light accelerated degradation of dissolved organic matter (DOM) -... | ecosystem: Environmental > Terrestrial > Soil >... | reverse complement strand
GAGAAATTCTGATGAGCAGTTCCCTCGCGGGCATCCTGCAGATCGTGCTGCTGGTCGCCGCGCTGGCGGTCTGCTACAAGCCGCTGGGCGACTACATCGCGCGCATCTTCACCAGCGAGAAGCACCTGCGGCCCGAGCGCACCGTCTACCGCCTGATGGGCATCGACCCGTCGGCGGACCAGCGCTGGGGTACCTACGCCCGCAGCGTGCTGGCGTTTTCACTCGTCAGCGTGCTGTTCCTTTACCTCATCCAGCGTGTCCAGCACTGGCTGCCGTTCTCCAACGGCATGACCAACGTCAACCCGGTGCTGGCCTTCAACACCGCCGCCTCCTTCGTCACCAACACCAACTGGCAGAACTACTCCGGCGAGTCCACGATGGGCTACGTCACCCAGATGGCGGGCCTCGCGGTGCAGAACTTCGTATCGGCCGCCGTGGGCATCGTGGTGGTCATCGCGCTGATCCGCGGGTTCATGCGGAACAAGACCGACCGGCTCGGGAACTTCTGGGTCGACCTGACCCGGGTGACGTTCCGCCTGCTCATCCCGTTCTCGGTGATCGGCGCGATCATCCTGATGGCGACCGGCGTGATCGACAACTTCACCACCACCCACCTCATCCACTCGCTGGCCGGCTCGCAGCAGACGATGGTTGGTGGCCCGGTGGCCTCGCAGGAGGTCATCAAGGAGCTCGGCAACAACGGCGGCGGCTTCTTCAACGCCAACTCCGCCCACCCGTTCGAGAACCCGAACCCGTTCAGCAACTGGTTCGAGATCTTCCTGCTCCTGGTCATCCCGTTCGCGCTGCCGCGCACGTTCGGCAAGATGGTCGGCGACAACCGGCAGGGTTACGTTCTCGTCGCGGTCATGGCGGTGCTGTGGCTGGTCGCCGTCGGCGGTATCAGCTTCTTCGAGTGGCAGCACGCGGGCAGTGCACTGCACGCGGCGGGTGCCGCAATGGAAGGCAAGGAAACCCGGTTCGGCATACCAGGGTCGTCCCTGTTCGCCGGGTCGACCACGGTCACCTCGACCGGCGCGGTGAACTCCTTCCACGACTCGTTCACCGCCTTCGGCGGTGGCATCGCCCTGTTCGACATGATGCTCGGCGAGGTCGTCCCCGGCGGCGTCGGCGCCGGCCTGTACGGCATGCTCATGCTCGCGGTGCTGACCGTCTTCATCGGCGGCCTGATGGTCGGCCGGACGCCGGAGTACATCGGCAAGAAGATCCGGCCCACCGAGATGAAGTGGGCCGCGGCCTACATCCTGGCGACACCATTCTCGGCGCTCATCGGCGCCGCGCTGTCGCTGGGTTTCAAGACCCCGCGCGCGTCGATCCTCAACGCGGGCCCGCACGGCCTCACCGAGATCGTCTACGCGTTCACCTCGATGGCGAACAACAACGGGTCGGCGTTTGCCGGCCTGACGACCGCTACGACCTGGTACAACACGGCTGGCGGGGTCGTGATGCTGATCGCCAGGTTCGCGCCCATGGTGTTCGTGCTCGCCCTGGGCGGCTCCCTGGCCAGACAGCAAACGGTCCCGGCGAGCGCCGGCACCCTGGAGACCCACAAGCCACTGTTCGCCGGCCTGCTCATCGGCGTGATCATCATCCTGGTCGGCCTGACCTATTTCCCCGCGCTCGCGCTGGGGCCGTTCGCTGAAGGGCTGCACTGATGTCCCTCAACCCCATCATCAACAAGCCAGAAGCCCCGTCGGGCAGTGATGGCCGCGACCCCCAGGCCGCGGCCCGGAGCGCGGCGGCCCAGCCGCGCCGGGTCAGCGGCGGCCTGCTCGACCCGAAGATGCTGTGGAGTTCCCTGCCGGACGCGTTCCGCAAGCTTGACCCGCGGGTGCAGATCCACAACCCGGTCATGTTCGTGGTCGAGATCGGGTCGGTGCTGACCACGTACTCGGCGATCATCCACAACTCCATTTTCGCCTGGACCATCACCGCCTGGCTCTGGCTGACCGTCCTGTTCGCCAACCTGGCCGAGGCCGTGGCCGAGGGCCGGGGCAAGGCGCAGGCCGAGACGCTCCGGCGGACCAAGCAGGAAACCGTCGCGCGACGGCTGATTGGCTGGGAGCCCGGGCAGGCCAGCCCGCGGGAAGAAGAGGTCCCGGGCACTCAGCTCACCCTCGGTGACTACGTGGTCGTGGAGCCGGGGCAGTTCATCCCCGGAGACGGCGACGTGGTCGAGGGCGTGGCCTCGGTGGACGAGTCGGCCATCACCGGCGAGTCCGCCCCCGTCATCCGGGAGTCCGGCGGTGACCGGTCCGCGGTGACCGGTGGGACCCGGGTGCTGTCGGACCGGATCGTCGTCAAGATCACGTCCAAGCCGGGCGAGACGTTCATCGACCGCATGATCAACCTGGTGGAGGGCGCGCAGCGGCAGAAGACCCCGAACGAGGTCGCGCTGAACGTGCTGCTCGCCTCGCTGACGCTGATCTTCGTGATGGCCGTGGTCACGCTGCAGCCCATGGCGTTCTACTCGGGCGCGCCGCAGAACCTGGTCATCCTGGTCGCGCTGATCGTGGCGCTGATCCCGACGACCATCGGCGCGCTGCTGTCGGCGATCGGCATCGCGGGCATGGACCGCCTGGTCCAGCGCAACGTACTGGCCATGTCCGGCCGTGCCGTCGAGGCGGCCGGCGACGTGAACACCCTGCTCCTGGACAAGACCGGCACGATCACCATCGGCAACCGCGAGGCGACCGAGTTCCTGCCGGTCAGCGGGGTGACGGTCGAGCAGCTCGCGGATGCGGCGCAGCTGTCCAGCCTGGCCGACGAGACCCCGGAGGGCCGCTCGATCGTCGTGCTGGCCAAGCGGGAGTTCGGCCTGCGGGAACGCGAGCAGGGTGAACTGCCGGGCGCGGTATTCGTCGAGTTCTCCGCGCAGACCAGGATGAGCGGCGTGAACCTGGCCGACGGCCGTGAGGTCCGCAAGGGCGCGTCCAGCGCGGTGCGGGAATGGGTCCGCGAGAACGGCGGGACCCTGCCGCCCGAGCTCGGTGAGATGGTCGACGGGATCTCCGCCGCGGGCGGTACCCCGCTGGTCGTCGCCGAGCGGATCAACGGCACCGCCCATGCTCTCGGGGTGATTCACCTCAAGGACATCGTCAAGGAGGGCATCGCCGAGCGGTTCGCGGAGATGCGCGCCATGGGCATCCGCACCGTCATGATCACCGGCGACAACCCGCTCACGGCCAAGGCCATCGCGGACGAGTCCGGCGTGGACGACTTCCTCGCCGAGGCGACGCCGGAAGACAAGATGGCCCTGATCAAAAAGGAGCAGGCGGGCGGCAAGCTCGTCGCGATGACCGGTGACGGCACCAACGACGCCCCCGCGCTCGCGCAGGCCGACGTCGGCGTGGCCATGAACACCGGCACCTCGGCCGCCAAAGAGGCCGGCAACATGGTCGACCTCGACTCCAACCCCACGAAGCTCATCGAGGTCGTCGAGATCGGCAAGCAGATGCTGATCACCCGGGGCGCGCTGACCACGTTCTCGATCGCCAACGACGTCGCGAAGTACTTCGCGATGCTGCCGGCCATGTTCGCGGGCGTGTTCCCCGGGCTGGAAAAGCTCAACATCATGAAGCTGCACAGCCCGCAGTCGGCGATCACCTCGGCGATCATCTTCAACGCGCTGGTCATCGTCGCGCTGATCCCGCTCGCGCTGCGCGGGGTCCGGTACCGGCCGTCGTCCGCCGCGGCCATGCTCCGCCGCAACCTGTGGGTCTACGGCGTGGGCGGCCTCATCGTCCCGTTCGCCTTCATCAAGCTCATCGACCTCATCGTCATGAACATCCCTGGATTCAGGTGATCACGTGAACCGTCTTCCCGCACTCGTGCGCCAGCACATCGCCGCGTTCCGCGCGCTGCTGGTCTTCACGGTGGTGTGCGGCATCATCTACCCCGCCGTCATGTTCGGCGTCGCCCAGGTCGCCTTCCACAACCAGGCCAACGGCTCGCTAGTCAGTTACAACGGGAAGGTGGTCGGGTCCAGCCTGCTGTGCCAGGAGTTCGTGGACGCCAAGGGCAACCCGCTGCCGCAGTACTTCCAGCCACGGCCGTCCAACGCGGCGAACGCGACGTCCAAGACCGACTACGGCTGCGACGCCGGCTTCTCGGGTGCAACCAACCTCGGCCCGAACAACCCCAAGCTGCTCCAGACGGTCCAGCAGCGCCGCGCCGCGGTCGCCCAGTTCAACGGGGTCAGCCCGGCCAGCGTGCCGCCCGACGCGGTGACCGCCTCCGCTTCGGGCCTCGACCCTGACATCTCTCCCCAGTACGCCTACCTCCAGGTCAACCGGGTCGCCAAGGCCCGGCAGCTGAGCCCATCGGCCGTGCACGCGCTGGTCGCCGCCAACGTCCAGGGCCGGACGCTCGGGTTCCTCGGTGAGCCGAGGGTCGACGTGCTGACCCTCAACATCGCGCTCGGCAAGCTGTCGAGCCGGTGAACAGGAGGACAGGATGACCACGGCGTACGGCCGGACCGGCGATCCCGGACCGGCCGTACGCCCGCCGGCGGCCGCGGCTGCCGCGCCGGCCACGGCGGCCGCCGCGGTGCAGGCCGGAGGAACGCCAGCCAGCCCCAGCGCGAAGGCCTCGCGGGTCCTGCTGGTGGAGGACGAGCCGGGCCTGCTCCGGGCGCTCCTCATCAACCTGCGCGCCCGCCGGTACGACGTCACCACCGCGGGCACCGGTCACGAGGCGCTGACGATGGCGGCCAGCCGTCCACCGGACGCCGTGATCCTCGACCTCGGGCTGCCCGATATCGACGGAACGGAGGTCATCGTCGAGCTGCGCCGCTGGTCACGGGCACCGATCATCGTGCTTTCCGGCCGGGCGAGCCCGGGTGACAAGATCGGGGCGCTGGACGTGGGCGCCGACGATTACGTCACCAAGCCGTTTTCCATGGCCGAACTGCTGGCCCGGCTGCGCGCCGTGCTCCGCCGGGACGATCCCGGGCCGGCCGGGGTGACGGAGGCGGTCATCGGCCACTGCGTCATCGACCTGACCACCCACATCGTGACCCGCCGTGCCCTGCGACCCGCGCTGCGGACGGAGGCCGGGACACCGGGCACGGCGCGGGCCGAAGCGGGGCCGGAAGGCGCCCCGGAAGCGGGGGAAACCGTCCGGCTCACCCCGACCGAATGGCGGATCCTGGAGACCCTGGTCCACCATCCGGGCCAGCTGGTCGGCTCGCGGCAGTTGCTCACCGAGATCTGGGGCCCCGGGTACGAGCCCCGCACCAACTACCTCCGGTTCCATATGGCCCGGCTGCGGCGCAAGCTGGAGGATGACCCGGCGCGGCCACGTCATCTGCTCACCGAACCGGGCATGGGCTACCGGTACCGACCCTGAGAAGCCGCCCGCAGGGGAGACCACCGGGCCGGAGGCTGCGGTCTGGGGCCCGCGTGACGTGCGTAATCACCGGGCTGGAGGGCGCGGTTCAATAGGAGGTAGTGGTGCCGTTGGCAGGGGCCAGCGGCACCGGACAGAAGAGAGGCACGCGCCGGACATGGCCACCCAGCAACCGGATATCCCCGAACGGAGTAACCAGCGACCCGACCGCGGATATCTCCGGATCTACCTCGGCGCGGCCGCGGGGGTCGGCAAGACCTTCGCCATGCTCGGCGAGGGCCATCGCCGGGCGGAACGCGGCGCCGACGTGGTGGTCGCCTACGCCGAGACCCACGGGCGCCCGCACACCGGAGCGCTGCTCGACGGCCTGGAGGTCATCCCGCGCAAGCCGATGACCTACCGCGGTGCGGGGTTCGAGGAGATGGACCTCGACGCCGTGCTGGCCCGCCACCCGGAGATCGCCCTGGTCGACGAGCTGGCCCACACCAACGTGCCCGGATCGCGCAATGAGAAGCGCTGGCAGGACGTCGAGGAACTGCTCGACGCCGGCATCGACGTGATCTCGACCGTCAACGTCCAGCATCTCGAGTCACTCAACGATGTGGTGGAGAAGGTCACCGGCGTACCGCAGCGGGAGACGGTCCCGGACGCCGTGGTGCGCGCCGCCGACCAGGTCGAGCTGGTCGACATGACACCTGAGGCGCTCCGCCGCCGGATGGCGCACGGGAACATCTACCCGGCGGAAAAGATCGACGCGGCGCTGACCAACTACTTCCGCACCGGGAACCTGACCGCGCTGCGCGAACTGGCCCTGCTGTGGCTGGCCGACAAGGTTGACGATGGACTGAAGGCCTACCGTACCGCGCACGGTATCCAGGGCACCTGGGAGGCGCGCGAGCGGGTGGTCGTCGCGCTCACCGGCGGCCCCGAGGGCGACACGCTCGTCCGGCGCGCCGCGCGGATCGCCGCCCGGACCGCCGGCGGCGATCTGCTGGCCGTGCACGTGACCCGGTCCGACGGCCTGACCGGGGCCAGCCCAGCCGCGCTGGCCGGGCAGCGCCGGCTAGCCGAGTCGCTGGGCGGTACCTACCACCAGGTGATCGGGGACAACATCCCGGAGGCCCTGCTCACGTTCGCCCGCGCGGAGAACGCGACTCAGCTCGTCCTGGGCGCAAGCCGCCGCTCCTGGCTCTCGGCGCTGCTCACCGGGCCCGGCATCGGCTCCCGGACGATCCGCGGTTCGGGTGATATCGACGTGCACATCGTCACCCACCAGCAGATGGGGCGCGGCCGGGGGCTCCTACCGCGGGCCGGCGGCAGCCTGACCCTGCGGCGCCGGGTGGCAGGGTACGTACTCGCTGCCGCGTTCGCCCCGCTGATCACGGTCGCCCTGGCGAACGTGCGCGGCAACGTCAACCTCACCAGCGACGTGCTGACGTTCCTCATCGGCGTCATCGTCGTCGCGCTCGTCGGCGGCCTCACCCCGGCCCTGCTCGAGGCCCTCGCCGGGTCACTGCTGCTCAACTACTACTTCACGCCGCCCATCCACCGGTTCACGATCGCCGACGCCAACAACGCGTGGGCCATCCTCGCCTTCGTCGTGGTGGCCATCCTGGTCAGCACGGTGGTGGACATCGCGGCGCGCCGGACCAAGCAGGCGGCCCGGGCCAGCGCCGAATCCGAGCTGCTGGTCACGACGGCGGGCAGCGTCCTGCGCGGCCAGCAGGCGCTGCCCGCCCTACTGGAGCGCGTGCGCGAATCGTTCGGCATGCGGTCGGTCAGCCTGCTGGAGTGCGCGACCGGCGACTGCGACGACGGCAGCGAACCGACCAAGGCCGCGTCGTCCGCGGCCAGCCGGATCCGTGGCCCCGGGAAGGGGTGGACGGCGGTCGCGACGGCCGGCGACGATCCGGTGACCTCGCCCGACGACGCGGACGTCGAGGTACCGGTCACGGACACGCTCTCACTGGCCCTGAGCGGCCGCCCGCTGCCGGCCGACGACCGGCGCGTGCTCGGGGCGTTCGCCGCCTACGCGGCGGCCGCCCTGGAGCAGTTGCGGCTGGCCGCCGAGGCCGAGGCGGCCAAGCCGATCGCCGAAGCCGACCGGATGCGGACCGCCCTGCTCGCGGCGGTCAGCCACGACCTGCGCAGCCCGCTGGCCTCGGCCAAGGCCTCCGTGACCAGCCTGCGCTCGCCAGACGTGCACTGGACGACCGCCGACCGCGACGAACTGCTCGCCACGGCCGACGAATCGCTGGACCGGCTGGCGCGTCTCGTCGATAATCTGCTGGACATGAGCAGGCTCCAGGCTGGAGCGCTGTCCCTGTTTCCCCGGCCGGTCGGCGTGGACGAGATCGTCGCGCGGTCCCTCGACGACCTGGGGCCGCGCAGCCATTCCGTGGTGGTGGACATACCGGAATCGCTGCCGGAGGTGCACGTCGACCCGGCCATCCTGGAACGGGTCGTCGTCAATGTGACCGAGAACGCGCTGCGCTACTCCCCGCCCGGCCGTCCGCCCATACTGAGCGCCAGCGCCTTGGGCGACCGGGTCGAACTGCGGGTGATCGACCGCGGGCCGGGCATCCCGGAGAAGGAACGGGACCGGGTATTCGTCCCGTTCCAGCGGCTGGGCGACACGGACAACACGACCGGGGTCGGTCTCGGCCTCGCGCTCTCCCGCGGCTTCACGGAGGCCATGGGCGGAACGCTGACCGCGGAGGACACTCCCGGCGGGGGCCTGACGATGACGGTGACGCTGCCGGCGGTGGCGCAGGCGCCCGGCCCCGGCCCGGGTGAGGCGGAGCCGGGACGCCGGGAACGCGACGGCGACCTCCCGCCGGCCGGCCTGGGGGGCCAGGACGGCCAGGACGGGGGCCGACGGCCGGCCGGCGAGGACAGCGGCAGCCCGCCGGCTAGCCGGGCGGCGCTGTGACCCGCGTCCTCGTCGTCGATGACGAACCGCAGATCCTCCGCGCGCTCCGGATCAACCTGCGGGTGCGCCAGTACGAGGTGTTCACGGCCGCCACCGGCGCCGAGGCGCTGGCGGTCGCCGGCCGCCATCCACCGGACCTGGTGATCCTCGACCTGGGGCTGCCCGATCTGAGCGGGATCGACGTGATCCAGGGGCTGCGCGGCTGGACGACCGCGCCCATCGTCGTCCTCTCGGGGCGGGCCGACAGCTCCGACAAGGTCGAGGCGCTCGACGCGGGCGCCGACGACTACATCACGAAGCCGTTCTCCATAGACGAACTGCTCGCCCGGATGCGCGCCGCGGTGCGCCGCGCCGGCGCGCCGGACGAACAGCCCCGGATCCGGCTCGGGAACCTGGTCGTCGATCTGGCCGCCAAGCGGGTCGAGCACGCGGCCCCGGCCGCCATCAGCCGAACGGGCCCGGATACGGGCGCCACGGGCAGCCCGGACAGCCCGGACAGCCCGGACGGGGACATCCGGCTCACCCCGACCGAGTGGCACCTGCTGGAAGTCCTGCTCCGGCACCCCGGCAAGCTGCTGAGCCAGCAGCAACTGCTCGCCGAGGTCTGGGGACCCGGGTACGCCACCGCCACCGGGAACCTCCGCCTGTATATGGCCCAGTTGCGCCGCAAGCTGGAGCCCGATCCGGCCCGGCCGCACTGGCTGATCACCGAGCCGGGCATGGGGTACCGCTACCAGCCCGACAAGGACCCGGGCCCCGGCGACGCCCCCCCTCCGGCCGGCTAGTTCAGGACCAGCCGGCTCGTTCAAGGACCAGCCGGCTCGTTCAAGGACCAGATGGTAGGGCGGAAACGGATGCGGCAGATGACCACGTTGTCGGTGCCGTTCCGGATGGCCCGGTCCAGGACCAGCCCGCGCTGATTGTGCAGGATCCACTGCCACGGCCGCATCGGCTCCAGTTCCGCGATGAGCACGACCAGCCGGCGGTGGGTGTCCTCCTCCTCCAGCGTGCGCAGGTACGACACCATCGGCGGCCCCAGCGACCGGCGCCCCGAATGCAGGGTGACCAGCGGGACGTCCACCCCCCACTCGGACCACTTCCGCCGGAATCTGGCCTCGGCGTCCGGGTTCTCCGGATCGTCGTAGACGATGTTGACCGCCGTGACCTCGTCGCTGAGCGACAGCGCAGCCGAGATCGCCTCCGCGGTCAGCCTCGACAGCCCGAGCACCGGCACGACGACCAGCGACTTCTCCTGGTGCGGTGGCGGCGGTATCTGCCCGATCCCCAGCAGGCCGCCGATCCGGTCGTAGGCCCGGCGCACCGCGGTGAAGCCCGCGACCAGCAACGGGATGAGCAGGACGACGACCCAGGCGCCCTGGGTGAACTTGCTGATCAGCTCGATGATGATGGCCGCGAAGGTGAGCACCGCCCCGAGCCCGTTGACCGCGGCCCGGTACGCCCAGCCAGATGATCGTTCGCCCCGCCAGTGCCGGACCATGCCGATCTGGGACAGGGTGAAGCCGACGAACACGCCGATGGCGAACAGCGGGATGAGCGCCTGGGTGTCGCCCCGCGACGCGATCAGCAGCGCCGCGGCGGCCACCGCGAGCACGCCCACGCCGTAGCGGTGTACCTGCCGCTCCGCCTTGAGGTGGAAGACGTGCGGCAGGAAGTTGTCGTCGGCGAGCAGGCCGGCGAGCACCGGCAGGCCGCCGAACGAGGTGTTGGCGGCGAGCACGAGCAGGACCAGAGTGATGATCTGGATCACGTAAAAGATCACGCCGTTGCCCACGGCGGCCTTGGTCAGCTCGGCCAGCACCGTCACGTGCCCGGCCGGGGTCACGTCGAACTTGCGGATTACGGCGGCCAGGCCGAGCAGCATCGCGCCCAGGATGATGCCGAGCCACATCTCGGTGCGCTGGGCGCGGCGCTCGCGCGGCCGACGGAACTCGGGCACCGCGTTGGCGATCGCCTCCACGCCGGTCAGCGCCGAGCAGCCAGACGCGAACGCCTTCAGGAGCAACAGCACCCCCACCGTCTCCGCCACGCTGGGCAGGCTGTGCGCAAGCGGGACGGCCGGATGAGAGCGGAACAGACCGCCCACGATGACCACCGCCATCGCCGCGATGAACGCGACGGTGGGAGCGATGAACAGGCGGGCGGATTCGGCCACTCCCCACAGGTTGGACGCGGTGATCAGGGCCAGCGCGGCCAGGCACAGCCATACCCGGCTGCCGTAGAGACTGGGGAACGCCGACGTGACGGCCTCGACCCCGGCCGAGATGCCGACCGCCGCGTTGAGGATGTAGTCGACGATCAGCGAGGCCGCCGCGACCAGGCTGGGCCCGGTGCCCAGATGCCGCTTGGACACGGCGTAGGCGCCGCCGCCGTTCGGGAACGCGGCGATGACCTGGCGATAGGAGATCACCAGGACTGCGAGCAGGATGACGATCGCGATCGTGATGGGCAGCGCGTACCGGAGGCTGGCCGCGCCCGCGGCGGCCAGCACGATGAGGATGGCCTCGGGCCCATAGGCCACCGACGACAGAGCGTCCAGCGACAGGGCGGCGAGCCCTTCCAGGGCAGTTAGCCGGTGCTGCTCTTCGTCGTCATCGTTGGCGGGGCGTGCCGCCGTCGCGTGGCTCGTCATCAGCCACATACAAGCACGCACCACCAGTCGCCCGCGACCGGGCCGGCGGGCCGCGCCGTGGCGGGCTCCCCGCTAGGTCCGTTCGGGACGAATCATCACGGTCAGACCGCGAAAACAGCACACAATGACGCTTACCCGCGCAAAGAGCGATTTTGTGAAAGCAAGAGCACGCACAACTGCGGTTATGCCGGCGAACACCATATTCCTGCCAAAAAGGCAATGTCGTATTAGCCGTGAAGCCCCGTTTTGTAGCACACTTAGCGCTGGGGGGAACCGCGGCCCCGGGTATGCCCGTTCAAAAAGGCGGACCTGGAGCAGGCAGGCGGCCAGCCCAACGTTCCCGCATTGCGACGAGAGGAACATGGGAAGCAGCCATGGTCAGCGATCTTGACAGCCGGCCCCGCGACCGCGCGCACGCAAAACCGGTTCAGCCGGGCGAGCCTGCCGGCCTCGGCGGTCCCGATGCCGGCGGCGCCGCGGATGGTCCCGCCGGGCCCACCGGCCTCTCGGGACCTACCAGGTTCGCCGGTTACGCCGGGCACGCGCGACCAAGGGGGACAGCCATGCACGGAGAGCTCATGGTGGTGCGGAACGGCCGCGGCCGGCCGACCATGAAAGACGTCGCGACGCGCGCGGGCGTAGCGCTCAAGACCGTGTCCCGGGTCGTCAACGACGAACCCGGCGTGACACCGGAGACGGCGAGCCGCGTCCGCAACGCCATCAACGAACTCGGCTTCCGGCGCAATGACAGCGCCCGGCTGCTGCGTAAGGGCCAGACCGCCTCCATCGGGCTCATCATGGAGGACATTGGGGACCCGTTCTACTCCGCGCTATCGCGCGCCGTGGAAGATGTGGCGCACTGGAACGGCTCACTGCTTTTCACCGGATCGAGTGATGAGGATCCGCAGCGCGAGCAGGAACTGGTCCTCGCCTTGTGCGCGCGGCGCGTTGACGGGCTGATCGTCATCCCCGCCTCCGGCGATCACCGGTACCTGCTGCCGGAAATCGCGGCCGGGGTCGCGTCGGTATTCGTGGACCGCCCGGCCGGGATGATCGACACCGACGCGGTCCTCGCTGACAACGTTGGCGGCACCCGCGCAGGGGTGACCCACATGATCCGGCAGGGGCACCGCAGGATCGGGTTCATCGGGGATGACCCTCAGATCTACACGGCCGCCCAGCGCCATCAGGGTTACCTGGAGGCGATGGCCGGAGCCGGTCTGGCGACCGACCCGTCCTGGGTGTGCATGGCCAAGCCGGTGCCGGATGGGATCAAGGACGCGCTGAGCCGGATGCTGGCGGGCCCGTCGCCGGTCACGGCGCTCTTCTGCGGCAACAACCGGATCACCGTCCAGGCCCTGCGGGAGCTCGCCGCCTCGGGCGAGCGGATCGCCCTGGTCGGTTTCGACGATTTCGAGCTCGCGGACCTGCTGAGCCCGGGTGTCACGGTGGTGGCGCAGAACCCGGCCGAGATGGGCCGACGGGCGGTGGAGCTGCTCTTCGACCGGCTGGCGGGTACGCGCGGGCCAACCCAGTACGTGGAGCTCGGAACAAAGCTGATCGTGCGCGGTTCGGGCGAGATCCCCCCGGCCTGAACGAGCGAGCGCGGACGTCGTTAGCTCCCCCGGACGGCCGGACGGAGTGCCCCCGGACGGAATGCCCCTGGAGGGAAGTGCCCCCCTGGAGGGAGCTAGAGGGCCGCGAAGAGGACGCCGATAACGATCAGGGCGCACACGACGACGGCGACCATGATCATCGTGCGATTGGACGACGCCCGCCGTCCCCGCATGTCCTCGTCGGGGCGCTGCGCGAAGGCGCGAAAACTGGCCGTACTCGCGCTCGGGTCATTGTCTGTCTCCGGCATGCGCGTCACTCTAGCTGGTCAGCGACTTGCCGCAGGTGAGGAAGGCATCAATTGACCGCAAGTTTCGCGCCGCGGCGGGATGGCGAGCATTGATCCGCGAACAGGCGGGACACGCGCGGACTGAGCATGCTTAGTCCGTATGCGTCTATACGTGCCGATCTGACTGCTACGCTCTGCCCCGGAACAGCAGTCCCGCGTGAGCATGCATGATTTCTGTTCACCTGCTGTTGGCCTCATCTCGTCTGCTTTTGGCCGAACTCAGCCCCGGCGGACTCAGGCCCGATCCCGGCTGTCACATGAGCGCGAGGAGCTTTAGTGGGTACAGCAGCGGGCAGCCGTCTGACGTTCCGGCTGGTGGCCCTGGCTGTACTGATGGCTTCCGGCGCAGCGGGCGTCGCGGCGGTCGGCCCCGGCCGTGGACCCGCGCCGGCCGGTTCCGGCCGGGACACCCGGATGCTCGGCTCCTCGCTCAGCCAGCCCGGAGCGGACCCGGACACCGATCCGGCCACGGCGCCAGGGTCCGGGCCTTCCGCATCAGACCCGGCGTCCGGCGGCGGGGCCCGGGGTACGGCGGACCGGTTCAACGTTGACGCGCCGCACTCTCCGGAACTGCTGCGTTTGCTGGCGGAGGTGCCAGTTAAGAGCGGGAAGGCCGGGGGGGCTGGGAACGCTGGGCAGGCGGCGGCGACGGCGGGGATGGGCGCGGGCGCCGCGGCGGCTCCCAGCACGCCAGCTCCGAGTACGCCAAGCCCCAGCCCGACGGCGCCGGGCACGCCGGCTCCGGGCACGGTAAGCCCGGCCGGGACAGCTCAGGGCGGGACAGCTCAGGCCGGGACAGCTCAGGCCGGGACAGCTCAGGCCGGGACAGCTCAGGCCGGGACAGCTCAGGCCGGGACGGGTGCGGCCGGGACAGCTCCGGGCAGGACAGCTCCGGCCGGGACGGGTGCGAAGGCACCCGCCACGGCGCGGCGGCATGGGACGTCGGCCGCCGAAGGCGTGGACGTCGCGGCCGCCCAGCATCCAGGGGGCGCCCCCATCGACTGGACGAAGGTGGCGGCGGCCGGTTACACCTTCGCGGCGATCAAATCCACCGAGGGCGACTACTACACCAACCCCTACGGCACCGCCGACCTCGCGGGCGCGAAGACCGCCGGGCTGTACGTGACCGGGTACCACTTCGCCATCCCGAACGTCAGCGGCGGCGCCGCCCAGGCTGACTTCGCCGTGAGCCACGGCGCCTACGCGGCCGGCCGCCGGACGTCGCGACTCGAGCTGGACATCGAGTACGACCCATACACCGGCACCGATCGCACCA
>Ga0209839_10001058_pt1 | contig 14146 bp, 18 predicted proteins | sample OrgsoiDNA2013050_FD_185800 | JGI IMG/M metagenome (GOLD analysis project Ga0209839, IMG submission 185800) | Permafrost soil microbial communities from the Arctic, to analyse light accelerated degradation of dissolved organic matter (DOM) -... | ecosystem: Environmental > Terrestrial > Soil >... | reverse complement strand
GGCCGCGGCCCTTCGTCGGCGCGGCCAAGACCTCGGGCGGCCTAGACTCGCGCAGGTGAGTCTCTCGATCGGCATCGTCGGCCTGCCCAACGTCGGCAAGTCCACCCTGTTCAACGCGCTGACCCGGGCCAGCGCGCTGGCGTCGAACTATCCGTTCGCCACCATCGAGCCGAACGTCGGCATCGTCGGCATCCCCGATGCCCGGCTGGACGCGCTCGCCGGGCTCTATAGCTCGGCCCGGATCGTGCCCGCGACCGTCCGGTTCGTCGATATCGCCGGGCTGGTCCGCGGGGCGTCCCAGGGGCAGGGACTCGGCAACCAGTTTCTCTCCCATATCCGGGAAACAGATGCGATCTGCCAGGTTGTGCGGGTCTTCACCGATCCGGACGTCAGCCACGTCGACGGCGATGTCTCGCCAGGGCGCGACATCGAGACGGTGGCGACCGAGCTCATCCTGGCTGACCTGCAGACGCTGGAGAAGGCGGCCCCGCGGCTGGCCAAGGAGGCCAAGTTCGGCAGGGACGCCGACCGGAATCGGATAGCGCAGGCCGCTGCGGCGGCGCAGCAGCTACTCGACGGCGGGACGACCCTGTTCGCGGGCGCGGCCGGCGCCGGGATCGACCCGGCCGATCTGCGCGACTTGCAGCTGCTGACGGCCAAGCCCTTCCTGTATGTCTTCAACGTCGACGAGGCCGAGCTCGGCGATAAGGAGCTCCGGGACAGCCTGGCGGCGCTGGTAGCGCCGGCCGAGTCCATCTTCCTGGATGCCAAGACCGAGGCTGAGCTGGCCGAGCTGTCGCCTGAGGAGGCCGCCGAGATGCTGTCGGAGCTGGGTCTCGGCGAGCCTGGCCTGGACCAGCTCGCCCGGGTCGGCTTCGCGGCGCTGGGCCTGTCGACGTTCCTGACCGCCGGCCCGAAGGAGTCCCGCGCCTGGACGATCCCGGCGGGCGCCACGGCACCAGAGGCCGCCGGAGTGATTCACACGGACTTCCAGCGCGGGTTCATCAAGGCCGAGATCGTCTCCTTCGACGACCTGATGGCCGCGGGCTCGATCGCCGCGGCCCGGGCCGCCGGCAAGGCGCGAATCGAGGGCAAGGACTACGTCATGCGCGACGGCGACGTGGTCGATTTCCGCTTCAACGTGTAACTGGCGAAGCGCCCGGCCAGCCGTAGCCAGCCGGGCGCTACGCCCACCCGCTTTGAGACCCAGGGTGGCGCCGGTCTGGTCGGGCGCAAGCGCCAGGGCGCCTAAGCACTATCGCTCGTAGTAGGTCTATGGCGCCGCGGTGATCGTCACCTCGGTGCAGACGGCCCAGGCGCAAGCCACAGATCGCGTCGGCTGCGGCGATCCCGGCTAGGATGGCCGCGCCAGCAGCGACATTGCGGTACTCCTCTGCGGTTCGCTCATCGAGCACTGCTCCGGCCACCTCCAGGTACGCCTGAGCCGCCTTGAGCCGGATCCGTGCATCGGCGGCGCTGCACTTTGCCGTACGGGCCGTTTTCGACATGCTCAGCCCGCCGCATCCTGCAGCACAGCCAGCACGTCCGCGGCGCCGGCAACCTGGATCGCGTCGTGGGAGATTTCCTTGTAGAGAGCGCTGCGCCGCCGCCGATGGTCCGCCCACTCAAAACTGGACATCTCAAGTACCTGAAGAGGATTGCCGGTCCAGGCCCGGACAAGCAAGTGCAGTTCGTCGACCTGACGGCGCCATTTGGCGGTCTGTCTTTCCGTCAGTTGCAGGGTCATCAGCTCGCTGGCGTGGCCAGCGAGCTGATTGGTCAGGCCAACTGACCGTCGGCGAGGATCGGCATCGCCAGGGAACGGGCTGTGGATGAGTAGGACATCAATGTCGCTGTCGGAGTCCCCGTCAGCCCGGGCGGCCGAGCCGAAGACGCATGCGTACAGTGGTTTCGGATTCCAAGCGGCCAGCCTGGCGCGGAGCCGCTTCCATACTTCCAGTCGCAGGCCAGCTAGGAGGCCGGCGATTGGTGCCGCGACGTGCTCCCGGTTGAGCTCGTGAACCCTGTTGCGGCCCATCTCCGTCGCCCGGACGATTCCCTGCTCGACCAGGCGCGCGAGGCTTCGCCGGACGCCCACCTCGGACCCGCGCGGCATTTGGGCGGTTACATCACCGACGGTCATCGGCTTGCCGCTCAGTGCCAGGACTGCCAGTACCGGGCCGTCGAGGGTAGAAGTAACTGCGCTAGTCGGGTCGGTCAGGTCCACGATCTAAAAGTATAGGTAGGAATCTGATCTGATGGGTAACAGTACGATGTGATAGACAAGCGCTGACCAGTTGCGTGAGAAGCACCCGGTCGAGTTCCGCTTCAGTCCAACCTGAGGGAACCGGACATAGAACGGCCCTAGCGATGCTACCAACGCTGTTGACCGGGGCCTGACCAGAGCAGAGGTCTTGCACGTGCTGGCATTGGTGTCACCCGTCCGGTGGGCGATTTGCTCGTCCACGGCGTCACGGCCGGGCATTGATCGAGCGGATCAGGGCCAGCACTGGATGGCGAGCGCGGCCACTTGCTGAAGCTCCTCTCGGCTCGCGCCGTCGCGGGCCGACTGGGAGATTTCCTGCAGCACCGCGCCGGTGTAGCGGGCCAGCGACGCCGCGTCAGTGTCCGGGGGCATGATGCCCCGTCGATGTCGGCTCGGATGCGCTGCTCGTAGACTGCGACGTCGCGGTCGCGGATCTGCCGGAGCTGTTCGGCCACGTCGACGTTGTTGGTGCTGTCGGCCGCGCACAGCAGCATGCAGCCGCGCGCCCAGCCGCCGGGCGGACGGCAGCGAGTCCCACGCTGACGATCTCGCCCAGGCTGCCGCCTACCGCGCCGTGGCTGCCCGGCTGGAGGGGTCGCGGTGAGCGCCCCGGAGGCGGTCAGCGTGACCGTGTGGGGCGAGCTGCGCGCGGAGAAGCGGATTCCGGGCGCGCTGCGCGTGCTGGTCGGCGGCCAGCACGCGGGCGCCATCGCACATGGGGATGGTGCCTGGACGGCGCAGGCCCACGGGCTGCGGCAGTCGCAGCCGACCCGCCACGACACGACAGCCGAGGCGCTGGCCGTCGTGCTGCGATCACCGTGGGCACGCCGGCTCGGCGCCCGCGCCGCGTCTCGCGTGCACTGGTCGGACAGGGCCACGCGGCTGGTCGCCAGGGCGAGCCGGGCCGCCCCGGTCGCCTGGGCGGAGAGCGGCAGCCGGGGCACCTGGCTAGCCGCGCCGCACGGCGCCCGGCTGGCTGTCACCCGGCTTGGCCGTGACCGCTGGCGGGCTGAGGTGGTCTGCCAGCCGGACTCCCCGGGCGAGTGCTCGGAGATGTCGCCGGTCTGCCGTACCCGGCTGACCGGGCAGGCGTGGGCTGAGCGGGTCGCGCAGGCCAGGGGGCAATCATGACCGGTACCGTGCGGCGCTGGCCGCTGTTTCTCATCGCCGCCCCGGCCGCCGTCTCGATCTGGTCAGGCTGGGTCGGGCTCGGCCAGATATGCGGGCTCGGCCCCGTGCACCTGCTGCCCCGGTCGCCTGCCTGCCGGTCGTGACGCTCGGCTTCGGGGCCGCGCTGACTCACCTCCTGCGGGCGGCCCTGGGGCACATAGCCGATCCCGCCACGGCGGACGAGTTGCGGGCTGAGCGCGTGGAGTTGCAAGCCGCTCAGCTGACCGCGTCCGGCGCCGTACCCGCATCGGGTACGGAGACCGACCCCGTACCCGAGGTGTACCCGGCCGCCTCCGCGCCTGCTGCTGACGCCAGCGTTGATCGGCTTATCTCCTGGCTGACCAGCGGGGGCACTGCCGTACCCAAGCCGCCGGCCGGGCTGGACGGGCACGGCCACGCGGCGCGCGAGCTGTTCGCTGCCGATCTGGCTGTCGGCGAGGTGCCGAGCATCCGCGCCATCAGGTCCGGGCTTAGCGTCGGCCAGGACCGAGCCCAGCAGGTACAGGCGTACCTGCGCGAGACCACCCGTACCTAAAGGCATCGCACCGACAAGAGCGCCCCGCCGGCTAACCGCTGGCGGGGCGCTGTGCTATTCCGGCTTGGCAAGCCGGCAGCAGACGCCAGCGCCGGGAGGGTGGTGGCATCCCGGCCAGCCTCGGCGCCGCCGCCCCCGGCACCGGCACCGGCGGTGGCGGCCTGCGCCTGGCCCAAGTCCGCGTGCTGGTCATGCCCTGTTCTATCGCCTACGCGCGGCTTTACCTGAGTGAGACGCGGGCGCAGTGGCAGGGGCCCGGCTGGGCGTGACGGACCGCGCAGTCCGGGACGGGGTAGGCGCCGGGCTGGCCGGGGTGCCGCGCACGGTGAGGACCACGAGCGCCACCGTGAGGACGACCAGCGCGACCGTCAGGCTGATGATCACCCGTGTCAGCCGGGCCAGTTTTCCGGCCGCCGCGTCCGACGACTTGCTGAACGCGACCAGCTCGGCCGTCAGGCGCTCGGTCGCGACCTTGAGCCGGCGGTTCATCTCCATCGGGTTTCTGGCGGCCGGATTGCTGGCCGCCGTACCGATCAGCTCCCAGTCGGTCAGTCCCTCCGTCTGGAGCTGCGCCCACTCTGCTTGCTGGCGCCGGACAGCCCTTTGCTGCTCCGCCTCGGCTTCAGCCTCGGCGGTCCCCGGATCATCTGTCATCCGGAAAGTTTGACCGGGGTAACCGGGTGGCGCGACTCGCCGTGATGACCGGGACGTGCGGACCCAGGCGCCTAGCTCCGGACGGCGAGGACGACGGTCAGGGCCACAAGCACGGCCGTGAGCACGACCAGGACGACGGTCAGCCACACGAGCCGCCTCGCCGCCCTGTCCGATGCCTGAGCCGCCCTGACCGTCTCGGCCGTCAGGCCGGCGATCGAGGCATCAAGCTGGCCGGTCAGCTTCTCCGAGGACTCGCGGGACCTGACCGTCTCGGCTGTCAGCGCCTCGACGGCATCCTTGAGCCGGCGCTGCATCTCGATGTCGTACTGCGGACCCCCGCCCAGGGCCGTCGTGCCGACGAGATGCTCGTCGGGGACCTGGGACACCGTGCGCCCGATGGTGCCCGCAATCCGCTGATAAGCCCTGCTCGCCCGGTCATCCGCGCGCCGCCAGAGAGTGGGTCTCGGCTGTTCGGTCATCCCGCCAGTGTGGGCGAATCCTCTCATGATCTGGTCGGCTATTTCACCGCAAGCACGACGGTCAGGGCCACGAGCACGGCCGTCAGCAGGATGAGCAGGCGTCCCACCCGCTCGGAGGACTTCCGCGCGGCCACGGTCTCCCCGGTCAGCTCCCTGATGGCCACCTTGAGACGTCTGCTCAGCTCCATCTGATGAGTGGCGCCCGGGATGCTGGGGTCGGTAGAGATCAGCTCAGCGTCGCTGAGGCTCGCGAGCTGGGTGACGCTGTCAAGGTTCTGCGCTTTTACGGCCTGCCGCCACTGTGCATCCTTATGCCCGCGCTGCCGGAAGAATGCCTGCACCCTGTTCTCCGCCACCTGTAGCGCAGGCGGCGGTCACGCACCGTCGGACTTGGGCGAAGAGGCATAGAGCAAGGTCATTTGGCCCAACTGTATCATCTACCGCCATGCGTCTCACGCATAGTCGCTCGACCTGTACTGCGCTAAAATAGCAATGTCCCATCTTGCATACAGTTCTTCGGACCATCAAAAGGAATCATCCACAAATGCCCAATATAATAACCACTACCCATGCCTCCGACACCCGCCGCCACAAGCTCACCGGCGACGTACACCTACTCCTTATCGACGCTGACGGTCGGATCCTCTTCGGCTGCCGCCAGAACACCGGCTACGAAGACGGTGCCTACCATCTGCCATCCGGTCACCTCGAAGCAGGGGAGTCCGTCAGCCAAGCCCTGATCCGCGAGGCCAAGGAAGAAGTCGGCGTTACCATCGCTCCCGAGGCAGTTGAGTTCTCCCACGTCATGCACAACTCATCGAGCGGCGGTCGGGTTGCCTTCTTCTTCGCCGTACATGAGTGGGAAGGAACACCCGAAAACCGTGAACCGGATAAGTGCAGCGAGCTTCGCTGGTTCCCGCTCGATGCTCTCCCTGACCACCTGATCGACTACTGTCGTACGGCGCTTTCCCACATCGCCGCCGACGAGTCCTTCTCCGTCTACGGCTGGTAGATGGCCACCCAGTTCAACCCAGTAATCTGCATGAGCTACCTGGCTCATACTGCCCTCTGGAAGGTGCCTCGCTTCCCCCTGGCGAATCACGGAGCCGAAGTGCTCACCATCGAGCACTCCATTGCTGCCGACGCTCCCATGACCGCCGCAGTGTTAGCGGCGCTCGACGTTCCTACGGTGCTGCTGGCCAACAGCGTCGGGGATGACACCAGCGGTACCGAGGTCCAAGGATGGTTGCAGCGCCACGGCGTGACGATCACGGCGAACGTCAGGGCAGGCACGGTCACACCGCAAGTCGTGGTTGTGGCTGACGACCATGGCTCGCGCACCTGGTTCCCGTACCTGCCGGGGGTGGTCGATGGCCTGGCTGCACTCGACCTCTCACCGATCAAGCGTGCTTCGTTCGTGTACATCGACTGTTACCAGCTTATCGAGACACCCGCCGTCCGTGCGATTCAGGCTGCACGGACTGCAGGGGTCCCGCTGCTTGTCAACCTGGGCGGTTCGCCCCTCTCGGATGCCGTGGCCACTGCCGTACACGACTATCCCCGCCTGGTGGTGCAGACCAACGTCGATGACGCTGCCTACCAGGATGCTCCGCAGCGTGCCGCGGAGCTGCGCTCGGCTACCAAGGCCGAATGGGTGGTCGTCACCGCGGGTGCGGGCGGGGCCGTCGCGGTGAACCAGGCGCAATGGATGATCGCCCCCGCCTTTCAGGCTAACGCGAGACATACGCACTGCGCTGGTGCGGCCTTCTCCGGTGGACTGCTCTATGGCTTGCTGCACGGCTGGCCGATGAGCGACAGCCTGAGCCTGGGCTGCGCCAGTGGCGCGCTGCGCTGCGAACGCGCTCACCGCGAGCCGATGCCCAGCTTGGGCGAGCTGCATGCGTTCATCGGCTCGCGGGAGCGAATTTCAGTTATTTAGAACAAGTCCCAGTCCCGCAGCCAGCCGGTCAGCTCACGCAGGCGCTCGACGCTCATGCGCTTCTGCTCGGCGTTGTCGGCGCTCTCCTGACTGGCGCCGTACTGCCACCAGCTCTCGCCGGTCTTTCTGTCCATGACCAGGAACCTGTCCTTGACCGCCGGGCCGCGGAGCACCAGCGAGACCGTGAAGGGCTCGGCCACCACGGCGTGGACCATCGCGTGATGCAGCGCGTAGGCGTTGCCGACGTGCTCCTGGCGGACCTGGAGCACCCTCAGGGCGCCAGGGTCAACCTCGGTGTCCAGCTCAGCGTCGCCAAACAGGTAGTGACGGTACTCGCCGCGCAGGATCAGGCTGGCGTAGGACCAGCGGTGGTTGTGCGGCCGGTCGAAGTAGCCGGGCAGGAAGATATGCAGCCGCAGCCGAGCGCCGGATACGTCGTCGTGCAGCACGATCTTGTCGAGAATGTCGTAGTGCTCGCAGAGTCGCAGCAGGTCCGGCCGCCCGGGCAGGGCGAGGAGCGCTGCCTGGATGACTGCGGGATCATCGAGAAGGGTAGCCAGGGCCTTCCGGGAGGCATGCTCCACGGCGTCGATGTCTTCCCAGTCGAGAGCGCGAAGGGGCTCAATAACGGATTCCATACTCTTCCTTCCTCAATCCTCAGGCTTGGCGCTGGACTTCCAGAGCCGGCAGACGGGCACGATGTCGTCGTACGCGGCGCACGAGCTGCTGCCCATGACGACTTCCTCGGCCGGGCAGCCACCCATGCAGGCAGACGCCTTGCAGCCACCACACGCGCTCTGCGTCAGCGGCTTCGTGAACAGGTCGAACTCGTTGTCTCCGTGATTGAGCCGCACCCGGTCGCCGTCCATGTGGGCGAAGTAGAGGTCGGTGTCGAAGAGGTAGGAGCAGACGTAGCAGCGCCCGTCCGGGAAGATCGAGATGCGGTCCAGCGTCCGCCCGATGCACCCTTGGTAGCCCTCGGCCTGGTAACGCTTCATCTGGTCCCGCCGGGCGTACGTCGGCTGGTACCAGACGCGAGTCCGGTAGTCCTTCGCGACCTGGCTCAGGTGGTCACAAAATTCGACCCACTCGGGAGGCGTCATCGCCAGCTCGGGGTTGCCGTGGCCGATGCCGATGGTCGAGAAGACATGGAACTTGACGAGCGAGGCGCCCAGCTCGTCGGCGATGTCGAGCAGGTTGAGCACGTCGCCCCGGTTGGCCTGGTTGACGGTGCAGATGATCCGGGTGTCGAAACCGCGCTGAGTCAACTCAGCCGTGGTGGCCAGCGCCGCGTCGAAGGTTCCCTCTCCCCGGATGGCGTCGTGCGAGACCGCGCTGCCGCCGTCGAGACTGACCTGCACGTAGGCGAAGTCGTCTGGTTCGAGGCTTCGGAACTTGCGCAGCGCCGGCGCCTGGGCGTTGGTGGTGGTGATGACGTGCTCGTAGCCGAGCTGCCTGGCCGCCCGGATCGACGCGCAGTAGTCCGGGTGCAGGGTCGGCTCACCACCCAGGATGGTCAGCTTGCTACCGCCCAGGCGTCGCCAGGTGGCCAACGTCTCGATGATCCTCGGCAGCGGCATCTTGAGCGCCCGGTCAAGCCGTTCGCCCATGTAGCAGTGCTCGCACCGGAGTTGGCAGGCTTCCGTGATGTAGAGGTAGACGTTACGAAACCGGCCGTAGGCCACGCGGTCGATGTGCTCGGGTTCCGGCGTGGTCGCACCTCGCGGCATGCGGGCATGGCCGTAGCCGTCACTTTCGCTGGGCATGCGGGGCACTGGCAGAGAAACAGCGGTCATGAGGGTGTGCTCCTGGCGTTCAGTAGGGCGGTGAGTTGGTCAGCGATCTGTTCAGGCGGCCCGTTGCTCTCCAGCCGCACGACCGTGATGCCGAAACCGGTGAATGCCGCGCGGATACCTTCGGCGGCCTGCCGGTAGCGCTGCATCCTGGCGGCAAGCAGCCTGGGGGCATCGCCGCGCCGGGGATGGAGAATGTTGTTGCAGCGGGCGCAACGCTGCGGATCGGCCGGGTCGGCCAGCGCAGGCAAACGAGGGTCGTGGATCGGGTCGCGCTCGCATCGGTGGCAGACGCGCCGCTGCCGTATCCGCCTACTCAGCATGGCCTCAGCAGCCACGAGTTCAACCGGATGCACGACGCATTTCGGTGCCAGCTTCTGAACGGTCGAAACAAGAATGCCGACCTGCCGGGCAGACCCTGGGAAGTTATCCAACAGGACCGTGTGCGTACTGTCCTCGTCAATGACCGACTCGATATAGCGCCGAAGTGCTACGGCAACCGTGACGTCATCGATCCAACCCAGCCGTTCGGCGCTGGTCGCGGTGGCGGCCAGGATGGTTTCTGGCACGTGTTCGCGCAGACGGAACACGTCCTGGCCTGGCATCTGGCCGAACTGCATGGTCAGCGTGGTCTTGCCGGCAGCCGGAGGGCCGATGACTGCGACTACGCGCTGTAGCATAGGTCTTCTCGCGCTTTCCGTCAGCGGTCTGTTATTGGGTTACGGCCAGGAGCAGCCACCGCGGCCTCGCGGGACAGTTCGCACCACACGATTTTTCCGCCCATCCCTTTGTGTGCGAACCAGTCCCATCGGTCACTCAGCGCTTCCACCAAAACCAGTCCACGTCCACTCTCGGCATCGTCACCGACGTTCACACGTACGGGCGGATGAGAATTTCCGTCCCACACCGAGACGACCAGACGTGTAGTGTCAGAAAGCAGCCAGAGCCGTATCGGCAATGTCTGCCTCATAGCTGCAGTGGCGTGTAGAGCATTGGTGACCAGTTCAGAAACGAGCAATTCAACATCGTCAATAGCGTCTTTAAGCCCCCACTCCCAGAGCAATTGTCGGGTATGCAGCCGGGCACACGGCACTGCACCGGAAAGTGCGCCGAGTTCCAGGTAGCTATGGAGCGGCCAGTTATCCGCCATGTTCGTTCCTTGGCGTTGGGAAGGCAGAACCGGCACCGGGGCAATGCCCTGGGAGCGCACACGGGGGATGCTTCGTCCCACAGCAGCGCCGACTCCACCGCCAGCAGCATAAGCACCGCCGGCGGAAGGCCGGGGTGTGCGTGCGCTCGTGCTGCCGCTCATCGGAGTTCACCTCTAGAAGGCGCCGAGCGCTAGGTCCGCCAGCGAGGCCCGCTCACACGGGAAGCTGGTGTGGCATACAGCGCACTCGCCGTTGTTGTTGGTGTGCAGGTCCAGTTCCACGCGAGCAGTCACCAGCAGTCGCAGCAATTCGGCTGGGAAGCGGTCAGCGTCGAGCGCGGTCACGTCCGTCCTCCCTGTGGCTCTCGGCTGGCGTCACCTGCCTGAATCCAGAATCAGCGGGAGGGGGCTGCGAACACCACGACTGGGGTGTATGCGGATATGCGCGTCATGCATGAGATGTATGCGGACCGTTACAGACGGCAGCCGCCTCGCTAGACTCCAGATAGGAGGGAGCGGCGATGACCCAAGCACCGCGCTACTGCACCCGTTGCGGCGGTCGGCTGGCCCGGGACAATCGCGATGCGCGGTGCGCTGCATGTAACCACGCCGCCCCTGACACGCTTTTAAGGCCGCCAACGGTGCCGCGCGAGTTCTGGGATACGGACCAGATGCGGGATGCGCTTGCCACCTGGCACATAGGGCGCGTCTTCTTCGCCTACCGCATGCACCCGTACCACGGCCGGCCGCTGTCGCAGGAGACGATTGGTAGCTGGCTGGGTCTTACCCAGGCACAGCTGAGCCGGATCGAGAACGGCCGCGCCCCCGAGGAACTGACCAAGCTCGTCCGCTACGCCCAGATTCTCGGTATCCCCGGTGACCTGCTGTGGTTCTCGCTGCCAGAGCAGCGGCAAGACAGTCTCTCGGTGCAGCCAGGCCCAGCCCTGACGCTCAATCTGTCGGCCATCGTGAACGGCCGCCCAGTCCTGCTGCCAATCGACGCCGCAACCGCGCGAGCGAACGGACTCGATGACCTGCTCAGCGAGCTAGGCGTGAGCAGCCAGTCAGGCGAGGCCGGAAACGGCACCCCGCGCAGGCTGAATCTGCGTACGCCGAACGCCTTGACCTCGCTCGGCCTGGACGAGCTGGAACACGTCGCCGCAGCGCTCAACGATGCCCGGAGGTACCTGGACGGGTCAGTGGTTGGCTACTTCGGCCAGCAGCTCGGCTGCTGCAAGGCCGATGACGGCAATCTCGGTCCGGCCAAGGCCTTCCCCTGGTGCTGGGCATCCTGGGTGCGATCTCGCAGCACGCTCGCGAAGTCAAGCCCGATGTCCGCCGCGGCCTGCTTTCACTTGGTGCCGACGGCGCCGAGTTCGCCGGTTGGCTCTACCGCGATTTGCAAGACCCGTCGAGCGCGACCTACTGGTATGACCGCGCCATGGAGTGGGCACAGGAAGCGGGTGACACCCCGATGCAGGGCTACGTATTGCTGAAGAAGTCGCAGATGGCCTACGACCTGCGCGACGCACACCGGGTTGTGACCTTCGCCGAGGCGGCGCAAGGTGGCCCCTGGCATCTTCCCGTCAAGGTGCGCGCCGAAGTTACCCAGCAAACAGCGCTTGGGCTCGCCATGGTCGGAGAGCCGCTGAGCAAGGTCGAGAGGATCATGGACGAGGCCCGCGCGAGCCTTACACAGGGCGAGCATGACGGCGACCGCCATGAGCTGGCTGGGATTAACTTCACCGCCGACACACTGCTGTTGCGCCAGGCGGCCTGCTATACGGAAGCCGGCAAGCCTGCGAGGGCTGCCGCAATCTTCGGTGCCGTGATTGCCCGCGGCGGGCTATCGCGTCGAGACGCCGGTTTCTTCCGGGCGCGCCGGGCTACGGCGCTAGCACTCTCAGGTGAGCCGGACGAGGCGGCTACAGTCGGCCTGCAAGCAGTTCAGGTGGCCAAGGAGACGAACTCCGAACGCACCATAGGGCTTCTTATGGATGTGGCAGGGACGCTGACGCCGTGGAGCAGCCGACCTGGCCCGCGGGCACTCAGCCAAGCGCTCTCTACGAGTCGGCGGTGATCCACTGCGCGACGGTGCGGATCACGAATGCCTGCCACTCTTGACTCTGCGGGTTGAGGTACTGCGGGTCATCATGCACTGCGAAGCCGTGCTGGGCACCCTCGATCTCCACCAGCTTGTGCTCAGCCGTGAAGCAGGCGAGCGCTTCGCGTGAGGACTCGATCGGCACGAGCGTGTCTTTGGTGCCGTGGACGACGAGCGTCGGTGCGCTGATCTCTCCGAGCACCGTATGCGGCTGGAGCCAGAAGACCTCGTTGAAGATGGGCCTACCATGCTTCAGCGTCGGCGTGAACTGGATATATCCGTGCTCGCTGAGCTGCTGCGCCATTTCGTCGCTCAAATAGTCGTCGGTCCAGTACGGTCGGCTGTCAATGGTGCGCTTCTTGTAGTTGAACTGGGGGCAGAGCAGAACGAGACGGGCGACCTCCTCGGGACGCTTGGCTGCGTAGTAGCCGCAGATACCACCGCCGAAGCTCTGGCCAATCAGGCTCAGCCGTGTCGCGCCGGTAACCTCGCGGGCGTGGGCCAGCGCCACTCGGATGTCGTTGAGAATCGCTGAGAGGGTCAACTCCTCCTGGCGACCCTCGCTCTCGCCGTGGCCGCGCAGGTCGAACCGCAGGCTTGCGATCCCAGCCTCACCCAGCCCGGCCGCAAGGCGCGTGAAGAAGCCGCCCTCCTCGCGAGTGACCCCGCCACCATGGACCAGGACCACGGCACGCTCGGGCGACCCGCCGGGGGTGACAAGCGTACCGGCCAGGTGCAGGCCATCGAGGGTGCGGAAGGTGGTGGCTGAACTCTGGACGGGCATGGGGCTCCTGTCGTCAGCGGTTGCCATAGCCATGGTCCCACCCTGGTGCCCAGGGCGGGGCGAACCCTTTCCCTTGGAGATAGCTAACGAGTTCGTTCGTGTGCTCGGCTACTTGATCGAGCGTCGGTTGGCTGCACCATCCTCGCCGTTCAAGCTCAACACAGCGACGGTCATGAATACCGAAATCGCTCAGCAGTTTTCCAATATAAGCCAGCCATCATGAAGTTCTTGCGTGAGCTGCTCAGCCACGAACCAAGCACTTGGAAGGGAACTCTGCCGATAGGTACAAGCAATGGCTGGGCCATCGATATCTACGTGCATGGAGAGCACAGGATCACGTCCGCTCGGGGGGATTGTCAGGCCGCGCTGGCCCGTATCGGTCGCCCAGCCCTCCCGCCGCTGCGGTCCTGTACCTGGACCTGGACCTGCCCCAGGACGCGGTCCAGAGCCGCAACAACGGCAAGTTCCCGACCGGCAGCATCTACACCGACCCGGCATTCAATGCCGCCATCCGCGCATACTTCGCACGGCTCGCCGGCCAGAAATCACCGCGCGTCGCGTGGCTGGATGCGACGCTGGGACCTTCCCGAGCTGGCGCGGCTGGCCGGGGCGGAACTACGGCAGGCGGCGCGACGCCGCAACATCCAGGGAGCCGTATGAGGCAGGTGCCCCTATCCGGGCGGGTCATCTTCTCCGACTGGCACGGCGTCCTGTCCAGGGACCCGTTCTGGGTCTCCATCCGCGGCAGCGCCACCCACCCCCTGCACGCCCAGCTCGAAGCCGGCATGGCCGGGGTATTCGCCAGCAGCCAGGACACCGCGAACGACTGGATGAAAGGCCTGCTGTCCTCCGACCAGGTCATCACCGACATGGGCATCCAGCTCGACCGCCGGTTCCGCGACGACTTCCTGGCCCGCCGCCTCGACATTGACTGCGCAAAGATGGCCGTCAACGCCGAGCTGTTCGAGGTCCTGCGCACCATCCGCGCCGAGGCCATCGTCGTCATCGCCACGGACAACATGGACTGCTTCGCCCGCGCGTTCCACAACGCTCGCAGCCGCCCCCGCCGCCGGGCCAGGCCCCGGGAGACCCTCGCGGACTGGGCCGTCATCTGCGACGACATCATCTGCTCCAGCCAGGCCGGAACCCTCAAGAGCGAAGACCCCCAGATGTGGGTGTGCGTCAATTTTGTAGGTGAGCAAGATCATCTTCGGGACGTCGCAGGTCACAGAAGTCCGTCTGAGTGTCTGTTGTACGCAGACGACGACACGT